>ULMO01025780.1_pt1 | contig 58795 bp, 101 predicted proteins | sample 1951691 | NCBI WGS metagenome assembly ULMO01 (sample SAMEA4835554, study PRJEB28245) | human gut metagenome | biome: gut microbiome; material: fecal sample | place: Denmark | collected 2008 | reverse complement strand
CTTCTCCCTGTCGCACAGCCTGTCCATAGCCTCTCTGAGATCAAGGTTTTCAACCCACATCTCCTCCTTATTCTTTCTGTCTCTTATCTGATCCATGATGTACAAGGTGTCTCCACCCTCCTGATACACCGGCTCATACAGGGACAGCGGTGCCGATATGGCATCAAGCGACATGACTATATCTTCCTTCGGTATACTTATCTCCTCCGCTATCTCCTCTATCGTCGGCTCCTTATCCTTTGTCTTCTGGAGATTTTCCTTGGCATATATCGCCTTGTAGGCTATATCACGCAATGACCTTGATACTCTTATAGCATTGTTATCTCTGAGATACCTTCTGCACTCACCTATGATCATAGGAACTGCATTATGTAGGTGCTAAAAGTTCTTTAACTGAATTTCTATATCGTCCTTGCCTACAATTACCTTATCAATTATAGTTTTGAGTATAGAGTTTTTTTGAGACTTGCTGATACCATCCCAGATGTCGGCAAGTTTTTTTATATTCTCATAGACAAATTCTTTTTTCTGCTCATGCTGACCATTTTTTCTTTCAGTTGAAATCTTTTCGGTAGTCTCTCTGATCTCAGTCTCCAAAGTCTTAATCATATCCAAAACCATGTCGTTTCCCTCTGCATACAGGGTGTATAGCCGTTTTAGCTTTGATTTTTGTTTTTCAAGCTGGTTAGTCAGTATTTGCAACTTTGTTTCTTTTGCCTTTGGCTTGTATTGTGATAGATTTATTGAGATGCCAAGTATCTCATGCTCAAATGCTATTTCAATATCGCTTGCCCATGCTCCGGGGTTGTCGCAATCTGTATTGTAGTTTGGCAAGTAGTCCAAGTATTTGTCGTGTGAGCAACAATATATCTTATGAATCCCCATGCCAGTTATCTTCTGGTATCGCATCTTGCAACCACAGGTTTTGCAATAACACAAACCTGTAAGCAAATGTGGCTCGGTAAAACTGTATACATGTTGTTTACGTCTACTTTTTCTCAACTCCTGAGCAAGATAAAATTTGTCACGCTCAAATATCGGCTCATGCAATCCTTTATATGTGCCGCCCTTGTATGGGATATAACCTATATTAACAACCCCTGTGAGGATATTTCTCACAACAAATTCGCTCTTATAGCCAAGTAGTCTCTGAATTTTTACGTCGGACATACCGCCAATAAACAAATCCATAGCTCTATTAGCCTGTTCGGCACGTTCAGGAATCGGTACAAGATAGCCAAGGTTTTTATCATATCGGTAACAGTATGGTGTATTGCCACCGCCCATCCAGTAGCCATTTTTAACTCTCTCCAGCATACCGCCGCGCATTCTCAGCAGCATTGTGTTTCTATCGTATTCGGCAACTGCCGCCATAATATGTGTTTGAAACTTGTCTTGTGGTGTTTCATACCTGGCAAAATCGTGTACGCTATTAACTCTGACACCTTTCGGTGTAAAGAGTTTTTCGATCATGTATAATGCATCTACAGAATCCCTTGCTAGTCTGTCCAGCTTATATACTACTATGTCGTTTATTTTTGATATATCCGATATAAGCCGTTGCAGTTCAACACGCTTGGTCATGTCCATCCCAGATAGTCCAGCATCAATATACCAATCAGTGATTAGCATTTCATTTTTCTTACAATATTCTTCGATATCTCTTTTTTGACTTTCAAGGCCGTAGCCCTCTTCAACCTGTCTTTCTGTTGACACTCTTATATATGCCACACATTCCATTTCTATTATCCTCCTACGTAAAATGTGCCGCATATACACTACATTCTACGGCACATTCTACTTGTCATTTATTTACTTGTCAACCAATCATGCTAGCTATTGTTCTCACCACATCATCAGACAGAACAATATCAGCAATATTCACTTTCTTACCGTTTTGTGTAACCACAACATTCATCTGCTTTTCCTCCGATACTCCGCCTTTGCCTTTAAACTTCTGTCTATCAGATACTTGTCAACCGCTCGGCTCTTCGACCTCTCGTTAAACACTTTGCTGTTCCATTCATCGTACACTTTTTTCCACGTTAGGTACCGCTCACAGTTTGAATGACAACCAACATATCTATCGGGGCAGTCTTTACACGGATTGTCTTTCTTCGTTGTCATTAGCCGCTCGCCTCCTTTGGCTTATCTGATACTGTCGCCTGTTATATGCACTCCTGTCTACCTTTGCCGAGTTGATAAGATTGAGCTGGTAGTGGTGCTCACATAACTTATACCCATCCTTAACAGGATTATTGCAAAATCGACATATACCCTTTTCGTATCTTTCTTGTGCATTCAACCTTTTCTCGGCTCTCTTTCTTCGGTGATAAGCATTAGTTTTTTCAGCGCAATACACGCATGTGTGTGCACCATCTTTAGCCGGTCGTTTTCCGCACCTAGTACAAAGGCCTTTTTCAACCCTTTCGGCATATTTGGTTTTCGCCCATTCCGCATGTTGTTTGTTGGTGTTTTCTCTGTCTGACTCCCTTTTTCTTAGCTTCCACTCAGATTCTCGTGCGCGACACTCAGGGCAGTGCCTTTCAGTCCCCATTAATTTATTTATTCGGCATGTAGGGCATATTCCATTATCGGCATACCAGTGTTTTTGTTGTATGGAGTCCTCGGTGTGTGCCTTGCAACATTTAACACAGTAAGCACCTATCCTGTCCAGCGGTTTTCCACATTCGACACATAATCCAGCAGCTTTACGGCGGCGGTACTGTTTTGTTGATGCTCCCATAGTCACTACTCTCTATTCAGTTTATAGTTTTTATCTTGAGTAATCTCAGGCAGATTAGCCTGTTTATCTTGAAGTAATTTAGAATTATTATTGACTTTATCAATCATCTGTCGTATCTCTGACGGCATTCTGTCTATCTCTCTCTGTCGTGCTATCTCTGTTCGATAGCACCGCATGAAGTTGCTGCTCACGACATTCTCATTAAACTCCGTGTCTTGCGCCCACATTCTCAGCTGTGACGGTGAGCCCACGGCTCTCTGACATGCCGGCGGCAACTCGTTAAATCTTGCTGTTGCATTGTAGCCACTATCCGATATTGCCTTGCGGACCAGTGACCACGCTTCGGCATCGGTCATTTGCCGAGGAGTAGTTATTGACTTTATTTTGTCTATAACCTGTCCTATCGCCGGGGCAAAACCACTGGTGTCCGTTAATATGTAAGCCTTGATTGCCATGTCAACCTCTGAGTAAGAATAATCAGACAACATATCCGTCCAAACAGATACAGTAAAGTCAATGTTAATCGGCTTATAGTTCGGATATGCAACCATCAACACCGCTATTATCTTACGTGTTTCTTTATCGGTCGTAATCATCACCGCCTATCAGTTCAAATCTGTACTTCTGCTTTGAATTTGGATATTTATTTCTATCGACTTCGCTCATAAACATTCCAAGTGGTCTATTCCAGATAGTACCCTCATATTCGTATACAACCGATACTTCTTCGGTTTCTGTGTGCCTTGATATTCCTATAACCGTTACAACCTTTCCTATCTTAAAATGCCTGTACTTCTGCCCTGCTACTGGTAGCGGCCTATCAAAATCGTAATTAGACTCTTTCTTAAAATGCCTTGTCAGTAATGCAAGGTCACAATTTTCTTCCAGCTCTCCATCATTTGAAAAATCTTCGCTTTCCTCAATATGTAACTGCTGAAACTTGCATATGGTGCTTTCACCTAATATGATTTCAGTCAATGCGCCTTTGAATCCCTCTGCATCGTATTGGTTAATGTCTCCATCAACAAAATACCCGCTAAATCTAAATATTTTTGCCATCTTCATCTCTCCTTATTTGCTCCATGAGCCTATCAAACTGATCATTAGCACTCTGCCGTGACTTTGGTGGTTGAACTTTTTTTATTCTGTCCCAGGTTATCCCTTGATAGCCATTTCCGATACTTTCGTCAATTATCGCTATGACAGCTTGCTCTCCATACTCATCAGCCTTGGCCTTAATAGTCTTAACCAAGGTTCTCAATCCGCTCTCTTTGTATGTAAATCTCCGTTCTTTTTTATATTTAAGCCATGTATTGATACTATCTAATAAATAATTAGATATATTAAACTCTGTAATTAATTCATCTAGTATATTATTATTTATATTAATATTCTTAGATGTATTAACTATATCTCTTTTATTATTAATATATATATTATTAATATCAGTATCAGATACAGATGCTTGTATGGGGTATGTATACCCCATAATAGGGGTATCACTTCTTATGCAGCTTACAACATCCAAAACATATTTTTTAAACACTTCCGACTTAATATGTTTTGCAACATTTTCAACCCCAGTAAGCGTTTTCTCGGACTTACTCCAGTTGTATTTATACCAATTCAGAATCAATATCTCCTTGGTATTCTTATCGAATTTAATAATCTTGTGAACGTTTTCAAAGCGCTCAAGCAACCTTATTATGGTGTCTTTATTGTATCCGGTATTTCTAGTCATCTGAGAATAGCTAATCTCATAACAACCACAAATATTAGTCTGAGGGTTCGTCAGCAAATAAATATAAAAATACTTATCCTCTGGTGTAAAATCATCCTCAACCTTATTGTCCGTCCAAAATGATAAATGCACACTCCTGTATACCGCCATCAAACCTCACTCCTTATATGATTTTAGTCCTCATCTTTTGTAATGTCTTTTTTAGAAATTTTGTTTGCACTGAACACTGTATTTATCATTCATTGCGCCAAAGCAGAAACTTAGCAAGATTCATAACGCCTCCTTTATCATATTTACCGCATTTTCCCAGGCATGAATGAAACTTAATGCCCAAAGAACAGTGCCATCCTTAGATTTTAAATCATTAGCCATAGCACAGGCTCTTTCCCATTCAGGATCAAGTTTTGCCTCTGCCGTTGCCCTAATTCTTTTTGCCAAAATAGTCTCCTTTCACAATAGACAAACATTTTCTAAATAGCTTGTATGAACTAGAAATATCAACTACAAGAGGATTCACCAGTTCCATTTCTGCTGCTATCTGTTGCCTAGTTTTATACTCTATGTCTTTTGACGTTTGTGGCTCACACTCCCATATGTCACATTGTCCACTGGTATGATGTAAGCACTTATCACACGATCTATCATTCTGCATAATTATTCACCACACTTCTATTGTATATTCAAGTTCTTAAACATAGCGCACATAACATCTACCACAATCGAGTTGCCGAATTGCTTATATAGTTGTGTATTGCTGTTTACTGCTGCCATTTTGTCAATATCTTCATCAGATACACCCATAAGCCGTCCACACTCTCTCGGTGTTAGCTTTCTGATACGATATTGTGTAGCAATATGGCTATTCGCATATCCGTGTGTTCCGGCTACAAGATTGGCCGATATGCCGTTGTCAGAAATAACTGTACCGCATTGGGAACCATTGCTTGATATTTGACCGACTTTTTCAATTCTAACAACTTCTTGGTTTTGTGCGGTTAATGTAGGGCAAGTATTGCCTTTGTCTTGTACCCTACCTCTTCTTGTTTTGCTGTTAGGATAGCTTGCGTCAAAGCAACCGCCTATTTCGCATTCAATAGAGCCGTCATTTGTAGCCTGTCTGATTTTTACATTTTCAAGCAATAAATTATCTTTTTGCACACTCGTTAAGCAATTACTTGTGCCTTGCATATTCACCTCTAATCTCTGTTCTGTTGGACTTCCTACAGTTCTATCTAACGGATTATCGGGATTCCTGCCACGCATAGCAACTATCTGTCTTTCGCACACTTTAATCTGTTGCGTACCGCCACCCTCAACCGTTGTAATGTTGGGACAAAGTGCATTTTCGTCATATACTGTGTTTGATTGGTGTTTACCTGTGCCATTATCCATAAATCCTAACTGCTTTGCTTCAAGAATTTTCGGCTCTTGATTACCACCTTGCATTGTACTCAATGTTGGACTGCACCCCCCACATCATAAATTCTTTAACCTCATTCATTAAAACAACTCCTAAATCGTGTTTTTCCGCTTTGACACATTGGGAAACACCCCCCCCGATAATGCCTTTCTGAAAATTGTCTGAAACTTCTGTGTATATACTGCCTATTATTTCCATTCAATTACTCCATTTCCATTCTGTTTGTTGCCGTAACCCTTATAATCTCTAGCCATAAGAGTGCAAGCAACATCAGTTTTTCTGTCTATTCTTATATTGTTCAATAACACAGTTTCCATCCGATCGTAAGTTGCTAATTCCAGCGTCATATCTCGCCTTGATACAGTTTGCAACTTCTCTTCTTCCTGGTTCACAGATTGTTCCGTCAACACAAGTCTGCTCTGCTCTGCTCTGCTCTGCTCTGCTCTGCTAGGGATTGTATCTGGTAATGTTCCATTGTCAATAAGTGTCTGAATAAGTTTCTGTGCTTTTTCGTTGTTGAGGTAATACTTTTCATCTACATTATCCTCTAAGCAGTCTTTCAGATGTTTAGTGAGCGGTGTAGGCTCAGGGAAATGATAATTGTATTCTCCTAAAAATGAGAACATGAAACATCTTTCTCTATTCTGCGCTATGCCGTAGTTTTTAGCATTTAGGTCTTGCCAGTAGTTCACATATCCCAAACTTTCAAGAAAATCCAACCACTTTCTAAAATCAGGCATATTGTCCTGACTATGAACTTGCGGCACATTCTCCATAAACAGGATTTGTGGCAGTTCTCCGTTATTATCTCTGATTTCAGTTAATATTCTTTCCACTTCCCACAGCAAACCACTTCTTGTACCGCTACCTTTACTCATTCCCTTTTGCTTTCCAGCAACCGACAAATCAGTACAAGGAAACGAGTAAGTAAGTAAGTAAGTAAATGTTTTAGTGTCCGTAATGGCTAAATCCACAGCATGAACCTGTGTTATATCCATGGTTTGAAAATTTGTACCGTGTACTGCGTTGTAGCTTGCAACTGCGTATTTATCAAATTCAACAACCCTGTAATGCTCAAATTTCGCACCTATCCGCTTTAATGCCATAGCTTGACTGCCATAACCGGCAAATAACTCTATGAGTCTGATAGGCTTAGTAATGCTGATAGGTTCTCGCAAGTAGTCAAAAATATTCATTTGTGACATTTTTATCACCAAAGGACACCTAGGTTTTATGTGCGCACGACCTGTCCTTTCTGATAAATTTTAAATTGTTGTTATTGTCTTTCTCGCTATGATCTCGTCAACTGTAACATTTAGCAAATCGGCTAAGATTATCAAGTTGTCTATAGTCGGCATACATTTGCCGTTCTGCCACTTGTAAATTGCATTAAGATTTGTAAATCCAAACACCTTATTCAAGTCAACGACTGATAATCCAGCTCGCTTTCTCAGACGTAGGATATTTTCACCTGTGGTCGTCATATCTACTGTCGGAATTGTCATTCCCATATGCTCCTTTCCTTAGATGTCATAGCCTTATATAGCCGTGTTGCGGCATTTCCTGTGACAACCTTTACTACTCGTGGCGTAGACAATAATGGACTGCTATCTACGTCATACACAACCAACGTGTTTGTGCCGTCCTGACTAACTTCGTAAGAAAAATAATATCCGCTCATTCGCTTTTGCCCTCTTTCAATAATTCCTTAAACTTCTCAAACTGTCTCTGTGATACCTTATTGTTAAATTTATCGGCTCTAATTTCGATTTTAAGGTGCTTATCTGCAATAGAGGATAATTCTCTTGCAAGGTTCTTTCTACCTTGCTCTAAGCCGTCACGATAGCCCCTAGATGGTCTAAATTCGTTTATCTTCTCCTTGCCCTCACCTTGACCGCCAGCTGTCTTGTTGTAACGGCATTGGTAGCCTTTCTTCGTGTACTGCAATATCCAATACTGCTCCATCTGATCTAGTTCAGTTTTAGGGTAGTGGATAAAATTAATCTGCCATCCATAGGGGTTATCCGCACTGTAAAACCCTCGTTTCTTCAATGATAGGTCTATGTGCTGATACCCGGTAAGGTGGCTGCACATCCGCTGCAAAATTTTTACAGCCTGGCCTATGTAAAAGTAAGATATGCCATCCTCATCCGTCCGGGTTAGAAAGTATATACCACTCTTGTCATCAAGGTTTGGATTAACTTTCAAAAGCCTTTCACGGTTGGATTTTTCTATAGCATATATTTTTTTGTAATTTAGCTTACTCGTTTTCTTCACCTCTTTCCATAATCTCCACGGCATCATCAAATTTTATATTCTTTCAATAATCCCTAGTCTCTATAGGGTCGTTAAGATCAATTACGAATGTTACGCTTGAATCCCTTGCATAACAAACCTGATTAAGCACAACATTGTGAGAGTCCTCAGCTATTCTATCCGATTCAGAATCCAGCATTTCATTCTGTCTATTTACGTCCATATTTTCAAAGTCTGTTACATCACTCCAATCTAATTTCTGACCGCAATCCCAGCAGTAACTTGTAATACTCCGTCCAGTCGCCCATTTTACAAGGCACATATTCCCACATGAGGGGCACGTATATGCAGGAATTTTCCTAAAAATACCACTGTGCGCTGAATATAAGCCATTTTTTCTCGGCTTTTTTGCTGTCTTTTCAAGTGCCTGTATTGCCATTTCGTTGGCTTTGTAGTCATCTTCTGTAAACTTGCACTCATTCTTGTTATCCTCAAGCTGCATAAACAACCGCATATTTTTCAGCTTTTCTACTGCCTCACGCTCTGTCATTCTTCTACCTCCTCATTAATATCTCCTATTCCACATCTTTATTACCTCAAGTCTCTTATCTGCGATTTGTTCTATGTCCTTATCTCTATAGCTTCGAGGGACAAGCTTAAGCTCTCCAAACTCATCAATATTATAATATGAGCGACCTGTTGACTCCCTGCTTGTTCCACAATTCAAACATTTGACCTCCCACGCTATCTCTAATTCGTGAGATGGGGCAGTTCCAATACTGTCCATGTTTTTATAAATTTTATGCGTTAATTTTGGCGGGTTCCCGCAAAACGGACAGCGTTTCAAACCTAGTTTTTCGTATTTCTTCTCGGCGGCTTTTCTTCTCATATCCTCTATGCAGTCCTGTTCTGTCATATTATTCCTCGCTTTCTAATAATTCTGGATTATCAAAGATGTTACCGGCTAATTCAATTTCAGGGTTTTCAACGATACTCCATAAATCCCGTTTACCCCCAACAAATAGTTCTATATTTGATTTAATACAAACCCAGCAATACTGATAATAGTTATTCTGCCAAATTGCTTTATAAAAATTACCATTTTTATCTTTTACAATGTCATTCTCCCAAATCAGTTTGCCGTTCTTATCTCTCAAACCTGTGCATTGGCAGATTGTGGATTTATCAACCTTGCAGAAACACGAACCAGAAATAGTCCAATCATCACAAGCAGTCCCTGTGTATTTCTCAATAACAAGGCCACCTATAAATACTCTTGCATTTTCAAATCCGTCATCAAACAAGTACCCCTGCACCCATTCTCCGTTATCGGTTCTTTTTGCTTTGAATAAATATCTATCTTCCATATTCTCTCCTATTCTTTCCTATTAGTACCAAATAACCTATCTAAATTGATATGTCCGTCTATTTTTACAATAGATGCATAGGTGCTCCAAAATGGTCTGTATTCTCCCATTTTAGTGACAAGTGGCTGCCCATGAATACCGCCCCACAGCACGATAGCTTCAAAAGGTTCTCCAATTCGTTTAGAATAATCCCAGCTTGCATCATGTATTGTCACCACATCGCCCTCTGATACTATATATTTCATATTATCTGTGATTTTTTCCATATTTTTCTCCTATTCCGCTTCTGATTGAAGCCATTTTAATAAATCTCCGTAACTATCATGGATTTCCTCTTCTTTTTCTGTGTCAAGATTGTAAATTGACTTATAAGGCTCTTCATTCTTTTCAAAATCACACATATTGGTAAGCCATTCCGCCAACTCTTCATCCGACATGCTTCTAATTCTGTCGGCATTGGTGTGGTTAGTTTCATAATTCTGTATGCTTGCCACTTCTGTAAAAACTGTGAGCATATCAGCAAAGTATTTCAGCATACTATCTCTGTCGATGTTGTGCTTGTCTGCCATAGCACATACACTTGCTAATGTGTCAGTTACTATGCCATGTAAATCTTCCATTTCTTTGTCTGTAAGATTGCTCTGCTTATCACTCATTTTCTCCACCTCTCAATTCTTTTAAACTTCTTAAATTAAGTCCACCGCATCTGATACAATAAAACTTTTTATATCCTCTTGCGTATTCACACAAATAACCACAATGTCCGCAATATTCTTTTCCATTACTAACTGATATTTTTTTAGGTTCTGACACATTCCCTCTCTCGAACAACTCTCCGTGTTTGCACCCTACACAACAATCTTCGTTATGCTTGCAAATATTACAGTCAATCATTGTTCTCCGCCTCCTACCAATCAATCTTCTGGCCACAGTTCGGGCAGTAATTATCAAAGAATATATATGCCACTCCGCAACTAGGACAACACTGATATGCGCCCCATGACTCCAGCGGTTTGGCTATCTGTTTGTCAACACACGCTTGAGCGATTCTTAATGCACGCCTGCTTGATATGTTCTTACGTCTCGGTGCAGCATCCTGCCCAAGTATACCTTCAAGTAATTCAAGTTGATTCTTCACGCGCTTTAAGTTTATCCCTTTTCTTGCACTCATTCGCTTTCACTCCTACTTAAATGGTAAATCATCCTCTATGCCCTCTGGTATGCTCATAAAGTCGTTTCCAGAACTTGGCTGATTGCTCGCATTTGCTGTATTGGACTGCTGACTATTGCTGTTATTCGCATTCTTACTCTCACAAAATTCCTGTTTCTCAACAACAACATCAGTCGTATAGACTTTATTGCCATCCTTGTTGGTGTAACTACCAGTCTGGATTCTACCAGTTATGGCAATCTTAGTGCCCTGTTTAAGGTACTTCTCTGTAAACTCAGCGCTCTTGCCAAATGCAATGCAGTTGATAAAATCCGCTGTCTGCCCATCGCCCTGTTTCTTAAATTTACGATCTACAGCCAATGTATATCTAGCTATACACATCTGATCGCCATTCTGTGAATATCGGATTTCTGGATCACGGGTAAGTCTACCCATCAAAATTACTTTGTTCATACTATTTCTCTCCATTCTGTCTAATTGTAAAGGTTATCCCAACCTCTTTCTGTAATGTATCTATATAGTCCTGCCACTTCACATCTTCGTCAGCAAGGCAAGAAGTTTTAAGCATAAAGCGCTCAATGAATCTACATAATCTATCATGGCCAAACCCAAATTCATCGTGCAATGTTGCACATGATAACAAAACCACTGTATCGATCGTGTTCCATTTGACTTTCTGCTCATATTCACGCATCTTTGACGTTGGAATTTCAAGTGGGACAAAACATGCTCTACGTTTGGCCAGTTCCTTTTCTGCTTCCTCTATGCCCTCACGCTTGATAATTTCTAACAACCAAGCTGCACCGGACATTCTATATTCATGTACTTTATCATTTGCTTTCGCCATATCTTTTGTACTCCTTTCTGCTTAAAATGGGCATTCATCCTTTGCTCTCAACTGCCATTCTGCTCCGGCTCTTGCAACGTCCACATTTGCGTTTTTAGCCACTTCACATATCTCAGCAACCATTCTGCCGGCATTGCTTGTATCAATACCCAAATGGCACAATATGACGTTCTGTAAGCTATCTGTAGCATTCACCTTAACAAATTCCTTGCAAGTAGCTAATTCACAGTGACCAAGTATCTTATGAGTGTAATTTGGAGCATCAGTATCGACCATATCTTTGATGTAATTACATTCGATTAGCATATGGTCGATATTTTGCTTTTTAAAAGTAACCGGGCAATACTCAAAATCCGTCATGTACAATATTTTTTGCCCATCAACCTTGATCAAAAATCCGCAATTGAAAGTGCCGTTGTGTGGGAGAGAAAAACAACGAATTGTAAACTCTCCCATTTTTACAGCCTTACTAACAGATTCAAATGGTTTCCACACTGGTATACCCAGTTTTTTCAAATCAACTGCTGCCCTGATGTGGTCTCCATGAGCATGACTTACAATGGCACCAGCGACATCTTTAATGTTGTAATCAAGGCCTCTTTGTATCTCTTTGATTGACACTCCGCAATCAAGAATAAGTGTTTGGTTGCTTATATTTGTGAGTAAGTAACAATTACCTATGCTACCAGTAGAAATGCATTTAAGCTTCATTACTTAATTTCTCCAATTTTTCTAATGGGCATTTTTCATGTCTTTTGCCATCTCTAAATTCAAAAGACACATCTGCGCATTTGATCTGTTTTAATTCCATAAGTTTACATTTAAAATCTAGAGAACATGGTCCAATATACCATGCCTTGCACTCCCGGCAGCTGCCAGGCATTTTATCCAAATATATTTCACACTTTGCCTTCATAAAAAACTCCTTTCTTACTTTGCAAACTCTGGTACTTCTTCGTCCTCAGCAAATTCCTGTGAATTGGCATTCTCAGCAATCTCAGCTTGCGCAACTTGATATACCTCGTCCATTTCAATCTGTGCCTGCCTTGCCATCGGATCATAATTCTTTGGATACTTTCTTATTGCATTGTTGCACATTTTTCTTTGAATCATGCTTTCCGGCGTATCAAGCCAAGCGCCACTGATAAACGGTCTCGCAAGCTCGCATTCCAACATTTCATCTACGGTTTTACAAGTTCTTAAGGCATTAAGCACTTCATCTTTTTTTGCCTTAATCTCTGACTTTTGTTTTTCTGTAGCATTATGTCTGTCGGCACAAATCCCAAATGTGCTATTCATCATATTTTGCTTAACATGTGCAAGCAAATTAACCTTAACACTATCCCTGTCTGCAGAAAGGTATGTCACTGTTCCGTCCAACAGTTTGACAGGATATACGACTCTTACTGCTTTACTTGATAGTCCCTTTTCTACCCATTCAGGCTCTGTAATCGACAACCCTTTATGCTTTGGTGGAATATATTCATCGCCCTCTTTGATTACCCAGTACGGGTAGACCTGTTCAACGTCTTTTCCATAGTTGGCAAGTAAGGAATCGTAACCACTACCCTCGATTCCCATCTCAACCTGTTTCTGCCATATATCCTTGCCTGTCTGTGGATCGGTTCCTACCTTTACATTTCGTAGCTGGAAGTAACACTCCCTTGGATATGCGCTTGCATTTAATTTGAGACTTGCACATCGCTTCACAATTCCTCTCAAATTGCTTGTATCAAGGTTGCCCATGTTAATCTTAGGGTCGTTCTTGACAAGGTTGAATATGCTTGTCATGGCTTCCATGGCGCACTCTTTGGCATAATCGTCCATATCCATGCCAACAGTTTTGTAATCATCAATAATAAGCCCTGTTATTGCATTGCTCCATTCACTTAATGAAGTAGTAAATGCTTTTTTTTCTGCAATTGTCGTACTATTTTCCATTTATTTATCCTCCTCATGTAGTACTTCTTTTAAAATTTCTGCAATAATTTTTTTCTTGACTTCCCTGGCTTCTGCCTCAATCTCATCATAAGTCTTTTTTGAGTTTTCAATAACCTCTTCAAACTCGTTCTCACTTATATGTTCACGTAAAGATCTAAGTAGTACTGATGTCTCAGCTGTAACCTCATTCTTGGAACCCTTGATTTCAACAAATCCTTTGTCACACTTAACCATATTTATTTCTCCTTGTTTTACTTGATTTACTTAACAATTCCTCTACATATGCATCCATGGAATGACACAATTTTACGCAATTGCCATGCAACATGTGATTTTTCAAAGCACCATATTTTTCATAAAACTTTTTCTCTGTCATCTTGCCATCATTAACAAGTTTCGTCCAAATTTTTAGCTTTTTATAAATCTTTCGCTTACTTTTACCATTCAATTTCCGTATATACTTTCCATCTTTCGTTACATAGTGATGGAAACCTGTAAATAAAATTCCATTTTTAAACGGGACTATCTGTGTCTTACCATTAAGTGATAATCCCAGTCTTGCTACAAATTGATTTATGCAATCCAGACAATGTTTCAAGTATTCTTTGCTTGGTGCAATCAGATAAAAATCATCCATGTATCTACCATACAATTCAATTCCTAGCTCACCGGTTATAAAATGATCTAACCCATTTAGCATAAGCAATGCATATACTTGTGCTACCTGATTGCCAAGTGGCAGTCCTAAACCAGCAGTGCTGTCAATGTATAGATGATTTAGCCATTTTGTGTATTCGTCATCAAAATAGTAATCGACTATATCTTTCAACACTTCATGATCTATCTGATAGAAAAATTTTTTAATATCACACTTCAAAATCCAACCGTCAAGGTCGTGCTGATTATAAAATTCAAGCATGTGTTCTTTCAAACAATCCATACCAAAGTGGGTTCCTTTGCCGAGTTGCCCTGCGTAGTTTGTTTTTATAAATTCATACTTCAACCTTGGAAGCAAAATATTGTCACATAAGCAATGCTGAACTACCTTATCTTTGAACGAACATGACTTAATCACTCTTTCTTTAGGTTCGTAGACCTTAAACTCGTTATACGGATTCACCCGATATGACCGATTTTCAAGTTGTTCTTTCAACATATGAAGCCCTTCAAGGCTCATTGCTTCAAATTTTGCAGCACTTGAATTATGTTTTTTACCACTTTTAGCTTTTTTATATGCTTTATACAGGTTTCCATAATCACATATAACATCTTTATCCATAGTAAAAATTCCTTTGTATTTATCCTTTTGGGAAAGGTCACACACTTTTTTGTATCTTTATCTGATTTCGGCTTAATGCCTACTCTTACTGTCTGTGTGATACAGAATGGACGAACACCGTTATTGTTGTTACAGTTGTTGTTGTTGATATTGCCAGCGGACGAAACAACGGTTTATACAGTGTGTAACCTATATTTTTAATTATCTTCGCTATCAGCCCGCCTCTTCTTATCACCAGTTCTCCAGGCTATTGCCATATGCTTAACATCGGCTACCATTTTCGACCAGTATTCCATGCTTTTCACATTGATAATGTTCAATTTCATTGATAATTCAATGTAAAATAAAAGTTCATCGCAATGCGTTATAGCCTTTGTCTGCAGTTCTGATCTTTCTTCAAGGCAAGTTTCCCAATTCGTTCTATTTGCTTCATACAAATATTCATATATTTCCAATGCTTTGTTCTGCATTTTGTCAACAAGCGAAAATCTGTATTTCTTTGGGTATCTATTGCAATTTGAAGTTATACGAAAAGTGTGTTCAGCCAAATTCTTTGCCTGTGAAATCACTCCAAACTCTTTATCTGCCATATCACTTAATCTCCTGATTCAAAGATTGAAGATGAGAAGATACAAACCGGACGAACACCGATATTGCCGTTACAGCCGTTGTAGTAGATACCGCCAGCGGACGAAACAACGGCAACGGATTTTTTGTAATCGTTGCATGGCGTACTCCAAGGGCTGACAAGCCACCACCAATAATCTTTGGTGTTTGGTATGAGGCTTCTATACTTTCTGTATTCGTCAACAGCAAGAAGAGAAACCTTATCCTCGCACTTGCCATATTCTGTCTGACCGTCAAGAGATAAAAGATTTCTCTCAAACGGAACTATATTTTCCAATCCTATTTCTGCGGTCATCTTCTCAAAAAACTCCCCATTAAGATAGCTACGAAGACCACTGTTTTCCCAATTGTTTGAATCTGAATCAAACTTCATATCTTCAATGCTATCAGCCAGACAAATATATCCAGCACTTGTGATATCAAGAATCTTCCACGTTGTATCTGCAAGTTCAAATGTATCTCCAATACCGAGTCCTTCCGGAAGATTGATTGACTTTGAAGTTGCCTTTAACACTGCAATCTCATTTCTGAGATCATTGATCTGCTCCTGTAATACTCTCATCGTTAATGTTGCCATGATTATTCTCCTTTCTTTGATACAAAGATATTAGATTTTAAGATACAAACTGGGCGAACACCGAAGCCGATGAAACAGTCGTTGCTGTCGACACAGCCAGCGGACGAAACAACGGCTATGCTGTACTTACAGCCCCTTTCGGCAGTGCTCCAAGGAGTGCATGTCCACCACCAATCGTCTAGCTCTTTGTTAGGGAGTAAGTTGTTGTACTTCCTAGCCTCATCAAAAGTAATAGGTCTTACCTTGCATTTACAATCATCAAATTCATGCTGCATATCAACTGATGTTAACTCAACAGTATGTTCAACAAGATTGTTTTCCCCAACCTCTGACTCAATTATCGGCTGAATCTCATCCTCAATCACTTTCTTAAGGTTGGACTCGTTGTAATCTCTTGAATCCTCATCATAAACTATGTTTTCGGCCATAAAATCCTTGGAAATAACCTTGGTTTCGAAACTCATCTGTTCAAGCACAATAAAGTCGTTCTTTCCAATCTCAAACACATCTCCAGGTGCTAAGGTTGATAATTCTACCTTGTTCTTTCTTTCTGCTTCTTCAAGCTGCCTTACAAGTTCTCTTGCTACTTCTAATGCCTTACTCATCACATTACCTCCAATTTCTCGCTGTCGTTTACGGCAAGCATTATTATCTGACCATCTACCATGTCTACAGCATTCTGTTGATTTGCAGAATCAAGACTCTCTGCATCATCAAGCCAGATAGGACAAGCCACATTGCTAATTTGCTGAATGCTATTGCAGATATCGATTCTGCCAAGAATCCTGTTTCCTTTGTTACTCATCGTGGTAAGAATGTTCTTGCCATCTATAGTAGGAATGCATGTTGACTTATATCCACCATTTTTAGCAAATTCAAATAGCTGCCATTTTACCAAATTAAAATGTTTGTTTATTTCATTTGTGAGAACTTCATTTTTAGCCTTATCAAGATCATCTAACAAATCAAGAATCTTCTGTGCATCCGTTTGAGCCTGTCCAAGATTGCGCTTATTAGCCAGCAACTCTTCAAGCCTTGTTTCGTCAGCTTCTGTATCAGACTTAGCGATCTTGGCTTCGCACTCAGCTAACTCCTGCCTGAGTGTGGTCTCTTCGGATTTTAGTCTCGTCCTTGTGGCTGTTGTCTCCATCCCAGCCATATTGATTTCAAGTGCTTCTATCTGCGCCATCACACCGATATATTCATCATCACCTGATATATCAACAAACGCTGGAAGTGCGTTATATTCTTCTTCAAGCTTGGTAAGCTTTGTTTCTGTATCAGCAACAGTCTTTCGATTGAGTTCATTGCATTTTTTAAGTTTTTCTATATGCTCATCAATCTCCTTGATCTTCTGAGCTATGGCCTTGCCATCAGTCTCAATTACTGCCAGTCGCTCGGCTTGATTCTGTGCAAAATTACTCTTAAGTCTTTCGATATCTTCTGCCGGAAATTCTCTATGGCAAGTCGGACACACAGTAGTAAGTTCGTTAAATTTCTCAGCATTAACGGATTTCCATTCAGCAACAAGTTTTTCCTTCTTTGACCTTAAAATACCCAAAGTTCTTGTTGATTGGTCGATATCCCAATCGTTATCAGAAATTCCCTGGATTACACTCATCTGAGTAGTCTTGCAATCATCTATCGCACTTCTAAGTGCTGCTCTCTTGCAATCAAGATTTTCATTTGCTTTGTTCTGCATCGCAGATATTTCAAACTTTAATTTTAAAATTTTGTCTGCGATCTCATCATGTTCAGCAGCTACCTTATCCATGTCCATCTGATCTTCTGTGACCTTGTTCAGTTTTTCTTTAATTGCATTTTTCTGCAATTCCAAGGCGGATATATCTAGTGACTGTTTGATCTGTATATCTCTTTCCTTTTCTGCTATCTGTCCGTCAAGAACTGGTAGTTCCTTTGCAACTTTGGACTTTGTGGCTTTATTCATTGCTGAAAGTTCGTCTGCCGTATACCTTTCAAGGAGTGGAACAAGTTCAGCAAGTTCAACCTTGCTTTTTGCGACGTCAACATCTGATACGCCATCTACAAGCGCAAACAGAAAATCTCGCATTTCTGCTGGTTTCTTTGCCAAAAATGCATTGATGTTACTACACATCTTGAGAATAGACATATCAGCGTCAAGATATGCATTAAAATCCCTTAATGTCTTAGGCACATCGTTGATTGAATAAGAATTATCATCCTTGTAACTGCTGCCATCTTTGCTATATTTTCTCTTCTGAGACTTACGCATGACGACTTCCTTACCATCAACGTCAAACACAGCTGTGACCGATACGTCTGTGTCATCCACAGTTTTGCCATCAATCATACGGCGAATAGGTGGATTATCAGAAAGCTGATAATCACAGTTGAACAACAGCCACATATAAGCGTTAGTTATTGAGGATTTCCCTTTGCCGTTGGAAGCAGCAATCTTTGCGTTATCACCAAAAACAACTTCCTTATGCGCATAACACATGAAATTCTCCATAACCAACTTTTTCAAACCAATCTTCATTATTTGTCCCCTCCCAACGGCAATTCGCCAAGCACAATGAGCAGCGTGTCCACATCTATATATTTTTCTTTTCTTGTCATGTTTATAAGCACATCAGCTCTCGTCTCCATATCTATTAATTCCTCATATCTATCGCGAGGAATAGCCACACTGTCTGTACTGCTGTTATTACATGTTCCTTCACATTTAATGTCCATCTTCTTTGTTCTCCCTTCTTTCTTCAAGCACTTCAAATTTTGAGACGGATATCTCATAAGCTGTCTTTTTCTCTTCGGTGCCATCCTCATATAACTTGTCATATTCCCTTGACTGAAATCTGCCGGTTATGCCAACCACAGAATTAAGTGGTACATCTGCGAATCGGTCAGTGTTCTTGCCCCACAAGAGAATTGGAATTAGATTTCCAATCCTATTAGGAAGATTATTGATTACTCTAGTGTCACAAACCCTATATCCTCTAGGTGTTGCTCTGATCTCTACATCGGCAAACTTATGGGCGATAAAATCCACTCTGTTTTTATCACATGTGTAGGGGTTGACCTCATGTATCTCTATATATACTTTTGTGTGGTTTACGCCTGTTGAATCAGCAACATGTTTAGTACGTATGTGTCCGATTACCTCTACATAATCAAATCTTCTGATATATGCGACCTTGCTATCTTCAATGTAACAAGGCACTAAATCCTCTGTTCCACTCAGTCGCCTTGCACTTATAATCACGCGATAATACGACTTATTACCTACTGAGAACTCATATATAGGTGTATCAACAACACATCCAGCGATCACCGCATTATTGTTTGACCAATCACTAATATTTTTTTCTCTCATTCCTTTCCTCCTCTATAGTTTCCATCTTTTGTTCAACTACCAGCATTGTAAGAACCAGTCCTGCAAATGCCAAAATAATCAATATCTTTACCCAAATGGGTAAAGAAATGTTAAATAGTTCCAACCCTATAGGTACGCATATGATGGCTATATAAAACATAATGGCCATCAGTGTGCACAAGACACGAATTATAATCGTGTCTAAATTTCTTCCCACGCAATCACCTCCTGGCATCACAATACTGACCCATATTCATCTGAGAATTAGCATTGTTTATCTGTTCGGCAAGTGCCGTTGGTGCTGAATAGCTACTGATAAAGTTCTGAACATCATCTATGTACCTACGCTTGATGCTCTTATAAGTAGAAACACAGCCAAATTCACGCTTGAGCTGACCATACATATCTCTAAATGTCTGGCTCCTTATGCTCCTGTCGGCATATGCCTCGCTATCTTTACCACCTAAGATTGATACCACCTTGCGCTTGACAAGTTTCTGCACTTCGTCTATCTCGCAGCCGTATAAAGGCATATCGTTTTCAAGACTACCTATCTTGTCCTCAACCTTATCTACCCTCTCTGCAAGTTCTGTATTACCCTGAGCAAGTAACTGAATTTGCTCCAGCGTTGTAAGCGGCTTATTGTAGCCGCCTGTTTTGCGGATAGATGGAAGTACCTCAGATGTTACCCATCTGCGAAAACTCTTTGCGTTTGGCTTGTCACTTCGCAAGATAACCGCATATAAGCCACTCTCAGTTATGAAGTTCGTTTCACCCTGACGCCCTAACTCTAATTTAGTGCGTTCATCATCATCTAATCGCTGAGCGACCTTTGATGGGTTCTGAATGTCCAGCACCTTACAAACATCTACCAAGCAAAATAACGGCTCTCCATCTACAACGGCGGTTCTCATATTAAATTCGCCATCTGTAAATAACTGTATTTCGTTCATACTTCTCCTTTCCTTATAGTGTAAATTTCTCTAGCTACTCCTTTTCCTTTGGGCTGCTCTCCGCCGCGTCTGCCAGTGTCTCTGCCTTGCCTAGTAAGTAGCCTTTGTCAAACTCTGACATGCTCGGTAAAGTCTCTTTGAGTTTTTCAACTATCTGCTTTTCCTTTTCGCTCATGTTTTCACCTCCTTTGTTCATCTGATGTACACATGATAGCACATTAAATCAACACTGTCAACATATTTGTTGACTTAATGTACATTATGTGGTAATCTATTAAATGAAAGGAGGTACAATATGAAAGAACGAATTAAGGCAGTGAGAATCAAAGTTGGTAAAAATCAAACGGACTTTGCTCAAAGTATTTCAGTTTCAAGATCAGCTATTTGTAAAATGGAAAGTGGTGAAAATTCCCCATCAGAACAGACAATCAAAATTATATGTAAAGAATATGATGTCAACGAAGAATGGCTGAGAACTGGCGAAGGAGAAATGTTCATACAGAAGAGCAAGGAAGAACAGCTCGGAGAAATGCTTGCCGAGATCACCAAAGCAGATGATGAGTCTTTCAAAAAAAGATTGATTGTTGCTCTTGCTAACCTTGATGAAAATGGTTGGGATAGCCTTGAAAAATTGATTGATTCAATTTCAAAGAAATAAAAAAACACCCCAAGGAATACCAAATGGTACTTCTTGGGGTTTGTTTTACTTAATAAGATTCATAACATAAGCATATAGTATGTTAATTATGCGTTCGTCTGCTATCTTTTGTACTGCATCTGTTATTTCTTTCTTTTTTTCCTCCACAACCTATACCCCCTATACAAATTATGCTATCATTTGTACTCTATAATATATGCAAATACAAGTCTGTTTATTCCGTCAAAAATATAATAAATTGGGTAATTGCATTTTCTTATACGCCGTGATAGGATGGGAATATATAATTATATAATTATGGGAGGGATAATAAAATGGCAAATACTCGAATCTGCCCGAGATGTGGCAAAATAAATGATGTATCATGGCGATTTTGTTGTAATTGCGGACTAAGTATGTACGCTCCAAGGCCTGTTCCTCAACAAGCGCCACCTCCACCACCGCCATTAACACCAGCCCAGCAAAAACAACAACAGCAACAATTAATTGCTCAACGAAACAAACAAATAACGTACTATAGACAAAACGGGATTGCGTATTGTCCTAGATGCTTAAGTATTCACGTTGATTCTGTTGGCGGTGAAGTGATGGGAGCGCGCGATCAAAAGACGAAAACAAGGTACACAGTTAATTTGAACCCATTTAGACCGTTTACACTTGTAAATAAAAAAGAAAAGGTCGTTAGAAAAGCTAATCCGGGTAGATTTGTTACTACATGGCATTGCAATGATTGCGGATTTGTTTATAAATAAAAATCAGTCATGCCGAGAAAATTCCCAAGATCTTCAAGCTCAGCGATAGAAAAATCAGTTTTGCCATTCATTTTTGAATTAAATGTGGCAATGCTCTTATCAATAGCACTTGCACACTGGCAATAATTCTTTCCTTTCTCTCTTATCACACCTTTGAGTTTTGACAAGTTCATATTGTACCCTCCTTTCTTTCATATTGTGATTACAATATATCATATTGTGATTGTTTCGTCAATCGTTTTATGAAAGTTTTTTACAATAAATGTTTACAAAACTATCATAATATGATAGTATTATAGTATCAAATAAGAAAGGAGGTAATTATCATGGCTAGCCAGTTCGGATTGAGAGTTGGTAACAACATCCGCAATTATAGGTTAGCAAAAGGAATGAGTATGAGGGAACTTGCTGGAAAGGTTGGTCTCACCGAAGCAACTATTCAAAAATACGAAACAGGTGCAATAAAAACACTTGATGTAAGCATGTTGATGAAGTTTGCAGAAGCCTTAAATATTCCACCAGAAGATGTTGTTGGTTGGGATAAGGTTGAGAAGAGAAACGATGAAAGCATGGAAGTAATGAAAAAGTACAACTTGCTTACAGATGGTCATAAGAAAGCTGTACTTGATCTAATTAATAACCTTATACAATGTCAGAGCTAAGTGAAGTATAATTGATTTAGTATTTCATAGACTCTTTGACATTCCTTTTGGGGGAGAACTTGTAGGAGTTGGTCAATTTCCTTTACAAGTTCTCCTTTTTCTTTTGAAGTTATGTTATTTCCCATATCTTTACCCCTCCCATACAAATTTGCTATCATTTGTATACTTACATTATATGTGCAAATAAATTAAAATAGAAGTCTAATTTTTTGTCATAATATATGGTAATTTGGGGAAATGCATGGTACTATGACAATATTATATACTACTTTGGTGAGGTGAATACAAATGAGTAACTTTTTAATTGTGTTTGGAGCAATAATAATGTTTTTAGGGGCTGGCATATGTGTAGCATTGACTATAATATTATTATGTAAAAATAAAAAGGCTATGCCATTTATAATAGGCATTTTTGGCTCTATGATTGTTGGTGGAATATTACTTGGAATAGGTTGTGTGAACCAACCTAAATCGGAGCATAAAAAAGTTGCTTATAATACTACGGAAATGGTTACTACTGAAAAAACCACAACTGAAGAGACAACTGAGACGCCAACCACGGAAGAAGCAACTGAGGAGGAAACAGAGACTACTACTGAAGAGGTTAATGCAACGGATATATCTGGTTTGCAATTTCAATCTTACTGGGATATGGCCAAAGAAACTGTTGAAAGTTGCTTGAAAAATCCTAAGTCGGCAGATTTCCCATCTTCTGTTTTTGGTCAGGGCGATATTGCCATGGAACGAAAAGGGCACCTTGTTGTGGTGCAAAGTTATGTATATAGCACAAATTCATTTGGAGCTGAGGTTAAAAGTGATTTTACTGTAGAAATGTTAGTATATGATACTGACAATTTTATATATGATGTTGTCTATCTCAATATTGATGGAGAGACAAATGGAGAATATGTGAGTCTTGACGAATGGGATGAAACAAATACAAGCGGAGAAAGTGAATAATCACAATCTCCGCTTTGTTTTATAAAATATTTTCTCTAATTGCAAGCCAAAATACACGTATTGTCCACGGAGAGCCGTCTGTATTTGCAGCAAATTTTAGCGGAACTTTTTGCGCCGATTTTGATGCATCAAATGCATCGTAACTTGGCCCTATTAACTGCATTGCTGGCACAGAAGATTCAGTAGAAATTCCAAGATATGATATAATTGGAATAAATTCATCAGTCCCTGCTGGCACAAGAATGTTTTGTGTTACTTCTTGATATTGTCCCTTCTTGTCGTCCCCTGCTGGAAAAACAAACGTGACATATCCTTGACCCACAATTTGAAAATTAGAATTCAGTTTATCCAGAGTGGAGCTTGCTAAGTTGACAGCTTCACATATTTGGTTGACATCGCCTGCACCAAAGTTATCACCTGTCTGCTGATATTCTGTCACATCTTCAAAGCTAACCGTTCCATCATCATTAGTAATCATATTGTACTTACGTTTTGTATTGGCTGTAGCAAGTACATCCTCTTTATAATTTGTTTTCAAAGCCATCTTATTCATCTCCTTATATTCTTATATCCTTGTATGCACCTAGCTTAAATGGAATGCGTCTAGGTTTAATATTGTCTAAAGCATCTTTAATAAGTTGACAAGCTGTTTCCAGTCTGTTTATCTCTGCTGAGCTAATAAACGCTCCATTGTCATAAAATGTCTGTTTGGTGCCTATGTCTTGTGGATATACTACGCTGTTAATCTGTGCAATGTTGTTTTCAAATGCGTTAAATTCGTCTGCGTAATAAAAATCTGTATACATCTTATCAATACCCATGGTTTGATAACCTGTAACTGGTCCACACAAATCTTCAGCTCTTTGTTTTAAATATTCTATGTTATTTTTTATTCGGTTGTAATCCGTCCATATAACTGCGTCACCGCTTTTCCAGTCCGTTTTTGGTTCATTCCACAACTATTCCACCACCTTTCTGGCACTAAGTTTTCCACTCCATGCACCATTGAATGTAAGTTCATTTTGATAAGCCTTAATTTTTGCTGTTGAACTATTGGTTTTAATCAGATTGAATAAATCCCCGGCATCTACGCTAGGGTCTCCACGCCAACTTATTGAATAATCAACTGCACCTAGGTAATAATTCGCTAACCAATCATCAAGCAAACTAGCTGCTTCTGTATTATCAACAAGTGGGTTGTTCCAATTAACTGTTTTAGTTCCGTTGCTATTGTATCTATGGGTTAATCCTTTAGTGTCCACAACATACTCATATCCACTGACTGTGTACGTAAGTGTTGTATCTTTGTCAGTTAGTCCATCAAATTTTAACATGCAATAATAGGCACCACTTTCTACAACTGTAACTGTCACATTACTTGCATCAGTGATGGCGGTATAACCGTGACTAGGTGCTGAAAAGTCAACTTTCACAATATTGTTGTTTGAATTGACAGTAATTTTTTCGGACACAAGTTCTTTTTTGTCGGTGCCGGGTTTATATGATTGTTTTTGAACGGTAATTGACTTTAATTTATCTTCCATCGTAACAGTTGGTGTATCAAACATATCATCTTTGGACAGTTCATAGTCTGTTGCGTCACCAATTCCAACATAGTCTATTGACACTCTTGCGTATGGCTCAACTTTTGTAAATTCTATAACAACTTTGTTCGCAGAGCCATAACGATTGTAGTCTGTCCAGTTAAGGCTATCAACATTCGTAATAACAACATTATCAACAAGCGTATCATTATCATAAGTTTTTATAGTAAATTCAAGAGGTTTACAATTTCTAAAATTAATTATAAATCCATACCAACTGTAAGATATATCTAAATTAAGAGTAATTGTAGGATTTGCAGAAAACTCGCCAATGCCGTTTGCTATTTCCTTGCTCACATATCCTACTTCTTTATATATTTTGTTTTTAGGTAAAAAACAAAGGTTCCCGCTATCAAGTCGTGAAAACCCGGTACTGCACATTGCGTAAGCTATTTTCATGCTCTGCACCTTCTCCTATTCTACGCACAAATCCATTGTGAATGAATGTTTTTCGCCTGGTTGCAGTGTTACCGGCTCGATAACTTCACGTGCTAACATCATTGCTCCCGTGAAAGCACTTGCATAACTCGCATATAACCCTACTTCTGATATGGTTAGTGGTGCATTACCTGTATTTCGTATAACTCTAGTGATAGTTATAATTGAACTTGAAAATGTCTGCGGTATATCTTTAGTTTGTGTGACGATCTCATAGTCTTCTGTCACATTTTCAAGCTTTATATCTGCCGCTGTTGCTGGTGTTGTGCCTGTCCCTAACACTATATAAACTCCGGTTATGGCTGAGCTAGGCGCATTTTTTAAAAGCAACGATGCACCAAACAGCTGTCTAAACCAAGAGTAACTTGCGCTAGCTGTTTTATTTTCTGTGGTTTTACACACAGTATAATTGCCTGAACCCGGTTGACAGTTTAGGCTGACAAGACCGGCGAAATTATTTGTCAACATATATATACTTCCTCCTTTAATCTAATGTATTATCCGTCTCATGTGTCACTCGGCACTGTACCACACCGGATATCATTGTTGTGCTTAATATCTGTGTGTTCGATGTGCCTGTCTGTATCTTTCCGACATTCTCAGCCATCACATCAAATGTATCTGTCGCCTCTGTGCTTACACCTTTTTTAGTGATAGCACTGGCGACTTTAGACTTGCCATCACTGACAGATTTTTTTACTTCTGCAACTTCATCTGATATTGTTTTTATACTTTTGTCTATCTTGTCCATGTCTCCTGTGTAATCTGTTCGCCAATCTGGAATATCATCATTACCGAATTGGCATAATCCAAGATTTTTTGTTTTATTTTGTGATGCCAAAAAATCACCTCTCTATTATTTAAGTTTAAATTTTGCTTGCGCAGCATACTCATAAGCTGTTAATTTGTATGTATCATACCTGCTTGCTGTTAGCCTTAACATTGCATACTGTTTAGCTGTCAATGCTCCATTATCATCATGTAACACGCTGTCAATATCACTAAAATCTAATTGTCCATTTGATGATATTGTTTTTGTGGGTGTAATTGCGGATTGTATATGAATTCTATTTTGCCTGTCAATGGACAAAGTGCATCTGCCGGCATTGGCAATTATCTGCAAACACTCTGCGTGCGTAGCAACTGGTAACGGATTGTGCGTTACAGTATTTTTAAGAAAATTATCAAGAAAATAGTTACTACTGTCTGTAATTCCGGCATCCGCCAATACTAGCAATGCCAAATCATACAAACTAATCCCATTTGCGTAATATTGACCTTTATAGTATTGCCCGGTTAACAATGTAAATCTATCTGTAGCGTTAAACGTGGCATCTCTACTGTTTGCTGACCATTTTGACAGGTACGTTGTTTGCCCTGGTAGCCATTCAATGTTGCCCTGTCCGTCTACGTCATAGCCAAACTGTACTTTAACCTCTTGACCGATTCCCATATACTGTATTGCACTGTCTGGATTGTCTGGATCGTAATATTGATCTTGATTATCAACTTTAATCATAACATCCATTGATGGTATGGTTTCTGCTATTGGAGATACATATTCTTTGCTACTGTAGTCCATTACCTCTTCGTTGGTAAATGTTTTTGCAAGACCACACTTAAATGAGTATATTCTCAATCTATTCTGCCCGTAACGCATTTGAGTTGGTTCGATTGTAATAAATGTTATGTCTGTAAAAACATCTTCCGTTGTCCACACTTCATCAGCGTTACGATAACGTGTAGTGCCATTGTTAGTAATAACATCAAATTCAGTCGGATAACATTTTCCAAAATTGACAGTCAAACCCTTAATAGTATGTGGATTAGCAAATGTCATTGTAACTGTTCCCATAATATCAGCAGTTACAATGCCGTTGTTATAGTAATCGGTGCCAGTTCTAGGCAAGAAAAAAGCATTGCCATCGAGGACAGCAATGCCAGGTTCTGCTGTAGCATATATTCTAGTTACTTCTTCGCCATCAAAAGGGGCAATGTCATTAGAATATGCTACTGTTTTTGTTTGTTTGTCTAGTTTTATTTCGTTTTGGGCTCGGGAATTTACAAGGCCTATTGTTGCTTTGATATAACCTCTGTTTCGGTTAAGGGACTTCATAGATTCCTTATATTTTTTGCTTACATTTTGCATTACATCACCTACCAGTATCTATAAGGTTGAACTGACAGTTACGATATTTAGTTACTATGTGCGATTTTGGACTTGCAAACAATGGTTCTGCTGTTCTGTCGCCTGGGTACATTATAATTGTTATCGGTTTACCTGTGCGATAATCTTCAAATGTAACTGGAATATAAAATGGTTCAACCGCTTTTAACATTGCTTGCCAAATTTTTGGTTCAAGGCCGACCCACTTCATGTTATCCAACTTGTATAAGTCTCTGCCAATCCTTTGACCGATAGTTACATTGTTTGCATTACGCCCAGCATTAACTGTCGTTGTAATGGTATAAGTAAAGCCAACGGCCGGACACGGAAAGTCCACACCGTTGACATTTAAAAAACTTGATAATCCTTGTGCCATATTATCACCTCTATGCTGTTGTAAATTGACGACCGTTACGTGATCTACGCCTATCCGTTTCACTGACAAGGGTTCGACCATCAATATTGATAGATGTATCTTTATCTGCTGTTTCCCTTGTATTCCGGGCAATTTGGGAGAGATAAGGCGTAAGTGCGTCATCAACTGCTTGCCTAACTCCACTTGCTATACCGGCGGTAATCTGTTCGTTGTTTGCAACGACAGACTTTCCGTTGTCAAACTTACCCATTATCTCACCTTGGTTTGCACGGAACCATCCGTCTTCTGGGAATCCTCCGGTTGCATAAGTTGGCATGAAACTAAAAGTACCAGACATCGCTTGCTTAAGTGGGTCTGATGCTTGCTTAACATTGAATTTTATTTCTTTTTGGGACATACCCATGAAAATTTTGTTTGCGGCATTTTCACCAAGTTTTTTTAAGCCCTCATCTGTCTGTGTCTTAATATTGTACTGTACGCTTTTTCCGGTAAAGTTCTTTTGCAATGTATCATTAATTGACTTAACCGCATTACCGCTAGTTGTTGGCTTGCCGTTAACAGCGGTATTTGCATTATACTTAACTGTTTTATCTTTCCAGTACCGACTGAAAATATTGGATATGCTAGAAAGTTTTTCACCTGTAGTTGCATTTTGACCGTTTATAGCGGTTTGCGCATCATACTTAGCACTCTTGCCTTTCCATACAGATGACCACCGATTAGCTATTCCGGATAAGATGCTGCTACTTGGTGTATTTTGTCCATTTGTGGCGGTTTGCGCATCGTACCTAGCATTCTTGCCTCTCCAAGTATCGGCCCATAATTTTCCTATATTTCTTATGGTCGCTACGTTGTCTGTCTTATTATCATTTACTGATGTGTCTACGTTGTAATCAACATTTTTTCCATCAAAAGCCGATATAGCACTGCGAACTGATTTATTCAGTTTTTTATAGTCTTTATCAGTCTTTCCGTTGGTGGTCGTATCAATATTGAACTTGTTGCTTATGATTCCTGATAATCCAACTATAGGGCTTGTTTTCATTCCGAATTTTGCAACACTGCTTAATTTGTCCACAATTTTCTTGAGATATTCCCAAAGTGTTTTCAATTTTTCAGTAATTGAATTTAAAACAGGCTTAATAATATCCCATGCAATTTGAACTTTTGCACTTATATCCGCAATTTTTTTAACAATCCAGTTACCAATTAATTGCCGAATAACTGAACTAATTGCTGATGCAACAGCCAATATAGGTGAAAGCACAGTTTTTATTGAATTTAATGCCGGAGAAATTTTTTCACCTATTGCGCCGGCAACTTTTGAAATAACCGAATAAATCGTACTCAATAAATTTGAGACGGTGCTTAATGCGGGTTTTAATACTGTTACAACCTTATCTGTATATGGGGACAATTTGCCCACACCAGATTTGATCTTGTTGATTATGTCAACAATTAAATTCATTGGTGCAATAATATATTCAAGTGCTTTTTTTATGCCCTTGAATAATTTTGAATTGGATATTTTGCTATATGCACCTTCTCCAAATACTTTATCAATTATTGCTTGGCCTACACCTTCATAAATTTGCAATGGTATTTTAGGAATTTCTTTTGCCATAGTGGCAATTAGTGAGCCTAAATTCCAAACAAGATTTCCCCAGTTTATACCGCAAATAAAATCAACAACTTTTTGCCCTAATTTTTGCCAGAGATTATCCTTATTTGCGGTATCAAAAGCACTAACAACATATTTACATATGCCTATAGCAAAATTAGACAGTGTTGCTCCTGTAAGTCCAGCGTCCCAGGTATTGAGAAATCCAGTTATTGAAGATATAAGCGATTTACCCAAGTTTTTCCAATCAAAATTGATCGCAAAAGTATTTCCAGCAGTAAGTGCTGTATTTATTGCGCCGGCAATTGTTGAACCAAGATTAGAGAACAATCTCGGAGTAATGAGGCCATTCAAGAAGTCGGCAAGTCCCTTACCAAAATTCTTGGCTTTTTTATATATTTTCCCCCATTTGATAGACTCCATTGCTTTGGACAGGCTATTGCTTATATATTTACCTAACTGGTTAAGATTCTTGATACTGGATTTATAAAGCCCTTCGGTTTCTTTTATTTGGTATTTAAGTCCATTATCACCACCAGCACCGCTTACACCAGTGCCACCGCCAGAACCGTTACCTCCACTTGTACCCGTGTCATTATCCGGCTCAACAACATTTAACTCATCAATACCAAGAAGATGTGTTTTTAAATCTTTGGCCGCTTTAGCCGCTTTTTTAGTTCCGCTTGCCATATCATCAGCAGCACCGGCAGCACCTTCAAAATCATCAGATATAGAACCCTTTTGTATCTCTAGTTTCCATCCAAAAATTGCGCCAAGGGCATTTACTACCTTTTCGGAAAAAGTGTAAACCGCCGATAAAGCCTTATTAAGCGCCTGTACAAGCGGTTTTAACATATTGACAAATGCATTGCCCCAAACACCTGCAACTGCCTTTATTTGCTCCTGTAGGATACGTAATTGGTTAGCCCATGTCTGGCTTGTCCGCGCAAAATCCCCCTGTACATTCTTGGTGTTATCCATGACATACTGGTATCTCAGCATTGTTTTTTCTAGCTGAGTCATAGAGGATATGTTGGCGTCAAGACCTTTTTTCATTGCATACTCTTTGAGGGTTGCATTTGTAAGGTCAATACCAAAAGCTCGCATAGGCTCTGTCTCACCAGTAAAGATTGACCATAATTTACGCGAACTTTCTTCCTGCGAAATATTGTAGAAAGAAGCAAGGTCTGCTGATAAGGATGTAAGTTGTATCGACATATCAGACATATCTTTAACGGGCGCACCCATAGCAAGTCCCATAGCCTGAAATCTACCAGCTGTCTGCTTTGCCGACAATTCCGACATTCCATACATCTTTATTGACGTCTTAGAAAATTGCTCTAATTTGTCCGTGTACTGACCGAACGTATTAACAACAACATTCTGCACCTCAGTAAGATCAGAAGAAATGTCTATGGCTTTTTTGAATCCACTTAATACTCTTTGTGCTGCCCAAAATGTTGCATACAGTTTTCCAACTGCTGAAGCAAGACTCCATATATGTTTTTTAGCGCTTTTAGCACTGCTGCCCATACCGGAAAAACTGTTTTGTATACCTCTGCTCGCACTTGCTGTCCTACTTCCTTGCGCTGCCAGATTTGCAAGTGCATGAGTCATTTGTATTACATTTTGTGATACTTGTGGTGCTGTAGCCATAACTTGCATAAACTTCTTAAGTTCTGCTGCAAGTATCCCCAGTCCACCTGCTGTTTGTGTGGCTTTTGCACCTACTGACGCAAGATTACCAAGTGCGGTGGTCATCTGTATTGTTCCAGCGGATAATTGTGGTGCAAGCGCCATGGTATTAAATAGATTGCGAAGCGTAACGGACAACTGTGGCAATGCTGCTGATACAACGCTTGCTTTTTGTCCGGCATTTGCAAGTCTGCCAACTGCATTGGTAAGCTGAATTACATTTGTGCTAACGTTCTGAGCGCCTTGCAACGTGCTAGATAAGCCTACAATCGCATTTCCAAGCTGGCCTATGGCGTTTATATTCAAACCATTAATGTTCGAGTTAGACAGCCTTGTAATGGAATTAATGAAGTTCGTAAGATTCTTGTTGCTGAACTGCATGTTCCCCAATACTGATATACTGGAAGCAAGTGGGCTTATACTATTTGCAACCGCTGTAAGTTTCCCACTATTAATGTTTTCGAATTGTTTTATACCCTTGGCAGCTCTGTTAAAATCAGGCATTTTTACATTTTTTATTGCATTCATGCCCTGTGCAAGCTGGTTCATACCTTGTGCAAATTTAGCTATACCATTACTATCAATTCCTTGCAATGTCTTAGACAGTGTGCCGAGCTTATTTGACAGTTTATCTACTGCATTAACCGCCTGTGTTGCACTTGCATGTATTTTAACTTCAAGATTATCTACTGTTGCCATGTTTCACCGCCTTGTTGTAATAAAAAAGACGGCAAAAACATCAGTCCTTGCCGTCAATCATATTGTATGTCCTATCCCATTCTTGCTTTGCCTTTAATCGTTCTTCAATAAACTCATTTCTAAGTCTATTTACCCTATCTTCTTCATTTTCCATAAGTGGAGCTTTAAGATACTCTGAACTTGCTTTCTTGCCGTTAAGGCAATGATCTATTGCAAAGCAAAGAGCAGACCTGATATACGTTCCTACCCACGCATATACTTGTGAGTCGCGTTCTTTTTCTGCCATATGATATGCTTTTTCATATGGCTCAAGGTCTGCTGGGCAAGACTTGTCAATATCCTCAACTGTAAGTCCATAGCCTTTGGTCATCATTAACCAACGGGGGCGTATTTCATTACAGTAATTTTCGTAATTAAAATCTTTGTTATCCTGTTCAAGGATTATTTCTGTGCCTGATTCTGCACTTTCGCTGTCTCTTCCTCGAACAGTTTCTTTAAAAAACCATTGTGAAGCATCTCATTTGAGACGTCCTCCTGAAGCTTAAGAAAATCTCCATTTTCTTCGTCTACAAAATGGTCAAGCATATCCTCAACCTTACTAAGCTGTTCGTCACGGCCTTTCCCTGTAGTCAAGTTGTAGCCAAACTCATCTGAATGATTAGCCTGTAATCCGGCAAGTAAGATTTGTGGCATTAACAAGTACATTTGCTCCATTCCCTCTATTGCTCCAACTCCATCGTCTGTACTTGACTGCATTACTCCAATTCTTGCCAGCTTGCTGATAAATCCAGCCCTAGCTACTGCCTTATTACCAAACTTAATATTGTATTCCCTGTTATTCATTGTAATTGTCATAATATTTTCCTTTCCTCCTACTCTTAATAGGAAAGGGGCAGTCCGAAAACCGCCCCTTGTTTGCTTAATACGTGTAATCAGCCGATTTTGTATCTTTTGTATCGTCATCACTCAGCACGGCTGTATCTGAGTGGTTTGCTATTCCCCCGGTGTAAAATCAACCTTTGTATCAAAGCCGACAAGATCTTCGAGTATAAGGTTGATCTCAACCGTTAAGAGCTCATTCTGACCCTTTGAAGCCACTGGAAGAACTGATGGTGGCTGAGCCTTGATAAACTCTGCCTTGGTAAATCCAGGTGTGATTGTCTCAAACCACATAGATTTACCTGTTCCCTCTAACTTTTTGTACTCTTCAAGCACCTTTTCCCACTCCGTCAGTGTATCTGGTGTCCAGTTGACTGTTACTGTGTATGTATCAGATACAGTGGTTCTACCAGATATGTTTTTTGTGGAATAATCTTCAAGAGCAGATGCGTCAATAGCCTCAGGTTCTGCTGTAGCATCGCCAAGCTCATTGATTCTGGTCAACTGAGTAAATTTGGTCGGCTTTTCGCCTGCGACTGTTTCAACACCATAACCAAAAGTAATGCCCAGTGTACTTAATCCTGGTACTGCCATGTCTTTACCTCCTTAAAAATGTGCATAAAAAAAGAGCCACATGGCTCTAATTGCTAACTATAATATTGTGTCGCCGGCCCCAAACACACGGCTGAATCGCATGTTACATATATAGGTTCCACCATTAACACTGTATTGAGGTGTTCCGGTGACTGAAAATCTCATTTGTTTATATATGTCCGTTATTTTGGACACAATCTTTCTACATTCGCTGTGATTCTTGTTAGAAGTCACATCAACCTGTATTGTTTCTCTTACAGCGTTGATTGTCTGTCCCTCTAAATCTTGTCCCAGTTCCATTCCAGGTAGTTCGTGAATATAGACTGTTGGAAATACTGCTGGTTGATCTGATTCACCTTTATCTGTAACGTTAAGCGTTGGGTATTTATCCTTAAGCTGTTCTGTTGCCTTGGCCTTGACAATGCTATATATTGTCGGGCCAAGTTCTATTGCCCATGCATTATCCATTGTCAAACACCTCTTTCACAACGTTCTTGACTTTTCTTTCAAGTTCACGAGCAGTATTGTACATATATGGCCTAGATGGCATACCCTCGGTGAACCACCAATGGCCATTGTCGTCCCTGTAAAACCAACCAATTCGACCATCTTTGAGTTGGTGGATTGTTTGACCGCTTGCATATTGCCAAGATACTCCCGGAGGTAATTCGCCTTTGTATGGTTTCTTTTGCCCTATAACACCAGTTCCAAACTCAACAAATGCTGCGTGATCTGTTCCGGCTACAACCGCCCAAATATGACTACAATCTGTATCTGTAACACACTCTGATTGTATGCTTTCAATCAATTCACCCTTAAATATCGCGTCTAAGTTCGCGAGTTGAACTCTAGCAACTTCTACGCCATCATCAGCCAATCTTTCAGCAATAACGGCGCATTTATGGTCAAGCCTTGCTTGATAGGCTTTAAGCTCCTTAATTGCATTCTGTAAACTGCTCACAGACAAAGATACATCTATTGTTTTTTTCACTTGACCACCGCCTTAAGGACATATTTTGTTGACCGCAAAGCTGGCTTGACTCCTACAACTGTAAAATCAGCAGAAGTTTTATCAATATAGCCATCCTCTGTGTATTCAACTTTGCTATCAAGCCATATAATGTCACTTTTTTTGATAGGGTATGCTCCTCTATCGGTAACTATGATTGCGTCAAAATCGTTGACATCAAAGCCATATTCTTTCGCTTGTGCCTCGCCGCCAGAGAAAGAGATATTAGCCCTAAATGATATAGGCTCTTCGTATGATATTTCCTTATGGTCTATAAGAGGTATTTTTTGTCCCTCTTCTGTGATGAAATACTTTATATTGCCATCATCATCTTTTTCATATATCTCTACTTCTTTGCCATAAGAAGCATATTTCATAGATTGCTTATTGATCTCAAGCGACATTACTTCACATCCTTGCCAAATCGCTTCCAAAGCTCAGACAGTTTTTCCCAACCATACATCGCCACAAATGCAACTATAAATCCGGCTAGGATAGCCGCAAGAATCATATACCAAAGTATTGTCATATGTATGTACTGCATATAGGCAATAAAAGCCACAACGGTAATGCCTATGGACAGCACAAGCACCAATATGTCGGTTGGTATCTTCTTAAATACACCAACGCCCTTGATTACTTGTGTAATTACTGCCACAACAAATGTAAGTGCGCCTATGACAGACATTATAATAGCCATATTGGCTACAAGACTCTGTATAACATCCATTTTTACACCTCCTTGTTTTCGTTGAGTCGTGCTTCCATTCCATCTATGCGATGATGAAGCGACTTAACACTTTCCTCAACTTTAATAATCCTGTTGTCATGGGAATTAAGCTCTTTTCTCATTTCCACAACTTCATCTTTTATGTCCTTAGTGTTGCTAGATATGGCATCTAACTTCATATTTATGCGGGTGTTTTCTCGGACTCTATCCTCTAGGTCTGAATTATCAGTTCTTCTATTATTCTTGATATTCAGCACAAGGCTGACAATTCCAAAAAAAATAGAGAAAGTAACCGATATGATGCTGATAATTATTGCTACTGGCATATATCTACCGCCTTTCTCTTATGTTTGCATACTGCCCACCACCACCATAATGTATGCCCTCTGCTACCGTTAGGTAACGCACAATCTTCTATAATATCTCAACAAACGGGAACACATCAGCTAGCAGCTTATTTCTGTCAATCCAACTACGACTGACTCCATTTTCGCCATAACTTGCCATGTATTCCTCACCAGCTTGAGATAAGTCGTATACAACCAAATTGACTATGTTGGTCGTATATCGTTTCATATCTTCTTCTATTTGCTCATCTGTGTAATCAGATGGGTAATTACGCTTGTTGCGTATTTCCTGCTTAATTTCTTCAATATGCTGCTCTATTCTTGGATTATCCTGTAGATCAGTCCACTTGATAGAGCCATCGTCACCGACTTCATATTGACCTTTTCGTATTTTGACTTGATCTACCAATGTGTGTTCCATGACTACCTCCTACAAAGCAAAATGAGCTATAAGCACTTCTTTTAATGCGCCGCCTGTCATGTTTTCGGCATTATCTATGCCCTCTGATATTGCAAGCGCTTTTAGATCGTCTGTTGACATTCTGTTGATTTCGGTCTTGGTATGAATAGCAACACCAGAATCAGTTTTTTCTGTTTCTGGTCTGCTTGTTTCCGGAACGTCATTTCCGGCATCATACCATACCCCATCTTTTACAACGATATAGGGATATATCATAAGTTGCCCTCCTACTCATGATGAACTTCAATTACGGCAGTGCTATCCATATTCTCATAAGATGGCAAAACAACCTCAGACGCAAATGTTGACATCTTCATTGGTGGGCCATACTCTGTCTTTGTAGCAACTGTAATTCCTGTACCATACTGAGTTACATCAACATCTGCTACCTGTCTTGCAGTTCTCTCTTCCGGTGTAGTTCCGAACCATGTATTGCCAAGATTACCCTCTGGAAGAAGTGTAACCTTATTATCTGGATAGAAATACTGTTCCTTGTTCTCATCGTCAATGTACATCTTATCGTAAAGCACGATAGTAAGTTTTGTTCTCTTCTGCACTATTGAAATAACAGTATCATCGTCAACCTCAATAGTTGCTGTAAGGTTCTGTGCAAGGATTGCGTTTCTTATCTGTGCATTATCAAGCAAATACTGGAATGTATTGCTGTTCATAAGCACATATCTAGCAATCTTGCCTTGCTTTTGTAACTTCTTTCTTGCATTGTTAAGGTCTGTAAGCGGCTTTGAATTGGTTGTGTCGCTCCACATGCTTGTTCCGTCAAGCTTGATGTAATGATCCTTAGTGTATGACCCGTCAGAATCATAATCATAGGAATACTGAACACCGTCACTCTTAATGGTGATAACAGGATGTCCATTTACTGTTGAAAGAAGAGCCATTCTCATTCTCTCTGAAACAACTTCCGCACCGCTTACAAGTCTGCTTGTGTCGTCATATACCGCACTAAGAGCACTTGCAAGGTATGGATCATCAGCAGTGTTTGCTCTTTCTATTTCAAGCATTTCTGCCTCGCCTATGGTCATTCCCTCACGGAAAAATGCCATCTGTGTTTTTTCCTTAGAAAGTCCCTCTCTAGCTCTGATTGTTGGAATTGAATCAAAGTTAGATGGTGCAAGAGATACAGGAAGTCCCTTATGTGTTTTTATCCATTGCAGGTCAAGTCCCTGTTTCTTTCTCTCTGGAAACCACTGTAATCCAAGATATGGAATCTGATTACTTGCGTTTTCTGTTGCTGACAGCGCAATTGACTTACTGTCAATAACTTCATTTACTAGCATATGTTTTTACCTCCTGTAATTACTCAAATACGATCATTGGCAGAGCTGCCTTAACTGTTGCGTCATATGTAACGCCTGAGTGTGTTTCTGCTACCTTTGTGTTAAGATATGCTTTCTTAAGAAGAACTCCCTGTGGCCTGTCTTCTGTCACGTCAAATCGAAGTATGCCGACTACTGTTGCTGTGTTATCAGCCTTGCCATCTTTACCAATTGGGGTTCCAGCTTTAACTATCTTTTTGCCATTTACCTTTGTCGTAACATCTTCAAAATCCAAAGTAAGAGGTATGGCCTCGTTTGGCTCTCTCTTTAAAATCTGAACGTCTCCTGCGTATGAAGTCTTTTCATACTGCATATTCATACTTGGCATCTATATTTCCCTCCTTAAATTAAATGTAATGTTTCAAAATATCATTTTTTGTATTTTGATTTTCAATAAGACCGGCAGCTATTTTTTCTGCCTCCGTCTTTGTGTCACTTGAATTGCTACCTGTACCACCATTTCCCGGCGGTGTTGAGCCATTGGCTATCTCTTTCTCTTTAGCCTGGGCAGCGGCAGTTTCTTTATCTGCGATAATCTTTCCAAGAGCGTCATAATCCATAGATCCATCATCCTTAACCACTAGCTTTGCCTGTTCAGCGGAAATCTTGAATTTCTCGGCTGCACTTGTTCTCTGACTTGCAATTGCCTGTGTCTTTTCAAGCTCTGCTATCTTCTTCTGAGCATCTTCAAGGGCTTTGGCATTTCTTTCTGCCTCAGACATACTCTGCCCCTTTAAATCCTCATACTCTTTTTCGATAGCTTTGAGCCTTTCAAGCTCTGTGTTGTTCTTGTTTGCCTTTGCATTAGCAGATTGAACGTCCTTACCATTTTCAGCCATGACTTTTTCGATCTGCTCATCGGTCAAACCCATTGATACTAAATCTTCTCTTTTCATTGATTACCTCCGTATGTCTACGTTTTTATACGGTGCAACGCCACCGATTGACATTGCCGTTTTCTACGCTCACGGCACTTGCGAAATTTTTGTATAAAAAAAGCAATCACAAACGTGATTGCTAATTTCCGATTATATTGTTGTATTGCTCTTCTGTTATCAGTTCTTTATCACAGGCTTGCTTAACCATTTCAGCATTCCATATATGATAGACTTGATACCACTTTTTTATTTTTTCATACATAGGCTATTCCTTCGTCAGCAGTGTGTTAGTCATCATTGCTGTATATGTTACTTGTGCGTCTATACGTTCAATATCAGACGGTATTTTGGCTGGCTCATAGCCGTCATACTTCTGAGGATTGTTGTTGATGTCTTGGAGATCAAGACTTTCAACAGGAGCATGAAACTGTGTTCCATCATATTCATAGTAGGTATGTGTTTTTGACTGCTCTCCGGGTTCTGCATATTCCTCTGTCTTAACTCTTTCATTAAGACATAAGTACACCCATGCTATTCCTTTGGTATCTATTTTTATGACAACTTCTTGCTGTGGTTCTTCTGCTCTTACTATCATTGCTTATCACCTTCCATCCATATACATCTGTTATATATTTAAGGCTATGTTAAGGGGTGTTCCCCTTAACAATCCCCCTAAAAGCTTTTTAATCGGCCGACAAGAAATTCCAGTACGCCCTGCCAAGCTCGAACCAGCAATACAAGGAACAAAAGCCCGCACGCGCGCCATCCCAGAGATAACCGCCCTGATAATATTCTCTAGTTCCACTAGCGTTAGCACCACCGGCATAAAGAATATCCTTATTGCCTAGACCACTATTAGCCACTTGATTTGTAGGCAGCCATGCTCCATAATTCTGCTCTACATCGCCTGTCCAATAATCTGAACCTTTGCCGTCTGTGCTTGCCGCAATATTTCCAACAAGCAAGTAGCTTGATTTTATAGTGCTTTCATCTGTAACATGCTTTATTCCCCTAGGAGCAACATACACATCCTTAGAATAATCAGATTTAAACACCATTACGGTGTCAGATGCTATTGTTCCACCACCAACCATATACTCAACACCCTGTATCCTGCAAGGATGTTTTCCGTCTGAATTGCTAGCAGGAGAACCATCATGGTGTCCAATTACGGTATCAGTATCACCACTATGTGCGTGCATTGACGTCATGTATATCTGTCTTTCGCCAACCGGTAGAGTATCAAATGGTTGGCAGTCAAGATATACCGCCTTATTGCTATCATCAAGTGTTTCTATTGCTGTGATTTTTACATCATCAGCATAAGCATGAACACTTGATACACCTCTATCAAGTGAGCCAGAAGTATCAGCATATCCGACAGATGCGTATAATCCTACTTGCAAATTACCAGCCTGTGCATTTGTAACTGGGAAATAATTATGCTTATCTGCTGATTGCACGCTTGCTGGATATTGTATATTCCAACTTGTTACACCCGCCATGCTATCTTGACTTGACTTGTTTGCATACTTGATAAGGTTAAATATCTGTGCAAATGTATATCTGTCTGAGCCAGCTCCGGTATAGCCGGTGCCTTTCTTGCCATAGTTGGTTATCATGTTTTGATAACTTTGATTTCTTGTGACTTTGCCTCGCTGAGAATGCAGTAACCCATCTGAGCCTGTAACACTTAAATATCTTGACTGAATGAAATAAGGCATTATCGTGCCATCTGCACGTACCGCTTGTTCCCATGGTTTAAGTCCAAGTTCTTCGTGCGGTGTGTCGGATATAACAAGCTCTCTGTACTCGTCTGACACGTCAAGCCAAGCGTAGTAAAATGTCATTTGCATGGCGCCCATGTCTGCATCGCCATCTGTTTTGTAGGTGCTGTCGCCCACAAATGCCGTAGGGTATGCAAAGCCATCATCGTATCGCTTATAATTGACTTCATACCATTTGAATAATGGTATGTTTTCGTAATCATCTTGATTTTCTACTGTGTCCGTAGACGGTACGCAAACAAGACTTTTATTATCCCTTGTTTTTTCACACAAAGATGTAGGATTTGATGCTGACTTCGGAACTTTAACTCCATATATTTTGCCTGTTCTTTGCAAAGAAAAGAACTTGTCAAGTAATATGTCATTAAGATTATCCACAGTGTCCTTAATTGCATTTATAGCATCACCAGTTGCTTTTGCATCTGCCGGTGTATCTTCAATAGTCAAGGTCTTGTCCGTAGGCACTGGATTATCCTTAAAATACTGCTCTACGATCTGCCTTATCTGGTCATCGGTAATACCACCCTTTTTAATTTTCTTATTGAGTAATGCGTATACTTCATCTGCATTCATCTGCGCACCTCTCTATTCCTGTTTTATCCAACTCTCGCCGTCAAACTTATATAAGTCTGTCGTGTCTATCATGTAGCACGAGCTACCAAGTGACACATATGTTGGTAGCTTATCTATATCCTTAGACAAAGCGTTGTATTCTCTGTAATTTCCTTTAGACTCTAATGCGGTAATGCTACCCATATCCGGCACATCATCACCTGGTTCATACACTTGTCCGTCTTGGACTACCGTATATCTAGTCACCATTGTTATTACCTCCGTTGCCAAGATTATCTATTATCTCTTGCGCTTTTTGTTCCTGTTGCTCTACATCATCTATAGTTAGATATAACTTATCCAAGTATTTTTTAGACAGTAAAAATGTTTTTTCTGCGTCCCCCCACAATCCAACAGTCTTGATTGCGACAAGTGGATGTATTCCAGCCTGCAATAGAACAACCAGAGTCTGAGCTTTGGTGTACATATTATCTTGTGGACTATGATTTATCTGCACTGAAAAATCTCTAACTGTCAACTTCAAATCATCTGCATACAGTCTGATTGCATTAAGTGCAAGTTTTGCAAGTCGTTTTTCCGATGTTGCAACAAGCGGGTCTTTTAACTTCGTTCGTGTCTTGCTAAAATCCCATCCGTTCCTCAACTCGACAGCTCCTTGCGTATCTCCACCGGTGTTACCTTGCTTAGTTGGGATTGCAAGAATTGTCTGAACGTTATCCCATAAGTCATCTTTGGCAACCTGAGTCTGAGATTGATTAAGTTCTTGCGACATAACATCTACATCAGCATTGTTGACACCGTTAGTTGACTTAACAACCAAGGCACCCATTTCTTTCATGGCTTTAAACTTGTCCTTGTCAACGTCACAATTAACAAACTTAATCCACGACTGTACAAACTGTTCTATGCTATCCATTCTGTTAGATTGCATATTGTTGATTGCATCAAGCATATCTATAACAAGCTCAATATCGCTTATTCTTTCGTGATTATTAGGATACTCAACAATCGGTATATCTCCATAAGCGTGTAATTTCCAGTCTGTCACCGTGCTATTATAAATTTTGCACTCATGTGTGGCTGTGTAACACTGCTTATACCACTTGCCATCACTGTCCTTAAGTTCTGTGACGGCAATCATCGGTTCTTCGGTGTTACTGTTGTATATGATAAAGGTATTGAGTGGACAAGGTGTAACAATCCTAAACGGCACATCACCGTTTGGGTTAAACTGGATAGCTTTAAATGCTGTACCAGTGGCAGATTGCCATTCGCCAGCCTTTATGTCCTTATCTTGCTTACAAGCGTCTACCATGTAATCATTCAGATCGTCAACCGCATTATTGATTGCATCATCATCTTTACGGCTGATATACTGTACCGGTTCTCCGTAAGTTTGTCCAACTTTGAATTGCACAATTTCATATGCATGATTTTCTACGATGTAATTAATTACATCGTCACGAATTACTTTAATTCTGTATCTTATTGGTTGGTCGCCTTTGTAATAATTCCATAAATACTTTATAATTGGCTTATTCCAGTTAAATACTCCTATGCACTCACCGACTACATTCACAATATTATCCGGTGTAATGGTGTCTACATTGGTATATGCTATTTTTCTACCATAGTGGCCTCTTACAAGGTCTTGCAAATGTAATCTGTTCATGTTAACTCCTACTTCATGAGTTCATTTACTCTCTTTTGAATCTTATCAGGATCATATCCTGCTGCCTTAAGCCTATCGATACGTTCCTGTCCGTTGCCCCAGCGACCAGCAATGACCTCATGTGCAACTGCATTGATGATCTTATTCTGTGTCATCTGTGATGTCTTGACGAGCTTGTTTACTGCTGCCTGTACCTTTGCATAATCATATCCAGCCTTTGTCAATCTGCTCTTGCGATCAGCACCGTTGCCCCACTTGCCCACAAGGACTTCCTTTGCAATGGTATTGATGCTCTTCTTGCCGGCTGTCGGCTTTGCAAGTACGGATACGGCTCTTCTGCCTGCCAGCTTATTCCAGCTTGCAGCGCTGATATATGCCTTGTTGAGATCAAGGCTGCCGCTGTAACCTGAGAGCTTTCCGACAGATGTGTACTGACGGATAAGACAGTTATAAGCTCCCTCGTTCCACGGATGCTCCTGATATCCAGTCTGCTCATTATCTGGGTACTGAGCCACCCACAGGCCATATCCAGCCTTTTTTACGGCGCTCATAGCACTCTTCTGGATGTAGATAAGCGGTTTGATGCCGGTCTTTTTCTGTACGTAGCTGCACCACTGTAAGCACCATTCCAAATCTTTGACACCAAACAGAGGGTTATTCTTTGCCTCCCAGTCAAGCACAAGAACGGCTTTGCCAATATACTTCTTGACATATGCAAGGAAGTAGTCAGCCTCTTTCTGTACGTCACCGCCGTTGGCGTAATGATACGCACCTAACAGTTTTTTCTTGCTCAGGACTTTGTTACAGTGACTTGTAAAGTATCTGTTCTTATAGCTTGTTCCCTCAGTTGCTTTGACAATGCAAAAATCAAAAGGAACTTTGCTTAAATCTATATTTTCATCGCCTTGCCAGGCACTAATATCTATTCCGTTCATTGTTTGTACCTCCTTTTACATTAAAAAAGCACCAGTAAAGCTACTGGTGCCTCCAAAGGGTTTATGAGGTTTGAAAAAGTATGAGAAAAAACAAAGTGTTCATCAATCAACTTGTTCATGATATATTATATAATATGTTTTATGGGACATTCTAGGACATTTAAGGACTACTTATATGTGTTTCCCCATTTTTTCTCAAATTCCTGTAATGCTTTACCATGTCTACGTATAATTTGTTTGTAGCAATAGTTCATTTCTGTTGCCATTTTTTCAAATGTCTTTTGTTCAACGTATCTCGAAAATAAAATCTGATAAGTCATTTCGTCAGACATACTATCTATCTGGGATATAATTATTCGTTTGTTGTCAATGTATCTATCAACAAGCATGTCTATTTCATTTTCCATTTGCTCAATTTTAGACACAATTTTGTCCATGGTGTCATAGCTAGGTGATGACTGCACTCTTTCATCATTTTTGACTGCTGATACGCTACAAGCCATAGATCTGTACTGTGCAAGCTCCACTAGCTTATTATTGATAAGTCGGTCATATCTGCCTATTTGTTGCAAGTATTCCTTTGTTTCCACTAATCAATACCTCCTAAATGGATTAAATGCAGGTTCTGCAATTGCATATTCGCCCCCGATTCCATAAATCATATCGCAAAGCTGTGCAGTCGCGTCAACACCATCATCATGTTTATTTTTTCCCTCTGTTTTATACATAATAATATTTTGAAAATATTTATTATATTCTTTGGTTCTATGTTTTCTATCAATAAAATACAGTTTTCTTATGTCTGGCGCATGATTTCTAATTCGATCTAACTTTGATATGGTATTTGGAGCTGGATCATGAGTTGCGTTAACCATTGCACCAACTTTAGACCATTCCTTTTCACAAAGTATTCTATATTCCGCGGTTGTTTTTGTTTCCTCAAAGTGGACTTCTGCCGTTTTCGGAGCCCACTTTCGTAAATGCCAAGCAATACGATTAACAACTTCTGGTATTGTGACTTCTTTATCTCCATCGTTGTAAACAGCATCGGTAACATAATAATTATTGTCATACTGATAGCAAATCGGCATAGCTACAAAATCACCACCACCGTAGGCAGGATCAACTGCTGCAAATATCCTATCCGGAGCTCTATCTGGTAAATCTTCCGGATTAAAAAACTGCATGTTATCTGTACTGAACAATGCTCCATGTCTTTCGATAGGAGTTTGCTGATCTTGCGCATACCATGAGGCCATATCATCATTTTCCTCAAAAGACGCTCTTATCATCAAGTAATCCTGTGTAGAATATCCAAGATTATATGGATAATCAAAATTACTTTCATCATTTTCATTCAGGGCTGGTATGATTATTGCTCTCCATCGTCTCTGCACATATTCTGGGTTATTTTGCAACAAATTAAGCCTACGCCCCTGTACATCTCCAGGAGCCCATCTTGTACCCATATTTATTAGTTTTGCTTTACGTTTAAGACGTTTCATAAAATTGTTGTCAAACTTCCCCCACACAGTAGTTTGTCTATCCTCTGACAACGCCTCTTCAATACCACTAAATAAATCATCATCAACAGCCATACCAGAACAATCACACGCTCCATTCAGAGTTCCATAAATAGACCTCATTGTGAATGTTGGGTATGTCTTTTTTCTAATAATATCTATAGTGGTATCTTTACCATCTGTAATAGGTCTCTTTACAACGTTTTTAGGAAACATTTCTCCGTATGTATATGTTGGGTCAAGAATAATTTCCAGAAGTCCATCGTAAAATCCACCAGTTATTTTGTCAGAATATGCAGTATACAAATTAGATTGTTCAGGGAATTTTGACCCATACCACAAAAAACCTAATTTCACTATTTGTGTCTTTCCAATTCTTGAAGGGCAGTTAACAAATAATTCGTCTAGTTTATCATCTACAAGGTCTTGTATTCCATTTGCCACTTGTCTCAACGGATTTATTCTAGGTTGATAAAATCTTTCTTCTATCGGTCTTTTGCGCTCCAAATACAGCATAAAACTTTCAAATACTTCATTGGATTCCGTAAGAAGTGTTGAATAATATTGATTGACAAGCTCTATCTCTGTCTTGTTTGCCTGGGCGAATTTCTCTATTTCCCATATATCCATGTCAAATTGTTTCAAGCAGAATTGATTCACGATTGACTTTGACCTTGCCGTACATTCAAGCATTGTAGTGATATCACCATCATTTTTGGCTAGTTGGCAAGTATCAAGATAGGCATTGATAATTGTTTCATCTATGCCCCGAATATCTATGTATTTTTCGCAATCCTTAATCAAATTCTGTAATTCAGACATAAAAAATAGCACCTCGCTAAAAAGCAGAGGTGCTACGGCCTCTGCCTATAATTTTTCTAGGGTAGCGACTAACTCCGTCTGTTAGCCGGTAATATTTTTATTCGTTTGCCTTGAAATTATAAATTGGTTTTATGATTTCAACTATTTCAACAGTGTCTTTTATATTTTCGATTATTTCATCCATTGTTTTATATGCCATAGGGCTTTCATCAATCGTAGATGTATTTACGGATGTTGTAAATATTCCATTCATTGTTTTTTGATACTCTTCCAGTGAAACACTTTCTTTTGCTTTTGACCTGCTCATTGTTCGCCCTGCTCCATGTGGTGCTGAATAATTCCAATCTTCATTTCCTTTGCCAATCCCCAAAATGCAACCGTCACGCATGTTTATCGGTATTAGTACCTTTTCCCCCGTTTTTGCAGAAATAGCACCTTTACGAACAATATTTGTATTATGTTCAATGTAGTTGTGAATTGTTTGAAATTGTTCCGTTTCTTTTGTAACTTTCCAACCCATATAGTAACAAATAATGCTCTGAATGGTTCTTCTATTAATTTCCGCAAACTCTTGACATAATTTCATATCGTGCAAATACATTTCTCTATGTTTTCCAACAAGATATGATAACTCTCTAGGGATTTTAGTTGTATTTGTTTCGTAGGATTGCTTTAATTCTTTGATAGCCTTGCTGATTTCTCTTTCTTTTTTACATTTTTTGTATTCAGCGATCAATTTCTCACTATCTTGTTTAAAGTTTGATTTTCCTGAAATATCGTCAATCGCCATTTGCTGATATATTTCTGCAACTTGCTTTCCGATATTTCTACTTCCCGAATGAATAACAAGATATTTACTATTCTTGCTATCACCATCAACTTCGATAAAATGATTGCCGCCTCCCAACGTGCCGCAACTTCTTTTCAGCCAATTTATATTTTTTAACTGTTCCTTGCAATGCAATTTTTCAATAATATCGCTTGCAACAGATAAGTTTTCTTCTTCATGAACTTTTCTACCACTTGGAACATATTCTCTAATGACGTTATCTAATCTCTCAAAATCAATATCAATATTCCCCAAGTTTGTAGTAAGCATCCCACAGCCTATGTCAACTCCAACAATGTTCGGTATTACTTTTTCTCCTAAATCAGCAGTAAACCCGATAACACACCCTGCCCCTGCATGAACATCTGGCATAATTCTTATCTTGCAATCCGAAAATGCCGGCTGTTTTACAAGCGTATATATCTGATTTAACGCTTCCTGTTCTATATTTTCTGTAAATATTTTCAAATCGGCCATGATGCGTTCCCCTTTCTGCTGATAATCAATAACTAACATTTACCAATTCATCTGCATACCTCGCATTACAAAATGTCTAGCTCTTGATACACTTTTAAAATTTTAGGAAATTGAATTGCAATCCAATCAATCATTGTTTCTTCATGTCCAAATTCCTGACAATGTTCAAAATTTGATTGTAACCCACTTTCTGATAAAAAGGCATGTATTATTTCGTGCCGTAACTGCTTTTTCATTAGGCAATCGAAATTGCCGACATTGTTATAGTTGTCTTTTCTGATAACAATTTTCTTCGATGTGTAGTCGCAATAGCCGTCATACCCTTTATCATGCATTTTCTTCTTGATTATCTTATATTTCGTCCCTAAAACATCAATAGTCATAAGTTTTAAACCTTCTCATAATTTCGCCCTTTCCCACGATTCAGGCAGATACTCCGTATTGCCATCATTCTCCGACTTCTCCCAACCTTTGCCAACTGTGTATGTATCACGGCAAATAGCACCTGTGCGTGATACCACAATATAATTGCCGTCTTTTTCAGGATTGCCACTTCTAAAGTGCTCTTCTGTGTATTCTCGTTTACGATTGTCCACCGTCATTATTACTTTCATTGACTTTTCCTTTATCTTCAAAAACAAACAATGTGTCTGGAAATGGTTCTCCGCTAAATAGCATATTGAGGTATTTCAAAAAGGTTGGAATACTCATTCTGGCTATCTGCGCAGCTTTAGCCTGTGTAACTCTGCCAGCCATATATTCTGCTACTGCCTCTGAAAACTTATCCGGATCGCACCTATGTACACCACCAGCCATATTTCACCTCACAACCATACATCTCTGTTTTTGTAATGGAACAAGAGGGAGTCGAACCCTCGTTACCGCCGTGAAATGGCGATGTCTTGACCACTTGACTATGACTATTGTTCCAGTGTGCATTTCCTTAATTTTTCCAAATCAAGGCATTTTTTTTAATTCAAGTAGGACTCTGCCACCAATACTCTATCCGGTTGCTATCCGGCCTCCTTAAGCTTTAAGATTGTTAGTCAAGCCATAGACCCAATGCTCAGAAAGAGCTTAACTTTGGCCAACAAATAGCAGAGATGGGATTCGAACCCATGGCCCATAGATTAAAAATCTATTGCTCTCCCAACTGAGCTAATCATTCACATTCGCCTTGTATGGTCTCAAGGCTCCCATGGTTAGTCATGGTGGACTGTATAGGTGGAAAGGCTACTTGCAACAACTGCCTATACTCAGTAGCGGGGCTAGAGGGATTTGAACCCTCGAATACAGGAGTCAAAGTCCTGTGCCTTACCACTTGGCAATAACCCTATTTGTATTTTTCCATTTCATTAACACTCATACCGACTATTCCGGCCGATTCATCACTATCGGTATGCTTAAAGTATTCTCCTCTTTGCGGCCACATATATCTGAACATAGCATAATTGGCAACATCAAGAAGATATTCCGTATTCCCTGTCTCTTTAAACTTTGCAAGGCATTTTTCAAGGCTGCCTATTGCATCAACGTTGCCTGTGGCAAAATTTCTTCCAGCTCTGCCATACTTATAATGACTTTGAACCACTAAAGCCTTGCGTTTTTCATCAAATTGTAAACTGTAGTCAGTTTTCAGAATATCATCAGTCACACTCATTGTTTTTGCCCTCATAATCCAAACATACATGTCCAGGTTCAACATAATCTGAATAATATTCGCTATTCTGATTGTTACAAACCTTGTCGCCATCTTCTGTTATGCAGTATTCACAATTGCTGCATTTATCTTTTGCCATAGTGATTACCTCCCAATGTTTAGTTATTCTTGCTGAGATTTATTCCAAACGCCACAGCCTTAATTAAAGCAATTATGCCCAACAATATATATATCCAAACAGGAGCATTAAGTTTTATTGCAATCCAAAGCAAAACGATAAGTTCAATCATATGTCGCCCTCCTGTTTGTGGTTGGCTCTCCAAGTGTCAAATCCTTCCGGATACCTACTTTCAAGTTTTTCTTTGTTCGTCTGCATAACATCATCAAGGGTGAAACCGCTTGCATCACAGATCATGGCAACATACCACATTACATCGCCGCATTCTTTCTTCAAGTGATTTATGTCTATGCCTTTTTCGTGAAATACGCCCTTTTTAACAAGATCAGCAACTTCTCCCGACTCGCCTGTAAGACCTATAACACCATTAAGCAGTTCAGCAACGTCTATTCCATTTGTTGTTGAAACAGCATTAAGAAGTCTATCTCTATTCCTGCCATCATTTGTACGCATGGCAGCCATCTGATATTCAATTCCGTTCATTTTGTTCCTTTTGGGGATTTTATAGTTTTGTCTGATGTGATTAAAGAATATCTATCTGACCGATAGATAACTGTTATGTATGTATTATATACACATTATTCGGATTTTGTCTATATGTTTTTCAGATAATGTATTGCTGTTTTATGTATATATGGTGTCATGTGTAGATTTATACTTGATATATTTATATGTGGCTGATAAGGCCTTTTTTATTTTAAAAATATTTGGGGGGCTTAGTAAGGGCTCTCCTGAGGTCCTGTCACACCCCCACCCCCTCCAGTGATCTTTTTTAGCACTCATTTTGTCTATGTGCTAATATTGTTTTAATTGTTCGCACAATTTGCCATTATGCCGCCTATGCCTTTGTATCTATTCGCAAAACCCACGTTTCACGCACAGTTATGTATTTATTCCGTGTTGTTACCATCAAAAAGTGGCTTATTTCCTACGCTTTCAGCCCGTCCTAAATTGTTTGAATTGTTCATACAATTCGGCACGGTACAATTAACCTCTATAGTCTCCGCCTGTGCTGAATTGTCTGGAAGTTTGGCACAATTTGACTCTAACAATTTGCGCACATCTGAGGCAGTTAGAGCGATTGTGGCACCTCCGGCAGCAGCCCCGCCAGCATCATTCCAGCCATATTCCCTGTTTTGTATCGCAATTAAGCCAACCGCCTGTTTTGTGTCAATTAGTCGATTTGTCAGACAATTCTCACGAAAACCGCGAAGTTTTTTGTAAATTCTTGTCCGCGGGTGGCTTGGCTTATCCTTGCCCCACTCTGTTATTGTGTCGTTGTCAATACCTGTCAAGTGGCAATAGTCTATTATTGATGGCACTTTATTATATAAACCACAAATATATATATAATACTCGCATATATCTAAACATTTATTATAATCATACATATTAGAATATATAGCACCCTTAGACATATATATATTATTATTATTTAACAATCTATCTGTACCTTTAAACATATGTCTATATATATACATCATAGCGCCGGACCATAAATTTTGTGGGCAGTTTGTGAGATCATCAATAGGCGGCTTGTGAATGTCGCAGAACTCTTGTAAGTACATATCTATCTCATTGTCAAATATTTCTACCTCCTGGTTATTCTCCATGTTTCCGCCTCCTCTCTAGCTATATATTATATATACAACAAAACCGCATAGAATACAGTCTAATATACTCTATGCGGTTAATACCTCTTTAGTGTTTAGATATGAATAAAAAACATCAATAAAACATATACCATTGTTTTATTTATTTGTCAACATTTGATTTATGGCCAGTTTGCGATCTGATCCCACATTCTGTTGTATTCCTTTATCGCCTCCCGCTCTGACAGATCAAACAATGTTGGATAGTTCCAGCTCCCGTCATTCTGTCGCCCGGCTTTGTGCTGCTCAAGCTGATCTATGCAGACGCTAACACATATATGCGCACAAGGTCCAAAATCCAACATGCAGCGCACCCGACCGTTTCCCTCTTCAAAAATCGCGAATATGTCACACATGGACGCCGGGGGCAGTCCTTTTTTCTGTGCTGCTCTGTTATACTCCTTTATCATTGCTTGACGGCTCTTTATATTTAACTTATAACAATAACCACGCTCTAACACTTTTACACCTCCAGAATTGATATAATAAGCATAAAAAAACACGGCTATTATATCAATAATAACCGTGTGACAAAGTTCGACAAAGTTTTTACTTGTTGTAAAAATCATTCGCGGCACTAGCCATAATTCTAGCCGTGTTGTATTTTCCATCTGCTCCAGATGCCCAATCAAAATAAGCGTCCGTGACCTCGCAATAATCGTCCGGGTTATTATATATTCCTGCCGGCATAGCCGCGCCGCTTGTATGTATTACAAGATCACCATTTTCTTTTATCCAAACTTTGTTTACATTATTCTTTTTTTCTAACTGCGAATTGATACTTTTTATCGTTATCATCTTGAATCCCCCTTTTATAAAAAATATTCTATCACGTATCTGTCGCCTTCAAAAGTGACTAAATCCATATCCCAGTTTACAAGCGGCCCATCGTCCGAAGTCTCCACCTCATGCCTCAACTGCTGTTTATATTCTTCTTCCAGTTCTCCGGCGTACTCGTCAAAGTGCTTTAAATAGTCCGCATATTCATAGACTACGGCGCCACGCTTTAAATATTCTTCTGCTTCTCTTTTTGTCTTGTTTGTGGCCATTATTATTTTTATGTCTTTATTTTCCATCTTTTTTCCTCTCTTTCTCCGCCCCTTGGGCGTCCTTTCTTTTATTTCTCTGTTCCTCTAAGTTTTTTTACCATATCGGGATATGGTAGCTTAGCACATTCTTTCACATATTCCGCATCACAACCCGCCTCTAACGCTTTGCGAATTTCTTTCATTGCAAAGTCTGTATACTTTGCAAATGCGTGATATTCTGGATAGTCCGGCCACGCATATATTAACACCTGTTCAAATGTAAGACCATGCTCAAAGCCTTTCCTTATCTCTTTAGCCTCAAGACCGCCAAACGGTCCCTCGGCTATTAACCTTATGCCTTCCGGACATACTCTGTGTGATATTGCTTTGTATACCTCCTTTTTCCTGAGGTATAAATCACTTCGAGAAGATATTAATTTTATTTCTTCGTCTGTAAAATTATGCTCTATGCCCTTTCTTATTAACTTCATATCCAGATCGCTAAAATATGGGTTAACATATATTTTAACCTGTTCTTCTGTCAATCCATGTGCAAATCCCTTTTCAATTTGTGATATTTCCTCTTTCTGAAAATGGACACCATCAACGGTGTTGAACTCATAATCAATATTCATATTTTTCCCACCCTCGCCGATCTGCTCGGCGTCCTTTCTTTATCTGATGTATACATTATATCATTTTGTGCCTTATATGTCAACGTTTATTTTGTGCCTTATTTCAATATTTTCTCTTCGCGTTCTAGTTTTTCGGCAACTGCCAGCTTGATGAAGTCATTTGCGCTATACTTCAAGGCTTTTATTCGTTCTTTCGTGCCTTTTGCTAATCTGCAATTAATGCGTTCAAATTTATCATCATATTTATATATTGCTTTGCGCTGTGCTTCTGTAGTTTTCTGCTTCATTTACTCCATCTCCTTTACATATTGATATATCTAATATATATCATTGTGCCTTATATGTCAACATTGATCTTTTATAGCTGATCTGTTGTAGCTTTGTATTTTGATTATTTTGTGCCTTATACACATTATACAATTTATAAGCTGTTTTGTGCCTTATATTTGTGTATTATTCCATCTTGTTTTGTGCCTTATATCGTAGTATCATTTAACCATAGCAAAGAGATAACAACCTTGACAATTCCACATGACAGGCATTGACGACTTGCAAGAGCTTGCCGCCGGTGCCTGGTGGATAGCAAGGCAGGAAATACAAAGGAGAATAAAAAAATGAGAATAATTAAAATTTATGACAGAGCAACAAAAAGTTATATCGGAGAGGTAAAAGCAAACAAAGATCAGATCAGAACAATTGAACATGATTTCATTGTTAAGGAGGTATAAAAACATGAGATATTATCACAACGTTCCAACAGGATGTGCCCCGAAATGGGAGCAGATCAGCAAGACAACATATAACATTATGTTAGACTGCTACAAAGCAGCCGAGGCAACGCCGGAGCAGATCGCACAAAGAATAAAAAAGGAATGTGATCCCGGCGATCCGATTATATATGGCCCCGGCGATCCGGAAAACGCCGTGGCATGTGAATTTTACATGTCATTTAAAAAAGGCGGCGAATGTCTCATATATGCCAAGTGCGCCGGTGGTTCAATTCTTGCACCGGCGGACATGTTCAAATTTTAGCCGAAACGCTCCAACTTTCGGAGCGTCAGCCGGGGACGGTCTCCCGGCTCTGATGATGGCAGACCAGAATAATACATTTTAGGAGGGTAATTGTTATGTGTATTTATTTTGTCGATGCCCCAATAACTGGATGGCATGAAGTGAGCAAAGAAAAGTTTGAGAATTATAGAAATCATTTAGTTGATGGTGCGAACGCCATCAGCGAGCACGACCGGGAGAAATACGCCGCAAAGAAATGTCTAGCAGTCCCTAAAGGATTAGCGCGGGGAATATCCATATTGGTTGACGCTGGTTTTTTCGTTAGCGTTCCCGCTTTTCTGACTTTATATAAAGCTGACCCGCTCAGGATGTATGTTAAGCTTGAGCAGATTGGAGCGGGCAAATATGAGGAACCGTGTAAATGGATCCGTGATTATTTACTTTACTAGTCGAAACCGCCGAAGCGGCGGTCTGCAGGAACTGCCCCACCTGCACCGATGAGACAGGGCACAATAAAACAGGAGGTACAAAAAAATGAGAAACTACACAGAGGAAATAAGAGCGCAGCACGATAACAAAATTTACAGAGAGGTAATAACATTTTCTGATCTGAATAAGAACGGCAACAAGATAATTGTTGAGCTGTCAAGAGGACGCAGAGGAAAGGCGGAATACATCGCCGTTGATGTTACAAGGCTGGACGGTGAGGGCGTTTACACCGGTGCAATGGATCTTAACCCACAGGTGAAGAGACAGGAGCGGAAAATAAACGGCGTTAAATGTGTTAATTATGTTATTGTTCCGGGTTGGCTTCTTGCTCCAACGGATGACAATAAAAATAAAATATTAGACGAGATAGCCCGCCGGGCATTCTCGTAAAATCGGCAAGAATTAAAGGAATTTCGGGCGGTTCGATTCCGCCCCTTGCTGTTACCCAATAAGGGGACAAAAATAAACGGAGGTTAAAAATATGAAAAAATTTGAATTGTTTATGTGTTGCTTAGGTAATGGTGTTACGGTTTGTAATAGCGCGGTGCGTGAAAGTGGGGATTTTAAACAGGTTGCACACATTGCGAGATGTGGGAAAATCACTTGGTATGTAAACCCGCAGTCATATATTCCGGCTGATGACCTTGAGAAAATAAAACATTGCGCACATGAGCAGTGCGAGGAATGGGAAGGCTGGTTAGATTCTATGCCCAAATCTCAGCAATATGAAAAATTATTGGACGCCGTTCCGTATAATGTGGCCTTATATGCCATGGGTTTGGGTGGTGGCATTGAACAAAAAATTATTTATTTAAAAAATGTTTGCTATGAAAAATCCTATTTTTAAAAAAACAGAGGGCGCATGTGCGCCCTTTTGCCGTCGCTGGTGGTTGTGGCTGGTTCAATTCCAGCCGGGCGGCTTCTGATCTTTGATAATATAATATTGCTATGTCGGCGCCTGTGTGCTATGCTGTTAATGTATAGCCTTATTAACTGTATATTTATATTTAATTGTGTGAATTGTTTGTGTAATTCTATACAATTATATTGTCTATGGTGGCTTATTAATTGCGCCTGTCTGCTGCCGTTTTTTGGTGGTGGATCTCGCTCGGTTTATATTGCTGTTGTATGAGCAAAGATAACAACGCGTTTATTTGCGTTTTAAGGCTTTTTGAATGTGTGGACGTGTAAATCTATTAACAGCGACGCTCAAAGCAGTAAACAAAAACTATCGCGGCGACAATGGCATATTACAAGTTCTGTCGGCGGTGTTCTTTTGCCGTGTGGCTGATCCCGATTTTGGTTATATTTTACTTTGCCACGTTGAAGTGTTTCGATTCTGTTCAAAAATCCAAACAAAACTCGCATGAAATTGAGGAAAAGCCGAGAAAAAATTTTTTGACCGTCCGAAATTTTCAGAATTATTTGATAGGGGGGGTATACATTAATCCGAATATTTTTTTATAAGAATTTTTGAAAAATTAATTTTTATTTTTGATTTGATACAATAACAAGAGCTTTGGCAAGATAGTGCGATTGCCCCAACTCTTCTATCAGCTTTTTCCTGGTCATTTCTGGGTTAGTTCGTCTTATATACTTTAATATCTTATCTATGTTATCCATACATTCTATCTCCCATATATCCTGTTAATATATTAACAATTTCAAATACTTGGTCGCCGTATGTAGCAACAAAATCACACAGCATTTCTTCCTGTCCTATCGGCATATATATGTTATACGACATGCAAACACAATGACACAGTTCATGTATAATCACTTTACGCAGAAATGCCCCATGCAAACTTTTAGCCAAATATATGCAGTGGGTATTCATGTCTGTTACTCCCACGCTCATAGAGCCATCTGTACGGCTCAATAACGAGTTTTTATTGTCTACCCATACAATTTGCCATTGAATACTATTTAATTCAAAATTCAATCTATATGCCCCCTTAAAACGCAAGAGAGCGACTTTGCACTCCCTCACGCTTATATACATCATGTGTAATTGTTACAGTTTTGTTACAAGTGTAGACATTTTTGATTTGAGCATCGACCGCTCTTCCGGGGTCATGCTGCCGATCACATCTGTAATGTCCTCACTAACTCCTTTGAGGTACTTCTCAAGTTCCTGCATAGTTGTGTCTTTATCCTTATGCATTTCTTTAGCCTCGATGTATGATCTCCTCATCATGCCACTTTTGCCTTCTCTGCTGTCTCTTGTAGCAGTCGTTGGCTCTGTATAGTGCATTCTACCACTCATGCGATCAAGGTCTCTCATTCTTTCCTGCACTGGCTTATCTTCCCATGTCCTATAATCGTCTGGCATCTGATGATAGTAAGGAGGCTCTATATAACCGCGTCTTGTTCCTCTGCCTTTCGGCGCAAATCTGCCATTAGCATAGCGGTAGTTATCATAGAATCTTCTATCTGGATAATCTTCGTACTGTTCAACCATACGCATAATGTCCTCATTATCTTCTGATTTTTCCATAGCTTCAACAATTCTGTAATCCTTGTCAAAGCAAGCTATGTTCTTCGCTATTTCTGTAAAATCCTTTAAATCGTCAAGGTTTTGTCCCTCGAAATTATCTAATCCGATTGCTTCAACTTTCGCCTTGACACATTCCATAATCTGTTTAGCCCATTTATGCATATCATCAAGCCTCCCTTACTGCGATTAAGTTACTATTCTGCACTTCAATAGCCTGTGCCGATGTATTCTGCACCGCTACTGTACTGCAACAACCGCAAGGCACATCAATATAAGCCTGTGCCGACACATTAAAGAAATTCTCGACTGCGGCTGGGGTTACAATCATTCGTGTTGACTGCAAAGGCTCTCCATCTACTGCAATAGCAAGTGAGATAGCTTCAACTGTACCGCCTGTTGGTATCTGGATATTACCGCTATAGGATACTAAAAATCTTGCCTTGCACTGATTTGTAATGCCTCTTAGCTTGATAATTCCGCTTCCTTGTCTGTGAACTATGCATTTAGTGCCACATACCGGTGTTTCTGTAAATGCAACATCTTCGCCTGCGGAAACTGTTTGTAATGCAATCCCTGTTATCTCCATTATCTTTACCTCTCTTTCATAAAATAAGGGCAAACATATTTCAGTCTGCCCTTGGGTTAAAAGTAATACTGCATAGCAGACATAATCGAGTTAAACTCAATTAAGATACTCAATTATTCGCTTTTACGTAGCTGCTACTTTTAGCAGCCACAGCCTGCATTGCAACCACATCCATAAGCATAAGCATTAGGATTAGGCACAACATAAGCTGGAATAGCTGTAGGATTTACAGAGTTGACAATCTGCTGTGTTTGTGCTGTCATTGCAGTAGTCAGAAGTGCATTCTGTCTATCCTGTGATGCGGCGAGCCTTAAGCTATTGTTTTCTGCCTGTAATGTGGCTATCTTGTCCTGAGTCAGGAAATCAAGGATGCTTCTCGTGCTGTTCTCGATAGCCTGTCTTGTCTCACAAGCCTGTGTAGCCATGTTGTAGTTGGTGTCGCAGAAACCTCTCTCAATCTGTCTCTGAGTCTCACAGCAACAAGCGGCATTCTGAGCAGCCATGTTGTTAAGGGTTGCCTGAATAGCATTTGTGTTCTGCATACCAGCTACAGTGTCAGCGTTGATCGCCTGTTGTATGCCATAGCCTGTCTGCATGATATTTGTGTTAATGCCGTTAAAACCAGTAAGCATGCTGTTGTTCATGGCATAAAATCCATCACAAAGTCCGTTAGAAATGCCGTCTAACTTGCTGATAACTGCTGAATTATCAAATCCTCTCTGAATATCAGCTTGTGTAGCTGCTGTCGCAACATAGCCACCACCATTGTTGCCGCCAAAACCGCCAAATCCACCATTGCCCCATCCAAAGAGCAAGGCAAATACAACGATTATCCAAAGCCATCCGCCGTCAGCCCAACCACCATTGTTATTGCCATTACCATCAATGTTAGCCACTAAAGGTACGCTGGCACAATTTGAGTTTGAAAACATATTGTTACCTCCTGAAAATATATTCATAAAGATGTCACCTAGGTAATTTGCAAAGACATCTAATATGCTACTAATTACCAAATCTACTTTTTATCTGATTAAATACATCATCTGCATTTAATCCCTTTTCTTTGCACAAATTTCTCGCCATTTGCTCTATACCCTGTACGTTGCCTTGTTGTGCCATATTGATAGTATTTTTCATCATAGGATTACTCATAATCTGATTATTTCCCATCATCTGCTGTATAAACTGTTGTGGGCCAGCTTTCATCATTTGAAAAATGTTAATTGGGTTCACTCTTCGTCACCACCTTTACTTTGTGATCGCGAATTTTTCCTCTGAGAACTTGTTAATTTACTTTCAATTTCTTCGATTTTTGAATACAGATTATCTAATCTTGCTGTAATACCCTCTGTAACGCTTTCTGATAGGTCTATTTTAAATTTTTCTGCATCAAAAGTATTATTTACTGCCTGTGTCGGTTTTGTGTCTCTAACAGGCTTATACACGATTGTTTCAATTTGTCCTTCTGCGTTCCATCCCTTAACATAAATCTCAGACAAATCTTGTTTAGGGAAAAAAGCAGCGGTGCCATCCATTGGAACATCGTTTGCCGTTATCGCTTCTAAAGTTTGAACAACCTTACCTGTAAGTGGCTTTACTTGTGGCTGCATTACTTGTTGAGGTTGCTCTACTGGCATAGGCTGAACCTGAGATTGTGGCCTAGTTGTCCATGGATTGTACATTTGGGGTGTATAAGCCATTTGCGGCTGACTATAAATCATATTTTGATAAGGTGCCTGTGCTATCATCTGATTTCTCCTTTTCAAGTTCTTCGTCAATTGCGTGTATCATTGTCGATTGATATATAAGTGGCACTTTTGCCACATCTTCCCTAGAAAAAATACGTTCCAGCATTTCGTCGGTAATCATAAGCCACCTCCTATAACCCTATTTTTGCATAAAAAAAGAGCGGTAACGAGTTCGTTATCCGCTCATAATCAGCTCACCAAAGTGTCATTATTGTATCACCCGGTTTATCTTTCGGTCTACCTGATGTGCTATCCGTTTGATTGTCGACACACTCATATTCATCAACTCGGCGCACATTTCATATGTGTATTGTTTGTTGCGCAACTCATACAGTTGTAATTCTCGCTCTGTGAAGTTAGCATTTAATCTTATGTACTCATATTCAGCCTTTATCAGCTTAGATATATCAATCATCAATATACCTCCTAAGTACACAATCAACATAACATATAGCCTAAAAAATAGCAATAAAAAAGACACATAATGCGTCATGTGTCAAAAAGAATGTAGTGTATATGCGGTATAGCACCACCTTAATGCCATAGG
>ULMO01026463.1_pt1 | contig 60231 bp, 123 predicted proteins | sample 1951691 | NCBI WGS metagenome assembly ULMO01 (sample SAMEA4835554, study PRJEB28245) | human gut metagenome | biome: gut microbiome; material: fecal sample | place: Denmark | collected 2008 | reverse complement strand
ATTTGGAAAACGAGTAAAGTATTCTGTTTTCTGCTGCAATAAAAATTCCTCCTTTATAAGTGATATTTATTTATTCTCTATTGGGAATTAAGTGAAAGAGAAATTTGCGAGCGTTCAGCAAAGTAGGTCTGAACCCCCACTTGTTTGTTTTATTTTTGAAATTGGTAGGGGATGAAACCTACTTTGCCGAACTGAAAGAAGATATATAACATTATTAATAAGACAGACTATTCGTAATTTATTCGCTACGCTCATAAATTACTCTTTAAAATTTTGATTGATTGTTATTAGTTGATAATTTTCATTTGGATGCATATGAGATGTATCTATATGATTATTCTTCATTATTTTTCTCTCTGATTAAGATTCACATATTTATCACTATACTCAGCATTGAAAACTGGTAATCTATCATGGTACTGTTCATATATTTCTTTACCAGACATGTGAGTTGTATATTTCCATCCATTAGGTAATTGTTTATAAATAGTTTTGTCATCTACAATACTTTTTTCTTCACTGAATCTATCACCTATCTTGCCGCAAATAGAACAATAGCTAAGTAATTGTGTAGTAAGATTATCCTTTCCTATAAAAGAAAATTTATATCTGATAATACATTCTTCATATTGATGTTTGTGTTTTGATTTCTTTTTAACTTTGGATATGTTACTTCCTGTGTTTTTTCTATATTTTGGTATTTCCTGATCAAAATTATTCATATTTATTCCTTTCTGTATCTGTGGATTAAATTAACGAAAATGACACCTATTTTTATTTTTAGTTATCAAATGATAAATTGGTCGTCTGATAGGTTATCATTCAAATTTACATCGAAAATCGTGTTGTAAGTCCAATGATTGTATGTAAGTGACATTATGATTAGACCACATTGTATAATTCTCCATCTAATACACCTGGTAGATGAGGCATATCAATTTTCAACATTTGTATTAAGAATATACATCTGTAATACATTGCTTCTGATATAGGCATTGAATTATCATTAATTTCTTGTACCGTTGGACAGAGTAGAAATTTTGCCAAGAATGGTTTTATTTTGATTAGCTTCATTACTGTCGGCTTTAAGAAGTGATTAAATGCAAATTCTTCTGTAACAACAATATCTTTATGACCATAATGTGTATGATAATAATAAGTAAGTGCATTAAGTATTGTTCCATGTCTAGTTATGTCATACCATCCTTTGCAAATAAGGATTATGTCTATATCTTCTTTGTTAATCATTTTATATCCCTCCTAAATATTGTGGTTGTTGATCGAAAGTTGGTATTTATATATTCTCTCTTTGAAATGAATACAAATTATGTATTTGTCTACCTAAAATTATTTTCTTGCTCCGCTGCGAAAATACCATTCCTAATCATAGGAACTATTTTTATTACTGCGCAATGAGTTTGTTATATGGGATCTGTGGAGTAAATTGATGATTTTAAGGGTGAATTTTATTTTTGATGGCTTGGTCGGTAAATTGGTAGTGTAAAGGGTTAGATTAAATTTTAGGGTTAAATTTGATGATATAGATCGTTTGGAGAGAGGATAGTGCGATAGTTTTAATGTACCCCCTAGTAGATAGGTGTTAGCTGGTAGGACATATAGCGTAAGTTGGATAGAAAAATGCGTATCGTGAAAAGTGCTTATTAATAAGGAAGAAACTAGGATTGATGAGTGTGGTTTTGGATGAAATTGAGTTTAGATTTTTGGAACTGTTGGGTGGTTTTTTGTTGATTTTCATGGTGTTTGACGATATGGGATACGATAAAGGGTGTTTGATGGATGAAATTGGATTTTGGGTTGATTTTGTTGGGAATTTAGGGATTTGGGGAGATTGGATTTTGAAGTTGGTGTATAGATGAATCAGCTTATTGTAATTCCATGAAATATAAGGCTTCTTTTAGTTTTTGCTACCCCCCTATACCCTTAAAACTACGGTATTTCTGCATTTTTCCGTGAATATAGTTTTGAATACTACATAATGTAATATTGATATTATGATATATAGATTATATATTATTGGTTATCGTATTTTTAACATTCTGTATTATTTAAAGTAATACAAAATATTATCATAGTTTAAAATTATAGAACCCATAAAACAATAGATAAAATCTATTTCAAAAAACTTTAAAAAAGTTGTTGACAACTATACTATGGTGTAGTATCATACAGTTACAGTCAATCAACAAGTTATTTCACTTCATCAATTTTCAGTTCTTGAAAAAAAGATGAAAAAAGTTGTTGACAACTACATGAAAAAGTAGTAACATACAGTCAAGCTAATAAAAAAGCGGTGCAAGTGCTACCAACACCCACACCGCAAAGGACTTTAGAATAAAGCCTTCAGTTCCTTTATTCTATCACAATTCAGTGAACAAGTCCACAAAATATTAGCAATTTGTAAAAGTTCATCCGTGAACATTTACAAAACCGCACAAAGTCCATCCGTGGAATGAGTGCAAAAAACCTACCTTGACAAGAAAAAAATGAATGTTGGATAACATACATTAAATAATTGTAAAATCTAAACTATGATAGAACACATGGTTGCTATAGAGTGGTTTCTCTACACCACACCAAAAGGATTAAAAGAAGGATATGGGTATAACCTCCACAGGGGTGTATATAGCAACAATAGGAAGATGACCGAAAACCTATCTGAACTGTGAAAATATACAATTGTTTTATAGCCGTTGAAACTGTGCAAACCCTTGAGAGGAGGGCGTCCCCGTTGGGGTATTGAGAAAATCACCACAGGATTAAGGTTACATTTATGAGCATACAAGAACTATGGGTATGTGATAGGTTCGACACCTACATAAATGTATCAGGCATAAGCCTAAAAATAACACTATAACTATAATTATATTTTAAGAAGGAGGTTGTTCATTATGACAACAAATAAGAAAAACAATAAGAAGGCTACTATTAACACAACATCTGTAAAGGTTCAGTTTATGACCTCAAGCAAGGAATTTACCGCAACCATGGCAAAGTTCTGGGTTGCAATCAATGAGATGGCAGATAAGAAACTCATTCTTCAGAATAACTTGCGGATTAGTCAGGAGTGGGCAGAACTTAAGAAGGATGATGCTGAGGCTCAAGCTATGTATTTAGCAGATGTAGAAAAGTATCAGGCACAGTATGATACATTCAAAAAAGAATATGATGAACGTATTAAGTCATGCTATGAGCTTATTACAGACGAGCTTTATTCTGCATACACCACATCAGAGGAAGAGTTTAAGAAGGCTATAAAAGAGTGGTTCTCTGCTCAGAAAATTGAAGCTACACCTACACTTATTAGCTTTATGACTGTAGCAGTAGGCTACAAAAACTCAAGCAATAAACAGTTATTCAAAACTGGTAATGCCTTATCTTACAAGGCTAAAACCACATTCAAGAATAGCTTTATGCGTGCCCTTGTTCAGCTTATGAAGGACAAGAACGCACTCAAGACTGATATGTACAAGTACGTATATGTTGCACCTGAAAAAAATAAACTCACTACAAAATAGTGAGTTTGAATCACACCGTGAAAGGAGGTGATATTGTGCTTAAATGTGTTCTTGATGTTATCATAGTAGTAATATTACTACTGGCAATTTGGCAAGATTGGCATGATGATAACAAATAAGTAAGTCCTATTCTTACATAATTTGGGAAGGTTAGCACCCTTCCCTTTCAAGAACAATATTATCATATCAAATATACAAAGTCAATTGAAAAAACACAACAACTATGTTAAAATGTAGTCACTAAAAATTGGAGGTGATTTGATGATAATATATAATAAACTCGGTGACTACTTAAAGTTGCATGGTTTAAAATATATTGATTTGCAAAAAGAATTGGGATTAAGTCCAACATTGGTGGCAAAATTCCAGAAAAACAGACCAGTTAATACAGAAACAATAGACAAGATTTGCGCATTTTTACATGTCCAACCAGGGGACATTATGGAGTGGATAGAAAACGAATCTGTCCTTGAACAACGCAAAATAGAAGCTAAAATTGCAGAATTACAAAGACAACTAGAATATTTAAAGAAGGAGGACTAATTATGCCAATATAAAGAGTATGTAATTAATAGCACCCAAAAGCACCCATCATTCAATAGGGTGCTATTTTTATACCCAAAAAATAAATAGTGTTCAGTACAAAAGGCAGAGTAAAAATACTCTGTCTTTTTTAGTGCATACTATTAGCACAAAAATACAAAAATGAAAGTGAGGTTGTTGAAAATGGCAAAGGTAACAATCAAATTAAACGGTGTCTTAATAGGCACAACAAGAATGTCTGTGGAGGATATTCGCAAGGCAGAGCATGAGGGATTCACTGTAGATTATGCAAGGGAGGCAAAATAATAATGGCAACACGTACACTTAAACATGGTTATGTAATCACGACATATCCGTGTAACAACGGTTTTGTAACGGAAACCATAGACAAATTTGGAAGATCAATAAGACGTGCCTATGATTTTACAAAGGCAGATTCCGAATGGCGACATAATCAGTTTTTGTCTGCAATATGAATCTGTGTACGGATAGTGGGTTCGATTATAACCCACATAGCTACGGATGCAGATTTAAAAGGCAGATGTAGAATATTACATAATAAAAAGGCAAACTGGTTGCGACAGTCTGCCTAGAACAGTGATGTATCAACACAAATGAGTTTGTGCTTAATCATGATTATATCATGAAACTCATATAAGTTACAAGTCTGCTTGCACAAGGCAGACTATTTTTAATGGAGGAAAAATGAAGAGTAGAGCACTTATAGTTATATCTGTCCTTTTTACAGGAATGGGTACAGGCGTAATAATATCCGTCATACTTTTTAATATTAAGGCAAATACAAACCCAAAAGTAAACCATTACCCACTCACCACAGTTGTATCATCTGTTGAATACAGTACAGATACAGTTGAAGTTGAAGATGGAAATGGAACTATCTGGGCATTTACAGGATGTGAAGATTGGCAAATTGGTGACACTTGCTCTCTGATTATGTCAGACAACGGAACTGCAAATATATATGATGACGAGATTGTAAAGACAAAATACAGCTCGTTTACAATTCAGAAAGGAGAATAAGTAAATGACAGTAAAACGTTGGATAGATAACCGTGGACATGAAAAGTTCACAGTCAAATATGGAAATAAGATAGCCACATTTGATAGTGAATGTGAAGCTACACGTTACAGACTAGCAATAGAAAGAGAAACATTAAATATAGAAGGATTTTAGGAGGTATGCATTATGGCGACATGGGGAATAGAAATTATGCAGTTGGCAAATGATTTTTGCTTAAATACTGCAAAGGCAAAGGAAATAGTACGGAATGTAGAGAATATGTCCGTGCCAAACAACGTAAACGAAGACATATGGAGATATGACAAGGCACATTCAATGATAGTACCAATGATAATGGCAATATAGGAGGCAATGCAAATGGTAGCAAATAATTATGAATACATAGAGGATGAGCAAGAGTTATATACACTCTCTGAAGCAAAGAGAGAGTTGATACGTAGAACAAAGGCAAAGAAAAATAGTAAACAATACAAGAAACGGTTATGGAAACAAAAGGCGATCGCACTTGTACTGATTGCAGTTGTAACTACGATAGGGATTATATATCAGGCATGGGCATATATGACTTTGTTTTTACCATTTCTTGTATATGTATTATGCGAAGACAGAATAATACTGAATGTATAGAAGGGAGATGATTATATGCCAAAATATATAACGTACGAAGAACCATTCAAAGGCAGAACGTTCACAAAAGAACAGATGTATGAAGTTTATAGGGATCTGGCTGATAAAACGGAATATCCAACATTCTCTTCATGGCTTGATGATATGACTAGAAGTGGAGTATTCGAAACAGTAATGTAATGCAAAGCGACTGCAAAGTGGTCGCTTTTATTATGCGCAAAAATAAGGAGGATAAAATTATGTGTAAGAGAGTTTATTTAAAGGCAAAGGAAGCAGAAATGGAAATGCAGGAAGCACGGAATGCAGAGGGATTCACAGGTAAAACAGAGAAGCTTCTAATTGCAAATATGATAAAAGCAGCTAAGAATAATTCCAGGATCGGAGATAAACTGCTCATGGTTGTTGACCCAAAGCAGATTCATATTCCAGAGTGGCAGAGAAGAATCAAGCTTGCAAGAGCTTACTCAATAGGCAATAACTACAACTCATATAAATGGGATGAGCCGAAGGTACTCTCCTACAAGGGAATCTTACTTTGTATAGATGGTCAGCACAGAATATATGGAGCGTTTAAGGCAAAGAAAGAAGATGTAGTTGTCGAAGTGATGGAGTGTAGTTTGGAAGAAGCGATCGACTTATTCCTTAGTCAGGGTATTGATCGTACAAAAATGCAGCCAATGGATATATACCATGCGGCTCTTGCGGCAGGTAAGCCAGAATATACTGCTTTGCGTGATATTTGTCATAAGCATAACGTAGCAGTAAAGGGAGATGATGAAATGGAGAATACAGTTGGTGTATTGACTTCAATTTCTGACGGAATCGGGTTTACAAAGACAAAACCAGAACTTCTTGATTCTATGCTTGGTTTGCTCGGCGAACTCGGATGGAATGGCTATGCAGATAGTTATAACGGGAAGGCATATACAGCAAAGATAATTCGTGCATTAAAAAGATTATATGCCTACTGTGAAGGTAGAACGAATGAAATGGAACAGGCATTACTTACAAGATGCAAGGGAACGGAGTTCTTTGTCAATAATATTATGGATAAGACACAGGCACAGATTTTTGATTACTTATTAGATATTGTGAAATATGAAATGGAGAACCCATTCAAGAAGGAAACTCCAAAAAGAGAAACAAGGAAGATTATGACAATGTAAAAGAGAATAATTAACTGAAAGGAGTGATAAATATGGCAGGACGACTACCCCCAATACCTTACAAAGCCTTTACAGACATTCTAAAGGCAAATGGATTTAAGCATGACCGTTCAAAAGGCGGTCATGAAATCTGGGAGAAAACAATCACAGATAGCGTGTCAATTCCTGTGCATGGAGATATAAACGGAGGACTTGCACGGAGATTGATAAGAGAACATGGATTAAAGGAGTAATAAAAATACAAGAAGGTTATGAAATCAATGTAACTGCTGAGAATGTACGATCAATAGTACAGTCGATTGTAAATAGAGTTGTGTTGAAACTGTAGACAATAGATAGGAGAAATAGTTATGGCACGAAAAGCAGAAGAATATGTAGTAGGAATTTTATTTCCTTACAAGGATAGAACGGAAATTAAATATGTAACAAGTGTATCAAGAATCTCAAAGACGGCGAAATGGGATGACGGAAAGGATGCAATGACATTTTCAAAGGATTATGCAAAGGATCTTGCAATTGGAATAATTTGGAACGGAAATCCAGCAATTGTAATGCTTAAAGAGGATTGGCTGAATTTAAAAAATCCTGAAATTAGAGAACAGAAGAGAGAAGAATAAATAAGAATTCTCAAGAGAAGTAAATGGATATTTCATAAGGAGATGAAAAAATGGAAAGAGCAATGATTATTGTAGTAAGCAACAAAGAATGGAATATGCCTAAATCAATATTAATGGATTACAAAGGTAATTCTGATAGACTGGATGTTATAGCAAAGGAGTTATTTGAAAAGTATAAGGCAAAGAAAAATGTCGATGCTGTTTTATTAGATTACACATATTACGGAAAGCTGATTATAGAACAGTAAATACGTGTTCCCTTAGAATTGGAGGTAAGAGAAAATGAATAGAATTGATGAAATTATTTATAAAGAGACACAGAAGGCAGCTTATGAAGAACAGTGTGAACAGGGATTTGTTCATCAGGAACAGTCGAACGAAGATTATTTCGAAGGTTTGAACGATTATTTTGATGGAACAATGAGTATTTGAAATTAAAATGTGTGTTGCTTATGAATTGGAGGTAAGAGAAATGAAATATAAAAGATGGTTAAGATGTATAAAGGATTATGAAGAAGATTTAACCGGCAATGATGATTTTGCTACGGTTTGGACGACTGGTAAAGTATATGGGGCAATTAAGCATCATGACGGAACATATACAGTTGAAACAAATATGGGTACAAAAGGAATTGTAGGTGTCGAATATTCATGTACACCAGATTATTTTGAAGAAGTGAACACAAACTAAATGTGTGTTTCCTTGAAATGGAGGTAAGAGAAATGGAAAATAATAATTGGATTCCTATTAGTTCTGGTATTTTTCCAGATAATATGGAAGATGTGCAAGTAACATTTATTGGATATAATGACCATGCACCCCATTGTGAGGCATTTGCTTATAGGAACAATGAAGAATGGTATTGGTCATTAAATGATTGTGAAGTCAGAGTGGAAATCACAGCATGGAAGAAAAAATGTGAACCGTATAAGGCAGAGTAAAAGAAATTCGCATTTCTTTAGAAGATGGAGGAAACAAAATGAAGGAATTTAGAGTGGCGAAATGCTTCGTAGATGGAAAAGTAAATGAATATGCAATTTTTGCAGACGGCTCAAGAAAGAAAATAATTCAAACAGATAAACAATATGGGAAATACTTTGAAGTGGACAACGAATTAAATACAGATTGTAAAAGTTTCTTACGTTTCAGTTATTCAGGCAGAATTAGAGATGCAGTTGAAATGATTAGAAACGGAAACGGAGACTGTATTTCGTCAATGAAATTCATAGGAAGAATTGATAAGGTATTATATTTCCTTGACAGAAAAATTGGCGAAGAATTGAGACAGAAATCATTAGAAGGATGGAAAGATACAAAATTCGGATGGGCTATTGAGTGCGGAAATAAGAACAGTTTTTCAGGATATTCAATGCTCAACAAAAAGAATGAACGAATATCTGTATTTGATGAAGATAGAAATCCTATGATATTTGATACAAAAGAATCAGCTGATGAATATGTAGAATACTTAATCGAAAGGTCAAAGTATTACGCAAAACGATTGGTAAATAATCTATGCGGTATCACAGATAAAAAGGAAAGAGACAAGATAATTGACAACGCAATAGATGAAATCGAGAATGATACTAAAACAAAATTCAGTATTATATCTGATTTTACGTTTGATATGTTGACAGGTAATTGTGAACCAAAATCATCTGAATACAGTTTAGATGAAATGGGGTACAAAGTTATTCAGCATATTATTTAACAGAATGAATCTAAGATTTCTTAGGAAGCAGGTGAGGGAAAATGATAACGGAAAATACACGGAAACAGTTAGCAGATTATAGAAAGAATGGTAAGAAGCTCAAATATCTTATCAATTATCTCATGGGGGTAGTTGAGGACGAAGATGATTTTGAAAATATTATCATAAGAGAAATGAAAGCACTTGCATTCAATGAGGATGAAATTGTTGAATGTCTGGAATATGGTTTCGGGTTAGATATGAGTTGGCATCCAATGAGTGTAAATTATGGAAAGTAGGCGATTATATGGCAAAGCCAAAAGAGAACGGCTTCATTATTGAAACATATGATGAAGAGAAAGATATGAGAGTACAGTTCAATTATTGGACTTGTGGAAGATATTTTTATTCAAGTACAGAACTTGAAGACGGAACTACAGCAAGAAAAGGCAGAATAAGCGAAAAAGAATATATGGATGCATTGGAAATATATCATAATGCATAAACACAAAGGCAGTTAGGAGAATAAATACCTAGCTGCCTATTTTATTACAAGGAGGAAACGAATATGAGCAGATGGTTATATGATCCTGAAACGGATTCACGGAATGGAAAAGAGTTTACTTACAATTTGCCAATACATGAAAATGAGGACTTACTTTTAGGTTTTACATATAGGCAAATTATGGATGAAGTGATTGCAAATTATGGTCACAATGTAACAGAAAAAGAAATCAGAAAACAGGTAAACGAACATCTGGAAATGGCTAAAGAAAATATGGAAGAAAATTTAATGTTGTGTATTAACAGTATGTTAAAAGAAATTAAGGAGGCGTAATTATGTATAAAATCATTAACCCATGTAAGTGTAAGGTTTACACAAAAACAGGAAACGAAGTAGATAGAAATGCATTTGTAAAAATTGAATATAAAGACTCAAAATTAAGTATGTGTGGTGTAGTTGCGCCATTATCAAATGGAGATTGCCTTGGCTCTGCTGGTCAGTGTGTAGATGAAATTAGAAATGGTTCACCAACAGATGAGTGGACAACGGAAATGCTTAACAAATTATGTGATATTTGGGATAGATGGCATTTGAATGATATACGTCCTTATTGTGAACACATGAGAGAACTTGGATGGACAGAACACACTCAGGATAAAGTTAAAATTGAGAAATGGACTTTGACAAAAGAAGCGTGTCAGAAAAAAGACAACGCAAAGAAAAGAGCGGTGGAGTGTTTAAAAAATGGAGAACCTTTTTATCCGACAAAAGAAGAAACCGTATATGCAAATATGGAATATTCTATTGATGTTTACAATGATGAAGATATCTTTGAAAAATATGGAAATTTATATAAAAATGCATATGAATTAAAAGAGAAAGATTGTTTAGGACATTCAAATACAGAATATAAGACAAGAGGTTGGATTTCATATAAAGATCACAAACTCGGTTTTATTGGTAGAGAATGTCCAGTGTGCGGCTATAAATACGGAACTGCTTGGAAGATGGAAGAAGTACCACAGGATATAATTGAGTGGCTAGAAAGTTTACCAGAAACTAAAGTAAAGCCAGCATGGGTATAGGAGGTAAAATGTTATGTTGAAAATTGAAATTAAAACAGGTGGTGCAGCATTTTGTGATCCATTTACAGGTGAACCAAGCGAATTTGACGAAGCTATTGAATGTAAAAGACTTCTTGAAGATATTTGCAGAAAACTTGAAGATGGTGTAACAGGAGGAAACATCATTGACATAAACGGAAATAAAGTTGGTCAATGGAGCAGATAGGAGTGTGATTATATGGCAAAACATATTATTGATAAAGATAATACATTAAAAGCATTAGGAAGCATTAACACGTTATTATCTCAGTCATTACAGATAATAAAAAAGGTAAATGAAGATGAACAATGGGATTTTTGTACAGATGATGTTTTAGCAAGGCGAGTTAATGATGCTGAAAGATTAATAAAAGAAATATCAGACGTTGTATTTCAGAATTAAAAAGCAAAGTAAATTGTAATTTACTAAGAAAGAGGGTTGACATGTATGAACGAATTAGATAGGATCATTAAAGATTTATCTGAATCTATTGAAGATGACCAAAAATATATGAAAGAAGAGTTTGAAACAGTAAGAAATTATTGTATAGAACGGAAATTTAAGTTATCAGAGGATGAAATGAAAACAATTAAATCAATCGGTTTAGAATCATGGATTGAAGAATGGAGGAATGATTATGAAGAAGTATAATGTGACATTTACAACATATGAAGAATATGAAGTTGAGGCAGAAAATGAAACAGAGGCACTTAGAATTGCAGAAGATGAATTAAGATCTGATAGGTGTCGTCCAATCGCAGATACTCACTATGACGAAAGCGATGTTGAAGAAATAGAGGAATAAAAATATGGAAGAATATATTTTGAATGAATGTAGAAAACATATTTTAAAGTTTCATAATATGTCAGATACAGAAATTTATAATTGGATGTGTGATAATTATAAAGGATGTAGGAATTATGAAATGATAAGAAAATGTAGTTTTATAATATTTGAGGAAAGCAGATAGTTAAAAAGCTATCTGCTTTTTAGTGCAACAAAATAGAGAATAAATAAAGGCAGATACAAATAATTGTGTCTGCCTTTTGTAATGGAAGGAGAATGTGACAATGAAAATTAAAGAATATAAATTATACAAGACAGCTAAAAAGACAGCAAAGGAAAACAACCTAGAATATGTCGATTCATTTGAGACTGGCAAGAGAAATATTCTGTTTGATTTTTCATTATTAGATAATACAGATGAATTGACAGATGATGAGAAACAGTACATTAGAGAACACGCATTACGGAATTTACATGCTAGTGATTGTGAACAGTTTTATGGAAAAGAGTTTGATAATTTTACAGTTTGCAATGGTAGAGCATTATATTATCCGCATAAAGTTTATGATGAACATGGTTGTGAACGCAGATATGTAATTATGCAGCTTGCAAAGATTATTCATGCAAGAGGAACACAAAAGAGTGTTTATGATGACTATGAAACAACGGAAATTAAATTGGATAGTGGTTATACAGAACCAGTAAGTGATTATGAAATATAGAATGGAGGTTGATTGATATGGTAGAAATCAAAATAGATAACACAGGCGATGGGACATGGTGGTTATATAACAGTAATCAAGGTTGGAAAGATTATTGTGGTTGCGAAAACTTCGATGAACAGGTTGTTCTTACAGGTAATAGAGATTTTACAGGCTGTACTGAGGCAGAATGGTATCAGAATGCAAAAGAGATTTTGGATAATATTGATTATTATGACGAATATCCAACGAATGTATCTGATGAAGTGAATGCAAAATTAAGGGAAATGTATGATAAATGCAGATGTACAGAAGATATCCTTGTTGATGTAATCAGACTTCTTTATCCAGAAGACACATTTAAAACTGGAACACTCAGAGGGTATAGTCAGGGAGATTGGCAAGATTATATTATCAAGGGAGATGTGAATACAGATTTACTTGAAGCAATGTATTTTGGAAAGATCTCTGATATTACCGTAACAACGGATGAAGAAGAATTTGGAGATGTAATCACTCATGATGAATTATGGAGAGCAGAAAGAGAAGAGGGGTTAAAAGAATTTTTCAGAAATCATTACGAACTTGATAAGAATGAAGAAATTCATATCTTACAGGCAGACGGATATAAGCAGGTAGTTGATTGGAAAGCAGTTGGATAAAACCAAAGGAAAGAACTGTTTACTTGGAAAAAGGAGACAATAAAAAATGGAAGAAAAAGATATTAGAATTTGTCCAGTATGTAATAAGGAAGTAGAAAGAAATGATATGAATTTCACAAGAGACTGTCATGGAATCACTTTTAGATTAGTATGTAATGATTGTTGGGAGAAATTAATGGAAAAGGGATATGATGGTGAATATTACAGCAAAATTGATGAATGTATTGATGAAGATTATTAGGAGGTAGCGTAATATGACATACTACGAAACAAAAATAGGAAAGATTATTGAGGAAGAGTTCGATTCACGAATGGGAAATGCGGTTGTTTCCTATATCATGGATAAAGGAATGAGTAACGTAAAGGAGATTACTGACGAGCAGATTGAGAAGCTCGAAGGTAATGGACTTATGACACAGGATTTTGTTCAGTCATTAGTAAGGTGTGCAAGACGGATATGCAATGAGTGTGAGTGGATTGAGTTGATTGAGTTCATTCGATTATATTTATGGTGTACTCCAACAGTACATGACGTGTATTTATATAAGGAAAATTTCAACGATGAGTCATTTGCAGAGCTGCTTGATAATCTGGATCTTGATGAAAGCGAAGTCGGTGAGGAAATTAAATTGTTTGCAGTTGTTGACAAGGATTGTTTAAAGGAGTGATTGGATATGTTAAATCAGAATTGGTTTCAGGATAAAAGGTTTGTAATGTTTGAGGACTTTGCGGAAAGTCAGAGTTTCTTTGACACAGAAACTAAGAATATTTATGTTGTATCAGAAGAATATGGACAGAAGGGAAGTAATATTATTCAAGAAATTACACCTGAGTCATTTGAGTACACACCTAACTATAATAGATATAAAAAGTTTATAGGAATTAAGGAAAAATATACAGTAACTTATACAGCACAAGTTGATCAAACAATCGAAGCGAGTTCTTTAGAGGAAGCGAAAGAAATAGCAAAGAATGGAACTGGCGAATATGAAAATCAAGCTTTTGAAAGTATTTATTTATCAGAAGTCGCTTTTATAACAGATAAAGACGGAAACGAAGTATAAAGGAGAGTGATTAGAATGTACAGAGTTTATCACTTAACAGACGAAGAGAAAGATAAAATTGTGCGATGTCGTTGGGATGGAGATACACATTACTATGATGTATTTGAATCACAAGAAGAGTGTGATGAAGAACAGAAAAGATTGGATAGAATTGAAGCAGAATATAGAAAAGAGAAAGCTGATTATTTGAAAAATTGTAAAGGAGAGTGATTGAAATGTTCAAATATATTATCAGTTATGATGGCGGTCAGTTAAGAGACAATGGAGAATAACTTAATAATGATAGTTAAAGCAGAGATTTAATTATCTCTGCTTTTTCTATAAATACATATGAGGAGGTGTTAGAGTGATTAAACCTTACAAAATGTATGGCGACTTCTATGTACCAGGTTGTCCAAATGCTTTTCCAACTGAGGAAGAAGCGTGGGAATACATAGAAGAGAATTGCTAACACAAGAGGCATCGGCTGGTGACGCAGCCGTGTAAGTCCTCGCTCCTATATTAGTATTATAACACAAAATGGAAAGGAATAGTAATGTTTTGTATTTATCTAAATTGAAGAGGTGAGAAAATGACAAGCACAATAGAAAGAGATTTTGTAGTAAAAGATGGTGTAGCAAGCTTCCCGATGAAAGAATATCCAAACTATTGCGGAATTGAAGATATTGGATATATTTCACATGGAGAATGGGCAGACGCAGAACTTGAATACAAGGGAAAATTATTCAATGAAAATGTGGTATCAGATGCAATGTGGGAAAGATTCATTGAAGATTTTCCTGATAAAGATGGAAATTATGAAGCCTTTAATCAGTATATGCATGACAATAAGGACGAAGTATATGAGTTATTAGAAGATTGGAGTGATTAATATGGTAGATCGAAAATTATTGGAGCAAGCTACGACAGACACAGTAAAAATGATAAGAAGAGAAATTAGGGAAACTTATGGCAATGAGGAACTTCGTGGATTGAATGGATTCTTTCTTACAAAAAGCGAATTAGATATAGATACAGCAGGTCTTGAGAAAGAAATTGAGGACATTATGAAACATCCACGGAAATATAAAACAATGATAATGGCATTTGTATACTTTAAAAATATGATGATAAGGGGGTGATGGAAATGAAAATTACACAGACAAGAGTAAAACAGTATAACAGTACATACAAGACAGTTATTGCAGTTGATGGAGTACCTGTATGTATTACACGGAGCAACAAGAGAGCAAGCGACATTGTTTCTTATCTGTCAGGATATGAAGTTGAAATTAATGACGGAAAATTAAAGAAACAGTTGGATAAGATTAGAGATAAGAAATAGCAATTCCATTTTAAGATTGGAGGAATAAATATGGCAAAATTTAATGTTAGATATTATGAGTGCTACGAGGATTATTACGAAGTAGAAGCAAACAGTAAAGAAGAAGCAGAGGAAATATTAAGGCAGAAACTTTATGCTGGAGAAGAAGACGCACCTGACACTTGCTTTGGTAGTGGTGCGGAAGCAACGGAAATGGAGGAATAATTATGTTAAAGGCAATAAATATTAAATGGGACACAGACGGAGATATGGAAGTATTAAATGAACTTCCAACAGAACTTATTATTCCTGATGATTTAGAAGAATTATACAAAAGAAAAGAAGATAGAGAATATGCTCTTGAAGAAATTGCTGATTGGTTATCAGAAGATACAGGATTTTGTCATGACGGATTTAAAATTGAAAAAGTAATTACAAAAGAGTTTGTTGAGGATGATTTATATGATTTTTTCAGTGACAAAATGGAAACTGGTGATGCACCTGAAATTGAAAGAGTTGGTCGTTATCCTGATATGTATGTCACAGGAGACAACGGAATTGTTATTGATTGTATAGGTGGAAAGCAGATCAGATTGATTATTCAAGTAGATTAAGGAGTGATGATATATGAAAGATTATAATAGAGTCGCTAACAGAATAAGAAAAATGGGAACATTTTGTGATATACATAACTGTGGAATGCCAACAGAACATTTTCCAGTTAATTTAAGCTTTCAGTTATGCGAACCTTATGTAGTCGGATATGTATTTTATGTAGGCTATGATTGGGGGAAATGGAGTATAGATTATACCTTAGATACCTCAATTAAATCAAGGGTGGATATGAAACATATTCGTGGAATAACAACAGATAAAGAAATGTATGAGAAAGTAGAGCAGATTATTAATGAAGTAAGAGAACATTGTGGTGTAATGAAAGCACAGTAAGCAAGAGATTCTTTAGAAAAATGGAGTGACAAATATGAATTATACTTATTTTGGAAACAGAATTGAAAGAAGCCCATTAGGAAATATGGGGTTACAGTTATTAGAAGCTCAAGAGAAATTAGTTTCTCAGGAATATGAAATTGAGAATCTTAGAATTAAAGCAGCTATGTATCAAGCATATTTCTTTCGTAATTCTACATTAGCAAAAAAATTAAAAAAACAAAGTGAAGAAAATAGAGATGCACTTATTGGAGAGTTTGATGGTTTTTCATATGCAAGTTGGAGAGCTAATGCTGTATATAGAACGCTTGAAAATATGTGTGATGAAGGACTATTAACTGAAAAAGAATATAGAGAATGCAAAGTATGAAACTAGAGTTTTCAATGGAGGCAGACATGGAAAAAATTGATAATAATCTTCAATTAGCTTTCTTAGGTGGTATGAAAGCTGGATTAGAAGCATTAATTCATGGACTTGAAGTAGTAGCAGAGAATAATAACGGGCAAGTATCATTTGAGTTTGTTAAAATGGTTTCTGCTAGTACGATAGCTGATGTAGAATTAAAATTATCTAGTATAGAGAACGGGAAAGGTCTTATAGATGCTTTAAATAATAAAAATAAATAAATGGAAGATGATTTACAATGCTCAGGATTTGTTATAAAGAAGAGATGTATTATGGTAAGAATTAAAGATGGAAATTATATAGCAATATTCTATGATAGAATGATTGAAGTAAAGGCAGATTCAAAAAAAGATGCTTATAATAAAGCAAAAAGATATTTTGAATCAAGAGAACATAGAGAATTATTTGATGGTGAATTAAAAGTGTGTCAGATACCATCTATAATAGGTGTTCTTGATGAGTAAATGAAACGATGATTTACTAAGATTATGAAAGGAAGGGATGATATGTTATTTAAAGAGTATTCAATAGAATGGCTTGATATATTTAAAAGTATGAAATCTTATAACACACAGAGGCTGTATAGAAATATAATTGAAAATCATCTCATTCCTGAAATTGGTGAAATGGAAATGAATAATATTTCTATTTCTGATCTTCAGCAAATTATTAATGAAAGGATTTCTAATCCAGCCACATGTAAACATATTTTATTGACACTTAAACAAATATTTAAAATAGCGAAAGAAGAAGGGGTTGTTGATAAGAATTTATATACTTTTATTCAAGCTCCATACTATGAATCCAATGAAAAAAGAGCATTGACAAAAGATGAAAAAATAGCAGTTCGAAATATTGATTGTGATTCAATGAGTAAGGTATTTGTTCATATATTATATGGATGTGGATTAAGAAAAGGAGAAGCATTAGCTTTGACGAAAAATGATATTATAAATAATGAATTGGTTATAGATAAATCATTGCATTTTGTCAATGGAAACCCAATATGCGGAAATCCTAAAACACATTCAAGTAATAGAAAAGTACCTATACCTGAATTTTTATTAAAAGAGCTTACATCATATATGGAAACAATTGATGATAAGCTCTTTTTTAATATAGATGGAGAATATCTTAAAGATAGTGAATATACAAAAATGTGGAAATATATAGTTGGAAAAATAGATAGTAACATAAATGCAAATTCAAAATTAACAGCACATATATTTAGACATAATTATGCTACTACTTTGTATTACTCTGACGTGTCAATAAAACAAGCTGCGAAACTTATGGGACATTCAAATGTAAATACTATTTTAAAGATATATGCTCATTTGGATTCGGAAAATGAAAAACTTACAGAGAAAATTAATAAAATATTTTATATATAAGGAGGAATTAGAATATGACTGTTGCGGAAGTAAAAGAATTATATAAGGGAGAATACGTAGATTTAGAGGTCTATAAGCCTTTAAGTAAAGGGTATTATTATCCGAATCATTTTCATGGAGATAATTGTGTGGAACTTAGCAATGATTCTCCTGAAGGAGATTACACGGAAGATATGGAAGTTGGTCTATATGAGTTGATGGATCAGAGTGAATATAATAATACTTTAATGGCAAATTGTGATATATATGCAGATTTTGACGATTGGTATGGCAATAAAAACGCAAAAGTTCTTTGTATTATGATTAAATAACCGCAAGAATCGGAAATTTATTTAGACACCAAACAAAAAGAAAACAAGAACAACCTGTGGGTAAATTTTTACCTACAGGTTTTATTATTATGGAGGTAGAATTATGATAGATATAAAAAAATTACATAATATGAGCTTTGAAGAAGGCAAAATATACCTGAAAGAGAATGGATATGTACAGAATGACTCGGCAAGTAGCATAGATACAACTATATCAGATAGAGTAGAGGATATATACTTTACACTATATGATGAAAATGATCAGGAACTGGATGTGATTAGCTATTGTATGTTTTATAACCAGATTGGCAATAGAGAGGATGGAGATATAGAAATAATATCTGAAGGTTGGGAAACACTGGAAAAGGTAGCTTAAATAAGATATAATAATTATATGCTATGGAAGGGAGGTGGGAAATATGAGACACGAAGGTATATTTTTGCAGCTATTGAATGCAAAGGAGAGAAATAATGTTGAAGATTTTTTAAAAACTTATATTCTAATTTGTAGTCAACTTGGTGTCGAGTCTTGTAACGAAGTAATTGAGTTGCTGAATGAAGATATGAATATGGAAGAAAAGCAGAACATTATGACAAAGGAGCTTTTCAGGATTCAGGAACTTATAAATAAAATGAAAAAATAATAATTGAATTTATAATAGATACATTGTGGAAAAACAAGATGGAAGAGAGGTGATAGATAATGAATAACACTATTATATTATTAAAGGGCGAAGCAAATTTAACACGGAGGGAATATAAGAAATTTGCAAAGGGAGATACAATTTGGGGCAATGATTGTTACCCAAAGGAATTGGAAAGATGGAACATTGAGCAAATAAATGATGCAAAAGCAAAATTGGTAAACTATAAATGTGACTATTACAATGCTGGCGAGAGTGTGTATATAACAGAATATGCTCTTGAGTATTGTGAGTGTGACGAAGATGGAGAATTTATACAGGGCGCAGACTTTGATCTTGCAGAAGAAAAAATAGGAGGTAAAGACCTTATGAATAATTTTACAATATATAGAAATTATGGAGTTCTTAGGGCTGAAAAAAGAAATGTGTATACATATGGAGCACCACATATTAACGGAGTCTGTAGTGATGAGTTAAAAGTTAAGTTACCCGATGATTGTGATTGGAAGTTATTTGAGAATAATTTTGGTCAGACTATGATAGAAACCCCTTGGGGTTGGGCATATAATCTCAACGAAGTATTACAGGGAAATGAAAGTCCATGTTTGTATGCTTTGGATAAAGATCAGAAGGCACATAGAGTTGAATTAGTAATTATTGAAGAGAAATAGAGAATATAAAAGTAGAGCAAGCCATCGGATATAATCTGGTGGCTTTTGTCAAACATTAAAGAAAGAAGGTAATCATTATGGCACAGTTAATTGGATATTTAGTAGCTTTTATTATTGTATTTGGCATTCCTTATCATCTTAATAAAAAGGAAGAATCTCGTAAGAGACAAGATATGTATAATAACTTAAACAAGAAGTCTGTAGATGAAATGGAAAAATGGAGAAGATAGTAATATAAAATAAGAAAGGTGGTTGATGATTATGTTCGGAGGACTATTAGCGTTTTTAGGAATTTATGCAGGAAGTGCTGCAAAGGCAGCGTATGACAATTATGATATGAAGAAGACAACTCGTACAGTTGATAAAGATGGAAATGTGCATTATATGGACAGACTTTGTAATGATTACATCAATGGTGAGAGAGTAAAGAGAGTTGAAACAACAGACATAAATGGGGTTAAGTTGTATTCAACTGTTGGTGTGAATAGTAGCAAAGTATATAATACTTCTTACGGAAGGGGTACACAGCAGTTATTTGCTATGAGTGAACATGATAAACAGGAAAATCTAAAATACGGAAAAAATGTATATAGTCAATACAATCCATATTTCGGAAAAACTGTTACAACTGAAATTAGTTCAGGCAGAACAATTACCTGCTTGTTTAGTGGTAAAAATAGTAAGACCGGTAAAGAGTTCTATAGAGTATGGTATTTTCGTCCAGAATGTCAAGGAAAGCTTGATTACAATACTACTGTTGATGGCGATATGGGAATTGAAATTACAAAAGAAGAATTTAATAAGTTGAATTTTGGAGCTTTGACATGTACATGTATGCCAAGTGATTATGATGTAGTCCATGCATTATGGGGTGATAGGTAATGAATAAACAGAGAAGAGAAAAAATAAGGCAACTCAAAACTCAAATTGATTTGATTCAAACCGATTTGAAGAAAGTTTCAAGTGAGTTATCTTCTATATTAAATGAAGAACAGGACGCATTTGATAATATGCCAGAGGGGTTACAGAGCAGCTATAGAGGAATGTGTTCTGAAGATGCAATTGATAGTATGGAAGAAGCGAGTGAGAAACTAGATGAGGTGATTGAGTTGTTGAATGATATTGTGTAGAATAGAAAGCGGAGTTGATAAAATGATATTGTACAAAAATGTAGATATTTGTGATTTAGAGTCAATTTTATATAGGTAGATTGGAAGAGGTGGTATAAATGAGCCGAATTAATAAAACGCAAAATAACTTGCAGTCAGTATGGAATAATTTGGATCTTGCTTATGAACATATGGAAAGAGCTATTAAGGATTTATCACAAATGACTAGATTGCCTGATGAATTAGAGAAAATGATTGAGCAGTATGATTTATCGGAAATTAGTATGATAAAGCAGGAAGTTGAAAAATTGATGAAATGAGGTAATGTAGATGGAAAATAAAAAAACATTAAAATATTTAAATGATATGAAGAATAGTAAAATGCCACCATTTGATAGTCAATATGAATTTTTCTTTGCTACACTGGAAGATTATTATATTGCAAAATCAAATGGTGCAAAGATAATAAAAGAGGAGCTTATGGAATGGGAATCTGAAGCACAAAAAGAAATTGTTAATATATTGGCTGATATTATAGAATCTGATGAATTGATTGGCTTTGATAGAAATGATATTTTATCGTTAGCTGATTAAATGACGAATTCTTGGTAAATAGATTGGAGATGATAACAAAATGGTAAAATTAAAAGTTGGTAGAAATATAATTGAACTTGATGAAAAAGATCTAATTTTAGATAACGGAGCTTGTTACCAAATTGTTACTAAAAAAGTTGGAGGATTTGATTGGCATTATCCTATAATGAGTAAGAAGTTGTTTAATGATTTAAAAAAACTTGAATTAATTTTCACAAGTGAAGGATTAAAACAAGATGCTATAAAGAAATATGGTACATCGGTAATAACTTATTGGAAGTTTAACATTGAAAAAATGCAAAAACTTGGATATTAAATCCAAAGAAAAATTGCTTTCATATGAAAGGAGATAATTTATATGAAGCTAGGAAAATATTCTGGTAAGCTTTATGCAGAAGACGAAGTTAAAAATATGCAGGAGTGTGGCGTGTGTATATCCAATGAACAAGCGAGTGATAAAAACTGAATTAATGAGCGGCATTTACAGGATCTAAAAGGTTGTGCAGTATGTTTTGGATGTCCAATGGCTCAACAGAATATATAATTTGTTGTTGAAAGATTGTTTTCATATAAGAGAGGTAAATAATAATGAATGAACGTGTCTTATATAATGCGCAAAAATCTGTTATTGAGGAAGTAAAACAAGAGTTGCTTAAAAAAGCAGAAACAGAAAGTCAGAGAAATGTTATTAAAGAAGTATGCAGAGCCGTGGCTAGAAAACATAAATTTGATGATTTGAAAACCTGATGAAACAGACATTTCGAATTAAATATTTTTAAAATATGAAGCAGAAATTAACTGCTTCTTTTTTATTGCAGAAAATGAGGTGATAAAGTGAGCAGATACAAAAATGGAAATCCAAAACGACAATCAAAGTTTATATGCTTGCACTGCATGAAAGAAAATATGTTGGTTACTGGCATACAACGCAAGCAGCAACGTGAGAAAGGACATGTAAAAGATTTATATTGTTTGCGATGCGGATTTGTTACAAAAAACGAAGAGGTTAGATATTGTGATTCCTACGATGAAATATTTGAGTTAGCTAAGATAAAAAGAGAGAATTATTATACGGATAAATATGAAAGAGAGGTTGGTTAATATGCAGACAAGAGATTATGCAACAAAGAAAAAAGGAAAAACGGAAGTACAGCCATTCTGGAATATGTCTGATATTAAGAATGTTGTTGAGTGGTTTGAGAAGAATAACGAATGGGATGGATATCTTATTACATTATTAGAACTACTTCTTGGTAGACGAATAGGTGATACAGTAATGATGAAGTGGTCGGATCTGTATTATGAGAATGGAAATCGAAAGAGTGAGATTGATACTATTGAAGAACAGAAAACAGGTAAAATTACCAATATCCCTGTGAGTAATATGGTATGGGAAGCTGTTGATAATTATTTGTCGCATGTCAAAATTGATCCAATGGAACATTACAATGAATATATCTTTCAGTATCAGCCCAAAACTGATTGGATTAATAGATGTATGTTAAATGTATATTCTGAAAATAGCATTGATGCTTGGTGTAGAGTGTTAAATAAAGACTTTTCTGATAAGCGAAAGGAAAAGATATTTAATGATTTTCATAAGCAGAGAAAATATTCATCATTGGGAGATTACCTTTATTATGAAGTTGAATATAATGATGTGGTTAAGTGGCAGACAGATGATTATAGAAAGAAATTAAAGAAAGCGGTTGCAGATATTGGAATAACTTCACCTGTGTCGAGCCACAGCCTTCGGAAAAGCTTCGGTTATTGGATTCATAAGACACACCCGTTTGATCCAGATTGTTTACTATCATTACAGAAGCTGTTCAATCATACAGATATTCAGACTACAATGAACTATATTGGATTGACAGAAGAGAAAAATAGACAGTTGATTAACGATCATGGAGAGTTTATCCATAACGTACTTGCAGGTAAGGGAGATGAGATAGTTAAGAATATGCCAGTTATCTCACTAAAGTCCGATGATTTTGGAAAGATTATTCGTATGCTCACAGATGATGTAGACAAGTATCAGAAAGCGATTGATATGGCAAACGAAATGAGAATTTTGTAAATTAATTTTCCATAATTTACCATGATACAAACTGTGGAAAAAGATGTAAAATTATGTAAAGACGATACTTACTGGGCATCGTCTTCATAATATTTTTTTACTTCATTTGTTATAAGATTGCGTACCCAACCAGAAAGTGACCTACCATCTGAATTAGCTATTATATCAGCTTTTGTTTTTATCTCTTTTGGAAGTACGATCACAATTCTTGTATTGGTATCGCTAATTTGTCCTTGTGCCATTTTTTCTCCTTTCTATTCGAATTAATTGGTACAAGTTGATTATAAGTTGCTATAAGTCTTGTGTCAATTATTTTAAAAAACTGATACAAACCTGTTGACAAGTTGCTATCAACTTGCTATAATGATGACAATCAAAGGAAAGGAGGATGTGAATATGGACATTAATACATTTGATATTTTACTTGTCGATTTTGGTGAAGTAGAATTCTGTGGCGAACAAGCTGGTGTCAGACCTGCTATAGTTATTCAAAATGCAATGGGAAATAGGTTTAGTGATACGACTATTGTGATGCCGTTTACCACAAAAATCAAAAATATAGATCAGTCTACACATTCTCTTTTTATGAGAGGAACTGGTGGTTTAACACAAAGTTCAATGTTATTAGGGGAATGTGTTAGACAAGTATCAAAACAGAGAATAATAAAGAGGATTGGTTCAGTCAACGATAGAGTGACTAGATTAGAAGTCAAACGAGTATATGAATCAAACTTCGGGGAGGTGTAATGTATGGAATACGTAATGATGACAGTTGAAGAAGTGAAGAAATATGCAAAAAAAGATGCTATTGTCTTAGTAGCCACACAATATCTTGCTTCACAGGATTGTAATATTGGATTTGTGAAAAAGAGATTTGGAGAGTGTTCTGACATAATTGGTTCGGCAAAGACAATTGCTAATATCTGTGATGAGTTTGCTAATCAGCTTAGAGTATTTTCAGATATACAGAAAGATCCAATTAATTATGAACCAGTTGGATATTTAAATACCATATTGTTTCGAGAGATGACCCGAAAAACGGACACACCATAAGGTATAAATAAAGCATAGAACAAATGTTCGATAGATATTGACACATTCGAACAGATGTTCTATTATAGAGTAAGAAAAAACGTAGCCAAGTGAATAGACGGTATTGGCAGTACCGACATCTTGGCTACGCATGGGTTTGATGTAGCAGAATAATACCACACCATATTTTATTATTACATAATCATTCTATAAAATCAACATGTTATTTGTTGACAATTTATCGTGGCAATTCAGCTATATTTCACAAGGAATAAAAAGAGAATAAGTATGTGCTATTAGCTTAGTAGGTAGAGCACTGGACTTTTAATCCAGGTGTCGAGGGTTCGAATCCCTCATGGCACACTATTAAATTGCGCTATTTTTGCGTTGAAAAAATAAAAAGGAGGGATTGATGTGGCGAGATATGCTATTGGGAATGGCAAGGGTTACATAGCCAAGGATAGTCTTGGTAGATTCACGATAACGACTAATCTTGCGATTGCTGAGATATATTGTCGTGACAAGGCAGAAAATGTGTACAAAAGTTCAATATCTAAGTCCTATAAGGCACGAGGATATAAGGTAGTGAAGTTGGATGACGATCCTCCCGATAATGTTAAGCAAATAACTACTAAGGAGTTGCAAGAAAATACAGAAAATGTCTTAGCCGTTGGAAATATACAGAAGTGGTTAGATAAGATAGCTGACTTGAATGGGTTAGCCGCTGATGCATTACATAGAAGGACAGAACTAATTGAGCAATTGAGTAAAGTTGATAGAGAACTGAGTGATATTGCACATTACATAGAGTTTAATAATCTAAATGCTGCACAAGGCTACAAAGCCTATAAGATGGAGCATGAACGGAGAATAACTAGAAGATCAATCAAGAATGAGATGCAAGTTTTGGAAATTATTCTTGGAAAGAAGATATCAGAAACGGTCACTGATGAGATAAATAATGCTGTGGCGGGGATGGATCAACGTTCATATGAACCAAGAGAACTTAGTGAACTGTTTGATTTTTAATTACATATTGAAAGGGTTTAAACCATGAATATTCAAGAAAAATTGAATTGGTATTGCGAGAACGAAATGTATCAATTGAAGAAAATATGTTATCCAATGATTATAAAAATCGGTGGAATATCAGATAAAGACTATGATGATTTTTATAGTATTGCTTTAAGTGTGTTAGCAGATACGGCATTAAGATATGACGATTCAAACATTTGCGATTTTGATAGCTTTCTGGCTAGTAACATTAAACGTAAATTCAAAACTGAAATACGAGATAGAAATCGAGCAAAACGAATTCCGTCTAAGCAAATGTCAAGTATAAATGATTTAGTTGGAGAGGATGGCAGACCGTTAAGCGAAAAAATTCCTTCTAACTTTGATATTTATGAAGAAGCTTGTGGAGAACATTTTGAAGGAACGAATGTTGAGCAGTATATGAATAGGTTGTCAGAATTACAGAAAACTATAGTCAAAATGCTATACATAGGATATTCGGCAAAGGATATACAGAATAAATTACATATTTCCAAAAAAGAATATGACAATAATTATGCTGCAATTACTTGTTATGAGAATAAGAGGATATTAACGAGAAAAACATATAAGAAACATGTGATGTAAAAGAAATAGGAGGAACGTACAATGGCAAAGAAAGTAAGAGAACAGGCACTATCATTATCATCGTATTTGAAGAGTGTGAACAGTGAGGATATTTCAGAAAACCAGGACGTGCAGAGAATGTTTTGCTGGGGCAATGAAGCTATCAATGAGTTAATTATTACAGTTCTTACAGAAGATTATATTCCTCCAATTATTCTTGGAGAAGAGGAACTTGGTGGTGATTTAACTCAGCAGTATATAGTTGACGGCATTCAGAGAACAACAGCATTAAATATGTTTAGGCATATGAACTGGAAAACAACTAAGTCATTTGAAAATAGTGTTATTCAGTATCAAAAGAAACGAAGAGATGAAAAGGGACATCTTATTAAAGATGAGAACGGAAGTATTCTTTGGGACAATTGTGAGTTTGACATAAAGAATAAAACTTATGAGCAGCTACCTGATGAATTAAAAAAGAAATTTGATGATTATCAGATCAGAATTGTTATTCATCAGAATTGTACTATGCAGGAGATAAGTAAGCTGGTTAGGAGGTACAACCGAAATAGGTCTATGGGTTCTAACCAGAAAGCCCTTACATGGATTCCTACATATGCAAGGAAAATTAAGAATATAGCAAATAATGAGTTTTATAAGAATTGTGTTACATGTTCAAAACCAATGAGGGTTAATGGTACATATGAGCAGACAGTCGCCAATTCTGTTATGGCAACGTTCCACTTAGATGCATGGAAAAAATCACCAAAAGATAGGAATGAGTTCCTTGAAGAAAAATCTTCGTTTGATGAATTTGAGAGAGTAAACGAATATGGAAATCGTATTGCAAAAGTTTGTGGAAACAAATTTCAGAATGTATTCGTATTCAAAGACATACTTTGTTGGATTGCTACATTTCATAAATTCACAAAACTTGGTCTTGAGGATAATAAGTTCGCTGAATTTATAAATGAACTTGTAAACAACTTACATAACAAGGTTATTGGCGAGTGGAGTTACGATGCACTTGATAAAGAGCCTGGGACATCTGATAAAAAAATTGTACAGGCGAAAATTGATACATATACAGCTTTAATGATGGATTATTTACATATAACCGAAGATATAACAGAGAATAAAGAAACTGGAAATGAGATAGTATGTGACGCAAATGAATCAGACCCATTACAGTTTATAAAGGACAATGTATCAGAAAGGGTGTCTGAGGAAGATATAGATGACTACTATACTCTAATGGATGATTTTAAGACATTACATGGAGTAAATATATCATCGCCATTCTTTGATTACCACAATGAGTTAGCATTCTTAGGGATGATTGCTTATTCATTCAAGTTTGATAAAGATTTGGATAATTGGTTGATTGATTACACCAATCGCAATATTACATATAGCACTAATCAGACAGAGAACCTTGAAAATATGATAGCTGATTTCAAGATATATGAAGAGAAGAAGTCAGCATAGGAAGGAGAATATACATATGAAATTAAAGTTAGTTAAAATTTCAGATATCAAAGTATCACGTAATTTCCGTAATTCTGTTCCATCACCAGAGAAGATGAATAGATATAGAGACGCTTATTGTCTTGGTAAAGATTCGAAGCACTCTTATGAGAAATGTGCAGGTCAGGTCAAGCCAATAATATTAAATGAGAATAATATGATAGTGGATGGCTATATACAGTATCTCGTCATGAAGGAGATGGACGAGGAGTATTGTTACTGCTGCGTTGAACATAAGTTAGTAGTGTATACACTTATTAATGGTGTTCATACAAATGGAAATAGCAAGGAATATACTTGGAGAGTTCCAGATAATACGAATTGGGATGAGTTTAAAAGCAAAATCTCATATGGTGATCTGATATGGGTTAGGACATCTAATGGAATAGCTCCAATCATCATAACAAATATTACTACGATAGAAGCAATTGAAGGTGAATTGTCAGGATTAGAGAGAATTGCAAAAAAGGACATAATGAAAGGTGAACTTTGGAAGTCTATTGAGATAGATGAAAAAGTGCTTATTAAAAACAGTGTGTCAGAGGAGTGGATACCAGCTCATTATGCTGGACTTACATATGAAGGGAAGCCTACTGCATGGAATTATGGTGGTACATCATGGACTACGGATATATTTTGCACACCTAAATATATTAGATTGCCTGGTAATGTAAGTTTTGGAAAAACACGTAGATCATATGACTAATCTTTTGGCAAGATGTTAAACACTATTTGAAAATGAAAAGAGAATATATAAAAGGGTGACTCAACTAAGTTGCCCGAATAATGGGTTGTGGTGAAAAGGTCAACACATCGCACTTTGACTGCGACATTTGTGGGTTCGAGTCCCACCAGCCTAGTTATGTGCTACTAGCTCAACTGGTAGAGCATTAGACTTTTAATCTAAGGGTTACGGGTTCAAATCCCGTGTGGCACATTGCTATATAAATAGTAAAAATAATTAAAAACAAAGGAGATATTGTCATGGGAATAACAGCAAAGGATTTTGGGAAGAAGAAAAGTATTATTGTTAAGGTACAGAATAGAATTGAGAAGGAGAAGGCAATTATGATTGCTAATAAGAGAGACAAGAAGAATAGAAATAACTAAGGAGAATATCTATGAGTGAATATTGGACGAGTAGTGGTATTACAGTATATGACTTTGATAAGTGTATTACGGCACTCAAGCAACGACATGAGGATCAACTAGATAGAATCAAATATCTGGAAGAAGAAAATAGAAAGCTGAAAGATGATGCTTATAAGGACGCAGAGATGGCAAAAATGAAGTCACAGTTTGATGAGATGAAAAAAGATTATTATAGAGGATTTCCTATAACTGAAAGCGAAAATCAGAAAATTAAAGAGTGGATGAAAGAACATGACGCTGAAGCTCATGGGGCAGTGAATAACACCGATAGATTAAGACGAGCAGGCTGCTGTGGCGGTAATTATAGCTATGAATTCATACCAACTTCGATTGGAACTATTAGTTATGTGAAGTGCGGTTGTGGTGCAAAGTTTGAATTTCAGGGAATATAGAAATAAGAATGTTCGATTTCTTTGGAAAAATGAAAGGAGATTTATATGATTACAAAGACATTATATACTTGTCAGTTTTGTAATACTGATTATGCAGATAAAGAGAAAGCAATGGAATGTGAGAAGAATCACAAAGTTTTGGAAACAGCAACAATTATAGGCGACTATAAATCATTAAAATCTATTCCAGACGGATGCCCTACGAAAGTAAAAGTAAAATTCAAGGGTTCAGATAAATGGATTGAGTATAAAAGGTACTAAGAAAAACTTCGATTCATTGGAATTTAGAAAGGAGACAATGTGTTAAATATAGGAGATTGTGTAGGGCAGATTAACAAAGATTCATCTGGTGTATGGAAGTTATATAAGGATAAGATAAATAAAATCACAATAACAAAGAAATATGGTAGAAGATATTTTACTAAAACAGTGTTTCGACCATTAGATGCAGACGATGTAGATAACAATACAAAAGATATGGAAGAGTCGATTGGTAAAGGATATATCATCGTAAGAGAAGTATTTGGGTTAAATGATAAGACTGAACCTTATGCTGAAAGATGGATAAAATGGGCTAATGAGAATCCAGATAAGGCAACTGGTTTGATATAAATGGAGAATATAACAGTAGAAACAATTAACAAAAATAAATATAAGAAAGAAGAGGTACAAAACATGGATGGATTTATGAAATTTAAAAAGGCTTTACAGAAGCACTTCGATGAAATGCAGAAAGAGGCAACGCATTTATTTGAGGTAAATGTAGATAAGGATGAATTATGGAATACATATCTTGATAGCTTCCCTGCTGGTACAAATGAGATTTTCAGAGAACGTAGAGAGCATGATTGTAGTTGTTGTAGACAGTTTATTAAGAATATTGGTTCTGCTGTCACTATCAAGGATAATCAGATTCATACAATTTGGGAACTGAATCTTGGTGATACAACATATCAGCCAGTATGTGATGCACTTGACGCTTTTGTAAAGGCTCATACAGTTACAGATATTTATACAACCAAGTTCCCTAAGATTGGCACAGATTTTAACTTTGAAGAAATTAATGGAAAGTCTCATCAGTGGGATCATTTCTTCTTAGAGCTTCCAAGTAAGTTCGTAAATAGAAGTAGTCGTTCTAATGAGGAAGTTAAAGGACAGTTCAGAGATACAAGAAATGTATTTAAGCGTTCTCTTGATGAAATTACTATGGATGCACTCGATACAATTCTTGAACTTATCAATTCAAATACACTTTACAAGGGCGAAGAGTGGAAAGGCGTACTCACAGAGTTCAAGAAGTATAAGAAGGAATATGATAAGCTGACTTCTGATACTGAAAAGGATTTATATACTTGGGAGAAGTCGGTAACAGCAGGTATGGCTATCGGTAGAATTAGAAATCATTCCATTGGAACACTTCTTATCAATGTAAGTGAGGATATGGATCTTGACACAGCAGTTAAGAAGTATGAGCAGATTGTCGCTCCAAGCAATTATAAGCGTCCAAAGGCTATTTTTACAAAGAAGATGCTTGAGGATGCAAAGAAGACTATTACAGAACTTGGATATATGGATTCATTACAGAGAAGATTTGCTAATCTGAATGATATTACTGTAAATAATGTACTGTTCTCAAATAAGAGTGCTGCAAGAAGAATGGTTGGTGCAGATGATATTTTTGGACAGATGGAAAAGGATGTTGCTGTAAGTCCTAAGAAGTTTTCTAAGGTTGAAGAGATTTCAGCACAGAATTTCATTGATAAGGTACTTCCAACTGCAAAGGAGATTGAAGTTTTTGTAGAGAATAAACATGAGAAGAACTTTGTTTCTATGATTGCACCTGTTAATCCAGACGCTAAGACAATGTTCAAGTGGAATAATGGATTGTCTTGGGCTTATTCAGGAAATATTACTGACTCTGATATGAAGCAGAATGTAAAAGCTGCTGGCGGTAATGTTGATGGTGTACTCAGATTTTCAATTCAGTGGAACGAAGATGGACATGACAATTATGACCTTGATGCCCATTGTGTTGAGCCAGATGGAACAGAAATCTATTATGGTAGTTACAAAGCACCAAGAATTACTTTTATGGGCGGTCAGTTAGATGTCGATGTTATTGATCCACGTGGAAAAGTTGCAGTAGAGAATATTACATGGCAGAATTTATCAAGAATGAGACCAGGAATATATAGATTCTTTGTACATCAGTATTCAGGTGCAGTAAGGCATGGATTCAGAGCAGAAGTTGAGTTCAATGGAGAGATTTATTCATTTGATTATAGTAATCCTATGAGAACTGGCGAGAATGTTCAGGTGGCAGAAGTTACACTTGACGAGAATGGCAACTTCTCAATTAAGGAAAAGCTGTCTGGAAGTTCATCTATCTCAAGTCGTGAGATTTGGGGTGTAAATACAAATCAGTTTGTTCCTGTATCAGTAATTAGTTACAGTCCAAACTATTTTGATGAGCAGGATGGAATTGGTCATAGACATTTATTCTTCTTCTTGAAGGATTGTGTGAATAATGAAAGTCCTAATGGATACTACAATGAGTTCTTAAAGAGTGATCTTGAAAAGCATAAGAGAGTATTTGAGGCTTTAGGTGCTAAGTGCCATGTAGAAGATACTGATGATCAGCTTTCAGGAATTGGATTCTCTATGACAAAGAGAGCAGATTTAGTTGTTAAGGTTAAGGGTGCAACAGAGCGTGTAATGAAGATTAAGTTTTAATTAGAAAAGGAGATTATTATGACAAACAACGAATTATTTATCAATGCAACAAGAGCAAACTATCAGTTTCCATTTAGAGGAATGATTAATGTAATTGATTTGTGGGATTTATCTCTCACAAATCTGGACTCAGTGTTTAAGACACTCAATGCGGAAGTAAAGAAGTCTGAGGAAGAGAGTCTTCTGAATACTAAGTCAAAGGAAGACGAGGAAATTTCTAACAAGATTGAAATTGTTAAGTATATTGTTGACGTGAAGCTGGATGAGAAAAAGAAGAGAGAAGACGCTAAGAAAAATGCTGAGATGAGACAGAGATTGCTTGAAATCAAGGCTAAGAGACAGGATGCGGCACTTGAAAATATGTCTGATGAGGATCTGGATAAGGCACTTGCAGAATTAAGTGAGTAATTGTTACAAATATACCATATATAGTATTGAAAATAAGTAATATATACTATATATGGTATATATTTTACATTAAAATGAAACGCACATTTCATTAGGAAAATTGGAGGTAAAATTATGTTATTTTGGTTATGTTTTATTGTATTAATTGTAGGAATTGGATTGATAACTGTTGGAAATATGGAGTGGTTTGATGCTAGAAATGAAAATAAGTTAAGAAAATTTCTATATCAGAATGATTACACAATTGAAATTTCTGGTTGGGTTACTGTTGTAATAAGTGGAATTATAATGGTAATTATGCTTATTGTCTTTGCTTGTAATTATATTGGTGTAAACGCTCAAGTAGAAAAAAACAAAGAACAATACAATGCCATCACATATAAAGTAGAAAGTGGTGCTTGTCGTGACGAATTCGGTTTATTGAATAAAAAAGTAATTGATGAGATTCAGGATTGGAATGAGAATATAACATATTATAAAAATCTTCAGAAAGATTTTTGGGTTGGTATTTTTATCCCAAATGTATACGATCAGTTTGAAACAATTGATTATACAAAGTATGGGAGAGAATAATACAATGTCAAATTTATATGTATATTTAATATGTTCTCGCAACAAGGATAACAAGGACATTCCAAAATTCAAGAAACGTGCAAAAACAATCCTTGAGTACAAAGAGAATGAAGATAAAGTGATTGAGGCTTTTAAGAACTTCGCAGCTAAAGGAGTTTCTGGTGAACAGACGAGATTATATAGATCTGTCAACTCAAGGAATGAAGAGAAAATTAGAGAAGAGTTAATTATCCGTTTATTGAGAGACAAACCAAGTATGACACAGTTAAATTGTACACTAGCATCTGTTGCACAACAGGTACAAAATCGTGATGAGAGTAAATGGTTGTTTGATTTTGATGTAGACAATGAAGAAAAAGTAGAAGATTTTATTGACGGTATTTATTTTTATTCAGGATTGGATAATCATGAATTGCATAAGACTCCTCATGGTTATGCAATTATTGTTCCGCATGGTTTCGACACAAGAGAACTTATGGAAAAGTGGAAAGATTATGATGTCACATTGAAGAAAGATGAGTTGTTGTTTTTGGATATGATTACGAATAAGTGAGGTGATAATTATAAAACAGAACAATTTTACAATTAGTCTTCTGTTAGACGAAGATAGAATAGACAAAGAAACAGCAATGTATCATATTTATCATGCCATTCAGAAAGAATTAAATAGTGGCAATGTAGATTATATGAACCTGATTATAACACCAAGTAAATCGTATGGTGATTTATTCAAAGAGTATATAAGCATTAAGTAAAGAATCATCTAATATAGAAGTAATTCTATTCAAAGGCTGGTCAGTCAAATTTTCCAAGAAAAGCGAGGTAAGAAAATGATTTATTGTAACAATATAGATGCAAGATATAATGGTATATATAGAAATACCTTTAATGATTTACAATACATTGATGATGGAACACATTATAATAAAGATTTTTGGGCTTTTGCATACAAGGAAGATGAGAGAGCATTAAATCTTATGTGTAAGCCCGTAAAGGGTAGAATCAAAGAAGATAAATATTTTTATGAATACAAAGTAAATGGTAGAGATTTAAAAAAGAATGGTGTAACTATATATGCAAGATTATTTGCTGATACATATGAAGAAGCCGTAGAGGGATTTAACAAATTGGTTAGAACCAGAATTAGATCTCTAAAAGATGAAATTTATAAACTGGAAGATATGCTGATTATATGTAATATGTAGGAGGTGAGAATTGTGCTATCGCAGGAAAATATTAACAAACTGTGCATGACTGGACTATATAGACATGAACCAGATGTTAAATATCGAAGTTCTATATACGAAAATCAATTATTCCATTGCTGCAACTGGGTGTTCGAGATTAAATATAACGAATACGAAGATACATATCAAATGGTCGATAACTTTTGGGGTGATGATAGTGGTCTTAGGATTGAACTTACAGATGATAATATTGATGAGTTTGAACTGATATTTGATAAAGAAGAAGTTACTATGAATTATGGCAACAATATTTGGGATTATGATGAAACGGATAGATTCTATGTTGCTATAGGAAGTGGTGGCACTCAATTTGGTAGCAAATGGTTTGTCAAAAAGGATGCTAAAAAGAATAAAGACAAAGTAATAAGTAGGTTGAATGATGAAATCAAATCATTAGAGACAGAACTTCTTCGCAAGAAACAGACTTTGGAAGAAGTAATTCATGGAGATAGAGATTTAAAATATCTTTAATAACAGATCAGAGAATAATATAGTATAGAAAATTTTCTTAACTTGGACATTCGTTCAAGTATTTCTCAAAAATATAACAATGAAATATTTTTTTCATACGAAAATAAAAGGAAGGAGTAAGAGGTTTGGTATACCGAAAACGCAGCGTTTACTCCTGATACATAATGACGATAAATAGAGTCTGGCAAATGCCAAATAGTAATACATTTTCAATTAAGTCAATTAAGGAGCTGATTGAGAAATATGCAATAGGCAAGATTGTTGATCCATTTGCAAATAGCAATAAATTAGCAACAGTAACAAATGACTTAGATACACAATATGATACTGATTATCATATGGATGCACTGGATTTCTTAAAGATGTTCGATGATGACTCAGTAGATACTGTGTTGTACGATCCACCATACTCACCACGACAGGTAAGCGAATGTTACAAAAATCTTGGACAGACAGTAAATATGCAGACAACACAAGCTTCATATTGGTCTAAACAGAAGGAACAGATAGGAAGAATTGTAAAGAAAAATGGCATTGTAATTACTTGTAGCTGGAATAGTGGTGGCATTGGTAAGAAGTATGGGTTTGAAATTCAGGAAATTTTACTTGTTCCTCATGGTGGTTGGCACAATGATACGATTGTTGTGGTTGAGAAGAAGATTGAGTAGAGAATAACATAATATGAAGTTCGTAGGAAAGCGGAATTTCTTCTGAGTTTTCAGAGAATAAATACATATAAAAATAAAGAAAAGAGGTAACAAAATGAGAGAAACATTAATTGTTGTAGACATGCAGAATGATTTTATTGATGGAACACTTGGTACAAAGGAAGCACAGGCGATTGTATCAAATGTAGCAAAGAAAATTAAGGAGTATAAGGATGCTGGTAAACAGATAATTTTTACAAGAGACACACATCCTGAGAATTATTTAGAGACATATGAAGGTAAACATCTTCCTGTTACTCACTGTGTAAAGAATACTATTGGTTGGCAGATTTCCAATAAGTTAGATTTTGATATTGAGAATGATATTCTGATTGATAAGCCTACATTCGGTTGGTTAAATTGGAAGGACTTTGGATTTGAAAGCGTTGAGATTTGCGGATTATGTACCGACATCTGTGTGGTTTCAAATGCACTTATTATTAGAGCAAATTATCCTGAGATTGATATTACAGTAGATGCAAGTTGTTGTGCAGGTGTCACACCTGATACTCATAGTGCTGCATTAGCAACTATGAAGATGTGTCAGATCGAAGTGATTGGAGAGAATAATGAAGTGTAAGAATTATATCATTAATACTTTCAGACATTTTAAGAAAGTCTGTACTCATAAACGTTGGGTGTTCTACTATTGCTGTAAAGTGGGAATTCCATTTCAAGGGTTAGTACATGATTTATCTAAATTTTCTCCAACGGAATTTTGGGAGAGTGTTAAGTATTATCAAGGTACTTCAAGTCCAATAGATGCTTGCAAGAAAGAGAATGGTTGGTCAGCAGCTTGGATGCACCATAAAGGAAGAAACAAGCACCATTACGAATATTGGCAGGACAATTTTGATAATGGTGGAAATCCTATTGAAATGCCAATGAAGTATAAAAAAGAAATGCTTTGTGATTATCTTGGAGCAGGTAGAGCATATCATGGTAAATTATTTAATTTTGAGAAGGAATTAAAATGGTGGGAATCTAAGAAAAGTAAACCAATTGCAATGCATCCAAATGACATGGCTTTTATTGATAAGTACATTAATCTGTTTTATGAGTACGAAAACAGAGAATATGATATTAGAACAATATTTAATCAAATCAAGAAAGAAGGAAAATAATATGGAGCAGATTATTACAAGTTTGTTGGAGACAGATGCCTACAAATTGTCAATGGGACAGGCTATTTATCATCAGTTTAGCGATTATAAAACCACTTGGAGTTTTAAATGTCGTAATAAGGATGTTCATTTTACACCAGAAATGGTAGAAGAGATCCGTAGACAGATTAAATTATATTGTGGTTTGAGATTCACAGAAGATGAACTTACTTATATTGATAATATCAAATGGATGAAAGGTTCATATGTTGATTTTCTGAGATTGTGGCAGCCAAGATATGAGGATTTTGAGATTACAACAGATTCAGATTGTGGTCTTTCTATCGAAACATTTGGTACATGGCTTAATACATCTATGTATGAGATTCCTACACTTGCGATTGTAAACGAAGTATATTTCAGAATGGCATATAACTATGAGGAATTGCTTGATAGTTTCAAAAAGAGATTAAATGAAAAGTACGAAAATCTCAGAAGCGGTCATTGGTACGCTGGTACATTTTCTGAATTTGGTCTTAGAAGAAGACTTTCTGCTGAAGCACAGGAGTTAGCTGTTGAGAAGTTTTCACATTTGAATGATACATTGCATAGTCCATCTAAGTTTGTTGGTACATCTAATGTATATCTCGCAAAGAAATATAATCTCACGCCTGTTGGAACTATGGCTCATGAATGGATTATGTGTTCTGGTCAGGGCAACCACAAGCACAATCCAGCATATTCAAACTGGTATGCCCTAGACGCATGGGTTAGAGAGTATGGTGTGTTAAATGGTATTGCGCTCACAGATACAATTACAACTGATTGTTTCTTGAAAGATTTTCAGTTGACATATGCAACATTATTCAGTGGTGTAAGACATGATAGTGGCAATCCGATTGAATGGGGTGAAAAGATGATTAATCATTATGAGTCACTTGGTATCAATCCTAAGACAAAGACACTTCTGTTTAGTGACAGTCTTGATTTTGAAAGAGCTGATAAGTTATTCAGACACTTCCATGATAGAGTAAATGTTGCATTTGGAATTGGTACTTATTTGAGTAATGACACAGATGTTCCTGCTTTAAATATTGTAATGAAAACCACTAAATGTAATGGTATGGATGTTGCAAAAGTGTCTGATGTAGAAGGTAAAGGTATGTGTAAAAACCCTGATTATGTTGATTATTTAAAGAGATGTATTAATTGGAGAATGAATCATGAATAAAATTTTACTTATACCAGGAAGTTTTAATCCAATTACTAACGCCCATGTTGATATGGCATTGACTGCTAAAAAAGCGGTTAATGCCGATGCTATATTGTTTATTCCTGCACATGATACATATGTTGCGAAGAAAAAGACTTTGATACCTGGATATTGTCGAGTATCGCTGATTAATTCAATGCCAAATTGTGATGAAAATAATATGTGGGCATCCGAAGTTGAAACAACCAGCTTCTTTCCACAGAGGACATACAATACTATTACTCAGATAAGAGATATGAATGAAAAAGATTATATCTTCAACGAATACTATATTTGTTTGGGGATGGATAATATTAAAACACTTACAACTTGGTATAATTGGAAACCGCTTGTTGAGGAATACAATTTTGTAGCATGTGTGAGAGAAGGTCAGAATCTTGAGACTGCTTTGAGAGAAGCAAATCTTATGGAATATAAAGATCATTTTACAGAAATTCAGATACCAGAAAATCATACTTCTTCAAGTTTGGTTAGAGATTTATGCGAAAAAGGTGAATTTGAAAAAGTAAAAGAGTTAGTCCCTAGAAATGTATATGAGTATTTGATTCGGTTTTATGACGTGATGAATCGAATGTAGGAAGGAGAACGATTGGTAAAAGTTAAAAATGATTTAACAGGTCAGAGATTTGGTAGATTAACAGTAATAGAACAAGCTGAAGATTATGTTCAACCTAATGGAATCAAGAGAGCAATGTGGAAATGTTTGTGTGATTGTGGAAATATTAAGCAACTCAGAGGAGACAGTTTGTGTAGTGGTGCAGTCGTATCATGCGGATGCTTTCAACGTGAAAATGCAAAAATAACAACTTATAATGCACAAAAAGAGTTTAACACATATGATTTGTCAGGTGAGTATGGTATTGGCTATACATCCAAGGGCGAAGAATTCTATTTTGATTTAGAGGACTATGATAAGATTAAGGATTATTGTTGGTATATAGATAAAACCACAAAATATGTTAAATCTAATATTCAAAATGAAGGAACTGTATATTTTCATAGGATAGTTTTGGATGCTAAAAAAGGAATGGACGTTGATCACATTCATGGAAAAGAAACAAAAAATGATAATAGGAAAAACAACTTGAGATTATGTGAACATTATAGAAATTGTGAAAACAGAGATATTCAGTCAAATAATACATCTGGATGTAAGGGTGTTAATTGGAACGCCCATATAAATAAATGGGAAAGTAGAATAACAGTAAAAGGAGAAACAATCAAACTCGGATATTATAAAAATCTAAACGATGCAATTGACATTCGTAATAAAGTAGAGAAGAAATATTTTGGAGAATATTCTTATGAGCAATCTCAAAAAAAAGGAGTAAATAAAATGTATACATTTAATGAAAAAAAGATAGTAAAAGATATTGTGGAGTGGTTAAAAAGTTGGGAGCAGATCAATGCAAAAGGTTGTAATTTTGTGGTTGGAATATCAGGAGGAAAAGATTCTTCTGTTGTAGCGGCATTATTGACTTTAGCTTTTGGGAAAGATAGGGTAATTGGTGTACTTATGCCGAATGGAGAACAGTCGGATATTGATATGGCTAGAAAACTTGTTGAATTTTTAGATATCAGAAATTTTGAGGTGAATATTAAAGACGCAGTATGTGGTGTATTAAATAATCTTCCTTTTAATGGATATGATATTTCTGAACAGACTGTCACAAATCTTCCTGCTCGTATTCGCATGGCTACGTTATACGCTATCTCTCAGTCAGTAAATGGTCGTGTTGCGAATACGTGTAATCTTTCCGAAGATTGGGTGGGCTACGCCACAAGATATGGTGACGCTGCTGGTGATTTCAGTCCGTTATCTCAGCTTACAGTAACAGAGGTTAAGGCTATTGGTCGTGAGTTAGGTCTTCCATCTGAATTAGTTGATAAAACACCTACCGATGGTCTTTGTGGAAAGACAGATGAGGATAATCTTGGATTTACTTATGCTGAATTAGATGCATATATCAGAGATGGAATTGAGCCAAATGAGGAAGTAAAAGCTAAGATTGATTCAATGCATGAGAAAAATCTGTTTAAATTACAGCTAATGCCAAGTTTTGTGTATCAGGCGTAAATGAAATACTATATATAGTGTTTGTACAAAATATAGACACTATATATAGTAATATTTTTACCAAGAAACATAGATTTCTTGAGAAATGGAGGAAGCTTATGGATTTTGAAAATTATTGCAAAGTGTTAGAAAGTGATCTAAATGAAAAGTGGAAAGAAACTCATATTTTGGAAGACAAGTTAGCTTCATTAGAAAAAATAATTGGATCAGCTAATAACAAACTTGAAGATTATTATAATCAACAGAAAAATAATGAATATTTTAGCGATAGTGGAAAGAGATTGATTTGTAGGGTAATTGAAAATTGTCAAAAAATTATAAATGATACCTTTGAGTTAGGAGAATAATATGGCAGGATTTGTATCAAGGCAACCAAACGGATTATATTGTAGATTTTCGACTGTCACGGATTGTCCTACGACATGGAATATGACAAGAGAAGATTATATCAATATGAAAATGCAAGAAGCAAAAGAGAATGCTGAAGATGTATTGGATAATTATCTGAAGCCGTTTGATATGGTGGTGGATATGTATTATCCAAACAATATGACAAAAGAGGAATTTGATAAATTCCTTGAAGAGACTGGATATAGCAAAGGAGAATAAATCATATGAAGAAGAAAATTTTAGCAGTTGTATTAGGAGTGACATTGTGTTTTGGAATGATTGGATGCCAGTCTGTGACAAAAGATTTTGGTGGATCAACAACAATTGAGCTTGAACCAAACCAGAAACTTGAAGAGATTACATGGAAAGATGATTCATTATGGTATCTTACAAGACCTATGACAGATGGCGACATTGCAGAGACACATACATTTCAACAGTCATCAAATTTTGGAGTATTTGAGGGCACTGTAACTATTATTGAGAAGAAGGAATAAGTGAAATGAAAGTTAAAGAATTGATCGAAAAATTATCGACTATGCCACCTGAAGCAGAATTAGTTTCATATCAAAGCGATATGGAGGAAAGTGGTATTAGACCTATTTTTTATAATCCTAAACTAGAGAAATATAAAATAAAAAGAAAAACTACATATGACAGATTTGACTATACAGATTATACATACGAAGTATATGTCGAAGACGAAAATGGTGAAATTATAGCAGTCAGAATGTAGTTTATAGTAAACCGAAGTTTCTTGGTGATTTAGGAGGTGACAAATGACAGAAAGTGAAGCTATCGAAGAACTAAAATATGATTGTAATGAGCTTGGTAAAGCAATCCCATGTGATACTTCATGGGGATGCTCTTTTGAAAATGCTTATGGAATGGCAATAAAAGCACTTAAAAAGCAGATACCGAAGAAGCCAACGCCTATTGACTATGAAAAATATATTGACGTGATAGATAACACAAGATTCCTTAGAGGTGCATATTGGTGTCCTAATTGCAAGCATGTTGTAAAGAGTGGTTCTTTCTGTAATGATTGTGGTCAGGCATTAGATTGGGAAAATACATAAATGAGTAGATGTGGTAATAATGACTGCCAGTATCATAAATATTGCGAAGGTGGTTTGATGTGGTATGACGAAGATATTACAGAATGTCGTCATTGGATTAAGTCAAAGCCTACCAAGATGAAAAGCATTAAAGTGGCTGAATCAGATTATGATAAGGCAGTTAAGGTATTAAAAAGAAATAAGATAGAGTTTAAATAAATAATGAAAGGAGACGAGGTTCGTGTACACAAGAAGGAATTCCTTACTCCAAGTAATTAAATGGTATATCAAGGAAGTAAAAATAGATTGGCAAAATTTTTAGTGCCAATTATTCAGAAGTATATTGATGATAATAATATTAAAACTTACATAGAACCTATGTGTGGTAGTTGTTCGATTATTGAAAAAATTCAATGCGATAACAGAATTGCAGCAGATGTAAATGATGAACTGATAACGTTGCTACAATATACTAAATCTGATACAAATTTGTCTATTGCCCCTGAAGATTGTTCTTTTGAACATTATGCAGATGTAAGAGAAAATAGAAAACTAGGTACAAACAAATATTCAAAAGAATATACAGCACTTATTGGATATTGTGCATCCTATGGCGGTAGATATTTTGATGGTGGATATGCCAGAGATAATACTGGAAGAAATATGTACAAAGAAAGAGTTATAAATCTCAAGGAAGATTGTGAACTACTTCAAGATATAAATATTAGATGTAACGATTATAAAGACTTTGCAGATTATAAGAACTGCCTCTTCTACTTCGATCCACCCTATAAAAATACGAAACAGTATTCTAAACAGTCAATCGACTACGATTCTTTTTACGATTTTCTTCGTAAACTTTCAGAAAATAATATAGTGTTGGTAAGTGAATATAATATGCCTAATGATTTTAAGTGTATCTGGCAGAAAGAACGTAAAGTGTTGCAGAAGTCAGATAGAGTTACAGGTGAAAAAGCAGTAGAAAAGCTATTTGTAGTTGAAAAATAAATACTCGGAGGTGTTTATTGTATGGCTGAATTAATTGGAAGAGAAGTAAAAATTGGTGACAAGGAAGGTGAAATAACTAATGTATTGGGTATTGGTTATGAGGTGACATTCTTTAATGTTGCTGATGGTAGAGTATTTATTGATGCAAGAGATATTTATGATTATCTCGTTTAATGAAACGGAGGCGAATAAATGGCTGATAAATTAATCAATAAGCAGTTGGTAGACATTGACGAATTATTACAGTTTCTATCAGATAGTGGATTTGATATTGATGATGGAGTTTGGAATAAACACGAAATGTCATTAAGAGAAGTGTTTGATGAATACAAGAAGAATACCATTCCAGACGTAGAAATTGGACAGACTGTATGGGTTATTAGTAGAGATTATCATGACACATATTCAATCAAAGAATGTCATGTACATAAGAAACAGATTAGAGCAAGATATACGTTTTCTGTAAGAGGTAGGTATTATTATTGCGGAACTTTCACAAAAAATAGTATTGGCAAGACTGTATTCTTTTCAAAAGAAACTGCTATTGAGTCGTTAAAGGGCAAGGAATATAAGTTGGAAGAGTGGACTTGAAACTCACATTTCACAGGAGGGTAAGTATTGAAGATTAATAATAAAGAAAATATTAATAAAATCATACTTCGTCATAAAGGAAAAGATGTTAAATTTGAATGTTTTATCAAACCATTTCCTTATGCAAAAAGATTAGACTTAGAAAAGAGAAATAGTGCTGAAATTGTCTTTGACGATTTGATAGAAGTAGATGCATTGATTGACATGCTAAAAAGATTTAAACAAGAATCACAAGAATATATAGGTGTGTGGGTGAGGTGAAACAAGATGGATATTTATAATACAAAACCAAGAAAAATTAAATGTGTTAGAAACGATGAAGACGTATGGGGTGGTGGAGGTGAAAATCATCACTTATTGGAAATAGGAAAAGAATATACATTAGAAGATATTATTGTTCATTCTTGGCACACAATTGTTTATATAGAAGAGTTCCCAGATATGAAATTTAATAGTGTTGTATTTGAAGAAATTGATTAGGAGAACAATACTATGATTTGTGAAAAATGTAATTGTAAAGATGATTGTGGCTGGTATGCTTCTTACAAGAAAATTGTAGACGAGATTTATCTTGGTATTGGAACTGATAATACTCTTGGAAGAGCATTATTAGCAACTGTAAACGATAATAGTTTGGAAGATTGTGAATATTTTGAAGGAGAATGATTATATGAAAGTAACGATTGATATGGAAAACTTAGAAACACTTGTTCAGACAACAATGGAGAAAAACATTGAGAACATTGTTAAAGAACAGATTGAAGGAACTGTTAGAAAGGTAGCAGACGATCTTTCTAAGAAAGTAATTGCAGATGAGGTATCTGAGAATTTTCAGCGTTTTGTTGATGAATACATAGCAAATACCAAAATCAAAGTTGGTGGAGATTATTGGGACGATACAGAAGAAAAGGAATATACAGTAGAACAGTATATTAAGAAGGAATTAAAAGAAAGACTTGATTCTAAAAAGCTTAGAGCTAAGAAGAAAGGACACACAAGTTCATATTCAGATGATTTCGAACAGGTATCATTTGAAGAATATATCAATCGCCAGTTTGATTTTGATAAAATGATTAAGAAGGATTTAGATAAATTTATGGATGATATTCGCAAGCAGGTAAATAAAACCATGAAGGAAACTTTTGACAACTCAACAAAGAGTATGTTATCAAATGCAGTTCTTAATATTCTTGGTGCAAATGAAACCTATAGACAGATAGAGAATAATATTAAGTGTATTGCAGACAAGCAGGTATAGGGTATGGAAGAAGAAATCTACGAAAACAATTATAAAGACTGCGATTACTGTGAAACGACATACTATGAAAGCGACACTGGATATCGTGAATATGGTTGCAGTTTTATAACTGGTGATGAGAATGATTATCCATGTTTGGGTGGTGAATTAGGTTTTGGCTGCCCATTGTCATTCAAATATAGAATTGAGAAAAATTGAACTTCAAAAAGTGCCTAAAATAAGGGCTTTTAAAAATGAATTTGATTGAAATTTTGGTTTCTTGGCTTGTCACGAAACTAAGTAACAATGTAGATATAATTTTATAAGAAAGGAAAATATAGTCTCATGAGTTAAAGGTGCGCACCACTATCGGTAAGAGACTATTAAAGTATTAGAGTTATTTGCTGGCACACGTTCAATTGGCAAAGCTTTTGAAGCAAGAGGTCATGAAGTGTACAGCGTAGAATGGAATAAAGATTTTGAAAACATTGATTTATATGCAGATATTAGTCAAGTAACTGCACAAGATATCTTAGAAAAGTTTGGTCATCCCGATGTTATCTGGGCATCGCCTGACTGTACAACGTTCAGTATTGCTGCAATAAGTCATCATAGAAGAAAGAATCCTGAGACTGGTAATCTTGATCCAATCAGTGATTATGCAAAATTCTGTGATGCAACTGATCAGCATGTCGTTTCTTTGATCAAAGAATTAAACCCAACTTATTATTTTATTGAAAATCCTCGTGGTGGTATGAGAAAGATGACTTGGATGCAAGACCTTCCACGATATACGGTTACATATTGTAAATACGGTGATACTCGGATGAAGCCTACAGATATTTGGACTAACCATCCGAAACCAAAATTTCTGCCTATGTGTAAGAATGGAGATCCATGTCATGTATCAGCTCCAAGAGGAAGTAGAACAGGCACACAAGGATTAAAAGGAGCAAAAGAAAGAAGTGTAATACCACAGAAATTGTGTGAACACATTGTAGATATTTGCGAAGAAGGACTTGCTGAAAATAATTTACATGACAAGTGTAAGTCGTGTGATAACAAGTGGTCTTCATTTGAATGTGATATGTGTGAAAATTTCGACATGTATGAGAACAAAAAAGAGAATAATGAGGTGTAACTGATAATTTGTAAAACTCCAACCTCTGAAATGCCCTAAAATCAAGGCTTTCAGAGGTTGAAAAAGCCAAGGAAAACCACGTTTCTTTTGGTCATGAAAGTAGGTGAGAAAAATATATTGGGATTTAAATATTGAAGAATGGGAGTTTAAAGATGATTATGAAGACATCTATTTTCTGCTTCATTGTTTATACAATGCAAAAACTGAGTTATACGACAGAACTCTTACTGATATGAGAAGTAGGTATGATCCGACTGAAGCATTTATAGAGGGCTGGAATAGAAGTAGATCGAATTGGTATTCCAAGAAATTATACGATAAATGTGTGAAATGTATTGAGTTAAAAACAAGAGGTTATTTTGTACACAGACATTGGAAAGAATGCGTTTGGAAGCACGAAGGTCTTTCAGCACAAGGATGGATAAATTTATATCAGCAGTTGATCAAAGAAAATAAATACGACAGTTGGATATTGGAGTATATAGAAAATTGGAGAATAACAATATGAACAAAAGGCAGAAAAAGAAATTCATTAAGAAGAATATGACAAAGCTAGGAAAGATACATCCAAATGAAGGTGATGTTATAGTTCTTCAGTGGAATCCAGATAGTGAATATATAGATTTTGATACCATTGTTGAGTTCTATAAAGCTTGGGAGAATGCAGGAATTTTTGATAAATGTGGAGCTGCTATTATTCCATGTGATTTTAAAATTTGCAATAAGGAAGAGGCTCAGATATATATTAACAAGTTGCAGAGTATTGTAGATCAGATGGAGGAATAAGTGCATGATTTTATTTATTTTAATGGCTATTGGAATAGCATTATATACTATTTTTGCAGATCGCTGGTTGATTGATACGCTCAAGTATGATGTGCGTAATTATGGAAATGGGTATGATTATAGAGAAGCGTCAAAATATATTTTGGGGTGGTTCATAATTAATATTGTAGCTAATGTACTTAATTGTCTAATTGTTTTTGCAATATCTATAGTTGCAGTTTCGTTTTGCCCAAAAGCAGAATCTTATTATACATTCAATATTAATTCATTAAAAGACAATTTAGTTACAAGTGGAGAAATTCATGACGGTGCTTTTTGTGTGAGAGGAACTATTGACGGAGAGATTAGTTATTTCTTCTCAAGAACAACAGATAAAGGAGAAACTATTGGACATATACCAGCGGATAAATCTTACATAAAATATGATGATAATAAAAAACCTTGTATTGAAGTTCATCAGAAAAATCATAAGATACCAGAAATTGTAGAAAAGTTATTATTTACAAAATGGTGCAATGAAAAGAGTGTAGATTATTATATAATCATTGTTCCTAATGGGACAATATTAACAACTGAAACATATGAGATAGATATGGAATGAAGCATTTCTTTAGGAAAGGAGAACAATAAATGGAAACATTTTCAATAGTAGATAAGATAAATGTGGATAAGTTGAATACAAAAGTTGCAGAGTTTGTATATAGGGAAGGGCATGAGCCTTATATATTTGCAAATAAAGAGACACTTGATGCATTAGTTAAGCCAATTGAACAGGCTGAAATGTTTATGAATTCTTGGGGAATTGGACTTGTAAGCTCATATAAGGGTTGTCTCACTGGTATGTATCGTGGGAATAAAATGTTCAGAGATGATACATTAAAATTCGGTGAAATTGAGCTGAGATAAGAGAATATATACATAGAAAATAGAAAGAGAGGTAATGAAATGGCAGAAAGAGCATTAGCTCATGTAGAAAAGATTGAGTGGATCAGACCGATTGAAGGAGCTGATAATATTGAACTCATTGGAGTTTTAGGGTGGGTTTGTATCGCTAAGAAGGGTGAGTTTAACGTAGGGGATATGGCTGTTTATATTGAAATTGATAGCAAGTGTCCTGAAACAGATGAAAGATTTGCATTTTTAGCAAATAAGAAATTCAAAGTTAAGACTATGAAACTTGGTAAGTTCAAGGTAATTAGCCAGGGATTAGCCTTACCATTATCACTTTTCCCAGAATTACAGGATAAAAATATTGGTGACGATGTTACAGAAGCTTTGAAGATTACATATGCTTCTGAAGAGGATGCTGCAAGAAAGACTAATAAGATTGATCCAAATGCTAAATATAAATCAATGGCAAAGCGTAAACCAAAGTTATTCGCTAACCCAATTGTAAGAAGGATTATGAGATACAGCATTGGTCGTAAGATTATGTTTTTATTGTTTGGTCGCAAGAAAGATAATCCAAAGAAGTTCCCAGATTGGATTGTCAAAACAGATGAGACGAGAATTGAGAATGCACCATTTTATCTTCAGAGTACCGAAAAGTGGATTAAGACTGAGAAATGTGATGGCACAAGTTGCACATTTGCAGTTGATAGATTGAAGAAGGGTAAGAACAAATTTGATTTTATTGTATGTAGTAGAAATGTAAGACAGGCTGACAGAGAGCAGGCTTGTTATCACGAGTCAAATATTTATTGGGAATTGGCTGATAAATATGACATTGAAAAGATTCTTACACAGTTTGCAACAGATAATGACTATAACAGAGTTGTTTTACAAGGTGAAGGAGTTGGTTCAGTTCAGGGCAATCCATATAAATTTACAGAAAATAAGCTGTTTGTATTCAATCTGATTATTGACGGCACAAGACTTGGAACTGTAGAAATGGCTTATTTCTGTAAGAGTCATGGATTAACAAGTGTGCCAATTATTGATACGGCTTATGAGTTACCTAAGACCATGGAAGAGATGAAACTTGAAGCTGATGGATATAGTGAACTAAATCCAAAGGTTAAGAGAGAGGGTTTTGTATATCGCAGTATTGATGGTCAACAGAGTTTCAAAAATGTGAGTCGAGAGTATTTACTCCGTCATAACGGATAGGAGAATATATGAATAAACCTACAATGTGGGTACTCGTTGGCTTGAGTGGTAGTGGCAAGTCAACCATTGCCGCTCAGATTGCCAATCAGAATCCAAATACAGTAATTGTATCATCGGATGCAATTCGTGAAGAATTGACAGGTAATTACGAAGACCAACAACATAATGAAGAAGTGTTTAAGATTTTTCATGATAGAATCCGTAAGAATTTAGAGAATAAAAAGAATGTAATTGTAGATGCAACTAATCTGACTATGAAATCTCGCAAAGCAATTATGATGAAAGTAAATGGTTTAAATGTCAGGAAAGTATGTGTAATTATTCCAAAGCCATTTGAACAGTGCAAAGAAGATAATTTACATAGAGAACATCCTGCACCTGACTTTGTGTTGGATAAGCAGATTAGAAAATTCCAGATTCCGTTCTATGAGGAAAATTTCGATGCCATTAAAATTTATGATATACATAAAAATCATAAATTATCCGTGCCAGAAATGATACAACAGATGGACAATTTTGATCAACAGAACCCTCATCATACAACGACACTGGATAAACATTGTAGAAATACATATGAGTTATTTTGTAAGAAGAATTATCCATTAGAATTTAACATAGCTGCAATATTGCATGATTATGGAAAACTATTTTGTAAAACAACGGATAAAAATGGCATAGCGCATTTTTACGATCATAATTCAATCGGTTCGTATTTGGTGTTAGAAAACTTAGTTGGCGAATACAAATATGGTCTTTTAGATATCTGTTTTCTTATTAATTACCATATGATGCCTTTTAATTGGGATACTGATAAAGCAAAGCAGCGTTGGAAAGAAAGATTTGGAGAATATAAATACAAGATGCTTTTAGATTTTAACGAATGTGATAGAGCGAGGTGAGTGATATGTGTAATCGTTGTGATTATAACTCATCTGACAATCAAATATTGGTAAGTAAATTCAGGTTTCTTTTGGGCGCAAAGAAAGAATATATAAACAAGGATTTTTATAATTAGGAAAGAGAAAAGAGGTGAACGATTAATGTCTTTAGCATATAAAAATGACACATACAACTATAATGGCGAATATGAAATGGGTTCATTAAATAAGTTTGCACAAGCAGAAAGAAGATTGTCCGCAAAGAAACAGGCGTTGGATGATATGAAGAATGAATATGAACTTATTGAACAACAGGCATTTTTTACTTATAAAGAGAATATTAAGTATATGCTACTTGATCAGCCGTCTACGATTAAAATGTGTAGAGAATGGTTAAATATGTTATCAAAGAATCAGGATGCTGATGGTAATAAGCTTGACAAGAGAAAGAAGTATAAAGAAAAGGAAATGTATGATTGGTATATTGATTATATTAAAAAGCTTCTTGATATTGAGTATATGAATAATGTTAAATTCATTGACTATAATTTTGGTCAAGCTACTAATATCCAGTTTGAATATAAAGAGCATAATTGGTGTTTAGAAATTCCTCATATTAAAGCTATCAAATTAGATGCATATAAGAATTATGGGAGCCGTGTATTTAAACTTGCGTTAGTACACAATGATACAGAGCATAGTTGTAGTTGGTCGCAGTTTGGTTCTACATATGAGGAAGATGAATTAAGAGATATTATGGCACAAGGTATTGAGAAATATTGTAATTAGTTGAGGTAACTTCACAGGAAAGCAACATATCCTTGGATTATAGAGGTAATATATGAAACGAGAAAATTTAGAAAAAGCAATAAAAATTAATCAAGAAATCGAAAGACTTGAACAGGAAATTGATTTTCTTGATGATGCAGATATGAGAAGAATATATTCAATAGTTAAGGCATTAAAACCAAAGGAGTATACATATAAGGGATATTTTTGTTCAGAAAGAGACATTGACTGTATTGGTTCATGTGTATATTTAGATCACAAAGAATGTGTAGCTCTTGCAGATTTTAAACGAAATGAAATTGAAGAATTGCAGAAGCAATATGAATTATTGGATTCTGAATAAAAGAGAATAATACATTAGAGGTGCTAAATGGATAATTATAAAGTGCTTATTGATTCAACCGAACTACAACAGAAAATATTAGATTATATCGCTTCAGAAGAATTTTGTAAGATGGTTGATTCCACGGTGTTTAAAGATAACAATCAATGTAAAATGGCTATTATTCACGGAATGTCTATTGCGTCTATATTGACTTGTAGATGTGAACAATTTTATATAAATTTTAAGAAAGAAAAATATGAAGACGACAACAGACCACAGTGCTGCATAGACCATGATAAGTATTTCTCGACATGTGACACTTGTGAGTTTGGAGGTGATTAAGTGTTAGTACCTGCAATTTTATACAAAGAACAGATCAAGAAAGAATTTCAAAAATATTATTATACAACAGATATGTTATATGAAACAGGTTGTATGTGTAATTGGAGTCCTGAAATTGCAGAATGTCCAAATGAGAGTCAATTCCAATATGCAATAGTTGATAAGAACGAAAAACTCATTGGTTATTTAGGATATTCCGTTGATTGGTATGTATCTAAAGCATATAACTTTGGATTGTTCTCATTTGACAGAGGAAATATCTTGGTTGGTAGGGACGTATTCGATAAATTAGAAGAACTGATTAAAACATTACATAAAGTTGAATGGAGAGCTGTTGGTGGGAACCCTGCTTGTAGAGGTTACGATAACTTTATTAAAAGACACAACGGAACGAAACATATATTAAAAGATTCAATTAAAGATAAGAGTGGTGAATACCACGATGATATTATTTACGAGATTGTAAGTGGAGAATAATACATTGGAGGTGAAATATAAATGAAACCAGTAGTATATTGTGATTTTAAGGAATGTGAAAACGATAGTAATAGTGTGGTAATTACAAAAGATAGATTAAAAGAAATTTTAGATGAAGTATATCAAGCAGGATATTCAGATGGGAATTCAAATAAAACTACTATTACAACAACTCCGTGGAATTGGAGAGATAATATGTATTGTGGTGGCAATAATGATCAAATGATTCCTAGAGAAATAACAACAGGAACATCATTGAGAACTAATGAAACAATCTTTGCATGTAAAAATAAAGAGTCGCAGTAAACCAATCTTTCATTGGAAAATTTTTAATCATATCTAAGCCATTCGGCTATGGGAATCCCAACAAATAAGAGAATATTACAGTGTAACTAATAAAAATATTACATATAAAGGAGATTTTAAATGAAAAACACAAATTGGAAAGTGCCAGTAATTATTGGCGTAGGAGTATTAGCGGTTATTTTGATGATTGTATTTGGTGTACAGAGTTCGCAGAATAAAGCTATTGCACTTGAGGAGCAGGTAAATACAGCATCATCAGATATTAAAGTACAGGAAAAGCGAAGAGTTGACCTTGTGTATAACCTTGCTGATTGCGTAAAACAGTATGACAAACATGAAGCTGATACATTGACAGCAGTTGCGGATGGTCGTGGATCAACAGGAGATATTGAGAATGTAACAACAGCTATTACAGCAGTTGCAGAAGCATATCCTGAACTGAAGTCAAATGAGAACTATAAGACTCTTATGAATGAGTTATCTATGACAGAGAATATGATTGCAGAGTATCGCAGCAATTACAATAAACAGATTAAGGGATACAAGCGATATGTGAGAAAGTTCCCTACAAGACAGTTTCTTGGATTGCTTGGATATGAAGTACAGGAATATGAGTATTTGGATTACAATGCGCCAGTTGATGCTCCACAGGATTTGTTTAAAGAGGATTAGTTTATGAGATATGATAGAAAAGGTTTTGATTTTGGCGATTTTGAAATAACAAAACGTGAAATCTTGGTCAGTATTTCTATCATTGCAGTTATGATTCTGTTTGGTATTCTGATTTCTTCCAAGATTTCAGAACACCAAATGGATAAAAATGAAATTTATAACAAGGCTGTTAAGATAGAAAGTCAAGAAATGTTCCAATACGGAATGGACACAAATGTTGGTAATGCGTTTGTATATGGTGATTTAAAAGCGGTAGATACAGTTACATATCCTGAAATTGGTGGAGAATATATGTATGTAGAGAAAGTCAAAGAGAGATATACAATGCATACAAGAACTGTTACTCATACCGATGATAAAGGACATTCGTATACTACAACAGAAACATATTGGACTTGGGATAAAGTCGGAAGTGAAAATATTAAGTGCAAAGAAATATCATTTTGTGGAGTGAATTTCGCAAGTAATAAGATTGATTTACCTGGTACTGATTATATTGACACAATTAAGGAGTCAAGTCATGTAAGATATAAATATTATGGTGTTGGCACTGAATATAAAGGAACAATTTTTACAGATTTGAGAGATAAAACCATTTCTGATAACATATCATTTTATAATAATTCGACTATTGATGAGACGATAGAAAGGCTAGAATCTGATTTTCCAATTATTATTTTCTGGATCTTTTGGGTTATTTTAATTGGTGGAATGGTATTTGGGTTCTACTATTTGGATAACAGGTGGTTAGATTAGCAAGAAATTTTTCTTTCTTGGGAGGTGATGTATAGAGATGACAGAAGAAGAAATGAAGTTAATATCCGAAAAAATCAATAAACAAGATGGAAGAAAATATCCATGTAGTAATCAAATTGTTGTTTGCGGATTCTTTTCTACGGATGAGGATTGGAATAATTTCGTGAACGATAATTTAGATAAAATTAAAGTACGACAAAAAGATAGAATTGTACTTGCAAATAAAGAACAATGGTATTATTTCGATTATACTGATTATTCACAAAGGGGTTTTCGATTCTACAAGATAAAAGTCTCTCGTAATATTAATCGTGAGATATTTTTAAATTGTATTTACCCATGTTGTTCATTATATTGCAAAGAGATTGAATGGATTTAGGGGAATAACAGTATGAAAGCATATTTAGTAGAGCGACCTGCAAGTGGTTGGTGTCAAGATTACGCAATGGTAATTATTGCAAAAGATGAACGACATGCTGAAAGAAAAGCAAGGGTAAGTTCAGATGACTTTAAGAAGTGTCAAGAGATTACTATTACAGAAATTGATATGAATGAAGAACAGTGTGTTTTAAGAGCAAATACAGGTGCATAGGAGAATAACACTATGAAAGGTAAATATAGAGGTTGTGATATAGAAGTAAAACGAGGTGGTGCAGAGTTCTTAACCTTTGCAGTATTCGATGATGGATATGAAGTAACAAGTGGATTTACTAATGGAAAAGATACTGTAAGAGATTATTTCAGTTATATGAAAAGTGTAATAGATGACTATAAAGAACATCCAGAAGATTATGAATAGGAGAAATAAAATGAGGTTAATTGATGCAGATGCATTTGAGAAGTTTATAAGAAAAAATTGTGCAGATTCACTCGTAGATTTGTGGTGTGAATTAGTACGAAGACAACCAACAGCTTATGATATAGAAGACATCGTGAATCAGTTAGGTGATTACGGGAATGAAGAAATGGATTATTACAGAAATACACCTTATGAAAAGTGCATAGAAAAATGCGTACATAAAGCAATTGGTATTGTGAAAGCAGGTGGAATAAATGAATAATTTAACACACAGAGAAGAAGTAAATCTTTATGAAACAATTCAAAAATCGTTTCCTAAAATTCTAATCAAGGATCTTACAGAATACGAAAGAATTTGTCCTGTCTGCAATGGTCTTGGAATGAGAATAGAAGACAATATTTATGGAATCAAAGGCGATAGTTCTGAAGCTGGTAGAAAATATCATTTTCCATACAAGCATCAAGCACTTTCGTTTTGTCAGAGTTGTTTCAATGGAGTACAGAGTTTGTGTCCTTATTGTGGACAACCATATAAGAATCAAGGATATATGCATTGTGACTGCGAAGGACAGAAGAAAGCTGACGAAGAAGAGAGAATAAAGAAGTGGAATGATAAAGTATCTAAAGCAGTTCCAGTTGATGAAAAAGATGTAAACACGATGCTTTACTGTGAAGAGTTTGAAGAGTATTACGACACTGTTGACGATTTCTTTGATGATTATGCATGTAATCATGAAGAAGATGGTGAAGAAAGACCTGTGAGACTATGGGTAACTTCTATTGAGAAAATTTTCATTGATGCATCCGATGTCATTGAAAATGCTTGTAGCGATTTACATGAAGACGCATACGAACAGTGTAATATTGATGGTCTGCAAACTCTGTTAGATGGCTGGTGCGAAGCTCAGACAGGAGCAACTACGTATTATCCTTGTTTTAAGCAGTATGTAGAGATTGATTGGAGTCAATATTCTGAGGAATAACAGAGAATAAATATTTGTAAACAATAATTTTATATCATAGGAGGAAATAAATATGATGAACAATTTTTTAAATGGTATGTTTGGCAAGGTAGGAAGTGGGATGTGTAGACTTTCTATGAATGGTGGAATTGCAGTTAAGACAAATGGTGGTTATAAGACATACAACATCAAGACTGGCAAGCTCACAAACTGTAGTAACTTTGTATTTGATGTTGGAGAGGAATTCTTCTTTATTATTCCAACTAATAAGGTAGAGAAGGGTGACATCATTCTTGTAAATGGCAAGCCAAGATGTGTTATTGAAGCTGATAAGACAAAGATTACGGTCATTAATTATGAGGACTCAACAATCGAAACCGTACTTCCTGAAAGACATGTATTTATGGGTAATACATATTTTTATGGCAAGATTGTTTCAATGTTTGGTAGTGACATTATCAAGGGTAAGAAAGGCACAAACAATATCTTAAAGTATATGATGCTTTCTCAGATGATGAAAGGTGACAATGGCTCTACTGGCATGATGAATGGAAATGGTGGAATGAGTTCTATGTTACCATTTATGATGATGGGTGGAAATATGGGTGACATGTTTGACGGAATGTTCGACTTTGATATGAGTGGCAATGATGACGATGATACAGAAGTAGACGAAGAGGAGGAAGCATAATATGGGATGTGGTTCATGGACAAGAGATAGTTATGTAAGTTATTCAACAACAAAAGGTATGAGTGTTTCAACGGATGGTATGATTAGAGGTTCTTATTCTAATCAGGATATGTTTAAGGCGAGAAATATTGATTCTGCACTTGATCCTAAGAATGTTATTAGAGAGTGTTGCGATACAGAGGAACATCCAAACACAATTCCAGTTATTCTTGCACTTGATGTAACTGGTTCTATGGGACAGGCTGCTGTTGAGGTAGCAAAGAAGTTGAATGTAATTATGACTAAGTTATATGAAAAGGTTACAGATGTTGAATTCCTTATTATGGGTATTGGTGACTTAGCTTGTGATAGCTGTCCAATCCAGGCTTCACAGTTTGAGTCAGATATTCGTATTGCTGAACAGCTTGATAAGATTTATTTTGAGTTTGGTGGTGGTGGAAACAGTTATGAATCCTACACAGCAGCATGGTATTTCGGTTCTCGTCACACAAAGCTTGATTGTCTAAACCGTGGAAGAAAAGGAATTATTATTACAATGGGTGATGAGCAGTTAAATCCATATCTTCCATTTAAGGGGAGAGGTCATGGTTTATCAGAGGTGACAGGTGACAACCTTCAGTCTGATGTAGAGACTAAGGATTTATACGAAGAGGCTTCTCAGAAGTTTAACATTTATCATTTAGATGTAAATCATTGGCACAGATGGGATGAAGAAGAAATTGAGAAGTCTTACAAGAAATATCTTGATGATACACATTTTAGAAGAGTGACTATGGATAGTATTACAAATGAGATTGTAGATATTATTGTTAGTGAAGCAGAGAATAATGTAACAGATACAGTTACTACACCTTCTAACTCAGAAGGAATTATTTGGTAGGATAGGAGATTTAAGAGATGAAAGACATTAAGATTGTGATAGGTGCTAATTTTGGAGATTGTGGAAAAGGATTAATGACAGATTATTTCTCACAGAAACCTAATAGTATTGTTGTTTGTTCAAATGGTGGTGCTCAGAGAGGACATACCGTAACAACGCCTGATGGAATCAGACATGTCTTTCATCATTTTGGATCTGGAACATTTAATCATGCAAGTACATATTTATCTGAGGATTTTATTGTTAATCCAATTATTTTTAAGCAGGAATATGATGAATTGATGAAATTAGGATATATTCCGAATGTTTATATCAATCAAAGCTGTATGTTGACAACACCTTTTGATATGATGGCAAATCAGATTATAGAGGAGAATCGTGGGAAAAATAAACATGGTAGTTGTGGATTAGGAATTTTTGAAACTATCAAAAGATACAAAGCTGGTGTAACTGATGTAGATAATCATATCAGGGAATATTACTTAGAACAATTTGAAAGAGAGAATATTATATTAACAGATGAATGGTCAAGAATATTCTTTGATAATGGTATATTTGAACACTTTTTAGATGATTGGGATTTTATGAATAATCACTCATTGGCTATATCAGATAATTATTTCTTAAATCAGTTTGACAATATTGTATTTGAAGCTGCACAAGGTTTATTGCTTGATCAGAATAATACCGAATATTTTCCACATCTAACACCGTCTAATACAGGTATAGAAAATCCCAAGAGAATAATTGAAAACGTTGAATGGAATGATGAGATAAATATTGAAACTTGTTATGTATCTCGTACTTATTTAACAAGACATGGTGCTGGTAAATTCCCATCTGAATGTAATAAGAGATTTATCAATGAGTATATGTTTGATAAAACAAATGTACCAAATCCATTCCAGGATACATTGAGATATGGAACACTTGATTTGAGAGAATTGTATAGTAGATGTTCCGATGATGTAGGGAATTTTGGAGACGAAAAATCAATCGCCATTACACATTGTAATGAATATGATTGGGATAATGATAAATTGATTGAATTATTCAAGGATTGGAATATTTATTATTCAGATGGCGAAACACATAATGATGTGAACTAAAAACAAGAAAGATTCGTTTCTTGCGAAAATTTTGGAAGAGAACATAAGAACAGGAGGCAACTTATGGGCTTAGGATTTAGATGGTTTAAAGATTATAAAATATTAGATTCTGGTGAAACATATCAGGCGTTTGGACATTGTTATTATGATGAATACTCAATTAAATATATCGACTGCGATTCTACATCTCATTCTTATTATAATGTAAGTTTGGTAAGAGAATTGTTTGAAAAGACGATTGGTATTCCGTTTCCTAAATTACCAAACGAGGAATGGATCGACTCAAAGGATTATAAATTAAAACTCATTGAACCAATCGACATGTCAAAATATTGTGAAAAAATTTTGAGTAATAAGGAAGTTGATAATATTGATATGAGAAGTAGATTTGAGTGGTTCAAACATTTATCTGATGAAGGATATTACATTGCTTACGATTGGGAATAAGAGAATAACAATATATAGAAAAGTCAAAAAATAGTACACTATATATAGTGGTTATATAAATTAAAACTACTATATATAGTAACAAAATGGACAAGAAATATCGGTTTCTTGAGAACTGATTTAGATAATAAAGATATAAATTGCGAGTCTAGGAGGTGTATATGTTAAAGACTTTTGATGAATTATCTGAAGATGAAAGTTTGTGTAAATATTGTTCAGCAACTGATTATGGAGAACATAAGTCATGCATTACACCAAACGGATATTATTGGTGTGAAGGTGCATATTGTGAAGATGCTTACAGAGAATATTTAGATGATAACGAAACAAGTGAAAATGTTGTGAAATATGCAAGTAAAGTAATGCTTACGAATAAGGAGGATGTTGATGAGTACACCACTAAAATTTGAATTCGATTTTGAGGAAGTATTTGAAGGAATTAAACAAGGCGTTATTAGAGAATTGGAAGAGATGAATTTCGATGCTGCAAAAGATAATGCTATCAATCAGATAAAGAGTGAAATTAAATCAAAGATAGAACTTACATATAGTGACGAAAGAGAACTAAAAGACGAGATTAAAAATGAAATTAAAGAAAAAGTTTATGATTCGATTATCAAAGAAATCAGTGATAAATATGCTGACAGATTTAATGACTATATGGAAAACCAGTTGTCTAAAAATCCAGAACGACTCAGCTCATTACAGAATGTTATTAAAAGAGAAGTGAGTGAGAATTTGTATGACGATTTATATAGTTCTATTAGAAATGAAGTAATTGGACGGGTTAAGGATGCAACGACACAGTTATGTAATTTAATTGGTAATAATTCTGTCAAGATCAAAGACTCTAATAAGACTATTAGCAAAGAAGAGTATGCGGATTTGCTAGATAGAGATAGAAAATTAAGTGCGTTAGAAGCAGGTGGAGTTGATAACTGGGAGTGGTATGGAGAATCACTGGCTCAGTATTATAACGAAGAATAGCATAAGAAATTTCGATTTCTTTTGGAGAATAAATTAATGGAAGGAGATAGTGATATTGATTAAATTTAAAGTAATTGACTGTAAAAATTACATCTATATCTCGAAGGGTGATAGATGGAATTGTGATTGCAGCAAATATTTATTTGATGGTAAGGTAGCAGAGCCTACAAATAAAACAGAATGGTATAGATTAGATAAGATTCCAACTGTCGTGTCAGAAAAGAGACCTGATGAACACATTAATAAGAGATACGAATTAAAAGCTGGATATACCGCAAATGATTTAATGCCAAAGGTTATCAATGAAGACCATACAGATGAATATGAGGAAGTAATTGGTTTATATACATATAAGTATGATTCAGTTCCAGGTGGTTATGAGGATATTGAGTTTAGCATTGAGAAAATTTATAAGAGAGAAGATTTTACATTTGTTCCTAATAAATATAGTGCTGAAACTGATTTAATTACACAGATTGAATATCCAGAAGAAGCATTTCAAGATAAGCCTTGTAGAATTGATTCTTCTCGTATGCTAAAACTTATCAGAGAATATGTAAAAGCACACATTGACACTTCTGTTGCATCTATTAAATCTGATTATGATTTCCATTTCCAAGTAGTAAAGAAAATTGCTTTGGCTGATCCATATAGTATCAGAGTAGATACAAATAATTCCTTTATGAATAAAAGAAGGAAACCTAAATGGGTAGATAGAATGATTTCAACTAAAGAGACAACTATTATTAATTTTAAGGACAAAGCTTCTTCTAGTGATTATGGAGATGACTGTAGAATTGCTCCATCAATTGAAGGTGAAAACTATGTGGATTTGCAAAATAAAGTGGAGAATTATTTATTAGAACTTATGAAACAGATTAACAAAAATTATTGCGAATGTCCTAACTGTAAAGGTTGGGGAATTGTGGAGGCAGAAGAGTAATGATAAAGAAAGTATTTAACAAAGATTATTTAAAGGATGAACTTGATTTACCATATAGCAATACAATTATAGATAAGATTATTGACACTACACGATGGTCAATCGTGCATGAAATTGTATTTGAAGACAATGGGAAGTTTTATCAGACAACATATTCTGAAGGTGCTACTGAGATGCAGTACGAAAGTCCTTGGGAATATGATGATGAAGTTGAGTGTACAGAAGTAGAACTTCGTGAAGTTAAGGTCAAAAAGTGGATGCCTGTAGAAGATTAAATCGAAAGGTAGTCCCAAACGTTCACAAAACAATGGGATAGAGGCTATGGTTCTTAGCCGTTTATCAAATATTTTGATAATAAATGGTATTTTTAAAAGCCAATGAATCTGACATTTCTTTGGCTTTACAAACCTAGTGTTTACAAGGGTTTCAGAGGTTAAAATTTTCAAAAATGCTCAAATCGAGCGAAATTCCCTAATTCCAAATGATTTTTAGAGAATAATAAAAATGAGGTGCTGAAAACCCTTATAAATCAAGGGTTTTACAGTATCAATATCAAGAAACAGAGAATATAAGAATATCAAGAAATCACTGTTTCATTCGGATTTTGAGGAGGTGAGAAAGTGGCACAGTTTAGATTTAATGAAGATTTTGCAAATAATTGGAAGTCAGGTCAGATAGTTGCTTGTGAAGAAAAAGAGGATGGTTATTTAATTGATAAAGCTGCACTT
>ULMO01019827.1_pt1 | contig 60856 bp, 40 predicted proteins | sample 1951691 | NCBI WGS metagenome assembly ULMO01 (sample SAMEA4835554, study PRJEB28245) | human gut metagenome | biome: gut microbiome; material: fecal sample | place: Denmark | collected 2008 | reverse complement strand
TTTAGGGGTTTTCAAATGCGAGTTCCTATAAATGAGAAGGAAAAGCGGTGAAAAAACAATCATTCCTGTAATACTTCCCAAAATATCCAGTCCCCGTTTGATGCGGTTGATGGCTGGTGACATCATATCCCGGCATTTTTTGTTGTCTTTGATCATTTCGGCTTCTGACATAGACATGATTTTTAGTTTGGTATTATTCATAGGCTTTCATAGATTTTGAGACATTGATCAATCATTTTTTTCTGAGTAAATAGATTTTGAAAACGTTTTCCGGCATTCTCTGCATATTTCCGATAAGTGTTTTCATCGTGAGTCAGAGTCTGAATCGCTTCTGCCAGTTCACGGGCATTTTCAGGAGCTACGTTCAGGCCGGACTCTCCATGTGCATTGACCCAGGAAACCCCAGACTGAGGAATGCGGGTGGCTATCAGTGGCTTGCTGCATGACATGGCTTCAATTTGTACGATGCCGAACGCTTCGGTCTTCTGGATACTGCTCAGGCAAAAAACTTTGCAGGCACCATAATAAGCCGGAAGGTCTTCGTCGCTGATCCGTCCCAAAAGTTTCACTTTGTCCTGTACTCCCAGAGTTGCTATTTCGTTTTCCAGTTCATCTTTCAGTTCACCGGTTCCTCCGATCAGTATCACATACCTGTCGTCCAGATAGCGGGCTGCTTCTATCAGGTACCGGTATCCTTTGTAGGTGACGAGTCTTCCCAGCGAGAAAACAATGTTTTTTCCCTGATAACGCTGAAGAATGCTTTCTACGGCTTCAGGTGAAGGTTTCATGGCTTCTACACCAATAGGCAGGCAGACCGTTTTCTCCTGTACCTCTTTCAGATACGGTGATTCCTGGAGATATACCGGTGTTGTTCCTACAATCTTGTCTGCTCTTTTCAGCAACCAGTTCTGTAACGGCTTGTAAAATCTGAGCAGCATTTTCTGTTTCTGGATGTCGCTGTGCCAGTGAAGGACAACTTTCCCCTTGTAACCCGAGCAATATAACGCCAGACAGGCCATGGGGTCTGGATGGTGTACATGGATTACCGAATAGTTCCGGCTTATTTTTCTTAAGGTCAGAATCATAGCCGGTGAGATCATTGTTGCGGCGATTTTAGCCCATGAAGGACTTCCAATCAGTCTGGCATGTTCGTTGAGGGGGATAATCTGGCTATCCCCTTTGTCCAGTGCACACAACATATCACAATCAACCTTCCGCGCGGATAGACCGAGCATCAGGTCGTACATTACTTTTTCTACGCCGCCTCTGATCGGGTAGAATTTTCCCAATTGCAAGATTTTCAGATCTTCTTGTTTCATAGCTTGAGGATCATTTGCCTGGAATACTTATTGTTTATACGTCGTCTTCTGTTCCTGTATCAGTTTCTTGTGCAGAGTGATGGCATCCGGATAATTTCTGCGGATATATCCGCCAATGCTGTTATATACCAGTCCGAGACGAGTTGCGATGGATTTCAAGTCTTCCGTCGTTGTCTGATACAGTTCTATTGCTTTCTTGTATTTCTTTTCACTTCGGTACATCGTACGTTTTCCCTGCTCATTCTGTCCCATTCCTACGATACTGATCAGTTCCGGTTCGTATTTATGCAGGTATTGGCGGAAACTTTCCGGTTGCAGGTTGAACTCATTGGCTACCTGAGCAATGGAACGTGGATTCTGTTTGATGCTGTTAATTGCATCCTGATATTTGAGTGAGGTACGTTTGGTACGGTTTCTGGCTTTTCTCAAGTCTTTCGGACTTTGGCTTTCATCAGTTATTCCCAGATGATCCAGTACCAGATTTTTGTGCCATTTATGCAGATAAAAACGGAATCCTTCCGTAGTTACTCCTGTCTGATCTGCAATTTCTTTCAGAGTCAGTACTGTATTTTTGTACAGGGTAAGTGCTTCTGCGTATTTATTGATTGTTTGGGCGGAAGGTTCATATTTCCGTCCGTTTCCCAGGAGTCCTCCTCTTTTTTTATACTTTTCTTCTTTCGCCCGTTTACGCATGGCTCTTTTTTGCTGAAGCACGTCTTTGTGATAAAAACGTAAATGTTGCATCAGGCCACTTTCGGAGACTTTGAATTTATCGGCAATTTCCGGTATCGTCATTTCCGTTTTACGGTAAAGTTCAACCGCATCCGTGTATTGCTGGACGCAGGAAGGGCGTGCCCCCCGGGGAATATTGTCATTGATACCCAGCCGTTCACGTATCTTTTGTCGCCGGGAAAGAATTTCCTCATAATGTATTCTCATGAAATTGGCCAGTGCAGTACCATTCAGGCCGAATTTGCGGGCTACCTGTGAAATATTCAAGTCGATGTATTTCATCATGTCGCAAGCCTCTACTGCTGCTTTGTATCTTTCGTGAGACACATGGTTTTGTTTTCCGGTTGAATAGATTTTAATCGACTGCAAGTCTTCACTTTCCACTGGTATCTGATGCCGTTGCAGAACCAGTTCCCGCCAGTACCGGCGTAAGTAATTTCCCAAAGCACCGGGAGTAACTCCACAACGTAGGGCTATAATTCTTGTTGACAATGTGGTGTCAGCATACAATGTTACAGCCTTTTCGTATTTACAGTGAAGCGCATGCCGTTTTTTCAGCAATGCTTTTTCCTTGGCCGGGAGTTTTTCAATCTCGTCCAAATTCAGTTTGTTTTCCATGGTTTAAATATTGGCTGACGGATTCCTTTCTGTCAGCTTGTCGTATAAGTCCAGATAATCCTGATAGCGATCTTCTTTCCGGAAGTTTTCCAAAGCATATGTTCTGCAAGGCTGCTGATAGTAAGCCTTTCCCCGTTGACTGATCAGGCGGGCTGCCTCCAGCATTTCTTTCACGTTTCCCTGAGGCACGATGAAACCAGTCTGATCCGTGATGGCTTCAATACTTCCACCTGTGCGATATGTTACGACCGGTGTGCCACAGGCAATTGCTTCCAGATTGACGGTCGGGTAATTGTCCTGCCACGTCGGGTTGATGAATGCGTCAGCTGCAGCATATAGTTCTGCCAGCTGGTGAATATTTTCCGTACGTGGAATGCCCAGCATGTTTTTTTTAAGTTTTTTCTGTTGTTCCGGCCGGATTCCTACTAAAACAAGCATTTCATCAGGATGTAAAAAGTCGGCCATTTGAATACAATCATCAAATCCTTTTTCCCGGCTCCAGATACTGGCTACACCAAGCAGAATGTGTTTTCCGTTCAATCCATATTTCTGCTTAACCTGTTCCGGATTATAAATATTGAATATATTGGTATTGATCCCGTTATGAATCACATGAAACTGATTGTTTCGGAAGAAAGAATGCTGCATTTCTTCCCGGATCCATTCAGAGACCGGAACAATGGTCAGCTGATCCAGGGGTAGGGAAGTAAAAGCCTGTTTCTTGTCGTCATAATTTTGATGTGACCGGTCAATTAGCCAGCTTGCAGGAAACTCCTTCTTTTGTGGGCAATGTCCACATCCTGTTTGCCATTTGTTACATCCGGCATACGAGTAGTAATAACAGTGTCCGGTATACAGCCAGCAGTCGTGAACAGTCCAGACTACCGGGATATTACTTTGGGCCAGGAAATCAAACAAGATCTGATAGTTGAGGAAATAGCCGTGAATATTGTGGATATGAATCACGTCCGGTTTCAACTCCTGAATCTGTTTCACAAATAGTCGGGTAGCCTCGTTTGAAGCCAGTCCGTGCCGGTCAAACAGTCGGGTCTCCAAGCCATGCCAGATTGTACTCCATTTATTTCCGACCGGAATCACTTCCGACTGGCATGACTTGATTCCGTCACGTCCTTTGCTGTATGCTATGCAGCTTCTCCATCCGTGTTGCATAGCCAGTTCTCCGATTTCCTGCATAATACGTCCGGTTGACGTATTGACTCTCAGAACCGGATTAATCTGTAAAAGCGTTTTCATTAATGGGTTAAAGCAGTGAACAAGCGCATCCATTTGTCCATAACGGCCTGTTCAGAATAAGTTGCAACGACTTTTCGGGCGTTTTGAGAAAGCATTTTCCGATATTCTGTATCTTCCATTACTTCCATCATTGCGTGAGCTAGCTTTTCTATGTCTCCATTGGGAACGAGTAATCCATTCTCTCCCTGTCGGATAATATCTTTCGGACCACATTTAAAATCAAATGAAACGACCGGCAGTCCGCAAGCCATCGCTTCGATCATTACCATAGGAAATCCTTCATAATTGGAACTCATCACCAGCATGGAACTCTGGATGTATTCATTTCCGATTTGTTTAGTAGGTTTGTTTATCCGTACAGACTTTTGCAATCCTTTTTCTTCAATCATTTGTTGAAGCATTTCCTGCCATTCTCCCTGTCCGAAAATATCCAGGTTCCAGTCAGCAAACTTTTTAGAATGCTGTATCAGCTGCCAGGCTTCAATCAGACGGTCAAATCCTTTCTGATAATCCAGTCTTCCTACGGCAATTACCCTCTTTTCCGTTACGTCTGAATAATGTTCACTTACATGCATTGCAGCATTGGGAATGACTTCCATATTAGGTAATTTCCCCCAGTATTCCCGGTCTTCATTAGTCAGTACAACAAATTTGTCGAATCGGCGGACGATTCGTTCGTCCTGCCGGGTACGCCATTTATCAATCCATCCTAATATTCCTTTTCGGTTGTATTGCAAGCGGAAAAACTTGCAGTAATGTAATTCCAGAACTTTCTTGCTGCCATCCTTGATGGAAGGGATGAAAGATGATTCAGAAGGGTAGAGGGATATGACAATATCTGCTTTTTCTTGTTGAAGTAATGCCGTCAGTTTCTGTTTATGCACCTTTCTTTTACGAAGATATCCGGTGATCTTTTTCCATGCACCTTTTTCATTATCGTCTGAATAGTTTATGCCCAGATCTGTCATCCGTACATTGGGAGGAAACGGATAGAAGGGAGGTCTCTGATGCTGGTCGGTAGTAACAATGGAAACTTCCCAGCCCGGAATCCGGGAAAGGTAAGTAACCTTGTTCAGGAGGACGCGCTCCATACCTCCAGGGTTATATGTGGAGTGGGTGCAATAGATGAGTTTCATGATGCAACTAATCTGTTAATAATTTGGATTCATACAAATCTTGATCTGCTTTACTGATACAAAGCAGTATAGCAAAAATTGGCAAAAGATCTGATGTAGCTTTGACCCAAATGATAAGATTGATAATTAATAGCAATGTGATCAAGTCTTTCAAATTGCTAAAACGTTTACAACAGATTCTCCAAAAACAAATAAACAATGCTATCATACTGAACATTCCAAATATACCGAAATAGAATATGAATCTAAGATAGCCAATGTCAGTTCCCATATAGAAACCAGAGTAGTGCTTACCTGTATAATAAGGATCAGTTAAAGAAGGATTTGCTCCATATCCATCTCCAATTAGCCATGTTTTTATATTGTCTGGAAAAACTATCATGTGGTTAAGTAGTATGTCACTTGAGTTAGTTTCCCATCGGCCGACTTCCATTAACGAGAAAAATCCTTCAAATCCGAAACGTATTTTTTCGTAAAACACAGGACTCGCAGAATATAGAATAATGATTATAGGAACAGTAATACCCAATCCTGTTAATAGATATTTATAGAATCCATTCTCCGATCTATTTCCTTTTAATATATCATAGATCCAATAAAGAATAGACAATATGCCACCTACTGTAGTAGTTCTTCCAATCATGTTACCTATGACAAGAATGATGAAAAAAGAAATAATATAGAACCATATTTTTATTTGAGATTGCGTTTTGGTCAGCAGGAAAGCGATTATTACCAAGATAGCAGCAAAACGTCCTCCAGCTACATCTAATGCACACCCTAGACCATACATACGATCTCCGGCATTTCCCATAAAACCTTCACCAGACATCATTCCATTAATGAAATCTTTCAATGAAGGAATATATTCCATACATAATGCCAAAATACATTGTAAGCAACAAATTCCAATCAAATAATCTGCCAATAATTGAACTTCTAACTTTTGATGGACCAGTTTTATCATACTGACAACCAAAAATCCTGCAGCCATCCATACAAATACAGATATGAAATAAAAGTTAAAAGAAAAGTCATTTGTATTATTGTAAACGTTAGATAATAGACTGAAGAGTGAAATTGGAAAGGTAAACAGACAAATGACAAGGAAGTCAATATTGATAAGTGCTTTCCTTTGAGTTGCTAACTGAAAGACAACACATGGTAATGCCAGTCCTGCCAAAATCATTTTTACATTTATATCCCCCGACAATATAGAAGGTACAAAAGGAAATAGATAGAAATCAGCTACTATTAGAGTTAATAGTATTCCTATTATTTTAATCATTTTATTATTTATAAATTACTCCGTATAAATTTTATCAAAAACTATCTCTTATACTTACGACTATCTTTAAATGCCTTCGTCTGTATTGATGTTATACTGCCAGCCAGTTTTTGCACAAAATTCTTTCAGAAGTGAATTCAGTACAGCTCTCAGGATTAAACCAAATTTTGGGAGCGATAACTATTTTGTCAGAGTGCACATTTAAGAATGCACTCCACCAACTGTAAGTACTGTTGGATATAATATTGTGTTTACAAACACTCATCAGCTGCATGTCAAAATGACTCCCCCAACCATAAGAAGGATTACCTTCTACCAATGTATAATCAAAATCCTTAAAATGCTCTTTCACCCATTCTGAATTATCTGTGAAAACATAAAACTTAGGATGATTTACCTTTTCAGAAATCAGTTGAATTGCCTTTTGATAGTATTCTATAGGACAAGTATTCTGATACCACACACGTTGTGCATAATCCATTCCCTTACGAACATGGATAGCCACAGATTCACAAGAAACCATCTCTTTTTCCAGTTTCTGATTCTGTTCTTCGGTAAAAGGCAGAAAGGAGAAACACCGTTTTACCTCCTTTTCTATTGCCTCTACCATCTTGGCATTCTGAAACACACCTATAATATATTGGCTTTTTTTACCTGAAACAGGCAAATCGGCATCAAAAGCAGTTGGCATATTGACTACTCCGGTAAGAAGCGGAAAGTATTTTCGACGAATTTTTGAAAAAATATCTGGTCCTCCTCCCAATCTCATCACATCCCAAAAAGAGGCCTGTTCAATCTTTGCTTCCGGAAATATATCATTCCAAGCCACTTTCTCGTGTGCTAATTTTGCAGAATGGTAGAAATCTACTTGCACATTGTATCCCAAATGTTTTAGGAATAGATAATAGCTATACTGAAACATCCGGTTGGCAAGGCCACAGGCCATATTTATAATTATTCTCATAAATTTTTAATTTTACTTTCCATACATAATTTTATGTAGGAACGGATATGCTTCTACTACTTTCTGAATACCAATGCATAATAAGGCTATGCAGAACGATAAAAATAGAAGACCACAAAACTGAATGAACAAATTATATTCATTTTCTATGTATGAAACAAAAGGAATATTAATTAGAAAAAAGTGACAAAGATAAATACCTAAAGTACACCTTCCAATCATACCTAACACATTAAACACCTTACACTTACTACCCTCATACATAGAAAAGAACTTTAATAAAGCTAAACTGGCACAGATTGATAAAGGGAATTGCAACCAGACTCTATTGGCATCACCAAAAGCAGTATTCCCATAATCAAAGAATCCAGATAACAGACAAAACACTAAAAATAATAAGGAATAGACAATCGGACTTAATATTATCAGACAATTATATTTGTGGAAATAATATCCAATAATATACATCAAGAAATAAGATAAAGGAATACGTTTAACTCCTAAAACGAACAAGACAATACCCCCAACTATCATAATCGCATACAAATACTTACTTAATGATTTCTTACATTCAAGATATAAAAAAATATCCCACACAACTGCTATTACAAATAATACGTTCAAAAACCAATAACCTGAAATTTGTGTAATTTTAAAATCGTACTTATATGAAAAAAAATGCGGAATGAGAATAGTCCATACAACAGAAGGAATAATCAGTGCTTGAAACTTATAACATATCTTTTTACACAATTCAGATATCGTGGAAGATCTTTTAATATCAATACTTCTTGTATACCCACTTATAAAGAAAAATAATGGCATATGGAAGCTATAAATAATATCAAATAATCTATTATTTATTCCAGACAGAAAATTAAATTGAATCAGATGACCGATAATCACCAGTAATATGGCAAAACCTCGTGTATAATCCAAATATAAGACCCTATTCATATTACATATCTTTTTTTTCATAAACAAAGAATGTCTGTGTAGCTTAGACTCTTTCTATAATCAATAGGATGTAGATATTGCAAAACGTATCAGCCTTGGAATTACTAATAATACAAAATGCAAATATATCACAGAACAGTAAAAAGAAGAACAAAGTATACCTATAGTATTTTTATATTTTCTTATCATTTTTGAAGTATATGATAATTTGCTCTCAAAAAATTAGACTATTATTTTTTATACATAATTCCATAAAGGAAACGCAAGACAAACAGATCATGCAACGTTACCAACCAGAACTGACCATGAGCAGCACAAGCCTCTACAAAACGTATTCTAAACGAAACTTCTTTGCTATTCCATATATAACTATTTGCCTCTGGATACCATTCTTCCCAAAATGGATATAATTTGCTATTATGTCCTGTTAAGAATGGCCACTTCATCAGAAGCATAAACGAGTAACCTTCCTCACGCCACGCTCCATTATAACGTTTTTCAATAAATGCAAGCACACGATCTGAGTTGTATTTCAGTTCAACCAAATGTTCTAGTTTGAAGTCGTTTGTCATTGACGTATTGTTGGAAACATAGTGATAAAGAGCCTTTTCAACATAAGCCACCTTACGAGCATAGGAAAAAAGAAATATCATTGTCATATCCTCACCCATGGCATAACCTGCTGGAAACGATATATCATGATCAATATATAAGCTGCGCTTGGCCAGTTTGTTCCACACATTATATTTCATCCGTCCGTGAAGCATTCCTTTCATGGCAGCTTCGGGCGTATCGTAGGAAAGCTGTTTCATGTAGCGTTCATTATCTGGATAGGAAACATAGTAATCGCACCAGACGATGTCTGCTTTTTCCCGGCATGCCGTTCCGTATAGGGTAGACAGCAAATCCTTTTCTACGAAATCATCACTGTCGCAATGGAAGATGTATTCTCCTTGAGCCGCAGCTAGGCCTGTGTTGCGAGCGGCCGGCAGCCCTTTATTCTCAGTGTGAGTGAGAAGCTTGACGTGACTGCTGCGTTCCGGATAGTCGGCCAGCACTTGGCGTAGCACAACGATGCTGCCATCAGGGGATGCGTCGTCCACAAAGATATACTCTACATCCGCCAACGTCTGCTCCATCAGAGATTGAGCGCAACGTTTTATAAACTTTTCAACTTTATAAACCGGTATGATAACTGAAACTTTATATTCCATTTTATTGTATTGGCAGTTAATCTGTATAAAATTCAGAGGTCTATTTAATATAAATCATGATTACCAAGCTGGTAATATTTTATAAATAAGTTTGAATAAAATGGGAAATTTACATAATAAAAACAGCTCCAATCTTTTTCTTTTATTGAAATATTCTTTCATATAAGAAACCTTAGACCGCATAACCGACTGAATATTTTTTTTATTATCTTTAAAAAAATTAGTTGGAAAATTTTGAGGATATTTTGCAACAATTCTCATCACAGCTAATCCAACAGCTAAATATATATTTCTTTGTTTATTTAATGTAGCATGATACTCTGGATGAGATTCAACAAATTGCAAACGCTCCCAACGAGCCGCAATTCTGTTAAAAGACTTTTTACACATGTTGTATAAATCAAAAGACAGACAAATGCTTCCTTCGCGATGTCTATAATAATAGAATTCAGATTGATTATATAGCACTTTTGCTGCATGATGAAAAATAGTATGCATAATAGAGGTATCTTCGTCTAAACTACGCCCAATAGGAAAAGTAATCTCATTGAATAAAGATTTACGATATATTTTATTAATCATATAACTTTTCCAGTCTTCATCATCTAAAATACGTAATACAGCGTTTGTCTTTTCTATGGCTTCGTAATCTGTGGAAATGGTACCATTGTTTCTATGATAGATCTTTCCATCTATAAAATCAGCCACTCCATAAACTATAATATCAACATTTTTGTTTTTTTTAATATCATCCATTAAAATTGCATATGTATCTGGATGAATGAAGTCATCTCCATCTACAAAGGTTACATATTCAGTATTACATAACATTAGACCTTGCTTTCTTGCCGCAGGAAGCCCATTATTCTTAGTATGTACAACTTTAAATCTACTATCATTACAGGCTATTTTATCACAGATATCTCCAGTAGAATCAGTACTACCATCATCTACTAATATAACTTGAAAATACGTATAAGTTTGATTTCTCAAGCTATCTAAACATGTCTCTAAATAATTTTCTATATTATAGCAAGGTATAATTACCGATAAATAGAACTGATTATTCTGTACATATAGTATAGTTTTAAAATCATATATAATTTTTATCAACACATAAAAAGATAATACTTTTATACGACCAACCAGCCTTTACACAAAATTTTTTCAGAGGTAAATTCTGCACAACTGTCTGGGTTAAATCACACTTCAGGTGCAATAACTATCTTGTCTGGATGTGCATTCAAAAACGCACTCCACCAACTATAGGTACTGTTGGATATGATATTGTGTTTGCAAACACTCATCAGCTGCATATCAAAGTGACTACCCCATCCACTGACCGGATTTCCTTCTACCAATATATAGGCAAAGTCCTTAAAATGCTCTTTCACCCATTCTGAGTTATCAGTAAAGACATAAAATTTAGGATGATTTACCTTTTCATAAATCAGTTAAATTGCCTTTTGATAGTATTCTACAGGACAAGTATTCTGATACCACACACGTTGTGCGTAATCCTTTCCTTTGCGAACATGAATAGCCACAGATTCACAGACAGCCATTTCTTTCTCCAGTTTCTGATTCCGTTCATCAGCAAATGGTTGGAAAGTAAAACACCGCTTCACATCCTTCTCTATTGTCTCCATCATCTTGGCATTCTGAAATACACCTATAATATATTGGCTTTTCATTCCTGTCACAGGCAGATCCGCATCAAACGCCGTAGGCATATTGACCACTCCGGAAAAAAACGGCAAATATTTCCGACGAATTTTTGAAAAGAAATCCGAGCCACCTCCCAATTTGAATACATCCCAAGAAGAAGCCTGCTCAATCGTTGCTTCCGGAAAGATGTCATTCCAGGCTACCTTCTCATGGGCTAATTTAGCCGAATGATAGAAATCTACCTGCACATCGTATCCCAAATGTTTCAGGAAAAGATAATAACTATACTAAAACATCCGATTGGCAAGACCACAGGCCATATTGACGATAATCTTCATATTCGAATATTATTAATGATAGAAAGAGCCTTATAATTCTTTAAATATATTATTGGATGTCTTTATTGATCTTATTAATCAATTTTCTTGCTTCATGTTTTAAACATTTCTCCATAATTAGGAATATACGAAAAAATGGGATATGAATCGCATTTATGGTTAGACGTTCTTTGAAAGATAAAGAATAATTGTTACATTCTTTTTCTAATTGCGTTACCCATTTGCATTTATAATCAACAGGATAGCGAAGGCCTGTCATACCTCCCAAATAGATTATTCTCCATTTTAAATAAGCGATTTTTGCTTGTTCTTCATTTAATTGCATTCTTTCCATAATATCCGCGACCTCATTTAAGACAGCCATTTCATATTCGTATGATGTCTTATGAGATTTCTGGACACTGTTCGGATTATTAGTATTATAGATATATTTTTTTTCCGTGCAAAGTCGTATTTCCCTTTTTACCATGCATAGAATACGTAATTGACAAATAAAATCTTCTCCAACCTTGAATTGAGGAGGTATGGATAGTGTATATGTATTTAGCAAATCACGTCTATATAGTTTTCCCCATAACGCCAAAAGTTGGAATTTAAATAATAGTTGGACATATTCTTGAGCATTGCAAATGATATCAGTTTGACTTTCAAACACCACGATATCAATATTATTTGCAACATGTGAATACATACATTCCAAAGCATCTGGAGCAATTATATCATCTGCATCAACAAAACAGATCCAGTCACTATCTGAGATATATACTCCTGCTGCTCGTGCTTTCATTACACCGCTGTTTTCTTGGTGTATCACTTTTATTCTTTTATCTTTTTTCTGATAATCATCACATATCTTTCCGGAATTATCTTTACTTCCATCATCCACTAGAATTATTTGGATGTCACTTAATGTTTGAACCAAAATACTATTTATACATGAATATAAATATTCTTGAACATTATAAACCGGAACTATAACTGATATTTTTGCCATTTTTAATAATAAAGTGATAATATTAATGAGCAATATATTTTCTATACAGAGACAATAAAATATAAGAAATTAGAGAATTATGAGCAAAAAAGAAAAATAATACCTTCTTCTTAAATGAATCAGGCATATATTTTACCTTTCCATTAATATAACTTTTATGTTCTTTAGAAAAAGAATGATAATTTTTGATTGTCGTTAAATGAATAAAGAATAAACGACTATAGTAATCCTTTAATAAATAATCAAATTTGTAAAATGAATAATTATATTTTTCCTTTAGGTGTTTTAAGCTATTCAGAATAGATGATAAATGGATACTAAAATCGGTAGCATTTAAAGCATATTTAAATAATTTATTTTTTTCTTCGTCATTATAACAGTATCCCGTAATATGTACAAATTTTATAGTTTTCGTATATTCCAAGTACCGTAAGACGAAGTCTGTATCTTCTCCTATACGTAAAGAACTATTAAAATAGATTTCTTCATTAATAATGAATGTTCTTTTAAATAATTTAGCCCAGCAAGTCATTAAATAGATGGAACATAGCTGTTCATCTAAAAAAGGCAAATTTTCAGATATCTCAACATATCGACTGGGAGGAAAGAAGGATACTTTATCATTAACATAATGTGCACCAGAAACTATCAAATCGACATCAATTATTTCATCAACCAATCTTTCCAAAAAAACATCTTGTATATAATCATCTATATCAATAAATGTCAACCATGTTCCACAAGACAGACGAATTCCATCATTCCTTGCAGAACTCACTCCTCCATTTTCTTTATGCAAAACTTTTATTCTATCATCTTTAAAAGCATACTCATCACAGATTGCACCGGAATTATCAGTACTACCATCATCGACCAAAAGTAATTCCCATCTGCTAAAAGATTGACATAAAACACTTTGAATGCATCTATCTATATATTTTTCAGCATTATAAACTGGTACTATAATAGAAACCAAAGGAATTTCAATCATAAATGACAATATAAAAATGATTTAAATCTTCTATACATCGGTTGTTCTATGTATGAATGTAACTATATAAGATACCATTACACAAGAAAAGAAGATTATTGCAAATTTCCCAATTTCGCTATTAATCTGATTGACAGGAAAATGATTATATAGTATTAATATGTATAACTGATGTATTAGATAAAATGTAAAACTAATTTTCCCAAACAGACTAATTATACCAAATATTCTATTTGAAAAGTACTTTTCTGGAATATGATTTTCTAAATATAATAATATAAAATAGAATCCACCATAAACATGTCATTGAAAAAAGATAAGCAAAAGCCAATAAACACAACATAACAAACCAATCTAAAGATATTCTACATTTTAACCAAGACACATTATAATTAAATGATTCCTGATCTAATTGTCGGTAGAATCTATAAACAAGAATCCCCATACAAAAATCAATCCATCTAGTAAAGGGGCTGATATATAGCCAATCAACAGCTCGATCTTGTGGTACAATATATTCTAGCGCTATTCTCACAAAAAAAAGTAGAATACAAATAATCATATTGCCTTTTAAATGTAGAACTGACAATCTTTTAATCAAGAAAGGATATATAATATAACAAAACAATAATGTAGACAAGAACCAAGACACGCCGTTACCTGAATAGTAAGAATAATGATCTGGTATCCAACTTTGTAGTAACAAGATATTCGCTACTAAATATTTACTGACATCCCCCCAAATATCTCTATGTATGTAAAAACCTACAGGAAGAAGGAGCCAATGTAGGATATAAATCTTTACGACTCTTCCTACAATAAAGTCCTTATATTTAATAGTACCTGTCAGTATTTTATCTTGATAACCACAAGAAAGCACAAACGCACTTAACATAAAAAAGAAACAAACGGCAAATCCTCCCCAATCTTATTGGAGAATGAGGATAATGCTCCAAAAAAATTAGAAGCATTAAAATACATCGAAAACATTCTATTGAATGCAGCCTACCTTGCAATTGCACAAACTGTAAATTTAGTGGTTTTACAAGTTCAACTTATAAGTCTTATCTTGCAAAAACCTTATAAATCCATTGTTTCCAATCTATATGAATCATATATATTAGGAATACAAAATTACCTTGAAATTTCAACCTTAAATATTTACATTTTCACAAAAATAATTTTGTATACACAATGCTAAGTCAATATTTTTCTCAGTTATCTTCCTTGCAAATATTTTGTCGCTATGTAACAGAAGATCTTTATCTTCTATTGTCCAATCATATGGATTTCCTCTTTTCCAATTGATTTCTCTTTGATTACTTACATATTCATCAGATAGATTATAGCAATTTTCATAAAAAGTAGAATTATAAATTAAGGTCTGGAGAAAGATCTCGTCCCCACATTGAGTAAATCTGAATCTTCTCAATATACTTTTTTCTTTACTTAATATATATTGACAACATTCATTTGTGATACTGACCCAATTTGTTCCTTTCTTAAAGGATATTGAAGAACTTCTTGTCAAATATTTATTTAATATATTTTCCAATCGAGTTCGGATATTTACCAGTAATTTACTTGAACTATGAAAATGTCTTGAAAATAAATGGAACTTCATTACTTTATTATAGCAATCAATTCTATTATCCTTGCCTTGAGCAAAACCGACAAACTCTTTTCCATAATTTTTCTGAAAGAATTCATGAATGTAATCTTGGGACTTTATAGGCAAATCCGTACCGGAAAGCAGATGATAATATAAATAAGGACCATTTTCGTATGCCATTCGAAATAATCTGAATTCAAGTTTTATTGAAGAAATATCTCCCCATCGAATATCCATCCTTTTCTTTAAAAAAAATAAATTTGCTTTTTGAGGGTGATATAAATCCTGCTGAATATTTAGCCGCCACTTTTTATCTAAATGGAGAAAAATATCATTTCTCGAATCATCCAACATGGTTAAGAGTATATTCAATATTCTTAATTCGTTATGGGCAATTATAAGAAAGGCATGTTTCATGAAAGTTATTTTTTATTACTTATTTTCTTTTTGGAAAAAGAATAAGATCAATATTTTATCAGCAAGCCCGATTATTTAGATAGATCTAGATTCTTTTTTAACCATTCCAAGCTTTTTCCACGCTCAATCTCCAAATTATTAAAAGCATCTGTATAATCTATATGCAATGGAGCAGATAAATAGTCATCAGACAAAGAAAAGCTTCTATTTTCCAAATTAGTTATACGTAATAGATTCGAGATGCGATTATCATCCATTCCATTAAGGACAAAAAAACATTTTTTAAAAAGAATTGAAAAGACAACCGCATGAAAAGAGTCGCAACAAACTATAAAAGCATTCTTACACAAATTAAGAAATTCTTTTGGACCGACAGCTGCATATATTTTGAATTCTCCACCCCACTTCAACATTTCATGCTTACTTCTTAATCCCTGAGAAATAACTATCCTTTTATTGTACTTTTTTTTCAATGCACAAGCCATTTCGTAAACTTTTTCATTACTCCATGGAGAATAAATAAATATATACTCTCCCTTTATCAATGGTTTATTACTAATTAGTTTGTCATAGTCTTCGGATGAAAACAATAATGTTGGATCCAACACTGTCGGAACTGGTCTATTAATGAAACTTTCTATATATTGCGAACCTGCAAAGTCTCTCATACTGACAGCATCATATTTTCTCAACAATCCTAAGATTTTATCAAGATCTCTGTACTTATCAATACAGAGATGCGATCCCATACTAGGAGCGTAAGCAATACGTTTGCCCGACTTAACAAAAGGTAAAAAATAGGCATAATCAAAATCATTGGCGTACACATTCCAAATCTGATCACTTCCAGATATATAATAATCGTAACTGAAATTTTCATATTCCAAATCATGCAACGTTGTATATTCTTTGGAAGATAAAATTAGTTCTTCTTTTAAGAAATTCTCAAATAGACGATATTTTTTCAGTATACCCAATGCATATGTAGCTTGTATTATAAAACGCACACATTTCCCATAAAACGTACCATTCAAAAATATTGGTTTGTACATTTCTCTTTGGACTATGCTTCTAAAATTAATTATCTCACAACTATACCCCATACTCAAAATAATTTGCTGCAAAGCGTATGCTTGAAGCATGGAACCGTAATTATGTGAAGCATGAAATGTGATAATACCTACTTTCTTCATAAAATTAATTAAAATGTATGGTGAAAATGTCTTTTAATTTTCGATACGATCCCTGTAATTATAAAATTGCGTTCTGTAACAGTCAAGCCGATAGTATAAATAAGTATAGATACAATTGTACTAGAAACCAATGTAGAAACAATAAGTCTCCCCCAACCTTCAGACATGTTATAATGAATAAACAATGGCAATATAATAGACAAAATTGTCACTATAGAAATCGGCACAAATACTTTTACACCATACAACCGCAATGACAAACCTATTTGACTTTTACAAAAAATAATCCTTAATACATCTCCTAATAGAATAAATAGAGCAGAAACAATCAAAGCAATTTCTATTGGACATCCTAATTTCAAAAACAAATAGGCTACAGGAACTATTAATAGCAATGACGAGCCTACGACTATTTGGTACCATTTTATATTTCCAGTTGCCATTAGCGAAACAATCATTGGATTCCCAAGAGCGCTCAATAAAGATTCTATCAATATAATCCGAGTAAATAAAGAAGCCATGGGAGGCACTTCCACCAACCATAATTTTAGAATAAAATCAGCTTCCATCATAACCGGCAAGGCTATAATAAACAGCAAAAAATAAGATATCTTTGAACTTTCACATAATAATTTACATGTAGCCTCAGAGTCATTGGCTGCATACCTCTTTGTAATTTGAGGATTCACAGCACTTTGGAACCCACCAGTAAGTCCTTGAACAGCACCTGATATTTGACATGAAACTCCTCTCGCAGCGTTGGCAACAGGACCACCAAACATATTCATCAAAATGTTTACTCCTTGATCTTTCATTAACCAGGCAATTGTTCCAAACATATTCCAACCTGTAAATTTTAACATTGAATTGAAGACTGAGCTATCCCATTTTAATCGCAATTTACATTCTGGGAATTGTCTAACGCAATATACACGGTAAATAATTGCCATCAGAAATTGGAAGAAGAACATGATGAATCCCCAAAAGATAAGGCGGTCATAAGGATATACAATCAACAGAAATACGAGGAAAAGTTTTCCGAACGATTCTCCAAGACCTACATAAGCATAAATATGCATGTGCTCATGTGACACAATCGACGCATGATAAGGCGTCTGTAATACTCCGAGTATTGTAGAAAACACAGAAGCCTGATAGACCCAATTTGCTGCAGTCATACGTTCCACAGGGATATTCAAATAGGTATTGACAAACCATAAGCCTGCCGTTTCTGCTGCTATTAGAACTAAAGCCGCAAGACCTATATGTATCAACACTGTCATGTTGAAAATGCGGTTGTAATTTCCTCTTTCTTTTTTACCTAATTCTACTGTCAGAAAACGCTGCGTAGCTACAGACATCGAACCATTCAGGAACGTGAGCATGGTGATTACACCACCTACAACATTATAGATACCAAAATCTGATACGCCTAACGCTTCAAGGATCTTACGGGACGTATATAGCGAAATAATCATCGATACGAAAGTCCTGATATACAGGAATATCGTATTCTTAACTACTCTTTTATTTGCTTCAACTGACATTTTTAAAAATTACGATTTTTAAGTTTCCAAATAGCCTTATGGTCAGCCAAGACGATATTCATAGCCATATCGAATGATAATATTGGATATAAAATATTGAACAAACGTGATCTACGTCCCTGAATAGACGGATGTCTTAATTGGGTGTTCCCATCTACAGCCTCATCCACACTGCGTTCAATAATATGAAAATGACTTTTTACGGCTTGTAGCAAATTCAAGCCTTTGTCTGTCATTGGTAAAAGCAAGCTTACGCCATCCCTAGTTTCTTCAGGAAGAATTTCTGCATTTTTCAGTCCCCAGAAATCGCCAATAGTCATATCAGACACTCTTGAAGGAGATGCGAAAGGACATTGGTAACAACTTGATTGATAAGTCATTCCGTCCATAAACCCCTTCATGTACAAATCCTTATAAGGTTCTTCCCACACATCTGCATTGTGACTAAAATTTGGCGCTTTAAAAGAAATAATGAAACTATTTCCCTTTCGAAAAGAGATGTGTTGAATCTTTTGCCCTTTTGCCACATGTTTGATATGATCATGCAGCATCTTCTGTGAAGGAACACCATGACAAATCAAATCTACAAGATACAAATGTTCTGGCAAATGCTTTATATAATTTTTCAATCCGGCTACTTGACATGGAGTTCCAATAAACAGAACCGGTTTCCCATTTTTTAAGTCCCTCTTCACCTCCTTGAACAAGCCACAGACATTGCTTTGCACATATTTTGAACCTTGGAGTTTAGATAAATCCGTATGATCTTCCACTCGAATATGGCATATATCTATTCCATCAGAAGTACAACCATAAACAACACCACCTTTATCTAAAATATATGATGAGAAGACATAAGCAGCCCCACCAGAAGAACTCAACAAATGTTCTTGCCTGTTCTTATTCCAGGCCGCCAAAGCCTTTAATGGATACTTTAATGATATGTTAGAAACATCCATTGGGCATACATTATCACATACACCACACTCGATACAAATAGCAGAATCTACCTGAGGATAAAGAAATCCCTTGGCATCTTCAATCATTTGAATACAATGCTTAGGACATATTTCCGCACAAGCATTACATCCGCAACATTCTGCTTTTTTCTTATCTGAAACAGACATATCAATACTTGTATTCTGGAGTTTTTATTTTGTTTTTTCCTGTTGTGTAGTCATTTATTTACTGCTGATCAGGCGTTTCCAAAATGATGTCTTTCTTTTCTCTTCATTCCCCTGAAGCTCCTGTAAATAGCGTTCATAACTCCATCTATGGGTGACCATTTCGTAAACTGCTCCCCAGTCCGGTAATCCGCCTACATTGCGATCGTCAATGAACAGGTCGGCTTTGAGTTTTCTGCAAGGAGCAGAGGGGTTTTCTTTAGCCTGTTCTTCCGGGTAGTTGCTGTTGACTGCATAGAATTCCAGACCTCTTTCCCGGCAGAATTCTACTGCCTCGTCCAGTAATTTACCTTCGCGTACGGTCCAGAGTATCAGTTGATGATGTTCTGCCTGTAATTGCTTGAGAGTTACAATGGCAAAAGGAATCTCTTTCCCGATATGTGGATATCGGTGTTCCACGATGGTTCCGTCAAAGTCTACGGCTATGATCATCTTTTAATAATTTTAGAGTTTGGAAATTGGCAGGAACGGATAGCGTTTGCAAATAGCTTGTTCATCAGCTATCAGTTTTTGTTGCTGCTCCGGCTGGGTATCGGCATATCGCTCTGCAATGGCCGTTATGATTTTATGAGTTTCCTGACACAGATTGTCTATTTCTTTTAGTTCTCCCGGCTGGAGCTTATAATATATCTTTTCACAGTATTTTCCGATCCCTTTTAGGATTAGTAACTGTACTTGAGCTGCATTCGATAATTCTTCTGTCAACATCCAGTATCGGGATTTCATGATCCATTGTTCCAGACTTTGGGCCAAAACCATCAGGTCAAGACAGTTTTGGGGATAAAAAAAACATTGGGCAATATCCGACTGAAATGAAACGAATTCATCTTTATATGTGAGAGCCTGGGATCCGTTTTGTGTTTCTTGTCGCTGGCGGATGTATTCGTCAACATTCTCAAAACTTTCTTTACTGATTCCTCCGATAGCTACGGTCATGTTGCCGACGGTAGTAACCAGACACTTGTCGCGGGCGATACGGATGCAATATCCTTCTATACCGGTCAGAACTCCGGATGTTATTTTAATTAGTGTATGGTTTGAGGAATAATAATCAAAGGAGTGGGGCATAAAGCGAATGTGATGAGGATTTATTTGGGAAAGCTGCATGAAAGGTTGCATGACGCGATCAGGAATAATTGCTGTTTTCTTGGTACTGCAATCCTTTACAAGATACAGATCTATTGCTATCTGGTTCAGATAGTTTTGTATTTCCCGGCTGTTTCCTTGAATGAAAATAAGACCTGATATGGTAGGCCGTTCTGTTTTCCTCACATGGCTTTTACCACGTTTGTATGCAATACTTTTATGAATGAATGTTTTGAATTTTAATATTAGTTTTTCATTAATAGTTTCTACTTTGGCATGATGGACAAAAAGGTAGCACCAAGAGTTGGTTTGATTGTCTTGAGGGCAAATCTTCTCTTCCGGACCTGGATTTTGAGGCTCGTTCTGAAATTTGTCCTTAATGACTTTAGAAGAAGTATCTGTACTATACAGTGGCATCGAGACTTTTTCTAATTTATGTTGGGTTTGGTGCTTCGATTTCTTTTTATTGAACTCATATGCACCTCTCTTTTATAAATGAAGTTTAGAACTTTATTCATAATAATAGCTTCTGGGCAGTTTGTCCATTGGTTTTCTGTCTTTTAAGGTCTATCTCTTCTGAAGAGATGGATTTTTCACGACAAAGATATAAAAACTATTATAAAGAGAGAAGGAATCTGTACTTAAAATTTGATTTTTAACTAAATACCTAAAAAAATGTTTTAGTAAAAAAACTTCCAGGATGTATAATATGCTGTGTCTTAAAGATATATCACAGGCACTTCATCTCTTCAGAAGAGATAGAGTGATTTATAAAACAAGTATAGACTATATTTTATTGATTATCATTCTATTCGCTTTATCTATAATAGAATTGTCAAGGGAGGCAAGATAGATTCGTGTTGTGCTTTCAGAGTTGTGTCCCATTCCTTCGCTTATTACTCCAATCGGAATATTTTGGCTTTTAGCTATGCTGGCCCAGGAATGCCGGGCTACATACATTGTGATATGGGATGGCAGTTCCAGGATTTTTGAGATTTTTCTTAGTTTGTGATTTATCAAATGAAGTGCATTTCTATATTGCTTCAGTTCTTCTTTATGATGTTGTATAATAGGTAGCAAGTATTCCGTAGGAGTTGGACCATATTTGTCAACGATATCTTGCATGCATTTCTCCCATCGGATAAATAATTGCTGTCCGGTTTTTCTTCTTCTATAGATCAATACTTCATTATGTAGATCTTTTTTCTTCAGATAGGCCATATCTATAAATGACATGCCTCGGGTGTAGAAGCTGAAAAGAAACATGTCTCTGGCGAAATCGAGGGAGGTATCATATGACAAATCTTGTAATTTTAATTGTTTGATCGTTTTGAAAGGAACAGCGCGTTTGACGGTCTTTCCTATACCTGTGTAAACATGTCTGAAGGGATAGTGTTGGGTGGTCAGTTCTTTGTCTACGGCACGGTTGTAAGTTGCCCGGAGGATACGCATGTAAAATGAAATAGTGTTCATTGAAATACCTTTTTGCTGTAAGTGAGCCTGGTAGCTTTGTATGAGGTCGGAGGTTATGTCATCGAACAAGATGTCATGTCCTTCTCTGAAGCTCATGAAGCTGTTGAGTGTTGTCTGATAGGTTTCGGCTGTACGTATTCTGTATAGGGATTTTAATTGTTTGATAATGTATTGCATGAAAGTGAACAGGGATTGTTCTTTGGCGTTTTGGTGAAATTGGAAGACAATTTCATCTGCTGTATATCCGGTGGGACGTTTGTCAAGCGACGCTATAATTTTGTGTAATCGTTCTTGATCCCATTTGATTTTTTCCCAAGTATTTCGAAGAATTGAAAAACGATTTTGAGAGGAACGGGGGTCAACAATGTATTCTTCTTGTTGATTCCATTCAGAAGCAAGTATTTTATAATTGGTACTGATCTGGCGTACCATGCGTCCATGAATCACTTGGTAGTATATAGATCCCATTTTTCCGGTAACAGTGGACGGCCTGAATTTTACTTTTACTGATGTCATATCTTTCTGGTTTTATAATTAGTTAATAAGTCGTTTTCATAAACAGATGAAATCTTAAGTGGTTTAGATGCGTTGTCTGTATTTAAGGGAATGAAGATAGATATTCATTTTTTAGATATACCAGAATTCTCTATCTTTGCATAGGCATAAGTTTATCAGACAAACATTTCTTAAGAATTTTATATTTATGTATACCAATAAGGAAATATGGAATGTGACATATCCCATATTCTTGGGACTTTTGGCACAAAATGTAATCAATGTAACGGATACGGCTTTTCTGGGACATGTCGGTGAAGTGGCACTGGGAGCTGCAGCTATGGGAGGATTGCTTTATATTTGTGTCTATACAGTTGCTTTTGGTTTCAGTGTCGGATCGCAGATTTTGATAGCCCGCCGGAATGGAGAAGGAAACTTCCGGGCTGTGGGACCGATTATGTGGCAAGGTTCGGCCTTTAGTTTGGGTATGGCCGTTGCTTTGCTGATACTTATGTATGGGTTTGCTGAGCCTTTGATAAGGATGCTGATTACTTCGGATGCCATATTTACGGCAACTTATGAATTTTTTGTCTGGCGTATCTGGGGATTCCTTTTTGCATTTGTCAATGTCATGTTCCGGGGACTTTATATCGGAATTACACGGACAAAGGTGTTGACAATGAATGCCATCGTGATGGCTCTGGTCAATGTGTTTCTGGATTATGTACTGGTCTTCGGTGAATTAGGTTTTCCGGAAATGGGAGTACGGGGGGCAGCTTTGGCTTCGGTAATAGCAGAGGCTTCCTCACTGGTGTTTTATCTGGTTTATACGTATTGGAAGGTTGATCTGAAGAAATACGGATTGAATCATTTTGGACGTTTCAATCCGGAAATGGTATTACGGATTTTGCGTATATCCTGTTTTACAATGGTACAGTATTTTTTGGCTATGGCCATTTGGTTCGTTTTCTTTATCGCTTTGGAGCGGCTGGGACAAAGACAACTGGCGATTGCGAATATTGTGCGGAGCGTTTACGTTGTTTTATTGATTCCCGTACAGGCACTTTCTACCACCGCCAATACGCTGGTGAGTAATCTGATCGGTTCGGGAGGAGTCTTGAAGGTTGTCGGGCTGTTACATCGCATTGCCCGGATGTCTTTTCTGATCATGATTGTATGTGTGATCTTCTGTCTGCTTTTCCCTCAGGCTATTCTTTCAGTCTATACCAGTGAGGCTGCTCTGGTCATGGAGTCTGTTCCTGCATTGGATGTTGTGTGCGGTGCCATGCTGATTGCGGCTGTGGCTAATGTATATTTTAATGGAATCTCCGGAACAGGAAATACGCAGGCGGCCCTGGTGCTTGAGATTGGAGTGCAGGTCTTTTATGCTCTTTATGTGATCGTTGTAGGAATGATACTTCGGGCTCCGGTGCACATTTGTTTTACAACGGAAGTGATTTATTATATGCTGATGTTAGGTTTCAGTTTGTTGTATCTGAAAAAGGCCCGATGGCAAAACAAGAAGATTTAAGGTATTGAGTGTTATATTGTAAAAATGGAAAAGATTTGTTGGAAGGGACATGCTTCGATGTTCGGAGCAAATGTTATGTGGGGACTGATGTCTCCGATTTCTAAGTTTATAATGGTTGGTGGAGCTGTAACTCCATTGGTTGTCACCGATCTGCGTATTGGAGGGGCAATGGTGTTGTTTTGGATTGCTTCCTTTTTTCAGAAGCCGGAACATGTGAATCATAAGGATCTGGCAAGTTTGTTTGTTGCTTCCCTTCTGGCCATTGTGTTTAATCAGGGATGTTTTATCTTTGGAGTAAGCTTGAGCTCTCCGGGAGATGCTTCAATCATTACAACCAGCATGCCGCTCTGGGCCATGGTGCTGGCGGCTGTCATTTTAAAGGAACCGATCACGGGAAAGAAAGTGCTGGGAATTGCGGCTGGAGCCGGTGGAGCTTTGTTGCTGATTTTAGGAAGCGGACAAGGTGTTCAGTCGTCTGTTGGAAATGAGGATACAGCTATTTGGGGTGATTTGCTGGTTATGCTGGCTCAATGTTGTTATGCGCTGTACATTGTTCTGTATAAGGATTTTGTAAATAAGTATTCATTGGTAACCATTATGAAATGGATGTTTACTTATGCCTTTATTTGTATATTGCCTTTCTCTGCCAGTGATCTGATGAAAGTGAATTGGGCTGGTTTGCAATGGACGGAGATCGGGGGACTGGCTTTTATTGTGATCGGTGCCACTTTTATCAGTTATATGCTGGTTGTCGTGGGGCAGAAGAATCTTCGGCCGACCGTAGCCGGAATGTACAATTACATCCAGCCGCTTGTTGCTTGCATCGTAGCCATTTGCTGGGGAATGGATTCCTTTAATCTGGTGAAGGGGATTGCCGTTGTATTGATTTTCGGTGGAGTATATCTGGTGACTGCCAGTCGCAGCCGGAAGGAAATGGAAGCCTACGAAGCAGAGCGTCAGGCTTCCGGAAAATAAAGGGCTTTTCGGATAGAGATTGTCATTCTTCTGAAATTTATTCGATTATTCCAGTTATTTTCCGTATTTTTGCACCCTGTGCGATAAAATGCATTGTTACAAGTAAATAAATAATAAAGCAAAGATATATGTTCGATAATTTAAGTGAAAGACTTGAGCGGTCATTCAAGATATTGAAAGGTGAAGGAAAGATCACTGAAATCAATGTTGCAGAGACCCTGAAAGATGTACGTCGTGCTTTGTTGGATGCCGACGTGAACTATAAAGTGGCAAAGAACTTCACGGATACAGTGAAGGAAAAGGCTTTGGGACAAAATGTATTGACTGCCGTAAAGCCTAGCCAGTTGATGGTAAAGATTGTACATGATGAGCTGACCAAGCTGATGGGTGGTGATACGGCTGAAATCGAATTGAAGAATCGTCCGGCTGTTATCCTGATGTCAGGTCTGCAAGGTTCCGGTAAGACTACATTCTCCGGAAAGCTGGCTCGCATGCTGAAGATGAAAAAGAACCGTAAGCCTTTGTTAGTTGCTTGTGACGTTTATCGTCCGGCTGCAATCGAACAGTTGAAGGTGTTGGGACAGCAGGTTGAAGTACCTGTGTATAGCGAACCGGAAAGCAAGAATCCTGTACAGATTGCATTGAATGCCATTCAGGAAGCAAAGGCAAAAGGATATGATCTGGTTATTGTCGATACAGCAGGTCGTCTGGCTATCGATGAACAGATGATGAATGAGATTGAAGCGATTAAGAATGCTATCAATCCGGATGAAACATTGTTTGTCGTTGATGCAATGACCGGACAGGATGCCGTGAATACGGCACGTGAATTCAATGAACGTCTGGACTTCAATGGTGTAGTACTGACGAAGTTGGATGGTGATACACGTGGTGGTGCGGCTTTGTCTATCCGTACGGTGGTAAACAAACCGATTAAGTTTGTCGGTACCGGTGAAAAACTGGATGCAGTAGATCAGTTCCATCCGGCCCGTATGGCTGACCGTATATTGGGAATGGGTGATATCGTATCCTTGGTAGAACGTGCTCAGGAACAATACGATGAAGAGGAAGCAAAGCGCTTGCAGAAGAAAATCCAGAAGAATCAGTTTGACTTCAATGACTTCCTGACTCAGATTCAGCAAATCAAGAAGATGGGTAACCTGAAGGAACTGGCTTCCATGATTCCGGGTGTAGGTAAAGCCATCAAGGATATTGATATTGATGATAATGCCTTCAAGAGCATCGAAGCAATTATTTATTCCATGACACCGCAGGAACGTACTCATCCTGAAATTCTGAACGGCAGCCGTCGTACACGTATCGCTAAAGGTAGCGGAACGAATATTCAGGAAGTAAACCGTTTGCTGAAACAGTTTGATCAGACCCGTAAAATGATGAAGATGGTGACTGGCAGCAAAATGGCTGGCATGATGCAGAAAATGCAGAAGATGAAAAAATAAATGTTCATTGGCTGAACTTATCAATCAGGCACGAAATGCGTAGGATCGCGTTTTCGTGCCTGATTTCTTTTATTATTCCTGATACAGCAGATATTTCTTTCGGATGTCTTTGTACTTTTCCAGGGCGGGTTGCCAGGACTGCCTGATTTCTTTTTCTGTTTTACCTTGCAGGATATCCCGTCGCACCTGATCTGTTCCCATTAATAAATCAAACCAGCGAGGGCGGGTGAAAAATTCTTTTTCAGCATTAAAGGTCTTGTCTTTAGCAGCTTTGGCCCGATAAAGCCGGTAAAATTCCAGTATGTATTTGAGAGAGAATCCCTGAGGCAGGTCGCGTTCGGCTTCTTCAGGAAGGGTTCCGTTGGTTGTTGCTCGGGAAGTGTGAGACCCAGATGCTGGCGTTGCTGTCTGATCCCGGAAATCAACTCCGTAACAGATGCGGTCCTTGTGGAGCGGGTTCTTGTCGAAACCCTCCAGAGAACGGGGGGTGAACTGGAAGCTGAAGGCATTGGTATATGGACTTCCTATCACCTGAAAAGGATATTCTGTTCCACGTCCGATACTGACGGATGTTCCTTCAAAAGGACAGAGAGACGGGTATAAGGCAATGGCACGGTCGTTGGGCAGATTGGGAGACGGTTTGACAGGAAGTGAATAGGGCTGTCCGTGTTTCCAGCCTTTCACTGGGATAACGGTCAGCTGGCAGGACAGATTTTTTCCCAGCCATCCTTCTCCATTGATCATTTGGGCTAATTCGCCGACGGTACATCCATGAAGAACCGGAACGGGCAACATTCCGACGAAACTTTTCCAGTTGGGGCGCAATACCGGTCCGTCTACGTAGTCACAGGGATTCGGACGGTCCAGGACTATGACTTCCTTTCCTTGTTCTGCACAGGCTTGCATGACATAGTAGAGTGTACTGATATAGGTGTAGAAACGGGCTCCTACATCTTGAATGTCGAATACCATTACATCCAGATCTTGCAATTGTTCCGGTAACGGCTTTTTGTTTTTGCCATAAAGTGATATAATGGGAAGTCCGGTGCGGATATCTTTTCCGTCCCGGATGGTTTCTCCTGCGTCAGCGGTTCCCCGGAAGCCATGTTCCGGAGCAAAAATCCGAATGAGTTTTACCTGTGTATTCAAGGCATCCGGCAAGGGAGTTGTTCCGCATCGGGAAGTCTGATTGATCACTAAACCAGTCCGTTTGTTTTTTAATAAAGGGAGCAGAATGTCTAATTGGTCAGCTCCATTCCGAATCTGGGGATTCACAGCCAGGACGGGAGAGAGGAAGATTAACAGTTCGCAAAGGAATAATGTGATATATTTCATCATGTCTTAGATTATTTTTGTAGTTTTGTAGATTGCAAATATAAACATAAAAAATTATGAATCCTTTAGCTTTAATAGACAAATATTATCCGGAAGAGAATGAATTGAAACATATTTTGCTGACACATAGCCGTTCGGTAGCGGACAAGGCTCTGGCAATGGCCCGCAATCATCCGGAACTGAATCTGGATCTGGCTTTTGTAGAGGAAGCAGCCATGTTGCATGATATAGGAATTTTCAGGACGGATGCGGATGGAATTCATTGTTTTGGCACGTATCCTTATATTTGTCATGGATATCTGGGATCAGAACTTGTGGCTGCTGAAGGTTTTCCGAAACATGCTCTGGTGTGCGAACGTCATACGGGAGCCGGTCTTTCCCTGCAAAGTATTCTGGAACAGAATTTACCGGTTCCGCATCGTGAGATGGTGCCGCTCAGTCTGGAAGAACAGATTATTTGTTTTGCTGATAAGTTCTTTTCCAAAACGAAACTGGACCGGGAGAAGAGTGTGGAAAAAGCACGGAACAGTATTGCCAAGTATGGTGAAGAAGGATTGATCCGCTTTGATCATTGGTGTGAACTCTTTTTATAGTCTTAAAATTGCATTAAAAGTTAAGGCTTTCGCATGAATTTGCGACAGATTATTTACCTTTGCACCGCAATTGCGTAAAAAACAACTGAATGACGTCATTTAAAAGAACTACATATTCACTGATATTGCTGTTTGTGGTGGGCTTTTTCTGCTCATTTTATGCTGAGGCCCAGCGCGTAAGAGGGAAGCGGCAACGGGGAAATCCGGAAACAGCCGAACGGATGGACTCTGTACAGGGAGACTCTCTGTATGCAGACAGCCTGGCTCTTGCCGATACGACCCGGAAAAAGAAGGAGCCTCTGGATGCTCCTGTCCAGTATGAGGCAGCAGATTCAATCGTCTTTACGCAGGGAGGTTATGCTCATTTGTTTGGTGATGGTAAGGTGAACTATCAGAATATAGAACTGACTTCCGCCTTGATTACCATGAACATGGACAGCAGTACGGTATATGCACGTGGTATTGCCGATACGACAGGTGTGGAATCAGGAACTCCGGTTTTTAAAGACGGTGAGACTCCTTATGAGTCAAAGGTGATGCGATATAACTTCAAGACGAAGAAGGGTTTTATCAACAGCATTGTAACTCAGCAGGGGGAAGGTTATGTAACCAGCCAGGATGCCAAGAAAAATGAAGATGATGTCATTTTCATGCGTAACGGAATGTATACGACATGCGACAATCATGAGCATCCGCATTTTTATCTGAGACTTTCACAGGCCAAAGTACGCCCGAAGAAGAATGTGGTCTTCGGACCGGCGCAGCTGGTGGTGGAAGATGTGCCTTTGCCTATTGCCGTGCCTTTTGGCTTTTTCCCGTTTAACAGCAGTTATTCGTCCGGATTCATTATGCCGACTTATGGAGACGAATTGAACCGTGGTTTCTACCTGCGAGACGGAGGATATTATTTTGCCATCAGTGACCGGATGGATTTGAAACTGCTGGGTGAAATTTTTACGAAAGGTTCGTGGGGAGTGTCGGCTGCTTCTAATTACAACAAGCGCTACAGGTTCAGCGGTAATTTCAATTTCAGTTATCTGGTGACAAAGACCGGTGAAAAGAATATGCCGGACTATTCGGTATCCAAGGACTTTAAGTTGCAGTGGAGCCACCGGCAGGATGCCAAGGCTAATCCGAACAGTTCTTTCTCTGCCAGTGTAAACTTTGCGACCAGTAGTTATGACCGCTCGAATCTTTCCAGCTTGTATGATCCGAACCAGTATTCTCAGAATACGAAAGCTTCCAGTGTCAGTTATTCACGCAGTTTTCCTTCTATTGGTTTGAATATCTCAAGTACATTCAATGTAACGCAAAATACCCGTGACTCATCCATGACGATGACATTGCCTGATTTGAATATTTCGTTAAACCGTATTTATCCGTTCAAGCGTAAAAAGTCAGTCGGAGACCAGCGCTGGTATGAAAAGATTTCTTTCCAGTATACCGGTAGTTTGACCAATTCAATCAGTACGAAGGATAATTTGCTGTTTAAAACTCCGCTGAACCAATGGGATAACGGTATGCAGCATAAGATTCCGGTAACGGCAACTTTCTCTTTATTCAAGTATATTAATATTGTACCTTCGTTCAATTATACCGAACGCTGGTATTTGCGGAAAGTAAAACAGAGTTATGATCCTGCTTCAACGGCAAGCGGACATGTGCGAAGAGATACCATCAACGGCTTTAATCGTGTCTATGATTACAATATGTCCGTGCAGATGAATACGAAACTGTATGGTATGTACAAGCCGTTGTTTATGAAGAGCAAGGAGCTGCAGATCCGTCATGTGTTCACTCCGACGGTAAGTTATACTTATACTCCTAACTTCGGTGCTTCACGCTACGGCTATTATGATACCTATACCTATACGGATGAATATGGTGAAGTCCGTACGGTACAGTATTCCCTGTATGAAGGAGCGGCCTACGGAACTCCGGGTAAGGCGATGTCGCAGAATATCAGTTTCTCGATTGATAACAATGTGGAAATGAAGATGCGTTCAGACAAGGATAGTACTGGATATAAGAAAGTGAGTCTGATAGACCAGCTGGGAGCTAACTTGTCGTATGATATGGCCAATAAGAAATGGAGTGACTTGCAGATGAATTTGCGTCTGAAGTTCCCCAACAACTATACTTTCAACATGAATGCTTCGTTTGCCACTTATGCCTATCAGTTCGATAAGAGTGGAAATATCGTGGTCGGTGACCGGACGGAATGGTCTTACGGCCGGTTCGGACGTTTCCAGGGATATAGTGGATCATTCTCTTATACGTTGAACAATGATACTTTCAAGAAGTTGTTTGGCAAGAAAGAAGATAAAGAAGATAAGAATAAGGAAAATCCGGAAGAAGGTGAAGAGAATGAAGACGGCACAACGGATCAGCAGAAGACCAATTCCAACATGCGTAAAACGGAAGCTGCTTCGATGGATTCGGACGGATATCTGGCCTTTAAGTTTCCATGGAGTTTAAGTTTGAGCTATAGCTACAGTATTCGTGAGAATCAGGATAAGGAAAAGTTCAATATCAAGAAGATGCGTTATCCGTATAAGCTGACTCATTCGTTGAATATTTCCGGAAACTTCAAGATCGGAAGCCGGTGGAATATGAGTTACTCAAGCGGTTACGACTTCACTTCGAAAGAAATGTCTATGACGACGTTGAATATTACCCGTGACTTGCACTGCTTTAATATGAGTTGTGGTTTGGTCTTCGGGCCGTTTACTTCATATAATTTCTCTATCCGGGCAAATTCCAGTATGCTGCGCGATGCTTTGAAGTGGGATCAGCGAAGCAATACGGGTAGTTCCGTTACCTGGTATTAAATGTAGAGACAGACTGAAACAAATCGCCTCCGTCCTGTTGGGTTATCAGATCAGGACGGAGGCGATTTGTTTTGGGAAGACCGATGTTACCATACGATGGGTGTTTCCCCATGCTGTATCAGGTATTCGTTGGCACGGCTGAAATGCCGGTTGCCGAAGAAGCCGTTGTAAGCTGAAAGAGGAGAGGGGTGGACAGATGTCAGTACCAGATGTTTGTTCCGGTCAATGAAAGCACCTTTCTTTTGTGCATACGATCCCCACAGGATGAAGACCAGGTGTTCCCGCTTTTCTGCAAGTGCCCGGATGGCTGCATCCGTGAATTCTTCCCATCCCTTGCGCTGATGTGAGCCGGCCTGATGAGCTCTTACTGTCAGTGTAGCATTGAGCATCAGGACTCCCTGTTCGGCCCATCGGGTCAGGTTTCCGGTAGCCGGAATAGGGGTTCCCAGGTCATCGTGGATTTCTTTGAAGATGTTTTGCAGGGAGGGCGGAAAAGGAACACCGTCATTCACGGAGAAACAGAGACCATGAGCCTGTCCCGGACCATGATAAGGATCCTGTCCGATGATAACGACTTTTACTTTATTGTAAGGACAAAGATTAAAAGCGTTGAATATCAGTTTGCCTGGAGGATATACCGTGGTTGTCTGGTATTCCTGTCTTACGAAATCAGTCAACCGGATAAAATAATCCTTTTCGAATTCGGGGGCAAGTACTTCTTTCCAGGTTTCTTCTATTTGTATATTCATAATTGATCGGCTTACAGGAGTTAAATTAAAGGCATATTCATGCGGCTGCATTCCTGCCGCATGTCTTCCGGCCAGATGCTGGCTTGTATTTCTCCGATATGTGCTTTTTTCAGGTAGAGCATACACAGTCTCGACTGCCCGATACCGCCGCCAATGCTCAGCGGAAGAGAACCTTCCAGCAGACGACGATGGAAGTACAGTTTTTCGCGTTCTTCTTTTCCTGTCAGTTCCAGCTGTTTCAGCATGGCTTCCTTGTTGACACGGATACCCATGGATGAGAGTTCCATGGCACGGTCGAGCACGTCATTCCATACCAGCAAGTCCCCGTTGAGACCGGCCAGTCCGGTTTTCGGATCAATGGTCGACCAGTCATCATAGTCCGGTGCGCGCAAATCATGAGGTTGTCCGTTGCTCAGTTTGCCACCGATTCCGATGATGAAGACTGCCCCGTAATGTTGGGTGATCAGGTTTTCCCGTTCTTTGGGAGTTTTGTCGGGATACATTTGGAGTAACTCTTCGGCGTGGATAAAATGGATGTCATTGGCCAGGAAAGGAGTGATCTGCGGATACATTTCGCAAACCATGTATTCCGTGCGTCGCATTGCCGCATAGATACGTGTAACGATGTTTTTCAGGAAATCCATGTTCCGTTGTTCGGGAGTGATGACCCGTTCCCAGTCCCATTGATCCACGTAAAGTGAATGCAGGTTGCCCAGTTCTTCATCAGCCCGGATCGCATTCATGTCGGTGTAGATTCCGTATCCGGGTTCAATGTTATAATCAGCTAAAGTAACTCTTTTCCATTTGGCGAGTGAGTGCACGACTTCAGCACGCTGGTCGCCCAGATCCTTGATGGGAAAGGAAACGGCACGTTCCACACCATTCAGGTCGTCGTTGATACCCATACCTGTCAGGACAAATAAAGGTGCCGTGACACGGCGCAAACGGAGTTCGGAGGACAGATTTTGCTGGAAGAACTCTTTGATCTGCTTAATACCCAGCTCAGTCTGTTTCATGTCGAGCAGTTGCTGATAGTGTGTAGGTTTTATAAGGTAACTCATAGTTTTTTAATATTAATGGATAATCGTTGGCAAAGATAGGTATATTTTGTAAATATGCAATTAATTTTTATGTAAAGTAGTCAATTTGATTTCTTTTTCTTTTGTTTATTGAAAGTTTTGATAGTTTTGTTTGTTGGGGTAAAGAAAAGATTTTGTAATTTTTTAGCCGATTCATTAGGAAGAAAGCTAAGGAAATTGTATTTTTGCTGCGCATTTGAGGAATGCACCCGTAGTTCAATGGATAGAATAATGGATTCCGGTTCCATCGATTGGGGTTCGACTCCCCACGGGTGTACTACTTTGAGAATATTTGATAATGAAGACTCACTAAATCGGCTAATTTAGTGAGTCTTTCTTTTTAAGAGATTAGCCATTAAATCGACAGTTGTATGAATTATGCTTTTGAAATCTGTGCCAATTCAGCAGAAAGTTGTGTGGCTGCACAGGAAGGCGGAGCCAACCGCGTAGAATTGTGCGCGGCTATTCCGGAAGGTGGAACAACTCCTTCGTATGGAGAAATCCGTATGGCACGCAAGTTGATTGATATCCGTTTGCATGTGATTATTCGTCCGCGTGGAGGAGATTTCCTTTATTCACCGGTTGAGATTGAAACCATGGAAGAAGATATTCGCATGGCTCGTCAGGCAGGAGCTGACGGAGTGGTGTTTGGTTGTCTGACTCCGGAGGGTGAACTGGATATGCCTGCTATGGAGCGTCTGATGAAGGCGGCGGAAGGAATGGCTGTGACTTTCCATCGGGCTTTTGATTATGTAAAAGATCCGAAGCAGGTATTGGAAACACTGATTCAGCTGGGAGTGGACCGTGTGCTGACTTCCGGACAGCAGCCTGTGGCTATCAAGGGAGCGGCATTGCTGGCTGATCTGGTAAAACAGGCCGACGGACGAATTGTGATAATGCCGGGTTGTGGTGTCAATGAATCGAATATTGCGGAACTGGCCCGTTTGACAGGAGCTTCGGAGTTCCATTTCTCTGCACGTGAGAATAAGGAAAGTCAGATGAAGTTGCGTAATCCAGCCTTGTCGATGGGAGGTACTGATATGGATGAATATATGCATCCGGTAACAACTGCCAAGCGTGTACGCAATACCATACAGGCTTTGAAGTCTTCGCTTTAAGGCTGTCTGAAAAAGCCCGCGGGCTTTTAGCAAAAAGGTTTCGGCGTTTAATCAAAAACGCCGAAACCTTTTTTATTTTTGTCTCGTTCTTTTTTCAGCCGGATCAGAGGCCGTGGATCACGTGCAGCATCTGTTCACCCAGGCCGATGGTATATCCTTGAGACTGGAATACAACCCGGTTGAATGTGTCACCAATGATGAATACCGGCAACTGTCCGCCGTTGTTGAGCTTCATGTTGGTTGCAATTTCTTTGCGGATCTTTCCGTCAGTATCAATACCGAAGCTGATGGTTGAAGGCAGGTTCGGGAATGCCTTGCGGTCAAACTTCTTATAGGCTGCTTCGTCAGTAAACAGAAGTACGATTTTCCGTCCCCATTTTTCATAGTCGGCTTTCTTTACTTCAATATCTTTCAAAGCATGGTTGGTCGGTTCCTGTCCGACTCCCAGTACACCTACAATGTAGTAGCCGCGTCCTGTTGTAGAAAGGATGGAAACTTCTTCTTTTGTTTCCGGATTCAGATAGGTGGCTTCTGAATTGAAATTACCGATGACACGGATTTCTTCAGCATTGTCTCTCATCACCAGGTCAACGGTCGTTGTTTTTCCTTCTTCAATGGTGAAGAAAGTGACGTTGCTCAGTACACTTCCGTTTGCCAGGCGGCTTCCTGTTACAAGCATGTAGTATCCGGTTTCAATCGGGGTTCCATTCTTCAACAGGGATTCCCAGGTTGCATTTTCCGGATAGTTCAGCAGACGGAAACTGCCGTTGTCATACTTCGAAATACTGAAGTGTGAATAATATTTCGGGTTGTTAAGACGTGAGATCGGTTTGTAGGTAGCCTTCAGTGTACCTTCTGACGGGCGCTGTGCTACGGCGGTCTCGAAGTTTACATGAGTCAGTTCTCCGTTGTGACGGTAGTAGATGTTGCCGTTGACTGCATCTTTCCAGGCAGGGATTCCCATGCTGCGTGCAGCTGCAACGAAGAAGATTTCGCGGGAACGGCTATCGGTTACACGGCTGTTCCAGGTTCCTGCCGGTGAAGCTACGGCAGCTCCGGTATTCAAGTCATCGCGTACGGTCAGACTGTCCTTGCACCAGTTGACCAGTTGCTGCGGATCGTTCTTGAACTGTTCAGCCAGGCTGGCCGGAATGTTCTTCTGCAAGTAAGAACGATACGGAGTCAGCAGTTCGTTCTCGATGCGCGGTGCAAGTACTTCATTCACGTCAGCCTGTGCATCGGTATTGTAAAGGTGATCTTCCAGTACGCTGCATGGAGTGTCGCGCAAGTCTTTGTCGGATACGGTAGAAAGCAGTGCAAGAGCCCGTTCGCCCATATTCTTGGCAACGGCATTCTTCAGGAATTGCATGATTTCTGCGTAGTTTCCTCTTGATTTGATGATGCAGGCAACTGTCTTATCAGCATCCAGCTTCTGTTCGTCAGCGAATGCTTTTGCTTTTTCTTCTGTCGGGAAGGAAGCTACATACGCATTGCGGATAGCGTCTTCCTCATTCATTCTGCGGGTATTCTCGGCGCGCTGTTCCGGAGTAACTTCCGGGATGTTGGCTTTTTCAGCCGGCGGAACCATGTCGAACGGAAGAGTGACAGGATCTCCTTCCTGTTTGTCGAGAACGATGTTGACTTGTTTGTCCTTGCCGAATGAAACTTTCTGGAAACCGAACTTGCCGTTGGCAGATGCAAATACCAGCATGTCTCCCAGTCCGGCAGATAAGGTTGCACATCCTTTTTCGTCGCTGACTTTATGGGCTACGGTATAGAATTCTCCATAGTTGTATACTTTGAACTCTACATCAGCTCCCGCTACAGGTTTCTGGTCAGCACCGGTGACAAGGATTTCGGCCGGAGCGCTCTGTCCATAGTTGTCGATGATATTGATTTCTGTATAATTGGCAGTCTGCTTCATGACATCTTCCGGTCCGTTATAAGCGCCGAACACTTTGGTGTGCATAAGCATGCCTCGGCTTGCCGGTGCATTGAACCATCCCAGATTCAGGACAGGTTCCGGTTCGCAGGCACCCAGGAAATACCACTGGCCGTCTACCCAGGCTTCTACCCAGGCATGGTTATCGTCTGTATGCGCCCAGCGCGGAGTGTAGACCTGACGTGCCGGAATTCCTACAGAACGAAGGGCAGCAACCAGGAAGGTTGATTCTTCTCCACAGCGGCCGTATGCAGTTTTAACCGTGGCCATCGGACCGCTGGTACGGATATCCGAAGGAGTATAGACAACTTTTTCGTGACACCAGTGGTTTACTTCCAGCACGGCATCACGCATGGACAGATCTTTGACGCGCGGCCAGAGCTCTTTGTGGAAAGCCTCGCGTGCATTATCCATGTTTTCGTTGTTCACACGGATGGGCAGCACAAAATGGCGGAAGATCATGTCGGGAATCTGTTTTCCCCATGAAGCTTCCTTGCGGTTTTGAAGAGAATGGCGCACATTGTTCAGGTAATATTCTCCGGAATAATCAGAGATATCACTTCCTGCCATGTAAGCATACATGAACATCATGGCTTCCCGTTCTTCCTGCGTCATGTTGCCTTTGAACACATCAAAGAGGTTTCCATGACTGAACACTTGTTGCTTGGCAGCAAAGTCTGCCTCCACTTTAGCCCGGTAGTCAGCTTCTTTGATGAAGTGTTCCTCTGAGGTGCAGCTTCCAAGACTGAGGGCTGCTACCAGACTGAGCGAATAGAAAAATCGTTTTATCATATCGGTTTTTGGATTAAAATATTTTCTGGATTTGTAACAGATTGTTTTTTCCGGCTTAAAGATACGAATAAGATTTATTATAACAGGCGTTTTGAGAAAGGAATCTCGGAATAAAATTCAGTAGGACTGCCTCTTGCCGGACGGAAAGGTTCGTTCAGAGGGATTTATTCAAATTTTGTATAAAAAAGAGGCGACTTAAATAATTTAGGAACTAATATTTTATAGTCTGAAATTTTTTGTTTACTTTTACTTTCTAATCTGGATATTATGTAGAAACGCAGAACGCCAGATGTCCGATGTGGCTTGACAGGTAATTAATAAATACATTAAAGATGTTGAAAAAGAGTATTATGACTTTCTTGTGTGGAGGAACATTGTCGCTGATGGCGATAGCAGGGGCTTCTGCACAGTCACAAACTTATGTACTGGATAAAGGCTGGGAGTTTTCACAGGCTGGCAGCAATGAATGGATGTCTGCACGTGTGCCGGGCACTGTTCATCAGGATTTGCTGGATCATGGCCGTCTGCCTGATCCGTTTTATGGAATGAACGAACAGAAAGTGCAGTGGGTAGAGAAAGAAGACTGGCTTTACCGGACTGTATTTACAGTGACGGCTGATCAGTTGAAGAGTGATGCGGCATGGCTGACTTTTGAAGGACTGGACACCTATGCCGATGTCTATCTGAATGGCTCCTTGCTATTGAAAGCAGACAATATGTTTGTTGGCCATAAACTGGCCGTCAAGGATGTTTTGCGCGAGGGAGAAAACCGGCTGATGATTTGTTTCCGTTCTCCGGTTGAGGAAACGGCTCCCCAGTGGGATACGGATGGTTTCAATTATCCGGCTGACAATGACCACAGCGAAAAGCGCATGAGCGTTTATACCCGTAAGGCTCCTTATTCATATGGCTGGGACTGGGGAATCCGTCTGGCGACAAGCGGTATCTGGCGTCCTGTGAAACTGACTTTCTGCAATGGGGCGGCCATTGATGATTTCTTTGTATGTCAGCAGGAAGTAACGGAACAGGTTGCTAAGGTAGACAATCAGCTGGAAATAAATAATGTTACTTCTACACCGAAAGAAGCACAGGTAAAAGTGGTGTATGCTTATGGTGAGCAGGCTGATACCCTGACCCGGACCGTAGTTCTCCAGCCCGGAAAGAATTCTTTGTCAATGCCGGCCTGGATTGAAAAGCCTCATTTATGGATGCCTAACGGATGGGGAGATCCTGCCTTGTATACCTTTACAGCAACAGTGTCGGTTGATGGGAAGGAAGTTGCTTCCAGAGAAGAAGCAATCGGACTCCGCTCAATCCGGGTAGTCATGGAAGATGATAAAGACGGGAAGAGTTTCTATTTTGAAGTGAACGGGAAACCGATGTTTGCCAAAGGATCTAACTATATTCCGGGAGATGCTTTGCTTCCCAATATGACGGGAGAACGCTATGCCCGTCTGTTTGAAGATATTCGGGCTGCCAATATGAATATGGTTCGTGTATGGGGAGGTGGTATCTACGAAGATGACCGCTTTTATGAGGAAGCCGACCGCAACGGTATTCTGGTGTGGCAGGACTTTATCTTTGCCTGCACGACTTATCCTCATGACCCGACATTCCTGAAACGTGTATCCGAAGAAGCTGTCTACAACATGCGTCGTCTGCGGAATCACGCTTCTCTGGCTATGTGGTGTGGTAATAATGAAATCTATGAGGGAATGCGTTACTGGGGATGGAAGGACAAATACAGTCCGGTGGTCTGGAAAGAAATGACCGAAGGATATGATGTCCTGTTCCGCCAATTGTTGCCCGAACTGGTTGCGGCAAACGATCCGGGACGTTTTTACATGCATGGTTCTCCCTATGAAGCGAACTGGGGATGTCCGGAAAGCTGGAAGATAGCAGACAGCCATAACTGGGGAACCTGGTATGGACAGAAACCTTTTGAAAGTCTCGATACGGAAATTCCCCGTTTCATGAGCGAATACGGCTTTCAGGCTTTTCCCGAAATGAAAACCATCCGTATGTTTGCGTCCCTGGAAGATTATGAACTGGAGTCACCGGTGATGAATGCGCATCAGAAGGCTTCCATCGGAAACTTCCTGATCAAGAAAACCATGGCCCTATATTATAAGGTACCTGAAAAGTTTGAGGATCTCATCTATGCCGGTCTTATTTTGCAGGGGCAGGGGATGCGTCATGGCATAGAAGCTCATCGCCGTCACCGTCCTTACTGCATGGGAAGTCTTCCCTGGCAATTGAACGACAGCTGGCCGGTTGTCTCCTGGTCTTCCATTGATTATTATGGAAACTGGAAGGCTATGCACTATCAGATCCGCCGTGCCTTTGCACCGGTTCTGGTCGATGCGATCAAGGAGGGAAATAACCTTTCCTATTATATTATGTCCGACCGGCTGACAGACGAGGAACTGACTCTGAATCTGGAGCTGATGGACTTCAATGGAAAAGTTTACCGCAAACAGAAAGTCGACGGTCTGCTTCCGGCCAATACTTCCAAACTGTTTTATCAGGAACCGGTGGAACAGGCTCTTGCCGGCCGTGATTCTGCGACCACCTTTATGCATATGGTCGTGAAATCGAAGAAAGGCGAAGTCCTGTCGGATGAAATCTATTATTTTGCCCATCCAAAGGATCAGCTTTTGCCTAAAACACCGTTGCAGTGGCAGGTAAAGCAAAAGAAAGGTTATTGTGAAGTGACGGTGAAGGCTGACAAGCTGGCTCGTGATATCTTTATTGAAGTTCCGGTTCAGGGAGTGCGTTTCTCAGACAACTTCTTTGATCTGTTGCCGGGACAGAAGAAAAAAGTGATCATCACTTCGCCGGACGCTAAGTCACTGGATCATTTGCAGGTTACTGTCCATCAGCTGAGTGATGTACAATGACCGTTGTTTTATTAATCTTAAATGTATATTCATTTTTAAATTAGATCAATCAATATGATGAACCCTTTATCGAAAACCCATTTGTTGGGATTGTCGCTGGCAGGTTTGCTGTTTGCTTCCTGCTCGACTAGAGAAACGGTAGTGGCCGATTATCAGGTCGTACCTATGCCTTTGGAAATAACAACTGCACAGCAGGCTTCTTATCTGTTGAAAAACGGAGCTGTAGTTTATTATCCGGCCGGTAATGAAATGATGCGTCGAAATGCAGAGTTTCTGGCTGCTTATGTGAAGGAACAGACAGGTCTGGAGCTGAAACTTCAGGAAGGTGATGGCGGAAAGAACGGCATTACCTTAAAACTGGGACTGGCTGGTGAAAACAAGGAAGGCTACCAGCTGAAAGTAAATGCAGACGGGGTGACGATTGCAGCACCTTCTGAAGCCGGTGTATTTTATGGTATTCAGACTCTGAGAAAGTCTATTGACGTAGCTCAGGGAGCCAATATTGAACTTCCGGCTGTTGAAATCAATGATGAACCCCGTTCCAGCTATCGCGGTATGCATCTGGATGTATCCCGTCATTTCTTTACGGTAGATGAGGTGAAGACCTTTATCGACATGCTCGCATTGCATAATATCAACCGTTTCCACTGGCATCTGACGGATGATCAGGGATGGCGCATTGAGATCAAGAAATATCCGAAGTTGACTGAAATCGGTTCAAAACGTTCTGAAACCGTGATTGGCCGCAATTCCGGCAAATACGACGGAAAGCCTTACGGCGGCTTCTATACTCAGGAAGATGCCAGGGAAATCATTGCTTATGCAGCAGAACGTTACATTACCGTTATTCCGGAAATCGACCTGCCCGGTCACATGCAGGCTGCCCTGGCTGCTTATCCGGAACTGGGATGTACCGGAGGTCCGTATGAAGTATGGCGTCAGTGGGGTATTTCTGACAATGTTCTCTGTGCCGGAAATGATCAGACCATTCAGTTTATGAAGGATGTACTGGCTGAGATCGTGGATATCTTCCCGTCAGAATATATCCATGTGGGCGGTGACGAATGTCCGAAGACCCAATGGGAAAAATGTCCGAAATGTCAGGCCCGTATCAAGGCACTGGGATTGAAGTCGGATGCCAAACATACAAAAGAAGAACGTCTGCAAAGCTATGTGATTCATGAGGCAGAAGAGTTCCTGAATGAAAAGGGACGCCGCATGATCGGATGGGATGAAACGCTCGAAGGAGGACTGGCTCCGAATGCAACGGTTATGTCCTGGCGTGGAGAAGGCGGCGGTATTGAGGCTGCCAAGCAGAAACATGATGTAATCATGACTCCGAACACTTATTTGTATTTTGACTATTATCAGTCAAAAGATACCGACAATGAACCGTTGGCTATCGGTGGATACCTTCCTATGGAACGGGTATATAACTATGAGCCGATGCCGAAAGCTCTGACTCCGGAAGAACAGAAATACATCATCGGTGTACAGGCTAACTTGTGGGTGGAATATATTCCGACCTTGAAGCAGGCTCAGTATATGGTTTTGCCCCGTATGGCTGCTTTGTGTGAGTCACAATGGTGTGCTCCTGAAAATAAGAATTATGAAGCATTCCTGCAGCGTGTAACCCGCCTGGTGGATATCTATAAGCTGAAAGGCTGGAACTATGCAACCCACATTTTCGATGTGATGCTGGAACTGACACCGAACACCGAAACCGGAACACTGGATGCTACGGCACGTACCATCGATAATGCGCCTGTGTATTATACTCTCGACGGAACTGAACCGACTGCTGCTTCACAAGTTTATACAGGCCCCATCAAGATTGACAAGGCTTGTACCCTGCGTACGGTGGCCATCCGTCCGGAAGGAACTTCCCGCATTACCAAGGATGAGATTTCGTTCAGCAAATCATCCATGAAGCCGATCACGATGTTGCAGCCCATTAACAAGCAGTATGAATTTACCGGTGCTACGGTATTGGTGGACGGTATGACAGGTAACCTGAACTACAAGACCGGCCGCTGGATTGCTTTCTACAAGAATGATATGGAAGCTGTGATTGACCTGAAGGAACCGACAGAAATCAGCAGCATGACACTGCATACAGCCGTAGAAAAAGGTGACTGGATCTTTGATGCACGTGCTATTTCTGTATCTGTTTCCGATGACAACAAGGTGTTCAAGGAAGTAGCTTCTGAAAAATATCCGGTGATGAAGGAAACGGATCCGAATCAGGTTTATACTCATGAACTGAAGTTTGCTCCGGTGAAAGCCCGTTACGTGAAGGTTTATGCACAGCCTGAACACAAGATTCCGTCATGGCACGGCGGTAAGGGCAACCCGGGATTCCTGTTTGTTGATGAAATTATTCTGAATTGATCGTTATGAAACTGAAATTAAATCAATCACTGGCTGCGCTGCTGTTTTCAGCTTCTGTGTTTACAGCATGCGCACCCGTAGCCGAACAGACTTTATCGGTGACACCTGTCCCGATGGAAGTGAACTGGCAGCGGGGATCTTTCCGTCCGGATGCTTCTACCTCTTTGTGGATTGAAGCACCGGAGGCCGACCGGAGTATTCTGGCTGAATATCTTCAGGCTTCTCCGCTGGCTCTGAAGCTGGCAGATTCCCAGTCGGGAAATCAGGTTGTCCTGAAGCAGACAGATGCTTTGGAAGGGATTACTTCACCGGAAGGATATGTACTTTCTGTCAATTCCGACGGAGTGCGGATCGAAGCTTTGTCCGGTGCAGGACTTTTCTATGGTGTGCAGACTCTTTTGCAGATGGCTGCTGATGCTCCTGAAGGCATGACTGCTGTCACCGTAAAGGATGAACCTCGTTTTGAATACCGTGGTATCATGCTGGATGTGTCCCGTCATTTCCGCAGTAAAGAATTTGTGAAACGTCAGATTGACCTGTTGTCTTACTATAAGATCAATCGTCTTCACCTGCATCTGACCGATGCTGCCGGATGGCGTATTGAAATCAAGAAGTATCCGCGTCTGACCCAGTTTGCGGCATGGCGTCCGCAGGCTGTCTGGAAAGACTGGTGGAACGGAAAGCGGGAATATTGTGAAGAAACCGATCCCCGTGCACAGGGTGGCTATTATACACAGGATGATATCCGGGAACTGGTGGCTTATGCACAGAAACACTATGTAACCATTATTCCGGAGATCGAAATGCCTTCCCATTCGGAAGAAGTGCTGACAGCCTATCCGGAACTGTCGTGTACGCATGTGCCTTATAAGCAGTCGGATTTCTGTATCGGAAATGAAAAGACGTTTGAATTTCTGGAAAACGTTCTGACTGAAGTCATGGAGCTCTTCCCTTCCGAATATATCCATATCGGAGGAGATGAAGCCGGAAAGGCTTCCTGGCCGAACTGCAAACTCTGTCAGGCACGTATGAAGAAGGAAGGACTGAAAGACGTGAATGAATTGCAGAGCTATTCCATTCACCGGATGGAACGTTTCCTGAACAGTCACGGACGCAAACTGCTGGGATGGGATGAAATCCTGGATGGTGGTCTGGCACCGAATGCAACGGTGATGTCCTGGAGAGGAACGGAAGGCGGGCTGGCTGCGATCCGTTCCGGACACAAGGCTATCATGAGCCCGGGACAATATTGCTACCTGGACGGCTATCAGGATGCTCCGTATTCACAGCCGGAAGCCATTGGCGGATATTTGCCATTGAAGAAGGTATATGGATATGAGCCGGTTCCTGATTCCTTGTCGGCTGATGAGGCTAAACTGATGTACGGAGTACAGGCTAATTTGTGGACTGAATATATTCCGACAGAGGAACATGCTGAGTATATGCTTTATCCCCGTGCCATTGCCTTGGCTGAAGTTGCCTGGTCAAAACCGGAAAACAAGTCCTGGGAAGATTTCCACCGTCGTGCACTGAAGATTGTGGATGAACTGAAAGCCAAAGGCTATCATCCTTTCGAACTGAAGAATGAAATCGGTAACCGTAAGGAAGCCGAGACTCCGGTGGAACATCTGGCACTCGGTAAGAAAGTGACCTATAACGCACCTTACTGGGAAAACTATCCGGCTGCAGGAGAAGCAACGCTGACCGACGGACTCCGGGGAGGATGGAACTACAATGACCAGCTTTGGCAGGGATTTGTGACCAAGGACCGTGTGGATGTGGTCATTGATCTGGAGAAAGAAACTCCGATTCATTCCGTGGCAGCAGACTTCATGCAGATCTGCGGACCGGAAGTGTTTATGCCCGAACGGGTAGTGATCTCCGTATCCAATGACGGAAAAGAGTTCACTCAGCTGGCTGAAATCAAGCATGAAGTGGTGAGAGACGATGCTGTGACTTTCAAGAACTTCGGCTGGGAAGGAGAGGCATCGGCCCGCTACATCCGTTATCAGGCATTGGCCAGCGATAAGTTCGGCGGTGTATTGTTTACTGACGAAATCGTCGTTAAATAAATGATTGAATTATGAAAACAGGAAAGAATATACTGATGGGCATAGCCCTGACTTCTGCGCTGTTCGTTTCAGCGCAGGAGCCGGTGGATTATGTCAATCCTTTTGTGGGTACGACCAATTACGGAACGACCAACCCGGGAGCCGTAGTTCCTCAGGGAATGATGTCGGCTACTCCGTTCAATGTAATGGGGTCGGAAGACAATAAATATGACAAGGACAAGCAGTGGTGGTCTACTCCTTATGAAGTGAACAACAAGTATCTGACCGGTTTTTCACATGTCAACCTGAGTGGGGTGGGATGTCCGGATCTGGGTTCGCTGTTGCTGATGCCGACTTCGGGAGAGCTGAATGTGAAGTACACTCAGTATGGAAGTGAGTATACGGACGAAGTTGCTGTCCCGGGATATTATTCAAACATGCTGACCAAGTATGGCATCAAGTGTGAGATGACGGCTACTCCCCGTACGAGCCGTGCCCGTTTTACCTTCCATCGCGGACAGGGAAATCTGCTGATGAATCTGGGAGAAGGGCTGACCAATGAAACCGGAGCTACCGTGCGTTTCGTCAATGATCGTGAGATTGAAGGCTCCAAGTTGCTGGGCACGTTCTGCTACAATCCTCAGGCTGTATTCCCCATTTATTTTGTCATGCGTATTGATAAGGCCCCTGCCACCCGCGGTTACTGGAAACTCCAGCGGCCGATGCAGGGAGTCGAAGCTGAATGGGACGGATATTCCGGAAAGTATAAACTCTATACTTCTTATTCCAAGGAAATGAGCGGAGACGATGTAGGTGCCTGGTTTACCTTTGACACAACAGAAGGTGAGGCCATTGAAGTCAGCATCGGAGTTTCTTTCGTCAGCATCGAGAATGCCCGCCTGAATCTTGAGACGGAACAGCCGGCCGGTACGACTTTTGATCAGATCCGTGCACAGGCCCGCAAGAAATGGAATGAAGACTTGAGCCGGATTCTGGTGGAAGGAGGTACGGAAGAACAGAAAGGTGTGTTCTACACTGCCCTCTATCATACAATGATTCATCCCAATATCCTGCAGGATGTCAATGGACAATATCCTCAGATGGAAGGAGACAAGATTCTGACAACCGACCGCAACCGTTACACCGTGTATTCTTTGTGGGATACTTACCGTAACTTCCATCAGCTGATGACACTGGTTTATCCGGAACGTCAGATGGATATGGTCCGTACGATGCTTGACATGTACCGGGAACACGGATGGTTCCCCAAATGGGAACTTTATGGCCGGGAAACCCTCACTATGGAAGGAGACCCCAGCATTCCGGTCATTGTAGACACGTGGATGAAAGGCTTGCGCGACTTTGATATCAATCTGGCATACGAAGGAATGTACAAGTCGGCTACGACTCCGGGCAAAGACAACCTGATGCGTCCCGACATTGACGACTATATTGCCAAAGGATACTGTCCGCTGATGGAGCAGTATGACAATTCTGTATCACATGCACTGGAGTATTACATTGCTGACTATTCTCTGTATACACTGGCCAAGGCTCTGGGTAAGACAGAGGATGCGAAATTGTTCTACGACCGCTCCATGGGATACAAACATTATTACTGTAAAGAGTTTGGAACATTGCGGCCGATCCTGCCTGACGGTACTTTCTATGGCCCGTTTGATCCGCTTCAGGGTGCCAACTTCGAACCGAGCCCCGGTTTCCATGAAGGAAATTCCTGGAACTATACGTTCTACGTGCCGCACGATGTGAAGGGACTGGCAAAACTGATGGGTGGACAGAAACGTTTTGTAAACAAGCTCCAGATGGTGTTCGACAAGGGCTATTATGATCCCGCCAATGAACCGGACATTGCCTATCCTTATCTTTTCAGCTATTTCAAGGGAGAAGAATGGAGAACCCAGAAACTGGTGAAGGAACTGCTGGCCAAATATTATACAACGAAACCTGACGGACTGCCGGGAAATGAAGATACAGGAACCATGTCTTCCTGGGCTATTTTCAGCATGATGGGCTTCTATCCGGATTGTCCGGGAGTTCCGGAATATACACTGACCACTCCGACCTTCGACAAGATTACTATCAAGCTTGATCCGGCTTATTGGGGAACAGACAAGCTGGTGATCCGCAAGGAAGGTGGTGACGGTTATATTGACCAGATCCGTCTGGGCGGTAAGAAATATTCCAAATACCGTCTGACACATGAAGACTTGATCCATGCGGGAGAAATTACATTTGTATGTAAATAAGATATCAGATAGGATAGTTTTTTAGGTGATTAAGATTGTTGTTTCTATCTGATGCCCGTTTTGATGGGTATTAAGGAGGAGGCATCGGTTGGTGCCTCCTTTCTTTTTCTGAACTGTTTATTAATCTTATTTGATATGAAAAAATTGAATCTGTTACTAACTTGCACATGTGCACTCTTTGCACTTTCTGTACAGGGGCAGAAACAGCTTTTGCTGTCTTCACCCGACGGAAAACTGAAATCAACCATTACCGTCGGAGACAAACTGACGTATGATATTTCCTGTAACGGTCAGCAGGTGCTGGCTCCTTCTCCGATCTCTGCAACGCTGGACAACGGAAAGGTATGGGGAGACAAGGCTCGTCTTGCCAAGGTTACGGAGAAGAAGAATGATACGCAGATTGACGCTCCTTTTTATCGCTCCAGTTGTGTTCGCGATTATTACAATGAGCTGACTCTCCGTTTCAAGGGAGACTACAGCGTCGTGTTCCGTGCCTATAATGACGGGGTGGCTTACCGTTTTGTCAATCATGCCAAAAAGCCTTTCTGCATCTTGAATGAGGAAGTTGATTACCGCTTCCCGGCTGACGTAACGGCCAGCGTACCTTATGTAAATGCGGGAAAAGACGGTGATTACAACGGTCAGTTCCATAATTCTTTTGAGAATGTCTATACGACCGCTCCTATTTCACAGCTGAACAAGGAACGGTTGATGTTCCTGCCACTGGTTGTTCAGGCCACACCGGAGGTAAAGGTCTGCATCACCGAAACAGACTTGAACAATTATCCGGGGCTGTATCTGACAAATGCGAAAGGTTCCAACTCGCTGAGCGGTATACAGGCTCCTTATCCCAAGACCATGAAACAAGGCGGACACAATAACCTGCAGATGCGTGTACAAACCCGTGAAGAATACATTGCGAAGGTAGACGGGCCGCGCAATTTCCCCTGGCGTGTAGCGGTAGTGACTACCCGTGATACACAGCTGGCTGCATCCAATCTGAGCTATCTGTTGGCTGAACCTTCCAAATTATCAGATACATCCTGGATCAAACCGGGAAAAGTAGCCTGGGAATGGTGGAATGACTGGAACCTCTGTGGCGTAGACTTCAAAACCGGAGTAAACAATGCAACCTACAAGGCTTATATTGATTTTGCTTCTCAGTATGGCATTGAATATGTGATTCTGGATGAAGGATGGGCTGTGAACCTGAAGGCTGATCTGATGCAGGTTGTGAAGGAAATAGACCTGAAAGAACTGGTAGACTATGCGGCAGCCCGTAACGTGGGTATTATTCTGTGGGCGGGATATTATGCTTTCGAACGCGACATGGAGAATGTATGCCGTTATTTCTCTGAAATGGGTGTGAAAGGATTCAAGGTTGACTTTATGGACCGTGATGACCAGCTGATGACAGATTTCAATCACCGTGCAGCTGCCATGTGTGCCAAATATCACCTGATTCTTGATTTGCACGGTACGCATAAGCCAGCCGGACTGAACCGTACCTATCCCAATGTATTGAACTTTGAGGGAGTGCATGGACTGGAACAGATGAAATGGCGTCCGGCAGGATTCGACCAGATTACCTATGATGTAATGATTCCGTTTATTCGTCAGGTGGCCGGTCCGATGGACTATACCCAGGGAGCCATGCGTAATGCAACCCGTGAGAATTATTATCCAAGTAATAGTGAACCGATGAGTCAGGGTACCCGTTGTCATCAGCTTGCCATGTATATTGTTCTGGAATCACCTTTCAATATGCTGTGTGATTCCCCAAGCAACTATATGCGTGAGCCGGAATCCACTTCTTTCATTGCTCAGGTTCCGACGGTCTGGGATGAAACAGTGGTGCTGGACGGCAAGATGGGAGAATATATCATAACAGCCAGACGCAAGGGAGATACCTGGTTTGTCGGCGGTCTGAACAATTGGGATGCACGCGATGTGGAAGTTGATCTGTCTTTCCTTTCTTCAGGAAGTCACAAGGCTGTTCTCTTCAAGGATGGAGTGAATGCTCATCGTACTGCACGCGATTACAAGCGCGAAGAAGTAAGCGTAAGTTCCGCACAGCCGTTGAAAGTTCATCTGGCTCCGGGCGGTGGTTTTACCTTGCAGATTGATTAAGATTGAGCTTTCTTTCAGATAGCATTGGGCTCTATTCAGAAGCCGTCAGAATCGACCGCACGATGGGACAGAATCGTGCGGTCGATTGTGCTTCATCGAGCGTTCGTTGCGGCCCCATCGTGCGGTCGATTTTTGGGCATTGGCCAGCCAAAGCGAAGGCATCGTACGGTCGTATGCGAATGACCTTTATTTCAGTTGGAGTGACCGGACTGTTCCTGTCGGCGTAATGCTCAGAAAGCCGGCTTTACTTCCTTTTTCCAGAGGAATCAGCTCCCAGGATGATTCAGGAGTTATCCGGATCTGTTCCGGCGAAACTGCCTTCAGATCAGGCAGGAATATCAGAGTGGGAGCTGGAGATGTCTTGTCCTCCTTCCACTGGCATGTCAGTCCGTCTGTGGAACTGTAGGACAGGAGTTGTCCGTTGACTACCTGCGGATAAGGACGGGAAATGACACTACTGAAATAATCTTGCGTCTCAATGTCTTTCCACCAGCACCAGTAGGTATGTCCCAGTTTGTATTTTTCAATCAGGCCGATCTGATGCCGGGCAGACTGCAGATAACTTTTTCCCAGATAGAATGCGCCCCATTCTCCGACCAGTGCCGGCAGGTGACGTTCTCTGGCAGAAGCCGTAAGCTGACTGAAGATAAAGTCCAGACGTTCGTATCCCGGATTAACGGCAGCATCTGTATCCACTACCCAGTCATAGGCATGAGCAGCATAGACGCACAGAGAATCAGGTTTCCCGTTTGTGTCAGCAGGTATGTGGAAGGAACTCTTTATTCCCATGTTGCAGAAATAATTATGTTCCAGAAACAGAAGATGGTTCTTGTCTGCCTGCCGGATTCTGTCACGCAGCTTCTGGTAAAAGCGGCTCAATTCATTCTGTTCGAACCGGGAAACGGTTTCCGAAGCTGCATGAAGTATTTCTGTGAAAGCCTCTTTGTCTGTCAGCTGGTTCATAAGTTCTGCCCGCTGGTCTTCATTATCCCATACCGCAGTCAATGCCTCCGGAGAAACCTGTGTCTGTCCGTGTTTGTGAAGATACTGTATATATCCTTCCATGAATTGCTGGAAAACTGCCTGTGCCTGCGTTCCCATGAAAGGTTCGTTCATGACGTCAAAACCGATGACAGACTTGCAGTCTGCGTACCTTTCGGCCAGCATTCCCCACACATTGATGTAATGATCCTGAATACCGGTTCCATCTTTGGCTGGTGAATTGGCCCAGAAGTTGTCGAATGATTTCTGTACGGCCGGACTGATCAGATAGGAGTCGCTCCAGACCTCTCCCGTTGCATGAGGTAAGGATTCGTCAAGCGTAGCCCATTCCGGAGCACCGTTTCCGAATTTTCGTCCGAACAGATCCTGATGCATATCCAGAATAAGATAGATACTGTTTTCTTCTGCCCAACGGACTCTCCGGTCAATTTCCTGGAGATAGCTTTCATTGTATTGTCCCGGTTCCGGTTCCAGACCGTCCCAGTTGATGCCATAGCGGATGCAGTTGATTCCCCAGTTGCGGAATTCTTTGAAAAGCTGTTCATCATTCGGATAGACATATCTGTCCTCAGGAGATTTGGTTACGTGGTTGATCCCGTTGAGAACGAGTTCTCTGCCGAGTGAATCTACCAGTATTTCATTCCGGACAGAAGCGAATCCGGATGCCGGAGTTTCCTGGACTGGCCGGGTACATCCTGTTTCCCCAAAAATACAGAGCAGAGCTGCTCCTATTCCCCAATAATACTTTTTCATGTTCATAGATCTTTTTTCATAGTTTACGCTACAAAGATAAGCCAAAGAAATTGCATGAATGACTTTATTTTCATTTATTTGCCTTATAAAATAAATGAATGGTTTAACCTTGAGTTTGAAACCGAAATCAAAATATGATGAAGAAAAACGGTATCTTTTTAGTTTGGGGATTCTGGCAGCTGGTTTGCCTGTCGGCTGCCGGTCAGGTCGATGTCACTTTTCATCGGGCCAGTTTGCCGGTTCTTTCCGGAGAGGACAATAATCATGTTGGATATCTGCAGGCAATCAGGCAGGCCGGCAGCAAGGATCATATGACAGGGCTTTCTTATTCCTTTGAGGGAACGGACTGTCTGGATCAGATAGCTGAAATATCACTGTATGCCTGTAATGCCCGGGGAAGAATGGACCGGAATAAACGGATTGCTGTGTCGAAAGTGACGGAGAGACAGGGATCTTTCAGACTCCATGAGTCACTTTTATCAGATACCTGTTACTGGGCTTTTGTGGTTAAGACACGTGAGGGACTGCCCTTGTCAGGAAGGGTTAACCTGAACTGTACGGATGTAACATTTGACAGCGGAAAGGTTCATCTGGGAACGACTTATCCGGAAGGACTTAGAACCGGCATTGCTCTTCGCAAAAGCAAGCAGGACGGAGTAAATACCAGTCGCATTCCCGGGCTTGTGACTTCCCGGAAAGGAACCTTGCTGGCCATTTATGATGCACGCTGGGAATCAGGAAGAGACTTGCAGGGAGATATAGACATTGCTTTGAACCGGAGTGAAGACGGCGGAAAGACCTGGCAGCCCATGCAGCGGGTGCTGGATCGTAAAGAGTGGGGAAATCTGCCTGAAAAATATAACGGTGTGAGTGATGCCTGTATTCTGAGTGATGAAAAGACCGGAACCTTGTATGTGGCCGGCTTGTGGATGCATGGAGTTCTGGACGGAAAGACCGGCCGATGGGTAGAGGGGCTGACGCAGGACAGTACCCGCTGGATCCATCAATGGATTGAAAAAGGTTCACAACCGGGGCTGGAGGTTAAGGAGACAGCCCAGTTTCTGATTACAAAAAGTACGGATGACGGAAAGACCTGGAGCGAACCGGTCAACATCACTTCGCAGACCAAGCGGCCTGAATGGTGGCTTTATGCTCCGGCTCCCGGTCATGGGATAACTCTGGAAGACGGAACGCTGGTTTTCCCTACTCAGGGACGTGACCGGAACGGTCTGCCGTTTTCCAATATAACTTACAGTAAGGATGGAGGAAAAACATGGATAGCCAGTAATCCGGCTTACTCCAATACAACGGAGTGCATGGCCGTTCAACTGGATAACGGTGACATCATGCTGAATATGCGGGATAACCGGAATCACGGAAAGAAGTCACCTAACGGGCGGAGAATCTGTGTGACTTCCGATCTGGGAACAACCTGGAAAGAACATCCGACTTCGCATGCCGTACTGACGGAGCCTACTTGCATGGCTTCTGTTCATAAGCATGTGTATCGGGCAGAAGACGGAAGCCGGAAAACCCTGCTGGCCTTCTTTAATCCCGATTCTTATCAGTCGCGTGACCATCTTACCCTGAAACTCAGCTTTGACAACGGGATGACCTGGCCTGAAAAATACTGGCTGACACTGGATGACTGGGGAGGTTTCGGGTACTCATGCATTACTTCCATTGATGAAGATACGCTGGGAATCGTTTATGAAGGAAGCGGGGCTCAGCTGGTCTTCCAGCAAATCAGGTGGAAAGATCTTCTCTGACCAATAAAAAAACTCTCCGGTTGTCAGGCAGACAGTCGGAGAGTTTGCTTATTACTGATAAGGATCAGCTGATCAGATCGGTTTATATTCTACGAAAGCTTCCATAGCTTCATAGCTTGCCAATCCCAGATGATCGTAAAGAGTTGCAGTACCACGGTTACGGTCTTCGCTACGCTGCCAGAACAGACGTTCATCGTTGCCCAGGAACGGAGCACTTTCCATCTGAGACTGGTGCTTCAGGATGGAATTACGTTTGGCGCGGAGTTCTTCCGGACTCAAAGGTACAGCCATTTCGATGTTTTCGATTTCCCATTCAGCCCAGGCACCACGATACATCCAGATGCGGCAGTCTTTGAGCCATTCAGCTCCTGCATTCTTTTCTTCATCAATTGCAGCAAATACGGCATCTGTGCAGACGCGGTGTGTACCATGCGGGTCAGCCAGGTCGCCAGCTACATAAATCTGATGCGGTTTTACTTCCCGAAGCAGATTGAGAACGATTTCCACGTCAGCCTCGCTGATCGGATTCTTTTCAATCTTACCGGTTTCGTAGAACGGGAGATCAAGGAAATGACAGCGTGAAAGCGGGATATTGTTGAACGTACAAGCCGTACGTGCTTCGCCGCGGCGGATCAGTCCCTTGATGGTCAGAATATCGCGGGTATCCATGTCACCTTCCTTCTTGGCAGCCAGGAACTGTTTGATTTCTGCATATTTGTTGCAGATCGTTTCGTTTTGGCCGTTGTCGAAGAGCTGGTTGAATCCGTTGATGAAATGCATGAAGCGGGTTACTTCTTCATCGCCAACCGCAATGTTACCTGAGGTTTCGTAAGCTACATGAACTTCGTGACCTTGCTGTACAAGTCGTCTCAGTGTTCCTCCCATGGAGATGACATCATCGTCCGGATGCGGAGAGAATACTACTACGCGTTTCGGGAATGGTTTGGCACGTTCCGGGCGGTAAGTATCGTCAGCATTGGGCTTTCCACCCGGCCATCCGGTGATGGTGTGCTGCAGGTCGTTGAACACCTTGATGTTGACATTATAGGCAGATCCGTAAAGAGCGAGCAGTTCACTCAGACCGTTTTCGTTGTAGTCTTTGTTGGTCAGCTTCAGGATAGGCTTGTTCAGTAATGTGCAGAGCCATACAATAGCGCTCCGGATCAGTTTGTCGTTCCATTCACAGCTGGTTACAAGCCAGGGACGCTGGATGCGGGTCAGGTGAGAAGCAGCAGCCAGGTCAATGCATACATTTACATTGTTATGCAGCTGAAGGAATGAAGCCGGGAGTGTATCGTTGACATTTTCTTCGACAGCTTTCTGAATGATGTCTGCCCTGTCTTCGCCCCATGTCAGCAAATAGATTTTCCGTGCACTCAGGATAGTCTGAACTCCCATGGTGATGGAGCAGGGAGGCAGATTGTCTACACCCCAGTTGCGTGCAGCTTCTGAGCGTGATGTAGCGTCCAGCAGAATCAGTCGGGTAGGAGAGCTGGCATGTGATCCCGGTTCGTTCATACCGATGTTTCCCTCGCGTCCGATTCCCATCAGAACAATGTCGATACCTCCGAAAGTCTGGATACGCTGTTCATACAGGCGGCAGTGTTCACTGATTGCATTCTGGGGAATACTTCCGTCTATGGTGAATACATTCTGGCGGTCAATGTCAGTCTGTGACAGGAACAGGCTGTTCAGCTGTCCGAAAGTGCTTCCATTGCCTTCTGTCAAAGGATAGAATTCATATAAGTTGAAGACAACGACATTGCGGAAGCTCAATCCTTCATCTTTATGTCTGCGTACGAGTTCTGTAAACAGCGGGCGCAGTGAAGTGCCGGTACCGATGGCCAGTGTACAGAATTTCCCTTCACGCTGGCGTTCCTGAATTTTGGCTGCAACTTCATCAGCTATGCGTCTGACACCTTCTTCAATGGTTTCGAAGATGTCAGTCGGAATTTTTTCCAGACGGGTCAAGACTGAACGTTCAACGGCATTTTCCGGTTTGTAGTATCTGGGGGATACATGGTTCAGTGAAATTTGTGAACTAAGGTTTGTTCTCATGGTTGTTGTTCCTCCTTCGATTAAGTTAATAAGAAAAGCAAAACGCAGCAAGGATGCTGTAATCTTTCCAGACTTACAGATTCCTTGCTGCGTTTATGCGGTCAGCTTGTAATCGCAGTACTCGGGTCGTGATTACAGGTTATTCTTTTCAATATCCTTGAAATATTTGTATGTACCGACTTTCAGTTCGTCTGTTGCTGCTTCATCGCAAACGATGATTCCATGGCGGTGCATCTGCAATGCGCTGATAGTCCACATCTGAGTGATGCCACCTTCAACAGCATGCTGCAAAGCACGTGCCTTGTTGTGTCCGTTACAGATGATCAGTACTTCCTTAGCAGAAAGAACAGTACCTACACCTACTGTTAACGCAGTTTTGGGCACTTTGTTCACGTCATTTTCAAAAAAACGAGAGTTAGCGATGATGGTATCAGTTGTCAGAGTCTTTACACGAGTGCGTGAAGACAGAGAAGAACCCGGTTCGTTGAACGCGATATGTCCGTCAGGACCGATTCCACCGAGGAACAAGTCAATACCACCGAACTTTTCGATTTCTTTTTCATAGTTTTCGCATTCTGCTTCCAGGTCAGCAGCATTTCCGTTCAGGATATGGATGTTTTCCTTGCAGATATCGATGTGGTTGAAGAAGTTATTGAACATGAAAGAGTGATAGCTTTCCGGATGTGATTCGGGCAGGCCTACATATTCGTCCATGTTGAATGTAACTACATTCTGGAATGAAACAACACCTTTCTTGTTGAGTTCGATCAGTGCTTTGTACATACCAAGAGGTGAAGAACCGGTAGGAAGTCCGAGAACAAACGGTTTTTCTTTTGTTGGTTTAGCAGCATTGATTTTGTTTGCTACATAGTTTGCAGCCCAGTTAGACAATGACTGGTAGTCTGGTTCGATAATTACTCTCATGGTCGTTAACGATTTAGTTAATATATTTAATAAGTCAATATTTTTCGTTTATACCTGCAAAGATATAATGATTACGATGATTGGCAAACAAAAAAGGGACTTTTCATAGGAAAGTACCGAAAATAAAAAGAATCCCCATTCCATTAACGGAAAATCCGTTAAGAAATGGGGAAGACTTCATTTAGATCAAAGATTCTTTTGTCAGTCAGTATTATTCAATAGCCAGACTACCTGTTGTCGGCCAATAAGGATTCTGGTACAAACCGTCGGCCAGGTTCAATTCTTCAACACCAATCGGAGTCAAATAATATGCCTTCATCCAGGAGTAGCCATCATAGAACTGGTTGTTTGTCTTGTACAAACTGTAAGGACGCTGGTACTTACCGAGTTCTTTCATTGAACAGTTAGATTCCGTAGTACCGTCTGCTACAATGGGTTTCATATTGGCATTTTCACTCTTTTCATAGTTCTTGTAAGCTTCATCCCACAAGTTGATACCCATCGGAATATATTTTTCAGTGAACAGTCTGTCCCAAGAACGCCATCTGATCAGGTCGTCCCAACGCATACCTTCACCGATGAATTCGCAACGGCGTTCGCGGCGGATATTATACAGGGTAGCATCTACCATATTGCTTCCAGACCAAACACCGAGGTCATTCAACTTAGCTTCTTCAGCCATATTGGTATTGTTGATTGTATTTTGAATATCTGTAGAAACACCTGCACGTTCACGCAAAGCCTGCCAGTATTTCAAAGCATCAGCATCCAATGTGTGATTCTTTTCATAGCTTGCTTCGATATAATTCAGATAGGCTTCAGCAGCACGGAATACCGGACATGCGTTGGTACCCAGAATTTCATCGTTCTTCAGCTGAACATAATCATAAGTGTAGTGCTTACGCTGACGGTAACCTGTCAGGTCACGGTTCTGCAATTCGGAGTTAGTCAGAAGAGGAGCACCGAATTTTATAACGTCATTGGCTGTTTGAACGGCAGGGCTTGTTGCATCACTCAGTTTAACGTCACTTTCGCCCCATACGAACAGCTGCAAGCGTTCGTCACGATCAGTCTTTTCCAAATCAATGCTGGTATCACCCTTGTATCCGGATCCTGTTGCATAGATAGGCAGACCGTTTTTCATCAGGAAAGAAGTAATGAAACTGTGAGTCAGACCACTTCTGTCACCTACTTGCAGACGGTTAGGAACGTCATGAGAAATGCTCAAAGACTTGTCATACTGTTTCCACAACAGAACTTCAGGAACGTCTTTCAAAGAAGGCTGACTGAACATTTCAAAGTAAGGATTCCAGCCATAAATCTGGTTGTATTCCGGATTCATTACATGGCTGTTCTGAGTCAGGGAAATTCTGTCTGCAACCTGTTTGGCTGCTGCCATAGCTTCACTCAGGAAGAAATCGATTTCAGCGTCAATGTTGAAAGTCTTTCCGCTATTGTATGACATATCCTTTCCTGGCCAGTTGTCATCACCCGGAACACGTCCTGTTCCTTTATGATATTTCTCGAAAGTACCTTCATACAAAGCAACTCTTGACTTGAACAGCAATGCAACCTGTTTGTTGATGCGTTGGTTGTCTTTGAATCCTACTTCCTGCAAAAGAGAAATTGCCTTGTCAAGATCCTGCAGAATGAAACGTGCTACTTCATTACGGGGTGCTCTCTGTGATTTTTCTTTCAGGTATTCCTCTTCATTGGGAAGAACTTCTGTAATGATAGGAAGGTCACCGAAGTTTGCCATGGCATTGAAGTAAACCAATGCACGGAAGAAGTATCCTTCACCCAGATAATGGTTCTTGTCTTCGTCAGAACCACTGATTTCAGCCAGTCTTGGTTCTACTTCTTCAATCAGATAGTTCCATACACGGATTTTAGCATATTGATCCTTTAAGTTCTGGCCGGATGGTACCATCCAGTTTCCTGCAAAGTAGCTTAAAGAGGCATCATCTTTTACAAAGTTATCTGTATTATCATCGTTGATAGAGATACCGGCATGCCATGCTGTCTGATGGTAAAGTGCTACTCCTTGAGTATTAACCAGATAAGAATTATAATAATTGTTCACATAATTGGCAATGTGATCAGCTGTCGAAAAGTATGCATCCGGTGTAATTGATGTAATCGGCTCACGATCCAAAAAGTCATCACAGGATGTTACACCTAAACCACTCATTCCGATCAATGAGCAGAAAAATATATGTTTGAATTTCAGTTTCATAATTTTAAAATTTTAGAAGTTAACGTTTATACCAACTGAGATGGTTCTCTGCAACGGATACAACTTACCATCACCCCAGTCACCACCAAGAGTTTCAGGGTCAAATACTGAAATCATATCAGAGAAAGTCAACAGGTTATCACCTGAAACGTAAATTCTGACAGATTCCATACCTGCTTTCTTAGTCCAGATCTTAGGCAGAGTGTAACCAATCTGAGCATTCTTTACACGCAGATATGCAGCATTCTGCAAATATCCAGTCTGGGTCTGCTGGTTTTTGGTTGAACTGAAGTCAGGTCTCGGGTAATATGCATCTGTGTTTTCCGGAGTCCAGTAATCCAAATGTTCAACGAAGCAGGTTGACTGCCATTGGCCACCATTGGCACCCCAGAAGTACGGACCGCTCAACATATAGTCGCGTTTCAGGACACCCTGGAAGAATACAGAGAAGTCAATACCTTTCCATGCACCATCCAAAGTCAGACCGAACTTGTATCTTGGCTTGTTGTTACCGATGATAGTGATATCACCATGGTCTTCCAATGTATTGGAACCATTGTTTACAATACCGTCACCGTTCAGGTCAGCAAACATGACATCACCGGCTGCCCATCCTGTACCCCAGTTAGGCTTGTTGTTTTCAAGGTGTTTATCCATTTCTTCCTGAGACTGAGCGATACCTACAGTTGTGTAACCCCAGATTTCACCGACCATTCTGCCGTCATAATAGGTACCCAGGTTTCCAGTCGGGTTGTAGTATCTGGTAATCTTTTCCTGGTTGTCATCCAAAGTCAAACGAACACCATAGTTAAAGTCCTGAATTCTGTCTCTCCAGGATAATTCAAGTTCCCATCCATATGACTTCAAGTCGGCGTTGTTCAAGTTAGGAGGTGTAGCACCAAGAATACCCGGCAAGTTAGGAGCTGCAGCAACCATGTCCTTAGTCAGACGGTTATAGTAGCTGAATGAACCGGTGAAACGGTTGTTGAACATACCAAAGTCGAAACCTGCATCCCAGCTCTGAACAGTTTCCCAGGTTAGCAAACTACTTACAATACCCGGAAGTCCTGCTACATTCTGTTTAGCACCACCGATCAACCAGCCGGAGCTTTCAACACCAGTAGGCATTGATTGGTAGAATGGATAGTATGACGTAGTATTGTTGTTACCAAGCTGTCCCCAAGAACCTCTCAGTTTTAATGTACCGATAATGTTGTTCAATGGAGCGAAGAACTCTTCACGTGCGATATTCCAACCTGCAGAGAATGATGGGAATAAGCCCCAGCGTTTGTCGCCGATGAAACGGGAAGATCCGTCATAACGCAAGTTAGCTTCCAAAATATATTTTTCTTTGTAGTTGTAGTTGATACGACCGAAGAAACCAGCCATTGCATATTCACCTTTACTGTTGTATGCTTTCTGGTTATCCTGAGTAGCGTTCAATTCGGGAACAGTAGGAGTTATCAGATCAGTACCAAAACCAGTCAAGGAATTGTTCTTATACAATTCGGCATTGAAACCGGCCATTACTTTGAAATAGTGTCCATTGATTGTTTTTGAGTAGTCAGTATAGATATTGGTTGAATAATAATCTTCACCATAACGGTAATCCTGAACTTCAGAATATCCGGCAGCACCACCATTCCAGGAAAGCAGATACGGATTATTGTCAGCATCATAGCCATAGATAGGTAATACTGCCCACTGAGTGCTCTGGGTAGTTTGACGCATACTTCCGTCAATCGTAATGTGCCAGTCTTTAATCGGTTCGAATACGAATTGCAACTGGTTGGTGTATAAGTCTTTCTGTTCGCTCTGTTTACCACCTTCTTCCAGCTGGATGATTTCCATATCGGCAGCCCAGTTTCCATACGGGTCTTTTACAAAACAGGTCGGCCAGCGGCGGGCGATGTTATGGAAGAACAAACCGGTCAGATAAGTAGGACGGTCATATTGTTCTCGAGTCCATTTGGTTGTAAAATTCATTTTAGCCCAGCTTGCCAGTTCTGCAGAGATCTTACCATTCAATGTATAACGGTTAAAGCTATCACTTCCGTGGCGGATCAAACCTTGCTGATCAAGGAAGTTTCCACTCAATACATAAGTCAGCTTATCTGTACCACCGCTGATGCTGACATTGTGTTCGTGTGCCGGAGCATTCTTGCGGTAGAATTCAGCGAACCAGTCTGTATTGGCAAAGGCTCCACCGTAGTTCTTGAATCGGTTGTCATCCGGGTTCACTGTTGTACCATAGTATTCAGGAGTACTAGGATCTGTGAATTCTCCGTTCATATACTTCTGGATATTTGACAAGGCTGTTTCATCAAAGATAGGAGAACCACCGCCATTTATGGAAGCTGCATTAAAGTAGTTGGCAAAGTCCCAGGAATTAGCCATTTCAGGAACCTGAATGGCTGTTGAGAAACGAACATTACCAGAATAATTTACTCTTGTTTTACCGGCATGACCATTTTTGGTTGTAATTAAAATAACACCGAATGCTGCGCGTGCACCATAAATAGAAGCAGAAGCAGCATCCTTCAATACAGATACGTTTTCGATATCGTTCGGATTGACGGAGTTCATATCTCCTTCAACTCCATCAATCAAAACCAGCGGAGAACCACTTGAGCCGGCACCAATAGTACCACCACCACGGATTGTAATACTCAAACTACTATCCAGAGAACCACCGCTGTTGCCTACAGACATTTGCAAACCTGGGATCTGTCCTTGGAGGGCTTGTGCAACGTTCTGAACCGGACGAGATTCCAACACTTTGGAATCAACCATAGATACGGCACCAGTTACGTTTACTTTCTTCTGAGTACCATAACCAACAACAACAACTTCATCCAGCAATTTGGTATCTTCCTCCAAAGTTACATTCAAAGCCTGACCATTCCAAACGATTTCTTTAGTCTGATAACCAACAAAAGAGATCTGTAAGGTTTCTCCTTTTTTTACATTTGAGAGTTCGAAGTCTCCATCAAGGCCTGTGATTGTACCATTTGTAGTACCTTTCACAACAACTGATGCACCGATGATAGTCTCTCCATTGGCATCCTTCACGATACCTTTACAAACATTACCTTGCTGAACAATGTTCATCTCTGATACACCACTAGCGGGTATCGCACTGGCTATTCCGGTTGATATTCCACCCAGGAACAGCAGCATACTGACAGATTTAAAGTTCTTAAACATAGATCCTTATTTATAATTATTAAAAAATTAAGGTTTCCAAAGTTGATTTGTTACTTTAAGTTTCTAAGCTTTGGCAAAAAAGAGGTAAAGTCTTTCCTGGACTAGCCTTATTTCTGTTAAGTTAATTAAACAATCTAATTTCACTTTTCGGATAACCGTTAAGCGCTATTTATAATGCTTAATAAAGCTTTATGCGGCAAAGATAAACATATTTTTTAATTAATGAACAGCTAAAAGAACTTTTTTTTAAAACAATAGTTCGTTAAAAATTAGCCTAGCCTAA
>ULMO01008256.1_pt1 | contig 61277 bp, 54 predicted proteins | sample 1951691 | NCBI WGS metagenome assembly ULMO01 (sample SAMEA4835554, study PRJEB28245) | human gut metagenome | biome: gut microbiome; material: fecal sample | place: Denmark | collected 2008 | reverse complement strand
TCAATTAATCAATTAATCAATTAATCAATTAATAATACAACAAATATAGAAATATTTACAAACGAACAGCATATTTTCTTTGCAAAAAATATCCACAGTTTCAATATTCTCTTTTTCATCGGTAATTATTATCTTTACTGCAAATCCTGATTACCATCGGACTGGACATTGCAGACATCGGGAAAGGTACCGGAATGATGCTGGTTACCACCGTTTTTCTGGCTTACAGTACGACGCTGTCCTCTGGATTTCCCTCGTTTGATGTATTGAAGCGCTTTTAATTATTAAACTAACAGCATATCTATGAAAAATATTCTGAAGAAGTCCGGTTACCGGCCCGTTTTAAAACGATTCAGCCTCGTTTCCCTATATGCCCTTCCATTATTAATGGCAGGTGCATGCCAACAACCTAAATCACAGACTACCATCCAGGATAAAGATTCCTGTGTAGTACAGAATCCTGTCATCACCGTACGATACAGCGCAGACCCGTCTGCCCGTGTCTTCGGAGATACGCTCTACATCTATCCCAGCCACGACCGTGACCAGGCACAATGGTGGGATATGGAAGATTATTATGCTTACTCTACCACTGATTTATGCCATTATAAAGATGAGGGCCTGATCTTTGAACCATTCAAGCAAACTACATGGGCAAAGAAATACGCCTGGGCTCCCGACTGTATAGAGAAAAACGGCAAATATTACTTTTATTTCCCTACCGATCAGGATCATATAGGAGTTGCTGTCGGAAACACACCTGTCGGACCATTTAAAGACCCTTTAGGTAAACCTCTTGTATCAAGGAACAGTCCGGGAATAGCAGCTCCACGTGACTTTATCGATCCGGCAGTCTTCATCGACGATGATGGCACAGGATATCTGCTTGTCGGACAAAATGCGCTGAACATCATCAGGCTGAATGATGACATGATTTCCTATAGTTCTAAGCCCGTAGTTCTGGATAAAGTCAAAGACCTCCCCCATTTCTTTGAAGCAATCTGGATTCACAAAAAAGATAAGAAATATTATTTGTCTTATTCCGATGGAGTCGGTATCTCCTACTGCATGGCTGATTCCATCTATGGTCCTTATGAGTACAAAGGCAGAATTCTGGATGAAGTAAACAGTGGAACCAATCATTCCTCAATTGTTGAATATAAAGGCCAGTGGTATCTGTTTTACCATACGGCAGACCTGGCACTGGCTACAATCACGGCAGATTCTCCAGACCGGAAATATATACAATGGAGAAGATCCGTCTGTATGGCTCCTTTGTTTTATAACGAGGATGGGACCATACAGCCCGTCAAGCAGTCTTCATCTATAAAGATTCCTAAAATCAACTGACTCAAACTAATATGAAAAAGATCAAACTAGGACTTCTGCCGCAAATCCTGATTGCCATCGGACTGGGCATTGCTGCCGGAACTGTTTCACCGGCACTTCCTGTACGCATTTTCGTGACATTCAATGCCCTCTTCAGCCAGTTCCTGAACTTTATTATTCCACTGATCATTGTGGGACTGGTCACTCCGGCCATTGCAGACATCGGGAAAGGTGCCGGAAAGATGCTGGTCGCCACCGTTCTTCTGGCTTACAGTGCGACACTGTTCTCCGGATTTCTTTCGTTTGGTGTAGGAGAAACCTTCTTCCCCAGCCTCATCACACAAAATATTCCTTTATCGGAAATCAGTGAAGCCAAAGGTGTTGAACCGTTCTTTACCATATCGATTCCGGAGCCGCTCAATGTCATGACAGCACTTGTCATGGCCTTCACTGTCGGACTCGGGCTGGCTCATCTGGATACCGGTTTCCTGAAAAATGTCTGCAACGATTTCAAGGAAATCATTGTCAAAACCATACAGGCCGTCATCCTTCCTTTGCTCCCGATTTATATCTTTGGCATCTTCTTCAACATGACCCATTCCGGACAAGTGTTTCACGTCCTGGCGGTCTTTGTCAAGATCATCGGAATCATCTTCCTCATGCATATCTTTCTGCTGATATTCCAGTACTGCATCGCAGGACTGCTGGTACGCAAGAATCCGTTCCGTCTGCTGGGAACTATGATGCCGGCTTATTTCACTGCTTTAGGTACACAGTCTTCAGCGGCCACCATTCCTGTCACACTGAAACAGACGATCCGGAACGGAGTACACGAAGGGATTGCGGGATTTGTCATTCCCCTGTGTGCCACCATTCATCTTTCAGGAAGCACCCTGAAGATCGTAGCCTGCGCACTGGCACTGATGATGATGCAAAACATTCCTTATGACTTCCAGATGTTTGCCGGATTCATATTCATGCTGGGGGTAACCATGGTAGCAGCTCCGGGAGTCCGGGGTGGAGCCATTATGGCTTCCCTCGGTATCCTGTCGTCCATGCTGGGGTTTGACGAAAACGCACAGGCACTGATGATTGCGCTGTATATTGCCATGGACAGTTTCGGTACGGCATGTAATGTTACCGGCGACGGAGCCCTGGCACTTATCATCGACAAATGGTTTGGAACGCCAAAGGCCTGAAACATTTCTTTCGCAATATGGCAACCTGCTTTTTATCTAACTTTGTCAGGCAGTTGAAAACAACCCATAACAGCTGTAAACAGTTTCATTTATTTACTTTTATCTTTAATCTCATGAAAAAAGAAATATGCCTGTCCTGCCTGACAGTTTGCACTATTTTGCTGGCCTGTTCTACACCGTCAGAAAAATCCGTCCGGTCTGCTGCCAGCGTCATACCAGTAGATCTGGAACATGCCGGAGCCTTACAAGCCTCCCAGTGGTTTGATACAATCATGTATGTCCCTCTGGAAACGAGTGACTCATTCCTGTTTTCCAATATCAGTCACCTGAAGGTCAGCCACGACCAGAATATCTATTTTATATCCGACAAGTCATTTTTCCTGTTTGACGGACATACCGGAAAAGGCAAACTGAAAATATCCAGATTAGGAACAGGCCCTGACAGATATGCTTCCCTGTTCGACTCTTACATAGATCCCGAAACGCAGGAAATTGAATTGCTTGACAACAACGGAAAGAAAATTGTGGTTTATGACAAAGAGGGTAATCACCTGCGTTCCTTTGCCATTCCGTTCATGTCATTCACGCTGGCCAAAACAGATCAGCATAATTATTGGTTCTACAACAACAATCTTCCTTCAGAAGCCTGCAACTATAAAGTGACACACTATAATCGTATAACGGAAAAATCAGAAGAAGCATACGATTCAATTGATCCATCAAATCTGTTTATATCAGTGAGGATCTCGGAACAATGTGCCGCTATGCCGATCCGATGTTTACTCCTATGAACATTGACAAGATTTATGGCTGTGTCGTATTAATAGAAACATTGCCGGAAGAAGAAGTCTCGGTCAAAGGAGCCAAAGGAGTTCGCAAAACCTGGCTCGAAGGATATAGCAAGGTTAAGGAGTTTTATTTACCTGATTACCGGATATTGCCCCGCGAGGGAGATTACCGACGGACATTATACTGGAATCCGGAACCGATGCCTGACAAAGAAGGACGTGCTACCATCCAGTTCTACAACAACAGCCGCTGCCGCCGCCCACGTATTTCGGTAAATGTACTGGATGCCGACGGACGTATAGGAGTATTCGAACACTGATCATAAAAAGAGAGGCCATCCCCAATCATGCAGGGACAGCCTCTGATCTTTGTATTTACAATCCAAAATTACTTGTTTAATTTCCAGGTAAACCCATCCTTGGTGTCTTTTACTTCAAAGCCCAAGGCAGCCAGGTTGTCACGGATCTTGTCACTGGTTACCCAGTCCTTATTGGCTTTTGCCTGCATACGCTGTTCCAGCAACATATCGACCACCTTGCCGTATGCTTCCTCACGGGCTGCGTTATTCTCGGCTTCTGCCTTCAATCCCAGAAGATCGAATACAAACAGATGGAATACGCTCTTCAGTTCTTCCAGATCTTCAGCACTGATGGTTGCCTTCTTGTCGATCACTGTGTTGATCATGCGGGTAGCGTCAAACAGATGAGAAATAACAATCGGAGTATTCAAGTCATCATTCATGGCTTCGTAGCATTTCTCACGCAAGCCCTGTGGTTCGATACCTGATGTAGCCTTCGCCGGAGTAATGCGTTCCAGATTCTTCACACCTTCCAGCAAACGTTCCAATCCCTTCTCGGCAGCCTGCAATGCTTCATTGCTGAAGTCTACGGTGCTGCGATAATGAGCCTGAAGGATAAAGAAACGGATAGTCATCGGTGAATAAGCCTGAGTCAGCAGCTTATTGGAACCGGTAAAGAACTCATCCAGCGTTATGAAATTACCCAATGATTTACCCATCTTCTGTCCGTTGATGGTAATCATGTTGTTATGCATCCAATAGTGTACCATCTGATGTCCTTCTGATGCAACGGCCTGTGCAATTTCACATTCATGGTGCGGGAACACAAGATCCATACCTCCTCCGTGAATATCAAAAGTTTCACCCAGGTATTTCCGTCCCATTGCCGTACATTCACAGTGCCATCCGGGGAAACCGTTGCTCCACGGTGACGGCCAGCGCATGATATGTTCCGGCTGGGCACACTTCCACAAAGCGAAGTCTGCCGGATTATGTTTCTCTTCCTGTCCGTCAAGTTCACGGGTTGTATTCAGAACGTCGTCCAGATTGCGACCGGACAACACTCCATAATGATGATCCTTGTTATATTTAGCAACATCGAAATATACAGAACCTTTGCTCTCATAAGCATATCCGTTCTTCAGGATTTCCTCTACCAGCTGAATCTGTTCGATGATGTGTCCGGAGGCATGCGGTTCAATACTGGGCGGCAGTACATTCAGTGCTTCCATAGCCTTGTGGTAACGGTTCAGATAATACTGCACCACTTCCATCGGCTCCAATTGTTCCAGACGAGCTTTCTTTGCAATCTTGTCTTCACCATCGTCTGCATCATGCTCCAGATGACCTACATCCGTAATATTACGTACATAACGCACCTTATATCCCAGATGAGTCAGGTAACGGTACAAAATATCGAAAGTAATGGCAGGACGTGCATGTCCCAGGTGGCCGTCACCGTATACGGTAGGACCACATACATACATGCCCACATGAGGAGCATGCAAAGGCACGAACAGTTCCTTCCTGCGGGTCAGTGTATTGTAAATAATCAGTTTATTTTCCATAATTTGAATGTGTTAGACTGCAAAGTTATAACTTTTTTCATATCCACCGGCAATGAGGCAATGAATTTACACCGGTAAAATCAATGAAGATATCTCCAAGGAAGGATGGAAAATGCTCTATATTATAAAAAATGTTATAAAGCAGAGATTTTTAAAGTAATTCCTTGCAGATTTCGGAAAAGTCCGTACCTTTGCAACGTGTTTTTCATAGTATTAGATTTAAGGTTAACAAAGGTTGGAGTACAGCGGTACTCCTTTTTTTTTATCCTTATATGAACAGATATCAGACAAACGGTCCCATGGAAAAAAACAACAAGGTTTTATTAGGTATGAGCGGAGGCACGGACAGTTCCGTAGCGGCCATGCTGTTGCAGGATGCCGGCTATGAAGTAACCGGTATTACATTCCGTTTTTACGAAAAAGATTTTCAGACCGAATATCTGGAAGATGCCCGCCACTTATGCGAACAACTGGGTATCCGTCATCTGACCTATGATGCACGGGAAGTGTTCGAAGAACAAATCATTCATTATTTTATTCAGGAATACATGAACGGACGGACTCCCGTTCCCTGTACCTTATGCAACAACCAGCTGAAATGGCCATTACTCAAAGAAATTGCCGACCGGGAAGGTATTTATCATCTGGCTACAGGCCATTATGTCCGGAAACAAACAGTAAACGACCGCTGGTTCATCCGTTCCGGAGCTGACCCGGATAAAGATCAGTCGTTTTTCCTTTGGGGACTTCCACAGGATTTGCTGGAACGCGCTTTGTTTCCTATGGGAGAACTGACCAAAGTACGTGTCCGGGAAATAGCGGCCGAACGGGGACAACTGAAAGCTGCCCGCAAACGTGACAGCCTGGGCGTCTGTTTTTGTCCGATGGATTACCGCACTTTCCTGAAAAGTCATGTACCGGAAGGACAGATATCTCCGGGAGAGTTCCTGGATGAAGAAGGACGAAAGCTGGGACAACATGAAGGATATCCGTTCTATACCATCGGACAGCGAAGGGGACTGGGTATCTGGCTGAACAAGACACTGTTTGTCAAAGAGACCTTACCAGAACAAAACCGAGTTATTGTATGTGACAACCTTCGCGCTCTGGAAAAACAGGAAATGCTGCTCACAGACTGGAATCTGATCGATCCCGAAACTGCCCTGAATCATCCTGATGTTATCGTCAAGATCCGTTACCGGAAACAAGCCAACCGGTGTACGGTTACCTGCACAGGCGACGGTTGCCTGCATGTGAATCTGCACGAACCGCTTGCCTCTGTTGCCCCGGGACAAGCCGCCGTATTTTATCGTGACGACCTTGTGCTGGGAGGAGGAATTATTGCAACTTCCCGATAACAACAACCAAAGTTTATCGCAGGTCCAGCTCATGGAACAGAAGTTTTATCAACTGTTCATTCCCTATTTTTTCACAAGACATAAACAATACTAAATTATTGTTATACAAATACTTTCTCTTTGATATCAACCAGACTGTTTTAAACTATCAACAGGGTGAGAACAAATTATTAACACGCGGTTAACATTCCACACATCTCTTTTGCAGATATTTTTCACTACATTTGCCGCCATCAGAAAAACGCTATGTACCAGTCTACTTTCACATACCGTCCCCGTACTGTACGATTCTGTCAATGGAGTCGTAAGGCCTATGCTGCCTTTGCCAGCCTGAAGATTCAGGTAACGATGGGATGTGTCAGCAAAGGAATCACGGAGGTAGCGTTAAGCAAAAACGGATATACAGCCGAGAAACAGTCTTCCCTGCAGGGAAACACCGGCTTCATGCCACCGGAAGAAGCCTCACGGGCTTCAGGAACGGAAATGCCCCCGCTTCCTGCCGGCTTCTGCCTTCCGGAACGGGAAATTCATACTCCTGCGGCCGCTCCCTGTCCCGGATTTCCGGGATTTATTCCTCTCTTTTGTTTTGCTTTACTGTCCGTGATATTCATCCGTCACGGATAGACTTCCTTTTTATCCGGCGGAATACTAACCTTATCTCTTAACCAATTAACAAACCGAATGATCAAAATGGAAGAAATCAAGCAACGCATCATAGCAGGCGGAAGCCTGACAGCCGAAGAGGCTCTCTCCCTCCTGACAGAAGCCCCTTTCGAAGCCTTGTGCCAGGCGGCTCACGAAATCACCGAACAGTGCGCTCCCCGGGTATTCGATATGTGTTCCATCATCAATGCCAAATCAGGACGCTGCCCGGAAAACTGCAAATGGTGTGCCCAGTCGGCTCACCACAATACCCGCGCCGAAATATATGGCATCGTTCCGGTAGAGGAATGTCTCCGCCATGCCCGCCTCAACGAAAGCCAGGGAGTAAAACGTTTCTCTCTCGTTACCAGCGGTCGCCGGCCGACAGAAAAAGAGACAGAAGTCCTGTGTGAACACTTTGCAGAACTGCACCGGCAATGTGGTATCTCGCTTTGTGCTTCTCTGGGACTGGCAACCGCAGACCAGCTGAAACGGCTCAAGGAAGCAGGAGTAACACGCTATCACTGCAATCTGGAAACTGCACCTTCTTATTTCGGGCACCTGTGTTCCACTCATACACAGGCACAGAAAATAGAAACTCTGAAAGCAGCCCGCGAAGCAGGAATGGATATCTGCAGCGGTGGAATTATCGGCATGGGTGAAACCCCGGCCCAGCGTGTGGAACTGGCCTTTGCCCTCAAGGAACTGGAAGTTCAGTCCATTCCGCTTAATTTGCTGCATCCCATTCCAGGAACTCCGCTGGAACATGCTGTACCACTGACATCAGAAGAGATCATCCGCACTGTTGCCATGTTCCGTTTTGTTCATCCTCATGCATACCTGCGCTTTGCAGGAGGACGTTCACAAATGGACGAAAGAACTCTCGCGCTGGCACTTCATGTGGGAATCAATTCGGCCATCGTAGGTGATCTGCTTACGACGCTGGGATCGAATGTAAAAGAAGATATTGAACGTATTAAAAAAGCAGGCTATGAACTTTGAAGCTATGACAGACAGTTTCGACCGGGATCATCTCTGGCATCCGTATACTTCAGCCACCCGGCCGCTTCCGACTTATAAAGTCAAACGGGCTGAAGGATGTGTCATCACACTGGAAGACGGCACCGAACTCATCGAAGGCATGTCATCGTGGTGGTGTGCCGTTCACGGATATAATCATCCCGTACTGAATGCAGCCATCGAGAAGCAGTTGAAAAGCATGGCACACGTCATGTTCGGCGGACTGACTCACGAGCCGGCCATCGCGCTGGGTAAACGACTTTTGCAACTGGCTCCTCCTTCCATGAGCCGGATCTTTTACGCAGACAGCGGTTCGGTAGCAGTGGAAGTAGCTCTCAAAATGGCAGTACAGTATCAGTTTGCCAAAGGCTGCCCGCAACGGAACAACTTCGTAACCATCCGTTCCGGTTACCACGGAGATACATGGAATGCCATGTCAGTATGTGATCCCGTAACCGGCATGCACAGTCTGTTCGGGAATGCTCTGCCTGTCCGGCATTTTGTTCCGTCCCCGAAATCGCGTTTCGGGGGAGAATGGGATGAAACCGATATCCTTCCTTTGAAAGAAACCATAGAAGCTCACGAAAATGAACTGGCCGGTCTGATTCTAGAACCAATTGTCCAGGGAGCCGGAGGCATGCGTTTTTATCACCCCCAATACTTACGGGAAGCTGCACGCCTGTGCCGCGAACATGGAATACTGCTTCTTTTTGATGAAATTGCAACCGGATTCGGACGGACCGGCAAACTGTTTGCCTGGGAACATGCGGGGGTCGAACCGGATATCATGTGCATCGGCAAAGCCCTGACTGGAGGATACATGACCTTCTCGGCTGTGCTGACCACAGATGCAGTTGCCGAATGCATTTCCGACCATTATCCGCATGCTTTCATGCACGGTCCCACCTTCATGGGAAACCCGCTGGCATGTGCCGTGGCCTGCGCTTCCATTGATTTGCTGTTGTCTTCCGGCTGGCAGGAAAACGTGAAGCGGATCGAAACCCAGCTCAAGGAAGAACTGGCTCCGGCAGCTTCTCTTCCCGGAGTTGCCGACGTACGGGTACTGGGAGCCATCGGAGTCATTGAGACACGCCAGGAAGTTGACATGGCCCGGATACAACGACGTTTCGTAGAAGAAGGTGTCTGGGTACGTCCATTCGGAAAACTGGTCTATATCATGCCGCCTTTCATCATACAACCTGAACAATTAAGCAAACTGACCGCCGCACTGGTGAAAATCGTAGGAGAAGAATCTTTATGAAACTATCAAAAACCTCAAGCAATACCCAGCACTTCTATCAGGAAGAACTGAAGAAACTGAAAGAAGCAGGCAACCTGCGCACACTCCCAGAAGTGATACATGACGGGAAATGGGTTCTATCCGGAGAACAACGGATGCTGAACCTTTCTTCCAACGACTATCTGGGACTGGCCACAGACACGGCGCTGCGTGATGAATTTCTGGGAAGTGCAGATAACCGCGACCTGCTCTTTTCATCCTCTTCCTCACGCCTGCTGACCGGAAACTTCCATATTTACACACAACTGGAAAGGCTTCTGGCTGATCTGTTCGGCACGGAAAGTGCACTGACCTTCGGAAGCGGATATCACATGAACTCAGGCATTCTGCCCGCCATCACGGACAGCCGGACACTCATTCTGGCCGACAAGCTCGTTCATGCCAGTATCATCGACGGTATCCTGTTATCCAGTGGATACAGCATCCGCTACCGTCATCACGATTACCGCATTCTGGAAACGCTGATCCAGAAATATCACAAAAATTACAGCCGGATCATCATTGTGACGGAAAGCGTCTTCAGCATGGACGGAGATGTAACTCCGCTCCAGACACTCGTGGAACTGAAAAACAAATATCCCAATGTTTATCTTTATGTAGACGAGGCACACGGTATCGGCGTCCGGGGAGCTCACGGACTGGGCGTTGCCGAAGAACAGGGATGTATCAAGGATATCGATTTCCTGTGCGGCACATTCGGCAAAGCACTGGGATCAATCGGTGCCTATGTGGTCTGCCGTGAAAGAATCCGAAATTACCTGGTCAATAAGGTACGTCCGTTTATTTTCACAACTGCCCTGCCTCCTGTCAACATTGCCTGGACCAAATTTCTGCTGGAACGACTCTCGCAATGGGACGACCGCCGGCAATGGCTGGCCGAGGCCTCCAGCCGGCTGCGCACCTGCATCCGGGAAATGGGATGCGAATGTACATCTGAAAGCCAGATCGTTCCGCTGACACTGGGAGCTAGCGAGAAGGCCATCGAGAAAGCAGCGGAAATGCAGCGGAAAGGATTCTATGTTCTTCCCGTACGTCCGCCTACGGTACCGGAAGGCACCTCGCGACTGAGATTCTCCCTGACCGCCGCCATCACCCCGGAAGAAATCAGCCGACTGATTCAGATTCTGAAAGAAACTCAAAACAAATAAACCCATACACACATGGAACAACGATTCATTCTCCGAGAAGGGAATTCATCCCTGTTGCTTTTCTTTGCAGGATGGGGCAGTGACGAATGCCTGTTCACACGTCCGGCAGCGGAAGGGTATGACTACCTGTTGTGTTTTGACTACCGAAATCCAGATTTCGACTACAGCCAGCTGGAAGGCTATCAGTCCATCCGTCTGCTGGGTTGGTCTATGGGTGTATGGGCTGCCTCACAAACCTTTTCCGGGAAAGATCTTCCCTGGGAAATGAAACTGGCCGTCAACGGGACACTCACTCCCATTCACGATACGACAGGCATACCGGAAGCTGTATTCAACGGAACACTTGATACTTTTTCTCCGGCTACACTGGCCAAGTTCCGTCGCCGGATGTGCGGCGGTACGGAAGAAGTAAAGCACTTTCTTGACCGCCAGCCCCGCCGCAGCGTCGAAGAACTACACGAAGAGTTGAAAGCCCTCCGGCAGGAAGTTCTCCGCCTACCGGTACCCGCTTTTCAGTGGGACAAAGCAATCATCGGCACGGAAGACCGGATCTTCCCCTCACAAAACCAGCTGGAAGCCTGGCAGGGAACTCCTGTTCTCTCCATGAATATAGCGCATTATGCAGACCTGTTTTTCACGGAATGCCTGAAAGGAAAGGAGCAGCTATGGACAAAGGACTGATCAGAAGACGATTCGCCAGGGCCGCCTCAACCTATCCGGAGCAAGCAAATATCCAACGGCAGATCGCCGAAAAGATGACCAGACTTATCCGGCGTTACCTTCCCGCATCAGCTCATCGCAGCGTATTGGAGGTGGGATGCGGAACAGGCCTCTTCACACGTTCCTACCTGCATGACGTCAAACCCGGACAACTCTGCCTGAACGACATCTGTCCCGAAGTGGCAGGTTGCTTCAAAGATTTGCTGGGCGACCGGATCCGTTTCTTTGCCGGAGACGCAGAACGCCTGAACTTTCCGGCCGGACAAAGCCTCATCGCTTCCTGTTCGGCCTTACAATGGTTTGAATCGCCCCAGCGTTTCTTCCACCGGTGCAGTCATCTGCTGACGAACGACGGCTATTTCACGTTCAGTACCTTCGGCAAGGAGAACCTGACAGAAGTCGCCTCACTCACCGGAGCTACCTTGCCTTATCTTTCACTTGAGGAACTGAAAGAGGCTTTACGTTCCGACTATGAGCTGCTCTACTGCCACGAAGAGAAGCTAAGCCTTTCTTTCCAGTCGCCCATGGACGTACTCAAACACTTGAAAGCTACGGGAGTGACCGGCATCCGTCAAAGCCAGTGGACCAAAGGAAGCCTCGCCACTTTCTGTAACCGATATCAGGAAATATACAGCCAGCCGGATCATACGGTACGGCTGACCTATCATCCGATTTACATCATTGCTAAAAAAATCGCATCATGAAAAAAGAAATTATTTTTGTCAGCGGCATTGATACCGCCATCGGAAAAAGTTATGCCACCGGATTCCTGGCCCGGGAATGGAACCGGGAAGGCATCAAGACCATTACCCAGAAGTTTATCCAGACCGGCAATACCGAAATCTCAGAAGATATTGAAGTCCACCGCCAGATCATGGGAACGGGACTGGTGGAAGCCGACCGCGAACGCCTGACCATGCCGGAAATCTTTACTTACCCCTGTTCGCCCCATCTGGCTGCGGAAATAGATCACCGGGACATTGATTTCGACAAGATCGAACAAGCCTCACAGGCCCTGCTGCAATCTTACGACCGCGTGCTGCTGGAAGGAGCCGGCGGTCTGATGGTCCCCCTGACCCGCGACCTGCTGACGATCGACTATGTAGCACAAAAGAATTATCCGCTGATCCTCGTCACCTCCGGACGTCTGGGAAGCATCAACCACACCCTGCTCAGCCTGGAAGCCATCGAAAAACGAGGTATCCGCCTTCACAGCGTACTGTATAACCTGTATCCTGAAAATGAAGACAAAATCATCCAGCATGATACGGAAGAATACATCCGCACCTGGCTGGAACGGCATTTCCCGGAAACGGAATTTATCCGTGTTCCCTGCCTCTAAAAGCCACCTCAAAAAGCCCACCAGCTTTTTTTAAAACGTCGAATCGTTTTCATGAAAAGACTTCGGCCTTTCAATGAAAACGATTCGACGTTTTTCTGACAGTTCTTTATCCCTGGAAATCAGGCAAGAACGGTATTCCGGATTTTATTGCTTGTTCTTCAGTTCTTCTGCCGGTACAACCCGATACAACTTATCACTTGGACGTACACGATCAGGAACCTTAAACGAAACATGAACGCCTTTCTTCACCACGTCCACAGGTTTCAGATCCACACGTGCTTCCTCCAGAGTGACATACATGGCACCAGTTGTAGGACCGGTAATCAAGAGTTTGTCACCGACCTTGATCTCTGCAGCTTCGATCAGGAATTCAGCGACTCCCAAATTGGAGAAATATTTAATACCGCGTCCGGCATATACTTTACGTTCCGTAGCTTCCGATCCATAATTTCGGCTCCATTCACCCAAACGCTGGCCCAGATAATAGCCGTTCCAGAATCCCCGGTTGAAAACCGTCTTCAGGCGTTCATCCCAGGCAGCCTTCTTTTCTTCGGTAAATGTTCCGTCCAGATAGGACTGGATGGCTTCCTTATAACATTCCACAACGGTCTTCACATACTCAGGACCGCGGGCACGTCCTTCAATCTTGAACACCCGTACTCCGGCTTCAATCATCTCATCCATGAAATGAATAGTCTTCAGATCCTTGGGAGACATAATGTATTTGTTATCCACTTCCAGTTCTATATCACTCTCCTTGTCCCGCACCAGATAAGACCGGCGGCATACCTGCATGCAGGCACCACGGTTAGCAGAAGCATTCAGCTCATGCAAGCTGAGATAACATTTTCCTGAAACAGCCATACAAAGCGCTCCATGGCAGAACATCTCAATACGAACAGGCTCACCCATCGGACCTTTAATGCCTTCCTGCTGGATTGCATCATAGATCTTGCGCACCTGTTTCAGATTCAGTTCACGCGCCAACACTACCACATCGGCAAATTGTGCATAAAACTTCAGAGCTTCAGCATTGCTGATATTCAACTGAGTAGACAAATGTACCTCTTGTCCCACCTTGTTACAGTAAGCCATCACAGCCACATCGGCAGCAATCACGGCACTGATGCCGGCTTCCTTGGCTGCATCCACAATCTTGCGCATCAGTTCGATATCCTCATCATAGATGATCGTATTGATGGTCAGGTAACTCTTTACCCCATGTTCATCACACACCTTTGCGATCTCACGCAAATCATCAATAGTAAACGTGCTGGCCGAACGGGCGCGCATATTCAGACTCTCAATGCCAAAATAGATGGAATCTGCTCCCGCATGAAGAGCTGCCGCCAGTGATTCACGAGAACCCACCGGGGCCATAATCTCAAAGTCTTTTATCGAGTAATTCATTATTTTACGGATTGATTCGATGTGCAAAGGTAATGCTTTTTTCATGAACTACCTTGAAAACAACACTCTTTCACTGACTATAAGACAAAACAAAGGGGTATACCTTGCGGCATACCCCATTCTGATGGTATCAGAAACCAAATTCATTATTTCAGCACTTCTCCATTTTCAGATAACAGAACAGTCTGTTCAGTATCGTCCTGTGCCGTCAACGTAACCTTGTACGTCTGGGTTCCATCTTCATTTGCTTCTACTGCGGCTTCCTTCACCATATAATCTGCATAATCTTTTGCCAAGGTATCTTTTACAGCCTGAGGAAGATCATCTACTTCAACAGGAACAAAATCATTCACTGCAACTGCTACAGATGCTGTTGTTGTCTGGTTGTCTGCTGCGAAAGCTACTGTTGTTCCTACTCCCATTACCAATGCTACTGCTACAAATAATTTCTTCATAATCGTAAAGTTTTAAGTTATTAAGTTTTAGTTTCGTGTCACTAATTTACAGACAAGCGTCATGCCAAAGAAATAATCGTTATATGCCAACATTGATTTTCAAATAGTTACGCATGCCAGTCAGAAACCAGAAACAAAAATTTGCGGAAGTTTTACCCAACAGTGCGGAACAGAGAATGTGAAAATCACAGAAAATCCACATAACGAATCTTAAAGCTACGCCCTGTGGTTTCCGTTTTTTCACAGGCAACGCTCCAGAAGCGATGTAAGTTTACTATCTTTGCACCATAAACAAGTAACATGAAAATAAGAAATATAGACCTGGGAGAAAAACCCGTCCTGCTCGCTCCGATGGAGGACGTTACAGATCCGGCTTTTCGTCTGATGTGCAAAAAGTTCGGAGCCGATATGGTATATACCGAGTTTGTTTCAGCGGATGCTTTGATACGTTCTGTAAGCAAGACCCTGCTTAAACTGAACATCAGTGATGAAGAACGTCCCGTAGCAATTCAGATCTATGGTAAGGATACCGAAACAATGGTGGAAGCAGCCCGTATTGTAGAACAGGCCAAACCGGATATTCTCGATCTGAATTTCGGCTGCCCCGTCAAGCGGGTTGCCGGAAAAGGAGCCGGTTCAGGCCTTCTTCAGAACATTCCGAAAATGCTTGAAATCACGCGTGCCGTAGTAAATGCCGTACGCATTCCTGTAACGGTGAAAACCCGTCTGGGTTGGGATACCGAACACAAAATCATCGTTCCTCTGGCCGAACAGCTTCAGGACTGTGGAATCGAAGCACTCACCATTCATGGACGTACACGGGCACAGATGTACACCGGCGAAGCCGACTGGACACTGATCGGTGAAGTGAAGAACAATCCCCGCATGCGTATTCCCATCATCGGAAACGGAGATGTCACTACCCCTCAGCGTGCACAGGAATGCTTCGACCGCTATGGTGTAGACGCCATCATGGTGGGCCGTGCCAGCTTCGGACGTCCCTGGATTTTCAAGGAAATCAAACATTTCCTGCAGACCGGTGAAGAACTTCCTCCCCTGAGTTTCCAGTGGAGAATGGACGTTCTCCGACAGGAAGTAAAAGACAGTGTGGCCCTGCTTGACGAACGGCGAGGCATCCTCCACGTAAGACGACACCTGGCTGCCTCTCCCCTGTTCAAGGGAATTCCTAACTTCAGAGATACACGTATCGCAATGTTGCGCGCAGAAACTCTTGAGGAACTGAACGCAATCCTGAATCATATTGAAGAGAATTTCGGAAACTAACCTTTATAACTATGAGTGATTCTGTATATCAAGCAGCCAATAACCGGTATACCTGTGGAATGGATTACCGGCGTGCCGGAAAAAGCGGTATCCTGTTGCCCGCCATTTCACTGGGATTATGGCATAACTTCGGTGATGTAGACAGTCTGGCCCGAAGCAAAGACAAACTGCATTATGCCTTCGATCACGGCATTACGCATTTCGACCTGGCCAACAATTACGGCCCCTCAGCAGGAAGTGCAGAAGAAACTTTCGGCAAGATCATGAAAACATCATTTGCTCCTTACCGGGACGAACTGTTTGTTTCTACCAAGGCCGGTCACGACATGTGGCCCGGACCATACGGCACATGGGGATCACGGAAGCATCTGACAGCAAGCCTCAACCAAAGTCTGAAACGGATGAACTTGGATTATGTGGATATCTTTTATTCGCACCGCTATGATCCGGAAACACCGCTGGAAGAAACCCTGCAGACACTGGTAGACATCGTACGTCAGGGAAAGGCTCTTTACGTGGGTATTTCCAAATATCCTCCTGAAGCTGCCCGGAAAGCGTATGCTTACCTGAAAGACCACGACGTCATCTGCCTGCTTTATCAGGGACGCTACAACTTGTTGAACCGCGAACCGGAGGAACAGGGAATTCTGCAACAGGCAGCTGAAAATGGAAGCGGATTTGTTGCTTTCTCTCCGCTTGCACAGGGACTGCTCACCAACCGCTATCTGAAAGGAATCCCTGAAGACTCACGTATCGCACGGGGAGGATTCCTGAAAAAAGAAGCATTGACCGAAGATCTTCTGCAAAAGATCATCCGTCTGGACCGTCTGGCCTGTGAACGGGGACAGTCACTCGCAGAAATGTCTCTGGCCTGGCTGCTGGCTCATCCGTTCGTTACATCAGTAATCATAGGTGCCAGTTCTGTGGAACAGCTTGCAGATAACCTGAAAGCTTTGGAAAACATTTCCTTTTCTCAAGAAGAACAGCAGACCATCCAGGCCATCCTGCAATAAAAATAAAATTCCGGAAAAAACGTCTCTCCTTTTCAAAGGATTCCGTTTTTTCCGGAATTATCTAATTACCTCTTTCTATCTTACATCCGATAAACTCCTTTTTTGGAAGTTTCCACTTGGGACGGATTACCGGAATAACCGATATTTCCACTGCTGTAACAATAAGCAGAAACAGACTGGCTGGCATGACAGGTAATATCACCACTGGAATTACTTACTGCACTAACCTTGGCAGCTTTCAGACCGGAAGCATTAATATCACCACTTGAATTAGCTGAAAACGCAGCCTGTCGGCAACTTCCGCTTACAAAGATATCACCCGAACTGTTAGCCGTTGCATCTACATTATTCTGGCAGACAAGTGTACTCACCTTGCAGTCACCACTGGAATTAGTTGAAAGGAAGGCCTTGTCACAATTTGCCTTTTCCAACGACACATCACCGCTGGAATTGGTACACATCACCAACTTGGAACATTCCACATTACCGGCTTCAATGTCACCACTGCTGTTTGTTTGTATATTCAAAGTGGCACAACGAAGATCACGCGCATCGATATCACCGCTGGAATTTGTCTGAAGAGAAATATCCTTCCGCGTATTCAGATCTCCATCAATCTTGATATCACCTGAGGACAAAGTACAGAAACTCGTTACAGAAGGAGCATACACCCTTACTTCACAGGTATATTTTCCATTGATTGAATAGGAGTTGGTTCCGGGAACCTTGAATATGACCTTCAATTCACCTCCCTTTTCCTCCAGCTTCACATATTTCGCTATATTATCGGGCGCATAAACTTCCGCATACGCCGGACCGGAGGACGGTTTATAAATGATATCCACAAAGGAATAAGTAGTCAATGAAGACACATTGCCTAAATTCACGCGCTGAGTTACATAGTTCTTACTGGGAACGACTTTGTAAGTTTGTGCCTGACATCCTGTAAAAACCATAGCCAGCACCATCAGAAGAGTTAGAAATCCTGTTTTCATAATTTTTCGTTTTTTAAGTGTTTGCTTTATACACTTAGACGCTAAGTGTTCCGAAAAGTAACACTATTTTTTCAAAAAACTTCAAATAATCTTCATTTTCACCAAAACCTCCCCATTTTTTCCTTGAAGGACCGGTCGTTTCGTCGATAAAATCCAGGCATTCATCGACAGTCCCTGCTTTTGCCTCCAGATCCATCGATAAAACCCCGTCACCAGTCTAGTTTCCTGTTTAAATCCTTTCACATTCCCTACTTTTGCTTTACGAAATTTCGCTGAGAAAGCTTTTCAAGAATGGTACCAGCTTGAAAAATTAATAGTATGTGTATTAAAAATGTGACTAATATCATGGGAAAAAAAATTATTTTTCTATTGCTCATGCTTCTGTCTGTCACCACCCTGGTGTACGGTCAGGGGAAAGGACAAATTTCGGGCGTAGTGACTTCGGCCGAAGACGGCTTGCCGGTGATCGGTGCCACAGTCTCCCTTAAAGGCAACAGCTCGGTTGGTACCATTACGGACATAGACGGACGTTTTGTATTAAATAACCTGCCACCGGGAAATAAAACCCTTATCATTTCTTATGTAGGTCTCAAAACCGTTGAGATCAATGCTGTTCCAGGAAAGCCTGTTACTGTCAGCATGAAATCAGATACCGAAGTACTTGATGAAGTCGTAGTGGTAGGTTATGGAACTCAGAAAAAAGTAAATGTCACAGGATCTGTCAGTATGATCGGCGGCGAAAAACTCGAATCGCGTCCGGTACAGAATGTTTCACAAGCCCTTCAAGGTCAAATCCCTGGTTTGAACCTTACGGTAGGTTCATCAGGAGGTACTTTGGACAGTGATATGAACATTAATATCCGTGGTGCGGGAACTATCGGCGACGGATCTAACAGTGATCCGCTCGTTTTGATTGACGGAATGGAAGGTGATCTGAACACTGTAAGTGCCAACGACATTGCTTCTATTTCAGTATTGAAAGATGCTGCCGCTGCATCCATTTACGGATCACGCGCTGCTTTTGGTGTAATCTTGATCACGACCAAATCCGGACAGTCAGGAAAACCGAGGGTAAGCTATTCAGGCAATGTCCGCTTTTCCAGTGCAACCCAGTTACCCAAGATGGTAGACTCCTACAGCTTTGCCCAGTATTTCAACCGTGCCGCACAGAATGACGGATCAAGCGCCGTATTCTCTAACGAAACGATGGAGAAGATCCTTAATTTCCAACAGGGAAAATATACGGATCCTTCTACACCGGAATATTATGGAGCACAAGCCGGCAGTGACGGCAAATGGTCATACTATCAGACTTCCTTTGCTAATACGGACTGGTTCGACGAACAATACAAAGATTTTGCAGTTTCACAGGAACACAGTCTGAACATCAGTGGAGGTAGCGAACGCCTGACTTATATGATCAGTGGAAGTTTTCTGGATCAGAACGGACTGATTGCTCACGGCAGTGACGACTTCTACCGCTATAACTTAAGCAGTAAGATTTCAGCTAAACTTGCAGACTGGGTAACGGTCAACCTGACATCCAAATGGGTAAGAGAAGACTATAGCCGACCCACTTATCTGACTTCTCTTTTCTTCCATAACATCGCACGCCGGTGGCCGACTGTCCCCGTGACCGATCCTTACGGCCATTACACCGGACCATCTGAAATCATTCAGCTGGAAGACGGAGGTAAACAGACAGATACCAAAGATTACTACACCAACCAGCTCCAGGTAGTTTTCGAACCGATCAAAGACTGGCACATCACAGTAGAAGGCGGTATGCGTAACTACAACCGGAGATATGACTATGCCGTACTTCCTGTATATGCTTATGATATCAACAACGAAGCATATGCCATGAACTGGAGTGATGACTATGCAGCAGAAGCTTCCAGAGCTTATTCTTACCGTTACAATGAGGATTATTATTCAACCAACATTTATACGGACTATTCACGGACAATCAACGGACATTATTTTAAAGTAATGGCCGGATTCAACAGCGAACTTTATAAGACAAGCGACTTAACAGGAAGCGGAATGAACCTTACCTCCTCAGATGTTCCTTATCTTTCTCAAGTCCAGGAAGATCTTTCTCTTGACGGAGGACGTGACCATACGGCTACAGCCGGTTTCTTCGGTCGTATCAACTACAACTGGAAAGAACGTTATATGCTGGAAGCCAACTTACGCTACGATGGATCTTCCCGTTTCATCGGTGACAAGACATGGGGCTTATTCCCCTCCTTCTCTGCCGGATGGAACATTGCACGTGAAGAATTCTTCGAACCATTGGCTGACAAAATCGGTACTCTGAAACTGAGAGCTTCCTGGGGACAGCTTGGTAATACAAATACTGATGCCTGGTATCCTTTCTATCAGACGCTTTCCACTTCTACATCCAGCTCCGGATGGGTTCTGAACGGTTCACAGCACAATACAGCCAGCATGCCGTCCATCGTCAGCTCTGCCATGACATGGGAAACCGTGGAATCATGGGACGTAGGTTTTGATTTCGGACTGCTCAAGAACCGACTGACCGGATCGTTCGATTACTTTAACCGTTATACTTATGACATGATCGGACCGGCTCCTACGATGTCAAGTATCTTAGGTACTTCCGCCCCGAAAGTCAACAATGCCGACATGAAAACTCAAGGATGGGAACTCGAACTGTCATGGAGAGACCGTATTCAGGATTTCAACTACGGTATCCGTCTGGTATTGTCTGACTATCACAGTACCATTCTCAGCTATCCGAACTCTACCAAATCGCTCAGTACTTACTACGATGGAATGGAAGTCGGAGAAATCTGGGGATATCAGACCGTTGGTATTGCACAGTCTCAGGAAGAAATGGATGCACATCTGGCCAATGGCGGTACTCCCAACTGGGGAAGTAACTGGGGAGCCGGAGATATCATGTATGCCAACCTGGATGGTGAAGATGGTGTAAACAGCGGAGCCAATACCCTCGATAATCATGGAGACCTGATCAAGATCGGTAACACAACTCCCCGTTACAACTTCGGTATCACCTTCGATGCATCATGGAAAGGATTTGACCTCTCTATTTTCTTCCAGGGAGTGGCCAAACGTGATTACTGGCTTAGCGGTCCCTACATGTGGGGTGCCAACGGAGGTATGTGGCAATCTACCTGCTTCGAAGAACATCTGGACTACTGGCGTGCCGAAGATGATCCACTTGGAGGCAATACGGATGCTTATTATCCGAAACCATATTTTAATACGGACAAGAACCAGCAAACACAGACTCGCTATTTGCAGAATGCAGCTTATATCCGTCTGAAAAATATGCAGCTGGGATATACCCTTCCAAAGACCTGGACGAAAAAAGCCGGTATAGAAAACGTTCGTATCTACCTTTCAGGAGACAACCTGTTCACCCTGACAGGTATCAGCAGCGTATTCGATCCGGAAGCCCTGGGTGCCGATTGGGGAGATGGAAAGCTCTATCCATTGCAGCGGACTATCTCAGTAGGACTTAACGTAAACTTTTAAACCATGAACACCATGAAACTGAAATATCCTTTATACCTATTTGCTCTTGGGGGATGCCTTCTGACAAGTTCCTGCTCCGACTATCTGGACCGTGAACCGATTTCAGACATCACCAGTGAAAACTATTTCACATCATCGGATCAGATCACCAGTTACCTGATGAATTATTATGTAGACCAGCTACAATATCCAAACGGGAACTCTATGACTCATCTGAGATCCTACAATTCAGGAACTGTACGCAATGACGTGAACACGGACAATATGTGTAGTACCGATGCCAATACGACCTACTTCGCGGGACGATGGGAAGTTCCTGCCGGACAATCCAGCGATTTCTATACCGTATTTAACCGGGTACGTATCTGGAACTATGCACTTGAACAGATCCTGCCACGTTACGAGAATGGCGAGATCTCCGGCAATGAAACAGAAACCCGCCACGGAATCGGAGAAATCTATTTCTTCCGTGCAATGGCTTACTTCAAAGGTCTTGCCCTTTTCGGAGATTTGCCGATTGTAGAAGAAGTGCTGGAAGATAATAATGAAGAGCTTACGGCTCACAGCGAACGAAAGCCCCGTAATGAAGTAGCCCGCTTCATTCTGGAAGATCTGGACCGCTCGCTTGAATACCTGCAAGATAAAGGTTATGAAAATAACCAGCGTATCAACAAGCAGGTAGCATTGCTGTTCAAATCACGTGTTGCCCTGTTTGAAGCAACTTTTGAAAAGTATCATCGAGGATCAGGACGTGTTCCGGGAGACTCTGACTGGCCCGGAGCCGACATGTCCTACAACCAGGGAAAAACCTTCGATATTGACGGAGAAATCAAATTCTTCCTGGAAGAGGCCATGGATGCTGCTTCCCAAGTGGCCGACAATTGTCAGCTGACAGAAAACAGTGGAACAATGAACCCCACCTATGCTCAGCTGTACGACTGGAATCCTTACTTCGAAATGTTCAGCAGTGAAAGCAGCCTGGCTTCTTATGATGAAGTATTGCTCTGGAGAGAATACAAAGGAAGCTCCAGTATCAGCCACGATGTCCCGGCGCGTCTGCGAAACGGTGACGGAGATGGTATAACCAAAAGTTTCATTGATGCCTTCCTGATGAAAAACGGATTGCCGATTTATGCAGCCGGATCAGGCTATCACGGAGATATCTCCATTGACCAGACAAAGAAAGACCGGGATGAGCGTCTGCAACTCTTTGTTTACGGAGAAAGCGATGTACTGCTTTCCGACGAAGCTTGTGATACCGTTGCCAAAAGCGGAGATGTCGTAAAATTCTCTTCACCCAAGATTGTCACCGGAGAAGAACAGAACAGAGACGTAACCGGATACCGTCCCCGTAAATGTTATACTTACGATGATGCTCAAAGTAGCAGTGACAACTTGCTGGGAACAAACAACTGTGTTGTATTCCGTGCGGCAGAAGCTTATTTGAACTATATCGAAGCCTGCTACGAGCTGAATGGAAAGATAGACTCAAAAGCCGATTCTTACTGGAAAGCTCTTCGCCGCAGAGCCGGAGTGGATGAAAACTACCAGAAGACCATCGATGCAACCGACCTGAGTCAGGAACCGGATCTGGCTGTTTATTCCGGAAGTTCAAAAGTAGATGCTACACTTTACAACATCCGCAGAGAAAGACGCTGTGAATTCATTGCTGAAAGTATGCGCTGGGATGACTTGAAGAGATGGCGTTCCTGGGATCGTCTGTTTACCGAACCATACATCGTAGAAGGAATTAATCTTTGGGACGAAGCTTATCTGCGTTACACTGACTCCAATGGAGAAAGTGAACTGGTTGCAGACGGAAGCAGTACAGCTAACGTATCTCCTCAAAGTGACAGCAAGTATCTCCGGCCTTTCCGGAAGACAACAATTAATAACGAAGTATACGACGGATATACCTGGAAAAAGGCTTACTACCTCAGTCCGCTGGGAATCGAAGACCTGACAATTGTTTCTACAGACAGCAGCAATCCGTTGGAAACTTCCATGATGTACCAGAATCCATACTGGCCTACTACGGCCGGAGTTGCTCTGGAATAATAAAAACCGATGTTAGCTTAATACAATGAGAGACATGACAGATTTAAGTTTTTAAGCATAGATCAAGAAAAAAACCAGCCGGCGTTGGGAAACGCTGGCTGGTTTCTGTTTTTTATTCCTTATCTGTTCATTATCCCATTAACCGGAACACTGGCGAAATAAACCAGCGTTTATACATCAGAGTTGCCAGCTGATAAACAAAGAAAGCACTCACTAACCCTACCAGTGAATCAACCAGATAATGTGCCTGGATATATACCGTAGCACAACAAAGCAAGACATAAAAAGGAGCAAGTACCGCCGCCAGCTTCCGGCTCACTCTCCAGGCCATGATCATAACAATGGTAGAGATCGCAACATGCGAACTTGGGAAAGCTGCCGTCGGACGTTCACCGACTTCCTGGGATGCTTCCACTAGCTGATAAAAGAATCCCTGATCGTAACCGGGCCCCGGAACCAGATAATCATTCCAGTTGAAATAATCTCCAATCGGAGGAAATATTCCGGCATTCACTTTATCCATACCAATAGCCGGAAAATAAAATTGCGGACCAGCCACCGGAACAAGGATGTAAAATAAATAATAAATGAAAAATGAGGTAACCAGTACAAAACAGATTTTTTCAAACCATTCAAAATGCGTCAGGAAATACCACACCGTCACCACTAGAATCATAGGATAATAAAAGAAATATCCCATATTGAACGGCTCACTGAACCAAATAGACGGACAATGTTTACTGAACTCTACGGATGGCTGACACCCGAACAGTCCCTGTTCAACTGTAGCAAAGATATAATCCAGGTTCGGGAATAAACGATTAAACTCAAAAGTATCCGGATACCAGTAAGCTAAGAGTGACATTTGTACGGCCATCCGCACAAAAGCAGTCAGACGGCAAGGAAAAGTCTGATACAATGCAATCAAACCGAAAGTAAGTGCCACAATACCGGCACGTTCCAGCAACATTACTCCCGGATGGTCCATTCTCGGGAATAACAACAATATCAGCAAGGACGTCAGGGCATTATATATCAGACTTATACTTTCTACCGCAAACAGTCCTTTTCCGCTCTCTACACGTTCAAACAATTTCACAGCCATCCCTCCTTCTTATACCAGTCCATGGTTTCTTTTACTCCACGTTCCAAAGGATACTGCGGCTGATATCCCAGCTCTTCTTCCAGAGGACGGATGTTGCACTTCCAGTTACGCTGACGCATAATCTTATATTTATCTCCATTCAGTGTGACAGGCTTGCGTGTGAATTTGCTCACCAGCTCACAGCCCCAGGAAATAGCACGAAGAATCACCAAAGGACAGGTCAGATGAATCATCCACGGATTTCCCAGTTCCTTCCGGATCAGTTCGGCAAAGGCACGCGAGTCATACACCTTTCCGTCGGTTACAAACCATTCACGACGTACGACGCCCTTTTCCAGCGCCAGAAAAACGGCCTGAACCAAATCCTTTACATACACGAAAGTCAGATCCTGACGCCGGAAACCGGCACCAAAGTCAACATGTCGTTTCACGGCCTGTGCCATCAACAAATAATCACGTTCACGAGGGCCATAAACTCCCGTAGGACGAAGAATGACATAAGGAAATTCAGGAAGAGAACGAAGGTACTCCTCTGTATGCAGTTTACTGAGTCCATATGCTGTATCCGGACAAGGAGTATCAGACGGTTCAATAGGAGTCCGGTCATCTTCTCTCACCGGGCCGAACACACTAAGCGAACTGAGCATGACAAAACACTTGGGAACCATGTCCAGGCGTTGCAATGTCTCTATCAGATTACGGGTAGCCCAGAAGTTTCCAATCTCAAAATCAGCTTTGTCCAGACATTTGGTTACGCCCGCACAATGGATAATATAATCCCATCCTCCGTGCTTACGCTTATGAAGAGCCAGCTGAGCTTCCAGAGAATCAGAGTCAGTCAAATCCAGTTCCGCAAAATTCAGCCTACTATCTGACAGATAACGACGGCTGCTTCTCCCGCGTACTCCGGCCCACACCTGCATCCCGCGTTCCAAAGCCTCATCCACCAGATGACTGCCAATGAACCCGCTGGCGCCGGTCACTAATATTCTTTCTTTCATTGGTTTCCTGTTTTGATGAATCCGCATGATCAGGAAAAGAGTTTTTCCACAGGCAAGCAACAGTTCAAACACTTCCGGACGGCCTTATGACATTCATGCTTCATCAATATTGATTTTTGATTAAATTTAGTGGCAAAGATAATAGTTTTTCAGTTCTTTCACTTAAAATATAGACAGTTATTCATCCACCTTTCCATTTATTTTGTTTACTTTGTAGTAAATCATCAAAAAGGAATTAACATGGCTAAGAAAAAGAAAGAAAAAAAAGGCGGAAAACGCATGAAAAAGAAAGAGCTGGTGGAACTGATCATCAGTTACTTCCGCATCAGGCCGACTGAATCAATCAATCTCAAGCAGTTGTTCCAAGGGTTGAAACTCACCACTCATCCATTGAAGATGCTTTGCGCAGAAATCATCGAAGAAATGGCAGAGGATAATTTCCTCATTGAAACAGAAAAAGGACGCTACAAGCTTAACGATAAAGGTCAGATTCTCACAGGAACCTTCCAACGGAAAAGTAACGGAAAGAACCTTTTCATTCCGGACGAAGGAGGAGAACCCATCTTTGTGGCAGAACGCAATTCTGCACATGCCATGAATAATGACAAAGTGAAAATCAGCCTTTGCGCCAAACGGAAACGTCATGAACTGGAAGGACAGGTTATAGAGATCCTTCAAAGAGCTGAAACCAACTTTGTCGGCACTTTGAAGGTCAGCAAGAATTATGCATTCCTGCTGACAGAAACCAACACGCTGGCAAACGATATTTTTATTCCCAAGGAAAAGCTGAAGGGTGGAAAAGATGGAGACAAAGCAGTTGTTAAAATCATAGAGTGGCCGGAGGAAGCCAAAAACCCGTTCGGAGAGGTTGTTGATATCTTAGGAAAAGCCGGAGACAACACTACCGAAATGCACGCGATTCTGGCGGAATATGGCTTGCCTTACACTTATCCGCAGAATGTGGAAGCTGCAGCTGACAAACTTTCGGCTGAAATCACTCCTGAAGACTATGCCGAACGTGAAGATTTCCGCGACGTGGTGACATTTACCATTGACCCCAAAGACGCAAAAGACTTTGACGATGCGCTTTCCATCAGACAACTGAAACCCGGATTATGGGAAGTCGGTGTGCACATTGCAGACGTATCACACTATGTCAAGGAAGGAAGCATTATTGATAAAGAAGCTGCCAAACGTGCCACTTCCGTATATCTGGTAGACCGCACCATTCCGATGCTTCCAGAACGTTTGTGTAACTTCATCTGCTCCCTCCGCCCTGACGAAGAGAAACTGGCCTATTCGGTAATCTTCGATATGAACGAAAAAGCAGAAGTAAAAAATTACCGCATCTGTCATACGGTAATCCGTTCCAACAGACGTTTCACTTACGAAGAAGCCCAGAATATCATCGAAACCGGTGAAGGAGACTATAAAGAAGAAGTTCTGGAACTGAACCGTCTCGCACAAATCCTGCGTGAGAAACGACTGGCTGCCGGAGCAATCAATTTCGACCGTTGCGAAGTGAAGTTTGAAATCGACGAAAAGGGAAAACCTGTCAGCGTCTACTTCAAAGTCTCCAAAGAAGCAAACAAACTGATCGAAGAGTTTATGTTGCTGGCCAACCGGACCGTAGCTGAACACATTGGTAAGGTGCCTAAGAACCGGAAGCCTAAAGTATTCCCTTACCGTATCCACGACCTTCCGGACCCGGATAAACTGGATAATCTGAATCAGTTTATTGCACGCTTCGGCTACAAGATCCGTACCGGAGGAAGTAAAAACGAAGTATCCAAGTCCATTAACCGGCTGTTGGGGGACATTGAAGGCAAAAAAGAGCAGAATCTGATTGAAACCGTTTCCCTACGAGCCATGCAGAAGGCCCGCTATTCAATCTATAACATCGGGCATTACGGACTGGCATTTGACTTTTATACCCATTTCACCTCACCGATCCGCCGGTATCCGGATTTGATGGTTCACCGGTTACTGACCCGCTATCTGGCAGGAGGAAGAACCGCTCAGGCAGACAAATATGAAACTCTTTGTGAACATAGTTCTGCCATGGAACAGACTGCCGCCAGTGCAGAACGTGCTTCCATTAAGTACAAGCAAGTGGAATTCATGAGTGAACGGATCGGGCAAGTCTTTGAAGGAGTGATTTCCGGAGTAACCGAATGGGGACTGTATGTGGAAATCAACGAAAACAAATGTGAGGGCATGATACCGATGAGAGATCTGGGCAATGATTATTATGAGTTTGACGAGAAAAACTATTGTCTGATCGGAAGACGCTTTCATCGCAAATTCAGCTTAGGAGATCCCGTCAAGATCAAGGTAGCACGGGCCAATCTGGAAAAGAAACAACTGGACTTTACCCTGGCTGACGAATAAAAAACAAGAAACAATTATAACCACCATTGCCACGATATATCGAGCGATGGTGGTTTTTCTATATCCAGCCTTTTCCCTTCAGGCAACTTATTTTACCCTCCGGTTCAACTGATTATTTGCTTTCTCGGGACGAGATTTGCCCACACGTTTTCCACTGCTTTTCTTTTTTCCTGCCTGCTTAGCCTTAAAAGCAAACGGATTTTTCTTATTTACTACCATATCATAATATATTTACGCAAAAATACACTATTTTTGCCAAATAACAAACTTATCAACAAGCCTATGAGCCCATTTGATTACACTCCTATACTGACACAAGCCGTCGACGAGCTTTCTGACAGCCTGTCCTATCAGGGCCTTTTCCATCAATACAAAGATGGTGAACCCTTGCCCTCCGGAAAAACACTGCATCACATTGTGGAGCTGGCACGTGCCATTCTGTTTCCAGGATACTTCGGTAATCCTGCCATCAACAGCCGTACCATCAATTACCACATTGGAGTTAACATTGAAGAACTGTTTGGTCTGCTGACCGAGCAAATTCAGGCCGGCTTATGTTTCGGAGTGGAAAACAATGGACTGGACAACAATGAGAACGAACCTTGCAGAGAAAGTGCCACCCGCCTGGCCGCACAATTCATCAGCCGGCTGCCATCCATCCGACATACATTGGCCACAGATGTAGAAGCAGCCTATTATGGAGATCCGGCAGCTACCTGTTTCGGTGAAATCATCTGTTGCTACCCCATCATCCGGGCCATAACCAATTACCGGATTGCTCACGAACTGTATATGCTGAATGTTCCGTTAATTCCACGCATCATTACAGAAATGGCACATTCAGAAACCGGCATTGACATCCATCCGGGAGCACAGATCGGTCATCATTTTACCATTGACCATGGTACCGGTGTCGTGATCGGAGCAACCTGTATCATCGGAAATCATGTAAAACTCTATCAGGGAGTAACCCTGGGAGCCAAAAGTTTCCCGCTGGATGAACAAGGCAATCCCATCAAGGGAATTCCACGCCATCCTATCCTGGAAGATGAAGTAATCGTTTATTCCAATGCCACTATCCTGGGACGCATTACCATCGGCCGCGGAGCAATTATAGGCGGAAATATCTGGGTCACCGAAAGTGTGGCTCCGGGAATGCGTATCGTTCAGCGAAAAGAATAACCCTTCCGAACGCGCCTGGAAATATCATTATCCTGAAAAATATTCAAAGAAAGCTTCTGAGTCCTGCTTCAGGGGGATCTGAAATCCCCCTGAAACAGGATCAGGCTTAAAAGTTTGTCTTCTTGTCTGTTTCTCTTTTCAGTTCCTCAAAGCGCATCATCATCCGACGCAATACCTTAGGCTCCGATTCAGACAAATCATTCTTCTGTTCCGGATCTTTCCGGATATTATATAACTCGTATGCTCTGTTTTCCCCGGGATAAGGAGGAATCATTACCCAGTCCCCTTGCCGGTAAGCATAATCCAGCATACCTTCAATAACCAGCTCATTACGCCCTTTCCTGTTCCTTCCCAGGAAGGTCTGTAAAGTATTCTGGCTGTCGGTACGATCCGGATAACTCTGTCCCACCAGAGAAGCCAAAGAAGCCAGCAAATCCATCTGACAGACAAAAGCATCTGATACTCCCGGTTCAACAACTCCCGGCCAACGTACAATGAAAGGAATACAGGTACCACCGGCATACCTCATCGTTTTCCATCCCCGATAAGGCCCGGCAGGCTTGTGACTGCCTACCAGCTCTTCAGCCTGATCCTGATATCCGTCGTCCAGAACAGGACCATTATCGCTGGTCAGAATAACCAGGGTATTATCCGTAAGATTCAGCCGGTCCAGCTCCTTCAAGAATTCCTCAACGCACCAGTCGGCTTCAAGAATCACATCCCCGCGAGGTCCCATGCCACTTTTCCCGACAAACCGTTCATTAGGAACCCGAGGAACATGAGGCTGATGAAGCCCATAATAAAGAAAGAAAGGACGGTTCTGATTTTCCTGAAGGAAATGTTTGGCTTTCTCCAGGAAAAGCTCAGCCATGTCTTCATCGCGCCATTGCGCAGCCTTGCCTCCCTTCTGGAATCCGATACGCGGCACTCCGTTCACGATCGATCCTCCATGCCCCACACTCGGATGCATCCGTAACAGTTCCGGATTATCCTTGCCGGTCGGTTCTCCGGAAAAGTTCATACGATAATTTACGTACAACGGATCATCCGCAGACAAACCTACTCCTTTTCCATTTTCAATAAAAATACATGGAACCCGGTCATTCGTTGCAGCCTGTATGAACGAATAATCATAGCCGACTTCTTTGGCTCCCGGATAAATCGGCTGATTCCAATCCACAGCACCATCTCCAAGGCCAAGATGCCATTTTCCCACAGCGCCGGTTACATATCCGGCAGAACGCATCATCTTCGGCAAAGTGATCCGGTGAGTATCTATGATCAGAGCAGCATTTCCCGGAAGAATCTTTGCCTGAGGATTACTCCAAGGATACATTCCCGTCAACAGAGAATAGCGGCTGGGAGTAGAAGTTGCCGCCGTACAATAAGCATCAGTAAAACGCAATCCCTCGTTGGCCAGACGATCCATTCCGGATGTCTGAATGGCAGTCGCACCATAACAGCTCAGATCTCCGAAGCCCAGATCATCCGCTTCAATAATCACAATATTAGGACTCTCCATTTTAGTCTGCCCATATATACCTGCAGGCACTAAAAGCAATCCTCCAATCAAACCTATTTTCATATATCAGATCTTTTCAATTATGACAATACACAGTTAAATTTCTCCATACTTTCCGCCAGCATCAAAAGGACGATTCATCGGCATAATACAGACGATTCTGTTGTATTATGCTGGTGAAACTTTTGTTTCGTCTTGAAGAAACTCCTGTTTTCTGTTGGTGAAACTTTTATTTTCTATTAGTGGAACTTTCAGTTTCAACTAGTGGAACAAAAAGTTTCAGCTAGAAAAAACTCCTGTTTCATCCTAAGAAAACATCTGTTTACCCTAGAGTAAACAGATGTTATGACCAGACAGAAGACTACTGTTTACCACATTCTTCTGCCTCATCGTGGGAAAAAAGATCTTACGGGAACAGGATCTTTGCAATCTTCCGGGAATATGCTTCCGCATACTGAAACATACCCAAGTCAGTAGCATGCACTCCATCCACCTGACTGTCCATGCTCAATCCCAGCTCCTCAAAAGTCATATAATACAGTCCATCCACCTTCTGCTTGAGTTCCTGATAGCAGAGACGAAGCTGTTCATTGGTTTTTTCAAATCTGCTTCTTTCCGCATCCGAAACCTGATATCCCATATATCCGTCATGTTCAACCAGCAGAATCGGTGCCTGACTTTTTTCACGCAATATGCGTATTCCTTTCGTCATCCGATCCGCAATCAGTCCAACCCGGTCATCTTCTGTCATATTAGGCATACAGTCGATAACAAACAAAGACGCATCAGTCTCAGCCAGCAGTCTGAAAAACTCCTCCTCTAAGCGTCCGTTTCCGGAAAATCCCAGATTGACCACAGGAAAATCGAGCTTTCTTTGCAGAATATTGGTCCAGGCCATACCGGGACGCGAGGCGCATGCTCCCTGCGCAATGGATGTTCCATAAATCACCACAGGCTTCTTCTTTGACGGAGCAGCAAACTCAAAATGACTTCCGGCCGGTACACCTATTTCCATCAGGTTTACTCCATTGTAAAGAGGCAGGTAGAGACAGAATTCATTTCCTTTGTCCGACTGACGACGATAAGTAAGATTATCATATGTATAACGTACCGTATCTCCAAAAGAATATTTTCCGGCACACCATAAAGCCTGTCCGTCAGCATCCTTCATGTACAAATCGACTCCACTGACTCCCGTTGCCGGCATATGCGGCATAGAAAAGCCAGATGTAACCGTGTATTTCACCTGTATTTTCGATGCATTTGTCGTGAACTTAATATACAAGCCTGCACTCTGACAGGACAAATCCCACAAAGCTTTCCGTACCACCTTCTCTGCACGGTCCGGAAGACGATGATATTTTGCACCGATCTCTTCATTCCAGCAACGTCCCTGTACAGGGATTTCCCCTTTACCAAAAGGATTATACCAGTCAGTCTGTGCAAAAATCTGGACACTGCTCCATAAAAGAATAGCTAAAATTCCCAAAGAATGTTTCATATCAGTCACTTTTTAAAACTTCTCATTAAAGGCACTCTTGATAGGTCGGGCAATCCATACCTGCGGCTGTTCAACTCCCAGCATAAATGCCACAGTACCTGCAATATCATACACCATTGTACTTTCGGTAATCTGAGCACCCTGCTTGATACCTTTTCCATAAAAGACAATCGGTGTCTGCATCTCATTCATCGTCTTACCGCCATGACCGGTTCCTTTTCCTCCATGATCGGCAGAGAGTATAAATACGGTCTCGTCCATCATTCCGGCCTCTTTCACTGCAGATACGATCAGTGCCAGAGCCTGATCCAGATGAGTCAGCATCTTAAAATAATCTTCTGATTCCCAACCTTTGCTATGTCCGGCACCGTCCGGCTCACCGAAAATAACCGAACAAAACATCGGTTTCTTCTCCTTGAGATAAGACAATACATCCTTCAGTTCTTCTTTGGAGTTTTCAGCAGACAGATTCAAAGGCTGAACATGATTAATGGCCAAAGTATCAACCAGGTATTTCATACCATTCCATTCATAGAAGAAACCAAGTTCTGCATCAGGATATTTGGCTCTGATACCACTGTAGATATCCGGGAATATACCATGTTCGTTGAGAACCCGAGAAGGCAGGTCAGGTGTAGAACTACCCCACTCAGTATATCCGTGAAGTTCCGGACCTGCTCCCATAAACATCGAAGCCCAGTTGACGGCACTTGAAGAAGGAAGAACCGAACGGTTCTCCAAAGTGTAACAGCCATCCTGCATCATACTGCGGAACTGAGGCATTTCCGCACCATTATTCAGGCTGTATGAACTCAAACCGTCGAAACCGACAAGAACAATATGCTTCGGAGGATTCGGCAGAGACTTTCCATTCTCACTTCCACTACAAGACAAAAGGACGCATGACAAGATGCTCCAAACGACTAAACACAATTTTTTCATAATATAAATTCTTTAAATGTTTATAACCCTTATTTCCCATCAGAATAAATGTTCCCTTCAGCGCAAGGCCTCCTCATTTACCGCTTTGCAAAGTTTTCACTTTAAAGGAACAAAAACAATATATGCATCATCTGCTTTTTTCACTGCCAAAGATAATACTTTGGGAGCATTATTTTCAAAAAAAAACAAAGGGACGTTCCATCCGGTCAGGCAAAATACAACCTCCCCCATACAATGGAATCTCCTTTTTCATAATCTTGAAGTCCAAAGCTTTCTTCCAGTCCAGGCCATTGGAAGAAACCATCATTCCTATATAAGTATGTGCATGAAAGCAAGCATAATAAACAGAATTCTTCTGATCACACCATAAAGACATGTCTTCCGTATCCCAGTCCTGAATAACCGGCTTATCCTGAAGAACAAATCCCCTGTCCGGATAACTGGAAACAGCAACAGCCTGATTACGTTCAAATTTGGTAGAACCAGGCTTGTCCCCTTTCACAATCAAATAATAGCGTTTATCGACTCCTTGTACGATTGCAGGATTTACAACTAATGTTTCAATCGGTCCGTCAGGTTCCAGCAAAGGCTTTTCATCAATTGAAAATTCTCCATTCAGACTCTCGGAAGAAGCAACAAACGTACGCTGATTGACCCTCAAAGGCTGCCAGTTCTTATGAGAATAACCACCCCGGGCAGTCTCAATCAACTCTTCATTAGAGATATCTCTGCCTAAAGACGTACTGCAGAAATAAAGATAATATTTCCCTTCAAAATATTTAATCTTAGGATTATGAGCCGTTATCATATCTCCTTTCCGGTATACATCCTTTTCGAAATCAAGAACGGTATTCTGATAGTGATAAGGCCCAGCCGGATGATCTGCCACAGCATGTGCTATGGTCGAATGAGTCAGCCAGGCATAAAAAGTGTATGTCTGTTTCCAACGGGAATAAAACAAATGATATTTTCCGTCTTCCCCCTTAATCACCGAACTGCACCAATGATAAAAAGTGGAATCACGAAAAATATTTTCTGCCTTTACCTTCATGATCTTATCAGAGAAGGTAAGTTCATTCTCTCTGGCAAGACTATCCTGACAAGACTCCAATCCGGTGTCCTCTTCATTTGTCAGAAAATCGTCTGTCGCCGGATTTTCTCTCCCGTCCTTTTTCACAAAAGAAGAGATGTCTCTCTGTCCTGAATTATCGGACAGAGAGAACACCTCTTGAGAGAAAAAACTTATAATCAATATATTAAGAAGAAACAGCAATAAAGATCTTTTCATGAAAGCTTAATCTTTGAAATCAACAAACACGTCTTTTATGAAAGATACCAAAGGAAAGCTGCCCAACTTCTCCGGCAAGCCGATTTCTGAAGGAGTCGGCGGCAAGAATTTTGCTTCCGTACCCTTCATGGAAAGTCCGTTATGATCAAGTGTCACAATACCATACAAAGGTTTGTCGAAGGTCAATGAATATTTCAACAGAGAATATTTGTCATTGATTTCTGCCGGATATCTCTTCTCAGTCTGGGTTTCACAATCTGCCCAAACATACGAGGCACTGTTGATCTGAACATAAGTAATCCCGTTAATCACATCCGTATAGTTGCTGTGATTGTGACCGCTAAAGGCAGCAACGACTTTTGTAAATCCGGCTCTCTTGTTTTCAGCTTCCAGAATATCGCGTACATCATATCCATTGTTCATTGCTCTGTCTATACTCTGGTGAGAAAAAAGAATGCAGCGTTTGGTTGTTGCCGCCAGATCCTTTTTCAGCCATTCCATCTGTTCAGGATCCATAAAGGCCCGCTTACGGCTGTCTACATAATAATTGGCTTTATTATAAGGAATATATTTCCCCTCATCAAACAAATTATTTCCGTCAAGCACAATAAAATGGAAATCACCCTTGTCAAAAGAATAATAACGGCCCGGCATGCCGAATCCGGCAACAAACTCTTCTTTGGAATATTTATCCAGGTCATGATTTCCCAGAACATGATACTTTTCTCCTTTATACTGATCCCATACTTTCTGCAAAGGCTGGCTGACACTGTCCAGACGAATAAAATCGCCCAACTGAATCAAAAAGTCTACATTCTCAGCATTGGCTGCATCCACTACAGCCTGCATACGTTCACGCCCATCAGGAAGATCGGGAGCATGAAGATCGGAAACAATAGCAAATTTAATGGGTTTCTCTGCTTGTTTGCAAGAGTACAATCCCCACATACTCAACACAATGAAAATGCCATAAAACAATTTAGTTTTCATAATATCAATTAATTTAGTATTCTATATCCTTCGCTTATCCAGGCAATCATTTAGTATAACGACATAATACTATTTCTGAAGCCAACGGGTCAAAGAAGTTGTTGGAGTCTTCACTACAAACTTATAAAACTTGGAAGACGGATACTTTCCTAAATCCACAACAAAACGTCCTGTATTGGCTTTTACCCGGCCTATTTCTGACCAGTTATCCTTACCTCCTTCTTTATAAGCATTGGTTGTAGCCATATAAACAACAGCTTCATCTTTGGCACCTTCCCCTTTCCAGCATAAAGTAACCTGATTGTCATAAGGATGGGTTGTCAGCTCATAAATATCCGTAGGACCATAGAAGGAGATACCATCTTTTTCAAAAGCTACATCTCTGGGCATCTGGAAATCCATAAAACGGCAGATTGTAGGAAGTATATCTACCAAAGCTAAAGTAGGACGGGTAAACTGTGCATTCAACGCACGGACATTGGTTGAAACCCATACACTACGTTCGCGGGCTAATTGTCCACCATGATGATGTCCGCTTTCTCCACGGCCATGGTCTGTTGTCACAATCACCATCCATTCTTCATCAAACTTCTTTTCACGATATTGAACTGCCTCCCAAATCATTCCAACCAGATCATCTGTCTTATTTACGTAACGGTCCATAAAAGCTCCATCACCATAAATATGAAAACCGGAATCGGTATACCACAAATACACCCAACTCAAATCAGGAGCATTCTCACGGATACAAGCAGCGGCTTCTTTGCATACAACTGAGTCAATATCAAAAATATGAAAGTCATCTTTCTTCGCAGGGAAACGATCCTTGTCCAATTCATACCCATCACAGACATAATCTATTTTCAGATGATCAGTCTCAGGCTTTCCTTCACCGATCAATACAGTCCGGTTATCAGTCCAGCTGGAGAACAAAGCCGTCTTAAAATCTTTATTTTGATTCTTGGCTATCCGGAAAAGTGACCAATAATTATAATTGGGATTCAGATTGGAATTCCCATTTACATTATGTTTATTCATCCAGGTTCCTGTCAGAATATTCATGTAACCAATCGCTGATATGGTAGGAGTCTGCGAATATGCACCTACTTCTCCTCCCGTATAAGCACGGGCATAACCTCCCTTGGAAGCTATATCAAATATATTCTTCGGATGTACCCGCTCAATATAATCAGCAGGAATACCATCCAACACAATGTAAAGAGCCTTACGTGTTTTGCCTTGAAGGGCTGTCACACAACAGACAACCCATAAAAAAATCAGTAACCGTTTCATCATAATACTATTATAAAGTTATGTTTAATAAACCCCAACTACCATACTGGTCAACATACTTTTCACACCCATCTTCTTGGGGCTGTTATAAAAAATTGCTGACCACATTTTAAACCCTTATTCCACATAGCAGAAATTGGTTACAAATTAACAGAAATAATGGGAGAAAATAAATAATCTATTCAATTTTTTTGTTACTTTGCCCTTGGTTTTTGTAAGACCTTAAATATACAATCATAAAAAACAGACATTTACACACAAAGGTATCAATAAAATTACTTATGAAAAAAAGACTTTTATCATGGAGCGTATTAGGCTTGCTGTTACTAGGACAACCTGCCTTCTCGCAAAATCTGTTACTGCCGGTTCCTTCCGATAAACCCAGTAAAGCCCAACTCAAACAAATCGAACGGAAATATGGTATGTTCATTCATTTCGGAATTAATACTTTTCATGACGAAGAATGGACAGATGGCTCCAAACCAGCCGAATCATACGCTCCTTCACAAATTGATGCAGAACAATGGATACGGTCTGCCAAGGATGCCGGTATGAAATACGTTATCCTGATAACCAAACACCATGACGGATTCTGCCTTTGGGACAGCAAATACACAGAATATGATGTCGCATCTTCCGGAAATCATACAGATGTGGTAGAAGCTGTAGCCAAAGCATGCAAAAAATATGGGATAGGACTGGGACTGTATTATTCTTTATGGGACCGGAAAGTAAATCCGGATGTGGATGATCAAAGCAAAGACGCTGCCTACAACTCTTACATGATTGCACAATTAAAAGAGCTGGTTGATAAAGTAAAGCCATATACACCTATCGTAGAATTCTGGTTTGACGGAGGATGGACCAAACAGAATTACCGCTGGCCTGTTATGGATATCTACCAGACCATCAAGTCTCAGGAGCCAGATTGCCAGATCGGTATCAACTGGAGCATTGGTTCTCCCGAGAATGTAGATGCCCATCCGGTACTGCCGGAACAGCAAAAAGCAGGATTCCCTATTCGTTATTTCCCCAGTGATTTCCGCCTGGGTGACCCGTATCTGCCAACCGATAATGATCCTAAGACTTTCACTCACGATGGTAAAGATTACTACATGCCATGGGAATCCACAGTATGTATCAGTCAGCGATGGTTCTATAATACAACAGACAATCAGTTTAAGTCTGTAGAAGAGCTGGAAAAATTATATCGTCAATGTACCAAAAACGACAATATCCTGATTCTGAACTGCCCTCCGGGAAGAGACGGTAAATTAAGAAACAAAGATATTGAGATTTTAAAAGAACTCAGAAAACGTTTAGGAATCTAATATATACGGAAAAAGAGGGTGTCATAACATTCAAATCTTAAGTATCACTTTACCACATAATGACACCCTCTTTCCGATTAAAGATTATTCCAAAATCCCCGTCTCAGCGAAGATATTCCTTGAAAAATGTTTCGATCTTATCAAAAGGAATAATATCTGTCTGATCGTACAAGTCTACATGACTTGCCCCGGGAAGAATCATCAGTTCCTTATTATCTCCTTTCAACCGCTTGAAAGTATCTTCACTGAAATAGCGTGAATGGGCTTTCTCTCCATGAATCAGCAAGACAGCACTCCGAATCTCATCACAATAAGAAAGGATAGGCATATTTATAAACGAAAGTGCAGATGTTTTATTCCATCCGTTATTAGAATTCAAAGAACGCTGATGATATCCCCGCTTCGTTTTATAATAAGCATAATAATCCTTCACAAATTGAGGAGCATCTTCCGGAAGCGGATCAATCACTCCTCCAGCAAGTGCATAACTGCCGTTTTTCATATCTTCCGTACGCTGAGCATTCAGCTGTTTCCGAAGTTCATAACGCTGGTCTGCATTCATGGCATCAAAATAGCCGTTGGCGGTTACCCGGCTCATATCATACATCGTCGAAGCGACCGTTGCCTTGATGCGTGTATCAATGGCTGCTGCATTGATGGCAAATCCTCCCCAACCACAGATTCCCATAATTCCAATGCGGTCAGCATCCACCAGATCACATACAGACAGAAAATCGACTGCTGCACAGAAATCTTCCGTATTTATATCGGGAGAAGCTACATAACGCGGTTCTCCACTGCTTTCCCCTGTAAAAGAAGGATCAAAAGCAATGGTCAGAAATCCCCGTTCTGCCATTGTCTGAGCATACAAACCTGAGACTTGTTCTTTAACGGCTCCAAATGGTCCGCTCACGGCGATTGCAGGAAGTTTGCCTTCTGTCCCTTTAGGAATATACATATCTGCAGCCAGTGTAATACCATATCGGTTAACAAAGGTTACCTTCCGATGCTCTACTTTATTACTCTGTGGAAATACTTTATCCCACACTTCTGTCAGTTTTAAATCTTTCATACCATTACTGTTTTTTAAACCATTCTTACTTTGTGCATTCAAAGCTTCTCCAGTAAAAAGAAAAGCCAATAGAAAGCCAATAACCAGTTTATTCATAAGACTTCATTTTTATATTGCAAATGTAATGCCTGCCTGATTATTATTAAGTACCCGAATTACAGATAATTGTATCTGGATTACATTTTCAGGTATCCTTTGTGATTGTTGAATGGTATCATGTCAGATTTTTATTCCTAAAGCTCTGTAGGTGTACGAAATGAACTGATTAATTCCAGTAATTCCTGATTAGCACGGCCATTTATTGCAGCCTCCCGTTTCTCCTCAAAAAGATCTAAAGTAGCAGAACATTCTCCACAAATATCAATACCGGCTATTTTTTCATGACGAAAGACAACTGCCAGCAACTGCTCCAGTTCCTGAAGACTGAGAGATCCTTGATCCCAATTGGTTACAGCCGATTCTGGATTAAGTACATCCTTATCTATGGAAATATAAACAGGTTCATTAACATGCTCTGATGCAAAACGCTTCCAGGTTTCTTCCTGTTTCAGCGCTTTTTCTCCATAAAAACGAACCCTATCTCTGTAAATATCCGGCACTGCACGGATTAACGCCTCCGAGGCTCCGGCTACAACCACTTTCTGTAAATAAGGGTTCGTATCCAGCATATCCTTTACCCAGCTTCCGCAAGAAATCATATCCTCAAACAAAGGAGGTTGCATATCCGGATGATGATCAAAAACTAATAGAGAAAACGGATAGTTCAGTTTGTCCGTCCAGAATTTTGTCAGGTAATGATAATTTCCTGAATCAATAAAATGAATTCCTTCTGCCGGATAATCTGCAATCAATCGTTTAAGAGAAGCAGCTCCTTCTTCATCACAATAGCATTCCGTCCCATACAAATGACGGCAATCCAGCCAAATACAGTTTTGATTACGGATAAATGGTTCATAGTTATACACTCCTGTAAAATCCATGATAATCAATTGTTTCTTCATATATCCTCCTTTTATGGAATCGTCGGACAAAGATAACAAACTTTTGATCACCGTTTTTTACGGATTGTGCTAAAATAAGTTTTCCACAACCCTGAGCCGGATGTTCAGAAGTTGTGGAAAACTTAATTTATTATTTCAGACGAACAGAGTAAATGGATGGCTTCCCGTTTGACTGAAGAATACGAATCTGCAAACGCTGGGCGGATATCGGTTCATCCAGTTTGCAGGAAATTGTTCCATATCCCATAAAGCTTTCTCCACGCTGTTTGGGAATCACGCCACTCTGGTAAACCGGAACCCACTTTCCATTATCTTCCTTATCAATGGATAACTGTGTGACGCTATTCTCACCGATAATCAGGAATATCTCCTGAAACTTACTCTCTTTTCGTAAATTCACAGTCATGGAGGCCAATGAATCAGCAGACATCCATGAAGTAGAGACATCATTATCCACTGCATAAGACGGACCATAATGCAATGTATCATTCTTATAGATACTTGTAGCCTCAGCAGTAGCATCCGTAATCAAGGACTGAGGTTTCTTCAGTTCTTTTGGGAAAGGTTTTCCGTTTTCAATACCCAGTTGCCGGGCCAACGTCAGAATATTTTCGATTGCTTTCGGATTCTGCTTTCCCTGTGTATCTGGAGGAATATTCAGCAACAGACAGTTGTCATTAATTGTTGCCGTATAGAAAATGTCTGCCAGTTCTTCGACATCACGCACTGTAGTGTCTTCCGGATGACTGAACCAGTTTCCAATCACAGAAATTGTCTGTGTACTTTCAAATGGCAGATAATATTGCTTACCGCTGTGTGTATAAATTTTAGGATCATCAGCCACAGGAAGGAAAGGATCCCATAAACGAAAATCAGAAGGGAAATAAATAATAGAATCACCTTCCTGCATATCTACAGGACGTTTACCTATTGTCCAGTTGGTTGAGATCTGACAGTCCGGCTGCATACTTTTTACAAAATCATATACCTCCTGCAAATGCCAGTCTTCCGTTTTCCGGTCCCAGGCTCCGTCAAACCAAAGTTCATGAACCGGCCCATAACCGGTCATCAACTCCTGAAGCTGATTCTTCATATACTGAATATACACTTTTTTATCTTCATCCTGATAACAAGGCTCATGCCGGTCCCATAAAGAATAATAAACAGAGAATGCTATTCCTTCTTTCTGGCAGGCATCCGATACAGCCTTTACAATATCCACCTTATGCTCAATAGCCGGATTGGCAATGTCATGATCGGTATACTTACTATCCCACAAACAAAATCCGTCGTGATGCTTTGTGGTAAGAACAATCGAACGCATGCCGGCCTTTTTTGCATTTCTCACCCAGCCTGCAGCTTGTTCTGCAATGTCAGCCGGTGGAGCATAAACTCCGGCAGCAGCAGTTCCGTCACTCCATTCTGCATTCAAATAAGTATTCATCCCGAAATGCAAAAACATACCATATTTCCGGTCAATCATAGCTTGCTGGCCCGGAGTAGGCCGAATAGTTGAATTAGAGTCCGTAGTTGAGCAACTTTGCATCATTCCCCCCAAGCAAAGCCCCAACATCAAAATGCCTGAATGTGTTAATCTTTTCATTTTCTTTTTATTTATTATCTAGGTTAATCGGCAACAAAGGTAACAAACTTTTTAAGAACAAAACTTCTTCCTGATGGAAACATGAAAGCTATTATGTAAAGATGACCACACAAATGCCTAAAAAATGTTATAAAACAGAGTTTTTTCAAATAACCACTTGCAGATTTCAGAAAAGTCCGTACCTTTGCAACGTGTTTTTCATAGTATTAGATTTAAGGTTAACAAAGGTTGGAGTACAGCGGTACTCCTTTTTTTTTGCCTAATCTCAACATCTCCTCTATCAAACAACATAATCCCAAGGAAAAACCACTCAAACCATTGATTGACAAACCAAAAATTCGTACTTTTGCAGAATCAATTGAAATTACGTAATTTAAATAAAATGAATCAAGAATTTGAGCTGATAGCCAAAACCTTCCAGGGGCTGGAAGAAGTACTGGCACGAGAACTCACCGAGCTGGGAGCCAGCAACATTGAAATCGGACGCCGTATGGTATCATTCACCGGCGACAAGGCCCTGATGTACAAAGCAAACTTTTGTCTTCGCACAGCCATCCGCATCCTGAAACCAATCAAACATTTCACTGCCAAAACAGCCGACGAAGTGTACGATGCTGTGAAAGCGATCGCCTGGGAGGAGTATTTGGACAACATGAGCAGCTTTGCTGTGGATGCCGTAGTATTCTCAAACGAATTCCGCCACTCCAAATTCGTTGCTTACAAAGTAAAAGATGCCATCGTAGATTATTTCCGTGAAAAAACAGGCAATCGTCCGTCGGTCCGTATCAGTAATCCGGACCTGGCTATCAACATCCATATAGCCGAAGATCAGTGTACTTTGTCTTTGGACAGTTCTGGAGAGTCGCTTCATCGTCGAGGATACCGTCAGGAACAGGTAGAAGCTCCGCTCAATGAGGTACTTGCTGCCGGAATGATCCTGATGACCGGATGGCGTGGAGAATGTGATCTGATCGATCCGATGTGTGGATCCGGAACAATTCCCATCGAAGCGGCCCTGATTGCACGCAACATTGCACCGGGTATTTTCCGCAAGGAATTCGGCTTCGAAAAATGGAAAGATTTTGATCAGAATCTGTTAGACTCCATTTATAATGATGATTCACAGGAACGTGAATTTACACACAAGATTTATGGCTACGACAATAATCCGAGAGCAAACGAAATTGCTACTCATAATGTCAAGGCTGCAGGAGTAAGCAAAGACGTTATTCTGAAAATCCAGCCGTTCCAACAGTTCGAACAGCCAAAGGAAAAAAGTATTATTATCACCAATCCTCCGTATGGCGAACGTATCTCTTCCGGAGATTTGCTGGAACTGTATAAAATGATCGGTGAACGTCTGAAACACGCCTTCACCGGTAACGATGCATGGATCTTGAGTTATCGGGATGAATGTTTCGACCAGATCGGTCTGAAAGCTTCAGTCAAGATTCCGTTGTTCAATGGTGCACTGGAATGCCAGTTCCGTCAATATCAGCTTTTTGACGGTAAATACAAGGCTTTCCGTAGCGAAAACGCAGGAAAAGACTTTAAGCCCAGACGCAACACAGACTCTCCGCGTCCCAAAACACGTTCATTCTCGCGCGACGGAGAACGGAAAGAAGGCTTCCGCAAAGAAGAAGGCTTCCGCGGACGCAAGGCTGGTGACGGAAAAGAATTCACGCGCGAACGCCGTAACGAGTTCCGGTTCAAAGACGAATCAAAGCCACGCACACCACGTCCTTCCACAGACGACGGACGCCCGAAACAGGCTCCCGGTCCACGCTACATGCATAGCCGCCGCAAACCGGAAATCGAGAGAGAAAACAATGAATCAATGGATGAACAATAATTACCGCTCAATCAAACAATGAAACGCGTATTCTTACTTGTATGCCTATTCTGTATGACAGCAACAGCTAGCTTCGCACAAGAAAAGAAATCCTATACCCTGGAAGATGTCATTCCGGGAGGAAACAATTACTTCAACCTGGTTCCGAAAAATATACCGGGACTACAGTGGTGGGGAGACGTTTGTGTACGTACAGATGTGGACGATATCAGGCAAATAGATAACCGTACCGGAGAAGAAACTGTACTGGTAACATTGAAAGAAGTGAACGAAGCCTTGCAAAACGGAGAAAAGCCGTACAAACTTTTAGCTCCCATCAAGCCGCTTCACACCCTGCAAGGCGCTTCCCTGCCTTGGGAAAACCGGAACCTCCTGATGTTTTCGGACTATGTGGGAGATGAAGAAAAAAGTGAAAGCTATGTCTTCTTCTATGACTTTATCCAGAAGAAGTTAACCAACATGTTCCGCATCCAAGAAGCAAACGCCACCAACCTTGATTTCTGCAAAGAGAACGGCTATCTTGCTTATACGGCAGGCGACCATTTATATATTGCCAACCACGGGGATTTTTCCACCGCGGTAAGCCCGCACCCAACGGGTGTAAAGGAAATAGATAACGACATCGTTTACGGCCAAGCGGTTCACCGCAACGAATTCGGAATCTATAAAGGTACATTCTGGAGCCCGAAAGGAAACTGTCTGGCTTTCTATCGCATGGATCAAAGCATGGTAACTGCTTATCCGCAGGTTAATACCACTACCCGCATTGCAACCCTTGAGCCGGACAAATATCCGATGGCAGGAATGACCAGCCATAAGGTAACCGTAGGAGTATATCATATTCAGAGCGGAAAAACAATTTATCTGCAGGCCGGAGATCCTACAGACCGTTACTTTACCAATATCAGCTGGTCTCCTGATGAAAAGAGCATCTATGTTATCGAACTGAACCGTGACCAGAATCATTCACAACTGGTACGCTACAATGCAGAAACCGGTGCCAAGGAAGCTATGTTGTTTGAAGAAACTCATCCCAAATATGTAGAGCCACAACATCCCATCGTATTCCTTCCCTGGGATAGCAACCAGTTCATCTACTGGAGCCAGCGCGATGGTTTCCATCACCTGTACCTTTATAATAAGGAAGGACAGCTGATCAAACAGCTGACACAAGGAGACTGGCTGGTTCAGGACATTCTGGGATTTAACACAGCCCGCAAAGAAATGATCATTGCGAGTACGGAAATCTCACCTTTGCAGACCAATATCTTCAGTCTGAATGTAAAGACAGGCAAACGCACACTGCTCGGCCAGCAGGACGGAACACACTCAGCACGTCTCTCTGCCAGCGGAACTTACCTGATTGACAACTTTACATCATTCAATGTTCCCCGTGAAATCAGCATTCTGCCAACCAACGGAAAGACCGGAGTCAACCTGCTGACAGCTACTGATCCGATGAAAGAACAGTATAATCTCCCGGAAATCACACTGGGTACCATCAAGGCAGCCGACGGAAAGACAGATCTTTATTATCGTCTCATCAAACCGGTCAACTTCGATCCTAACAAGAAATATCCCGCCATTATCTATGTATATGGAGGACCGCACGCTCAGCTGATCCACAACAACCGTTTCTATGATGCACGGGGATGGGATCTGTACATGGCTCAGAAGGGATATGTCATGCTGACCGTAGACAGCCGTGGAAGTGATAATCGCGGACTGGAATTTGAAAACTGTACATTCCGTCAGTTAGGTGTGGAAGAAATGAAAGATCAGGTAGAAGGAGCTAAGTTCCTCCAGTCACTGCCTTATGTAAATGCAGATAAGATCGGTGTACACGGATGGAGTTTCGGTGGATTCATGACTACTAACCTGATGCTCACTTACCCCGAAATCTTCAAGGTAGGTGTTGCCGGCGGACCGGTTATCGACTGGCAGTACTACGAAGTGATGTACGGTGAACGCTACATGGACACTCCGCAGACCAATCCGGAAGGCTACAAGAACTCAAACCTGAAGCTGAAAGCCGGTAACCTGAAAGGACGTCTGGAAGTGATCATCGGTGGAGCTGACCCCACCTGTGTGCCTCAGCACAGCTATACTTTCCTGCGTGCCTGCATTGATGCCGGAACGCATCCCGATTTCTTTGTCTATCCAGAAGACGGGCACAACATGATGGGACGCGACCGTGTACATCTGCACGAGCACATCACCCGCTACTTTGAAGATCATCTGAAGTAAAGCAAAACAAGAAAAGTCAAACCCATAATAACAAAACGAATTATGAAACTCTTATTGTTAGGCTCCGGGGGCCGCGAACATGCACTGGCATGGAAGATTGCACAAAGCCCTAAAATAGAGAAACTATACATTGCACCGGGAAATGCCGGTACACGTGAAGTGGGCGAAAACGTAGCTATCAAGGCTGACGATTTCGATGCCATCAAGCAATTCACTCTCGACAACGATATCCAGATGGTGGTTGTAGGTCCGGAAGATCCGCTGGTAAAAGGAATCTACGACTATTTCCGTAACGATGAAGCGTTGAAAAACATTCCGGTCATCGGTCCTTCAAAAGCAGGTGCCGTACTGGAAGGAAGCAAGGAATTCGCCAAAGGATTCATGCAGCGTCATCACATCCCGACCGCAGGATACAAGAGCATCACAGCCGACAACCTGGAAGAAGGACTGGCTTATCTGGAAACTCTTCAGGCACCCTACGTGCTGAAAGCCGACGGACTGTGCGCCGGAAAAGGCGTACTGATTCTCCCGACTCTGGAAGAAGCCAAGAAAGAACTGAAAGAAATGCTGGGCGGCATGTTTGGAAATGCTTCTGCAACAGTTGTGATTGAAGAGTTCCTGAGCGGAATTGAATGCTCCGTATTCGTACTTACCGACGGCAAGAGCTATAAGATCCTGCCCGAAGCCAAAGACTACAAACGTATCGGTGAAGGCGACAAAGGACTGAACACCGGAGGTATGGGTTCTGTATCTCCCGTGCCGTTTGCCGACAAGGAATGGATGCAGAAAGTAGAAGACCGCATCATCCGTCCTACAGTTGAAGGACTGGCAGCTGAAGGCATTGACTACAAGGGATTCATCTTTTTCGGACTGATCAATGTGAAGGGTGATCCGATGGTCATCGAATACAATGTCCGTATGGGTGATCCCGAAACGGAAAGCGTCATGCTGCGTATCAAGAGTGATCTGGTAGATCTGTTCGAAGGCGTAGCTGCAGGCAATCTCCACGAAAAGGAACTGGAAATCGATCCCCGCTCAGCAGTATGCGTCATGCTCGTATCAGGCGGCTATCCGGAAGCTTACGGAAAAGGTTATCCCATTAGCGGTATTGAAGAAGCCAAAGCCGGAGGCAGCATCGTATTCCATGCAGGAACAGCTGTTAAAGACGGACAGATCGTGACATCCGGAGGACGTGTCATCGCAGTCAGCTCATATGGAGCCGACAAGGCAGAAGCCCTGGCACAGTCATTCTGCAATGCCGGAAAGATCAGCTTCGAAAAGAAATATTTCCGTTCTGATATCGGATTCGACCTCTAATCATCCGACAATGGCAATAAGAAACAGATTTCAATATGAAGTGGCAACGGGAAGAATGACGCTTCCTGTTGCCATTCTCATTGCATTACTGGTTTGGGGGAGCACTTGCAGAGAATGGACCGAACTGGTTTCAATGGCTCTTTGTGCAGCAGGCACTTATCTTCTCATTGAGCTGAATACTACTTTTGCCCTTATCCATACACGCACCACCCTTCCCTCGGCCCTGTTTCTGACACTTTATGCCTTCTGTCCTTTTCTCCATGCCTACACACCGGCAGTCTGGCTTCCGGTTCTCTTTTTGGGCATTCTGTTTGCCCTGTTTCAGAGTTACGAAGCCTTTTATGCCTCTACCCCTGTGTACCATGCCTTTCTGTTGCTCGGACTAGGAAGTCTGGCCATTCCTCCCGTGCTTTATCTTATTCCTCTTATATATATTGCAATGGGAGACCTGCGCTCCTTCAGTGCACGCACTTTTTTTGCCGGACTGGTAGGAATTGCCACCCCTTACCTGTTTCTGCTCAGCTATCATCTGTATTTGGGAAATCTGGAATCTGCCTGTGATACCCTTCTCTCCTCATTCCGCCCCATGCCGATTGATTACAGCATACTCAGTCTGGAACAGGCCGTTTCAGGCGGCATTGTCCTGCTGATCATACTTATTTGCAGCGTTCGTGGCCTCATGGCAACCTATCAGGAAAAGGTACAGACCCGTATCATGCTCCGCACATTGCTGATTCTGGAAGCAGGTATCCTGCTGCTTTTACTGCTTCAGCCTCATCTGTTCAATGCACTGTTCCCGCTACTGATCGCCTTGGGAGCCTTGCCTTGCGGACATCTCTTTGCTCAGACATATAATCGTTTCACCCGTATATTCTTCGGCACAGCACTGCTTCTGATTCTGATGCTGGGCTTGTTTAACTTATGGATGCATTTATTCAGTTTCTGACCGAGTGGGGCTATTGGGGAATGTTTCTCTCCGCTTTCCTCGCCGGTACCATTCTGCCTTTCAGTTCCGAAGCCGTCATGCTGGCCTGTGTCGGTCTGGGACTTGATCCGGTTCTGTCCACACTAGCCACCACTGCAGGAAATGCCCTCGGCGGACTAACCTGTTACTGGATCGGTCACCTGGGAAAAATGGAATGGATTGAAAAATATTTCCGGGTAGATCATAAACAGCTGGAGAAAGCCACACGCTTTATTCACGGACGCGGTTCCTGGATGGCCTTTTTCTCTTTTCTGCCTATCATCGGCGATGCTGTCCTGATTGCCCTCGGCCTGATGCGTGCCAATGTGTGGATCGTCACTTTCTCAATGACCCTCGGAAAATTGGCCCGCTATGCCATTCTTGTTGCCACGACCACTGAACTGTTTCTCTAAAAACAACCAATAATGAAAGAAAGAACCCTCGAAAAGACAGCCGACGGAAGCTATACCCTCTTTGTTCCGGAAATGGACGAGCATTATCATTCCGTTAAAGGTGCACGGACTGAATCAGAACATATCTTTATCAACATGGGATTGAAACAAAGTCCTGCTGCTGCACCTCATGTACTTGAGATCGGTTTCGGAACAGGTCTCAACGCTTTTCTGACTCTGCTGGAAGCTGAAACAAGCGGACGCGACATCCGTTTCACAACCCTGGAACGCTACCCATTGCCCGAAGATCTCATCCGCCAGATGAATTATCCCGAACAGATCGCTCCCCAGCGCAGTGAGGCATTCTACAGTCTTCATCGCGCTGCATGGAATGTTCCTGTACAGATAACTCCCCATTTCACCCTCTGTAAAATAGAAACTGACTTCACCACCTGGCAGACCGATGAACGCTTTGATGTAATTTATTTCGATGCCTTCGCTCCCGAAAAACAACCCGAAATGTGGAGCCAGTCTCTGTTTGATCACCTGTATGCTTTACTCCGGCCTGCCGGTATCCTCACAACTTATTGTGCCAAAGGTGTCATTCGCCGGATGCTCCAGTCTTCCGGTTTCCACGTGGAACGTCTTCCGGGACCTCCGGGTGGGAAACGTGAGATTCTGCGTGCAAGTAAACTAGCTTAACTTCCTTTCCGCCATTTCAACAAAGTTCCGGATAATAAATATTTTAATGTACACAGAAAAGACTTCGGTGTTTTGTAGCCTCCTATACGAAACTTCGGATTCTTGCTTTCAGACTTCGGAAAGATTTTGTAGCTTTGCGAAGAATACTCTATCTAATATCTGAATATATGTGTATAAAAAAATATCTTTTCCTGCTTCTGGCGGTGCTGTCACTTGCTTCATGTGCCGGAAACGGGAATAATGACAAGCGGCAGACTCTGACCGTAACCATCGAACCGCTCCGCTATTTCACGGAAGCTATTGCCGGGGATAAATTCAATATTGTCAGCATGGTACCCGAAGGAAGCAATCCTGAAACGTATGACCCTACCCCGCAACAGCTGGTGAAACTGGCCAAGAGTAAGGCATACCTGCAAATCGGACACATCGGATTCGAACAGGCATGGATCAAAAAGTTACAGGCAAATACACCGAACCTGCCGTTCTACGATATGTCGGAAGGCATTGATCTGATTCATGAAATCAACGGACATACGCACGGAAAGGAAGACAAGCACGCACATGGTGTAGAACCGCACATCTGGAACTCCACACGGAATGCGGCTATCCTGGCTGAGAATATCTATAAAGTTCTGTGTGAACTGGATCCGGCCAGCGAATCTTATTTTCATCAGAGACTGGACAGTCTGGAAAAAGAAATACAGACTACTGACAAGGAAGTACAGGAACTGATGGAGCATGCCGACCAGGCTTTCCTGATTTATCATCCGGCACTGAGTTATTTTGCCAAAGATTACGGAGTGAAACAGATCAGCATCGAAGAGGGAGGAAAAGAACCTTCACCGGCTCACCTGCAGGAACTGATCAGAACCTGCCGCGAAAATCAGGTACGGATCATCTTCGTACAGCAGGAGTTTGACGTGCGCAATGCGGAACTTATTGCCAAGGAACTGGGCGTGCAGGTTGTTTCCATTAATCCGCTCAGCTACCGCTGGAAGGAAGAAATGCTCAAGGTGGCACGGGCTTTGTCGAACCCTGACAAGAACAGCGGCGTATGAAAACACCGATCCTGCAAATGACCGGCATCTCTGCCGCCTACGACAGCAAAACAGTTCTGGAGAACATCAACCTGACAGTGTTCGAACGGGATTTCCTCGGTGTCATCGGACCCAACGGAGGAGGAAAGACCACTCTCATCAAGGTGATGCTGGGCTTGCTGAATCCCACTGCCGGCAAGGTGACTTTTTATCAGGAAGGAAAAGAGGTACCCGAAATCAGCATGGGCTACCTGCCTCAGTATAATTCCATCGACAAGAAATTCCCAATCTCGGTCTACGAGGTCGTGCTTTCGGGACTGAACCGGCAGAAATCACTTTTCCGGTCGTTCTCGCCTGCTCAGCATGAACAGGTGAAACAGGTCATTGCACGCATGGGACTGGAAGGACTGGAGAAAAGAGCAATCGGACAACTGAGCGGCGGACAGCTGCAACGGGCTTTACTGGGACGGGCACTCGTCTCCAATCCGCAGGTTCTGATTCTGGATGAACCCAATACCTACATCGACAAGCGTTTCGAAGCGAAGTTATATTCTCTGCTGGAAGAAATCAACCGCGAGCGGGCCATCGTACTGGTGAGCCACGACATCGGTACCGTCCTGCAAAATGTAAAGAGTATTGCCTGTGTCAACGGCACACTCGACTACCATCCCAACACGGAGGTGCCTGCGGAATGGCTGGAAGAACACTTCGGATGCCCCATCGAACTGCTCGGCCACGGGAATCTGCCCCACAGAGTCCTGAAATGCCATCACCACTGATTTCTTTGAAAACTTTAAGACGCGTGAACCTCGCTGGAAGTAAATTCTTTACTATCTTTGCCGCATTGAATGTTAATGAAATAACAAAATGAAGCAACAGTACAACAAGATTAACAATCTGGTGGGTTGGATCACGTTTGTCATTGCAGCTTTCACTTACTGCATGACCATCGAACCGACTGCCAGCTTCTGGGACTGCCCCGAGTTTATCACGACCGGGTACAAGCTGGAGGTGGGACATCCGCCCGGCGCACCTTTCTTCATGCTGACAGCTAACCTGTTCAGCCAGTTTGCCAGCGATCCTTCACAAGTGGCCATGATGGTAAATATCATGAGCGCACTGATGAGTGCGGCATGTATTCTCTTCCTTTTCTGGAGTATTACGCACCTGACACGGAAGCTCATCTGCCCGGATCTGGACCAGCTGACCAAAGGAAAACTGATCTCAATCATGGGAGCAGGCGTTGTCGGAGCACTGGCCTACACATGGAGTGATACATTCTGGTTCAGTGCCGTCGAAGGAGAAGTATATGCTTACTCAAGCCTGTTCACGGCCATCGTGTTCTGGCTGATCCTGAAATGGGAAAACCGCGCCGACGAACCTCACAGCGACCGCTGGCTGATCCTGATCGCTTACCTGACAGGACTTTCCATCGGTGTTCACCTGCTGAACCTGCTGTGTATTCCCGCCATCGTACTGGTGTACTATTATAAAAAACACCCGCAGGCCAATCTCAAAGGAAGTCTGCTGGCACTTGTCGGCTCCATGATCCTGGTAGCAGCCGTACTTTACGGTATCGTTCCGGGCATCGTGAAAGTAGGCGGATGGTTCGAACTGCTCTTTGTCAACAGCTTCGGCATGCCGTTCAACACGGGAGTCATCGTCTACCTGGCTGTTCTGGTTACCTCACTCGTATGGGGTGTCTATGAAAGCTACACGCAGAAGAGCCGCAAACGCATGAACATTTCGTTCCTGCTCACCGTCGGTCTGCTGGGAATTCCGTTCTACGGCCACGGTACCGGCAGCGTAGTCATCGGTATCATTGTTCTGGCGATACTGGCCATCTATCTGTTTGCCAACCTCAGCGAGAAATACCGGGTCAGCGCACGCACGCTGAACACCAGCCTGCTGGCCATGATGATGATCGTGGTAGGATATTCTTCATACGCTGTCATCGTGATCCGTTCGTCAGCCAATACGCCGATGGATCAGAACTCTCCGGAAGACATCTTTACCCTGGGTGAATATCTGGGACGCGAACAGTACGGAACCCGTCCGCTGTTCTACGGACAGACATACGCTTCGAAACCGGCCCTGAAACAGGTGGACGGCGGATGCATGTACGACGTGACAGAAGGAGCTCCGGTGTACCAGCGCAAGGAAAAAGAACGTCCGGATGAAAAAGACAGCTACGAAATCGTACGCAACAAGACAGAATACAAATACGCACAGAACATGCTCTTCCCCCGCATGTGGAGCTCGGATCATGCCTCAGCCTACGAACAATGGCTGGGTGGTGTGGAAGGCAAACAAGTGCCTTACGACCAGTGTGGTGAAATGATCATGGTGAAGATTCCTACCCAGTGGGACAACATCAAGTTCTTCTTCATCTACCAGTTGAACTACATGTACTGGCGCTACTTCATGTGGAACTTTGCCGGACGCCAGAACGACATACAGGGACAGGGAGAAATCGAACACGGCAACTGGATTACGGGTATCCCGTTCATCGACAACGCACTGGTGGGCGACCAGACTCTCCTGCCCGGCGAGCTGAAGAACAACAAGGGACACAACGTATTCTACTGTCTGCCGCTGCTGCTCGGACTGATCGGTATGTTCTGGCAGGCTTACCGCGGAAACAGAGGCATCCAGCAGTTCTGGGTGGTATTCTTCCTCTTCTTCATGACGGGACTTGCCATCGTGCTCTACCTGAACCAGACTCCGCTCCAGCCGCGTGAACGCGACTATGCTTATGCCGGTTCGTTCTATGCTTTTACCATCTGGATCGGTATGGGTGTAGCCGCCATTGCCGAATGGCTGCAAAAGAAGAAAGTGAGTGAAACCGCAGCTGCCGGAATCGCTACCGTAGTCTGCCTGCTGGTTCCCATCCAGATGGTAAGCTAGACATGGGACGACCACGACCGCAGCGGCCGGTATACCTGCCGCGACTTCGGACAGAACTACCTGAGCACCGTGCCGGAAAAAGGAAACCCGATTCTTTTCACCAACGGTGACAACGATACATTCCCCCTGTGGTATAACCAGGAAACAGAAGGATTCCGCACCGATGTGCGCGTCTGCAACCTGAGCTATCTGCAGACAGACTGGTACATCGACCAGATGCGCCGTCCGGCCTACGACTCTCCTTCAGTACCGATCAACTGGGAACGTATAGACTACGTATCCGGCCACAACGAGGCTGTTTATGTACGTCCGGAAGCCATGAGCACCGTCATGAACTATTACAAACAGAATCCCGAAGAAGCCAAGCAGGAATTCGGAGACAATCCTTACGAACTGAAGAACATTCTGAAACACTGGGTTCGTTCGCCGAAAGAAGGCCTGCAGATGATTCCTACCGACAGTATCGTACTGAAACTGGACAAGGAAGCCATCAAGCGTTCGGGTATGCTGACACCGGATTCCATTCCGGAATACATGCACATTTCACTGAAAGGCAAGCACGTGCTCTACAAGAGTGAGCTGATGATGCTGGAAATGCTGGCCAATGCCAACTGGGAACGTCCCATCTACATGGCCATCACCGTAGGTTCGGAAAACCATCTGAACCTGACCAACAACTTCCTGCAGGAAGGTCTGGCCTACCGCATCACTCCGTTCGACAACGTGAAGCTCGGACGCCGCCTGGACAGCGAAAAGATGTATGACAACCTGATGAACAAGTTCAAGTTCGGAGGAATCGACAATCCGGACATCTATCTGGATGAAACCGTCCTGCGCATGTGCGACACTCACCGCCGCATGTTCGTACAGCTGGCCACCCAGCTGATCCGCGAAGGCAAGAAGGACAAAGCCCTGAAAGCTCTGGACTACTGCGAGAAGGTGATCCCGAGCACGACTGTCCGTCACGACTACGTGATGAGCAGCTCAAAGGAAATGGCTCACGACTACATCGAGCTGGGCGAACATGCCAAAGCCGACAACATCCTGAGACAACTGGCTGACAATGCCGTGGAATACATTTCCTGGTACATGAGCCTGGACGATGTCCGCTTCACAGGTGCATACGAAGACTGCACACGCTATTTCTACATCCTGGACGATGTATGCAAGGAAATGGAGTTGCTGAAAGATCCGTCGACCGGCAAAGTCATGGATTCGGCTGCACACTATACACAGAAATTTGAACAGCTCTACAAGCTGCTGGAACAGCGTGTAGGCAAAAAGTAAAAAAACAGAAGGCTCAGCGCGTTCTCCCTGCGGAGTAATGCGCTGTGCCCTAAATTTTAAATAAAGTGCTGATAGAACAACCCCCTCAAATCGTACGCTGGCTTTATCCCCGTGCCCTCTGGCGCATGGACAAGAAGGTAAAAGCCGTTTACCTGACCTTCGATGACGGCCCGATCCCGGAGATAACTCCCTGGGTACTGGACCTGCTGGACAAATATCACATCAAGGCAACCTTCTTCATGGTGGGAGACAATGTACGCAAGCATCCGGAGGAGTTCCGGATGGTAGTCGAAAGAGGGCACCGCATCGGCAACCACACCTTCAATCATATCCGCGGATTCGAATACCTGAGCCGGAACTATCTGGCCAATGCCGACAAAGCCGACGCCTATCTCCATACGGATCTGTTCAGACCGCCGCACGGACACATGCGATGGCTGCAATATATGGTCCTGAAACGGAAATACCGCATCGTGATGTGGGATCTTGTAACCCGCGACTACAGCAAACGGCTGAACGGCCGGCAAGTATTTGCCAAGGTGAAGAAATATGCACGCAACGGCTCCATCATCACGTTCCACGATTCCCTGAAATCGGAAAAGAACATGAAATATGCCCTGCCCCGCTCCATCGAATGGCTGCTGGAACAAGGCTATGAATTCAAGGTGTTCGACTGACACTGTCTGCCTGACAGACCGGGAAGACCATTCAGACCGGTCACAGCATAACCTATCATATACGGAAACACATGGACAATTATCCGGAAATAAGCAACATCAGAAAAAGCATCAAAAGCCATTATCCCGTTTCTGATGAATCCATCGGCCTGCTCTGTCTGTATCACAATCGGGCCGGATTTGAATATGTAGAAACCATCGAACCCACTCTGGCATACTCCATTCCCATAAGCATCCTCAATGAATTATATGAAACCAACATCGAAATTGCCAATTGGGGAAGAGTCATCCACCAGGAATGCCTGCTGTCGCTGCAATGCATACGGATAGACAATCTGACAATGACCGCAAAAGAAAGATATGAAGCACTGCTCATCACATTTCCGGATATCTGCCAAAGAGTCAATCTGGGCTACATCGCTTCCTTCCTCGGCATATCGATATCTACGTTAAACAGAATCAGAGCCGGAAAATAATTTCCTGTACAGATTTTGATCTATGTCAAAAAAACACTTCCCGGCAGTGGCTATTTTTGTTGCAAAAAACAATGAAAGAACCATCCTATGCAAGCAGCGACAAGCGAATTAGATGGCTTGATCTTGTGAAATTCATCGCTATCTTCATGATGACAGCTGTCCACTGTACCGACAATGTGACTCCGGCCGAACGTTCAGAACCCTGGTACAATCTCTGGGGAAGCTTTTACGGCAAGCGTCTTACCCGGATCGTCGTTCCATTTCTGATCTGGTCAGTCCTTTATAACCTTTTCCCCTGGATAACCGGATTGCTGGGGCTGTCACCAACCGTCATCAACGATTTCTTTGCCTGGGCCGAACCCGATCAGTCATTTTCCGGAGCCTTGCATCACATTCTGATGATTCCTTTCAACTTCTCTCTCCTGGCGGTTCAGATGTGGTATGTCTATCTTCTTATCGGTTTATATCTTTACATGCCTATATTCTCTGCCTGGGTCCGGCAAGCCTCTGTCCGGGAACAAAGATTCTTCCTGTTGCTGTGGTTTGTTTCTCTCTTCATTCCCTATCTGAGAGAATATCTCACAAAAGACCTGTGGGGAACCTGTTCATGGAATGAATTCGGGCTTCTTTATTACTTTGCAGGATTCAACGGTTACCTGCTATTGGGGCATTATCTTATCAACAACCCTGTTAATATCAGCTGGAGCAGACTCATTGCTTTCGGCCTGCCCGTCTTTATCACAGGATATTGCATCACTTTTCTGGGCTTCAAATCGGTTACTGCAGTGCCCGGACAACCGGTAGAACTGGTAGAACTGTTTTTTACCTATTGCAGCCCGAACGTACTGATGATGACACTTCCCCTGTTTCTTGCCATGCAGAAAGTGAAAATACGATCAGAAAGAACCAGGCGTTTTGCCGTAAACATCTCGACATGCACGCTGGGGATCTGGATGTCACACTATCTGTTTCTGGACCCCTGTTACATGCTGGTTGAATCACTTCCGATACATACCATGCTGAAAATGATAGTCTGCACAATCCTGCTGCTGTCCGTAACCTGGATATTTGTCTATGCAGTCAGAAAATCAGGCAACATAGGAAGGTGGATCATGGGATGACGAAGGGAAATGATTTCATTTTGACATTTTGCTTTTTACGGCCCGTGAGAATCAGGAATTCACGTCCTGAAGGACGGGCCGTTCTGATTTCGCGAACGATTTTTCGGATATCTCCCTGTACCATTGTTGATTAGATCAAAATTTAACACTTCCGGGAGACTCCTTCCAGCTCAAAATGACGAATCCGGAAAGGTCTGCCTTCCTTTTTTCATCCGTTTGCAGACCTTTCCGGAAATTCGTCTGCACGTTTCAGACGAAACGTCTAAACATTATCGGCAAAACGAATAGTCATCTTCATTGAATCGTCTGCAAGTTTCAGTAAAGGTATGCAGTCAGAACCGGGAAAATCCGCATATTTATCCCTCTTTTCGGGTACAGACCTGTATGTTTATCTGGTTTCCATTCATACCTTTTCCCCAATGATGCAAAATGCCTCAACAGGGAGTCAGCCAAAAAGCGGAAAAAGAAACATTCTGTCAGGAAAATCCCCGATCAGAAAAATCAATGCAACAGACAGAAGAACAGCGTAATTTGATCTGCGACAAATTATTATTGACTGCGATTGCCTACCTTTGCGGAGAAAACCACAATCAACGTCAATATAATAATGATTCATAGGAATATAACAAACTATCAGTACGAACTGGATATATTAAGGGCCCTTGCATGTTTTCTGGTCATATGGCAACATGTAACGGAGTGCTATTATATACAGCCTGATTTCACGATCAATAACAGCCCTGACATTACCATGATCGGCTGGATAAACAGCCTTACCCCTATAGAGGTACCACTTTTTGTCATGATATCAGGGTATTTCCTTTTACCCATGAAAAGTGATCTTACGCAATTTTTCCGCAAAAGAGCCCTGCGTGTGGTTTACCCCTTCGTCATATGGTGTATTGTGTATGCCATATACTACTATTTCAAACGCAACGATACAATACAAGATGTTATCAACAACATTCTGCATATTCCCGTCAACTTCGGAACAGAAGTCGGACATTTATGGTTTATTTATATGATTCTGGGACTATATATATTGACTCCAGTCATATCACCCTGGCTGGAACAATGTTCCAAAAAACAATTGCAGGGATATCTTTGCTTGTGGGGATTCACCAATTGCATCCCCTACATTCATCTTGTTTTTCCCGCCATATTGGGAGAATGCTTTTGGAATCCCTCCCCAATGTTGTACTATTTTACAGGGTTTGCAGGCTATTACATACTGGGATTTTACATCAGACGCTATAACAGTTTATCCTCACGGACATCCCTCATTCTCATCGTTACAGGGTATCTGTTTACTGCCTTTTTCTACCAATACAGAATAAATGTGGCAACCAGTGTAAGCGAACTGGAACTAGGATGGCGCTTCTGTGCCATCAATATTTCACTCATGGCTTTTGGAGTATTCTCCCTGATCAAGAATATACACTGGAAACAGAATGGCCTGACTGCCGGATTTATAAAAGACCTCTCCCGGAAGAGCTATGCTGTCTATTTCATTCATCTGATAATTGTCCAGTATCTGCATCCGGCCATCAGTCAGACAGACTTACCTATATATATAAACATTCCTCTGATAACGACGATATGTTTCATTTGTTCCTATCTGATAATCAGCCTGCTGTATTTGATACCCGGCATCAATAAATATATAGGATAAGAATATATTCACAAGGCATTCATATACATTAACCTAAAATAAACATATATCCAAAATGAAAAATTTTACTGCATCATCGGCTTTCACAGATACAAAGCCGCACTATGAACTTCTTGACGGACTGAGAGGCGTAGCCGCCCTGCTGGTCGTATTCTATCACATCTTCGAAGGATTCTCCTTTGCCGGAGGAGGAACACTGATCACAACCATCAACCACGGATATCTGGCAGTAGACTTCTTCTTCATACTTTCCGGCTTCGTTATCGGTTATGCCTACGACGACAGATGGGGAAAGACGCTGACAATGAAAGATTTCTTCAAGCGACGTCTGATCCGCCTTCATCCCATGATCGTAATGGGCGCCGTGATCGGTGTCATTGCCTTCTTCGTACAGGGAGGTGTGAAATGGGACGGAACGCACGTTGCAACCTCCATGGTCATGCTGACCCTGCTGCTGTCTCTGTTCTTTATTCCCGCCTATCCGGGAGCAGGCTACGACATCCGGGGCAACGGAGAAATGTTTCCGCTTAACGGACCAAGCTGGTCGCTGTTCTTCGAATACATCGGCAACCTGCTTTATGCACTTTTCATCCGTCGTCTGGGCAACAAGGCACTGACCGTTCTGGTCGTTCTGCTCGGACTGGGACTGGCAGGATTTGCACTGTTCGATGTCGTAGGATACGGCATGCTGGGAGTGGGATGGACACTCGACGGACTGAACTTCCTGGGAGGCTTGCTCCGGATGCTGTTTCCTTTCACTCTGGGCATGCTGATATCAAGAAACTTCCGTCCGTTCCATATAAGAGGCGCTTTCTGGATCTGCGCAATCGTCCTGCTCGTTCTTTTCTGTGTTCCCTACATTGAAGGAAAATCTCCCGTCTGCCTGAACGGTGTATTCGAAATGATCTGTATTGCAGTCATATTCCCCGTTCTGGTATGCATCGGTGCTTCCGGCAAGACAACCGACAAGCAGTCCACCCGCATCTGCAAATTCCTCGGAGATATCTCCTATCCGCTCTATGCCGTACACTACCCGATCATGTATATATTCTATTCCTGGCTGATAGAGACCAGACAATATACCCTCGGAGAAACCTGGCCGGTTGCAGCAGCGGTATATTTCGGAAGCATCCTGACAGCCTGGCTCTGCCTGAAACTTTACGACGAACCTGTCAGAAAATGGTTAAACCGCAGATTTATGAAGAAACGTTCGCTGTAGGCTAAGGCATTATTCTTTCGATACTCCCCAATCATGCGCTCAAATAAAAGTATATTTACAGAAAGAGTATAGAAAATTTGGAATAATCGTTTAATTCTTATAACTTTACGAGACCTATAAAAGCAACCTTAAAAAATTAAAGTTATGAAAAAGATTATTTTACTATGCCTTTCAATGCTTTTGGTTACATTCTACGGATGTAATAAGAAAGATGTAGATCCAGTACATTACTTTTATAGTATTGCCTTAACATTTGAAAATCAGTCAGGTGATAACCTTGTTACTGGAATTCCATATTCGGAAAAGGAACAACGTATTCCATATAGCGAATATACCCGGACTGCATGGGCAGAAAATGGTATTGAACTGCTTACAGCAGAACTTAAAACCATAAAAGATGAAAATGGAGAAGATGCTATCTTACTTGATGGCATGACGTGGGAACATGTATCTCCCATAATTACTCAAAAACTGGTTTGCCCGTATATTTTTGGAGATAATAATGAGCATGTACTTGTTTCTTATTGGGAGGAACTTCCTGATAGCAAACATACATGTACAGGATTTACTTTCGATGGTAAGGAATATCCCATATCTAAAGATAATATAACTGGCATTTATGAGGTGAAGATTGTATTAGAATAAATTTGTGATGAGTAATAAATCTATATCCTTAAAATCATTGCATATACTGTTTCTTGTATATGCAATGATTTTTTGTAGCTGCCAGCCAACCGTAAAAGTTCAGAACGAAGTAAAAGAATACACTAAGACCTATTTAAAGAATGAAGCTCTCCATTCCGTTGCCATCAAGCTTCCTTTTTTATTCTATCCTGAAAGATGGTGCCTGAACGGTAATAATTTGTATGTGTTAAACAGTCGGATCAGCCCGTTTTTGACTATTTACAATCTGTCAGACAGTTCATATATACAATATGGGAATATAGGTAACGGTCCTGGAGAATTCATTGCTCCATCATTATGTGAAATGAAAGACCCGGGAAAGATTGGGATTTACTCAAACAGCATGAATAAACTAGATGTCTTTCATTTTAAATCTGATACATTATCGTTGGTCAAGACCTTTCACTTTCCATTATGGAATAAACAAAGAGGAATACCTAAAGCATATACTCGTTTGGTTCAGTATAATGATAGTTTGTTCATTGGTACAAGTTTTATGCCCAAAGAAATTTCGGTGGAACTTATGAATCTGAAGACAGAAAAAGTAGTGGATTGTGCAGACTTCCCTTTAAAACCTGAGGAAGAAGAATACTCAGGACCTTACGAATGTAAAATCGCAACCGGAACAAATTTTATGGTTGCAGCTTATCGTTATATCAACCGTTTGGAGATTTACCGACTATCTGCTCAGAAATTTCAACTCAAGACCATTATAGGAGAGGCAAATAATCAATATGATTTATATCGTCTGGACAAAGACAATGAAATGATTTTTCATTATTCTGACATAGTTTGTGGAGAAAATCAAATCTATGCTCTTCATCAAGGTGTAAAAGTAAAAGAATTGTCTTCCGCAAACAGCAAGATAGAAGTGTATTCCTATGATGGAACACATCTTCATACTTTTGATTTAGGAAGAAGCATTGAGAAAATATTGGTAGATGAATCTTCCATGCGCATTTATGCCTTCGATAGAAATGAAGAAGAAGATATTGTAATTTGCTATACAATGAGAAGCTGTTTTGATTTCATTCGATAAATTTGT
>ULMO01014132.1_pt1 | contig 90713 bp, 98 predicted proteins | sample 1951691 | NCBI WGS metagenome assembly ULMO01 (sample SAMEA4835554, study PRJEB28245) | human gut metagenome | biome: gut microbiome; material: fecal sample | place: Denmark | collected 2008 | reverse complement strand
AAAAATGCCGACGGACACAAGCATAAGCTGATTGCTGTGGAGCTGGCGCCTCCGGTGGATGTCAACGATCAGAAGCTGCTTGATGCAGCCCATATACTTAAGCAGTCACATGTGGATGTGGTGACATTCCCTGATTCGCCATCGGGAAGAACCAGAGCGGATTCCATACTCATGGCGGAGAAAGTGCATAAGGAGACAGGACTCAGGGTCATGCCGCATCTGTGCTGCCGTGATAAGAATGCCATAGCCATAAGGGGAAGCGTGCTCGGTGCACAGCTTAATGGCATAAAGGATTTCCTTGTCATAACAGGTGATCCGGTTCCGGTCATGTTCAGACAGACGACCAGGAGCGTGTTCAACTTTGATTCCGTCGGAATGATGAAGCTGCTGCAGTCTATGAACGAAGAGGTGTTCAGCGGGGATAAGATCACCTACGGCGGAGCGATCAACCAGAACAGACTTAACACAAAGTTTGAGATAGACAGAATAAAGAGAAAGATGGAAGCCGGGGCTGAATTCTTTCTGACACAGCCGGTGTTCTCCAGAGAGCAGGCACAGATCCTCAGAGACATGAAGGCTGAGACCGGCGCGACAATACTTGTGGGAATCATGCCGCTTGTCAGCAGGAGAAATGCCTTGTTCATGAAAAATGAGATGGCGGGCATAGAGATCCCGGACGAGATTATAGAGAGATACAGTGGAAATGCCACAAGGCAGGAAGGCGAGGAGTGCGGCATACAGATCGCCAGAGATATACTTGAGTACACTTCGGATTTTGCAGATGGATATTACTTCTCGTTCCCATTCAACAGAGTACATATGCTGGCACATATCGTTGACTAAAATGTGAGCCAAGGTTATTATGGAATAAGCGGTGTTGCCGGGGAAAACAGGGATTCCGGAGCAGCGCTATATAGGAGAGGCGCTGTTATATATACAGTAGATAAAATACAGGATGCGCGGGTGCGCAGAAAGGAACAGACATGGATTACAATAGTTTAAGTCTTAAGATGCATGAGGAGCACAAGGGTAAGGTAGAGGTAGTGTCCAAGGTGGCAGTGAAGAACAGAGACGATCTGAGCACGGCTTACACACCGGGCGTTGCAGAGCCTTGCAGAAAGATCCGTGACAATAAGGCTGACGTATACAAATATACATGCAAGGGCAACATGGTTGCCGTGGTATCAGACGGAACAGCGGTTCTCGGCCTGGGAGATATAGGACCTGAGGCAGCTATACCTGTAATGGAAGGAAAGTCCATACTCTTCAAGGAGTTCGGCGGAGTTGACGCATTCCCTATCTGCCTTGACACAAAGGATGTGGATGAGATCGTTGAGACAGTAAAGCGCATTGCACCTGTATTTGGCGGAATCAATCTGGAGGATATATCAGCTCCAAGATGCTTCGAGATAGAGAAAAGACTTAAGGAAGAACTTGACATTCCTGTATTCCATGACGATCAGCATGGTACAGCTATCGTTGTGTCAGCAGGACTCATCAATGCGTTAAAGCTTGTCGGCAAGCCGTTTGACGAGGCAAATGTGGTTATCAACGGAGCAGGTTCTGCAGGTATATCAATATGTAAGCTTCTGCTTCAGCTCGGTATAGGCAATGTGGTTCTCGTGGACAGGCAGGGGGCTCTGTGTCCTGGACAGGACTGGATGAATCCGGCACAGGCAGAGATGGCAGAGATTACAAACAAGGACAGACAGACAGGTTCTCTTGCCGAGATAATGAAGGGTAAGGATGTATTTGTCGGAGTTTCAGCTCCAAATATCGTGACAGCAGAGATGGTTGCATCTATGGCAGCAGATCCTATAGTATTTGCCATGGCAAACCCTACACCTGAGATCATGCCTGAGGAAGCGGCAAAGGGCGGAGTAAGAGTAATGGCGACGGGCCGTTCGGATTATCCAAACCAGATCAATAACGTTCTAGTATTCCCGGGAATATTCAGAGGTGCCCTGGACGCCAAGGCAACAGGCATAACTGAAGAGATGAAGATGGCAGCAGCCAAGGCTATCGCATCCATTGTAACAGATGATGAGCTCAAGGAGGATTACATCATTCCTGGAGCATTTGACGAGAGAGTTGCTAAGGTGGTTGCCAAGGCTGTAGCTGACGAGGCAATAAAGCTTGGAATCACAAAATAAGAATAAAAATAAAGTTTTTCGAAATATTTAGTAAATAAGTGTACTAAAAATCGCATCTTATGTGGAAAGTCCGCATGGGATGCGGTTTTTTATTTTGCGATTTTATTGTAAAGTAATATTGTTGTCCGCGGGGACGGATAGGGAGGAGAAAAAGTTGAACAGTGTTATTATTGGGCAGAGAATAAAGGATGCCCGCAAGTCTATGAACCTCACACAGAAGGAGCTGGGGTATCTTATCTATGCAGATGGCAAATATATAAGCCGTCTTGAAAATGGCGGAAGTCTGCCGAGCCTGAAGCGGCTGGTGCTGTTGTCGAGGGTGCTTAACCGCACATGTGATTATTTCATATGGGATATCGATGTGATGGAGGAGGATGTGACTCCGAGGGAGGAAATCGTTATCCGGGATGAACAGGAGCGGAAGCTTCTGCAGCTTTGGAGGGAGATATGCTGAAGATTGCTGTGTACAGTGAGGAGAAAGTAATGAGCCCGTTGTTGCAGGAGTACATGGGTATATGGCAGAGAGATGCGGGATGTGTGTGCGCTGTGAGATATTATGACAATGTGCATGCGATCATGGTCGACATGGATCTTGAAGGAATTTACGATGTAGTGGTGGTGTATCGTTCCTGGGATGTGGCCGATGTCTTGAAAAAAGACCGCAGGGTAGGTAGTCTCGTGATGATAGCAGCAGGAATAAACCGGAGATTGTATGATATCCAACCGTGTTATATTCTGTATGAACCTGTTAATGCGGCAAATTTCAAAAAGGTGATGACGATGGCGGTTGAGGGGAGCCGGGATGAGAGAAGATTCACATTTGTATCCGGAAGGGTGAGATACAGTGTAGATACCCGGAGCATAATGTATTTTGAAAGCGAACTGCGTCGCATAAATCTGGTCACAACGGAACAAAAATATGTTTTTTATGGAAGTATTGGCGAGATGGAAAAGCGCATGAAGGTGGGCTACGGGGGATTTATCAGACCACATGAATCCTATCTTGTAAATCCGGATCATGTGAGCAGATGCACGGCTCATGAAATGATACTGACAAATGGTAAAAGTATACACATCAGCGCAACAAGACGCGCTGATGTGAAAAGATACTACAGTGAACTGATCAATTGCTAGTTGTTAGAAGATCAAATATATCTGAGTAATTCTATGTTCAGTCTGCCCTTCCGGGTTGCGCTGCCTGTCTCGACAAATTCATATTTGCCATATCCACGTATTGAAAATACGTCGCCCGGTTTTAACTGGTAGCTGCTGTTTTCGTACAACCTGTTGTTTAGTGAAAATTTCTTTTCCCTGAACAACAGGGATGTGCTGCTTCTTGAAAGGCCTGTTATTGTGGCGGTCACTGCGTCCGCTCTTGCAGATGCCGCGATTATGTGCAGAGGTTCCTTTTTTATCTGTATCTCATCAGTATCCTGGGTGCTGCAAAAAGTACATTTTACATTTGTGTGCCTTATCTTTGTCAGATTTTCTGCGATATAATCGGCAACAGTGTCCACACAGAATATATAGGCATTGTTGTGCTTGCCAGAATGAGTGGATTCGGTGACCAGTATATCGCCCACCATCTCCCTCTCAATGCCAAGATTCATAAGTGCCCCAAGGAAATCCCTGTGGTTCAGATCGTCTGAGAATTTGTCCGAAACAGCGGAAACCTTCATGGTGCAGATGGGAAAAGCCGGTGCGTAGCCGCAGTCGGCTTCATTTCCAAAGGCGATCATAACGCGGTCGCAGGATTCCCTGCCTCCAAAGATGGTATATCCTGCAAATGACAACTGTTCAAGATTGCTGTAAAATACTTCCATGTCTGCAGCACTCAGAAAATTAGTATATGTATATCTGTTCTGGCGGAAGGCGGCATTTGCCAGATCCTTTAACCGCCCCTTTAGAATATCGTTTTCATTCATAGTATGTCCTCCGATATCATTGACTTCTTACTATTATATTACAACACTCTGATCTTCGCCAACAGTCAAACGAATTTGACAGCTTTGCACGATAATCTGAAATTTATTGTTGCGAAAAGTGATCATAATGAACAATAAACCGTTCAAACGTGAAAAAAACAATCATTTTGCATTCAAAAATCTTCTAAAAACTATTGAAATGCGCAACTGTTGATAAATTACCACAAAAAAAAACCTTCGTTTTATAAATTTTTGCGTATTTACAATTTCAAAGTGTTTTGATAGTATATGGGCATAACAAGGAGATGAGTTGTGATCAACAAGCCTTCTGGTTATAAAAAAGACAATCACTTATATTTTGATAGACGGAGGGTTCCCTTAGCACGAAATTCGTAGAAATCCCTTTATACGATGTAATGTAACCCCATAACCCCAAACCCCAAAACATAGGAATCCTCCACTCCCCCCTTCTTAACAGCCTGTCGCATAAGCGACGGGCTGTTTTTATGTTCTGAAAAACAGGGGGGATTTAGAGTTTCATATTGGATGCGCTTATGGCGTTACCGAGTTCTGTGAGACTTTCCACGAAGGCTGCGTATTTGCATATGTCAGTCATCTTAGATTTTCTTTTGCTATTTCCGAGAATGCTATAGATATAATCTCTTGACTGTTCGATTATATATGTTGGCGTTGTGTCGTGCTCGTTGTTGAATAACATGGATTTGAAGTTCTGAAAAAAAGAATAAATTTCATAATCTATAGAATTGTCATTCCGCTGCATGTATTCGAGAAGCATATCGATATAGCGCAAAGCTGAGTGTACGTACAGGATAGAGTTTTCGTTTATGTACAGTACGGTTTCCGGCACAAAGAAAGATGGATGTGCGAAACCTTTTATGCTGTGCAGGGCTTCCATTTTCTGGGTGGCTGACTGGTTGAACGAGTAACGGTTTTTGTATTGTTCAATGATAGAGAGCGTGTCCGCTGAATTATTTTTTGCTATTACGCGCCGTCTCTCGTTGATGTACAGTTTTAACTCCAATAGAAGAAAATATATATCCGGGGATGAAAAACGCTGCGAGTTTTTGATATACGGAAATGAACCTGTCATTCTTCTGAAAAATGAGTCTGCTGTGGCATAATTGTTTATTATGCTGATGGCGGCATCTACATTGAAATTCTGGACAAATTCCCTGGTTGCGGGCTGATACACTGTCTCGTTGTCAATGCGGGATACATAGGAACTAAGAAAGATTATCTTCTCTTCTGCGGTGAGTTCGTATCCGTTGAGGTTACAATAATTGATGGCGGAACAGGGGGCATCGGTTTGTGTTTCGGCATTGTTTAAGTCTGTCATAATGATCTCCTTTGTTTTTGTATGGATAAAAATGTAGCACTTTAACGCGATAAGTGGTAGGATATTTATGGATACAAAATTGTACAATATGTATAATTTTACAATGTATGAATAGCTAGAAGAATCAAGGGTTTATGCTGTGTACGACAATTGTGAGAGAGCCTTTAGGGGCAATTTAGGGGCAAAAAAATAAAAGATGACCATTCAGTGTGAAAACTGAGTGGTCATTTTTTTTAGTTGATAATTGATATTGTGTCGACAGCCGCATTGTCTTTTTGCTTCATTTTTTTAGTGATATGAATGTAAATAGCTTTTGTTATTTTGTCGTCATGGTGGCCTAGACGGCGGGATATCTGTTCTGCTGACATAGTTTCTGCCAGAATCGATGCGTGTGTGTGGCGCAACTTGTGCGGAGTTATCTCTCTGCCAAGAACTTCAGAGGCGGCTGTCTTCAAGTGTAGGTTATAGGTTCCATAGGATAAATAGCCGCCTGTCTTCAAGTGCGGCATAAAAAGTGTGCTTTTAATTCCATTTTCAAACATTGTTTCTTTTCGCCAAAGTCTGAGTTTTTTTATAAGTAAGAGAAGCTCAGGTTGTATATGAAGATTTCTGATTGAATCACTTGTTTTGGCTGACGTTGCGTATTTGGTTGCAGGGTAGTAAGTCTTGGTAACACGAATAGTTTTGGATGTAATATCCACGTCTGAATCTTCAAGTGCCACAAGCTCCCCAATCCTCATGCCTGTAAGAATCAGAAAATAGGATATATAGTAGTCCTGCCAGTGGTTATTGCATATAAAGTAATTAAGTAATTTTGTTATCTCATCATGTTCAAGATATTCATTGCTGATGTCATATACCTCTGGTATTTCGTCGGAGCTCTCTTCGCTGATATAGTCGAGTTTTAATAGTATATCATGATTTGAGTGATAGTCGTTTTTCACCCCCCATTTTAGAGCGAATTTCAGATATTTTATATATCCGTTTATTGTGCTGATTTTTTTACCGGTAGCAAGAAGTTGATCATATATATAGCGGGGAGAAAGTTTGTCAACGAGGACATCATTACCGATTGTGCTTACACAACGATATATATATGATTTCTCAGTAACAATTGTACTTTCTTTCCTCTTGCACTGCCGTAATGATGCTATATAAGCATCAGCCAGCTCCCCTAGCGTTGTATCAGATCGGACAGGAGAGGAAGTCTCAGCCTTCTCAATCTTCCCGGCAAGGATCCTTGCCGCCTTGTTTCTGTTCTGCGGTGATGCCTTAGGCATCGTCACTGTAACCTTTTTCACTTTTTCCGTGAGCGGATCTGTGTACCTCTCACAATACTTGACTGTTCCATTCTTCTGTGTTTCACACCACATAAAATCACCATCCTATCTAAAAATAGGCATAAAAAATAAGCCTATCAAAAGTGGAAGGCTTATGGTATAATATAGTTTGCGATCACTGTTATTCATAAGCCTTCGGTTTGTGGGTAACTTCCCTCAGGTGTACCCGCACCTGGGGGATTTTTTATAATCACCTTCGTTATTGAAGATGATGCTATCTAGTGTAAATAATATATGAATTGCCACTTTTTGTTCTTTTTATTTTGCCTGTTTTATCCCAAGCGTATAGTGTGTCTGCAATAACTCCTTTGATATCATATGGGAAATGGTTATATATATCCTTTTGTATAATCCCAGGATGCTTTAATAAAAAGGCGTATAAATCATCATCTAGTGTCATTAATTGTTTTTCTTTATTTTGATAGTCAGTCTGTAAAGTATTTATATTTTCGGATAAATACTTACATTCGCTTTGTAATTCGTTCAACTGTTTAGCATTTAATAAATACTCATTACACCATAGTTGATAACACTCATCTTTGCTAGCACATAGCTTTTGAACATCCGAAATATATCGAAGGAGAGATTTTAAAATAGCCAATCTTTCTATAGGTGCACGGTCATTACATGTGTTCCATTGTGTTAGAAAATATGAGTATTCATTTTGAATTTTATCAATAAATGCACGATTAGCCGTTACCCATCCCCATGGCAAATCTCCATCCACAAGCTGATTTAATGGTTCCCCAAATGTATTAAAGGTTTGATTTTGTTGAACTGATTGAGATTGCTGGGTTGGAGAATAAAGTGGTATGGATTTGGCAGGAACAATTTTATTCATAAGTTTATCAAATATCCCCATTATATATTACCTCAAAACTTCCCTCTTAATTCTACGACCTTGCCAATTATTCTCACTGGCTTAGTCTCTATAGTTTCTTTGTCAAAAAACATCGGAGCATATGCAGGATTGTTGGATATAAGCTCTAACCCATCTCTATACTTCCTGAGCCTCTTGCAGACGGCGTCATCGCCGTTTACAAGAGCAATTACAGTATCGCCATTCTCGGCATCTTCCTGTTGTTTAACGATGACAACATCGCCATCCACAATACGAGGCTCCATACTGTCACCCTTTATTTTAAGTGCGAAGAAGTCTCCAGTCTTAGCAAGATCCTCGGATATTTCCTCAGTATCTATAATCTCCGTGATAGCATTTATTGGTATGCCAGCGGCGACACGACCGAGAACATTGATTGCAACACCAGCACGCTGTGATTTTGTACGTTCTTCTACTAAATCAGATTTTTCTATTCCAAAATAGTTAGCCATTAACTCTATTTTATCAATTCTAGGATATGTACGAGCATGTACCCAGTCGGAAAAAGTAGACATGCTAAACCCAAGTGTTTGGCATATTTCAGTTTGGGATATGCCGTTTTGACTAAGATAAAATCTTATGTTGTTTGCCATAATTTCTTTATTTCCAAGTGAACTCATGAGATTCACCTCCTCATGAATTCATTGTACGGCAAAAACGGAAATAAATCAACGAAAAATGAAAAAAATTCGGAAAAACCGTTGACAATTCGGTTAAACCGAACTATACTAGCCTCATACAAAGTCGAAAGGAGATGATAAAGTGTGTAAAATTCCTGATAAGATGAAAGTATCTTTAAAGATGGCAAGAGAACTCAAGCACTATACACAGGATGAGGCAGCCAAGCTAATCGGCATAAATAAAGATACATTGGGTAATTATGAGAGGGGGAAAAGCTATCCAGATATTCCTATCTTAAGAAAAATAGAAGAGGTTTATGGGATACCATATGATAGGCTTATTTTTTTGCCTCTTGATTTCGGTTTAACCGAAAATAAGGAATAAGAGAAAGGAGAGACATGACAAACAGTATAAATTCAAAGTTGGTAGATATAGCAGAGAAAACGAAAGATATAGAAGAGTTCTCTGAGGTGAGAAAAGTTCTCACTGACGAGGAGATAATTTTCTATTATATCGCAAAGAACTGTGAATTGTCGGAAACGTATGACGGCGAGGAGCGCATTATCAAGGACATCTTAAAAGTACTTGGAGCAAAGAAATACTCGGTAAAGCACTCACTACACCTGCTCGATGTGGCAAAAGAGGTTCTTAAATCAATTGCCAGATTCGAGTTTTAGATCATCCACTTATCACCATGTTGTTTCTTGATTTCAGTAAATGAAATTTTATTCTTTACATAATCGTCAAGAAACTGTTCAGGTGTTGTGGCAGTTGATGTCTTGACTGTGTAAGCCAGTGCAATGTCTTCAATATTTGTCAAGGCATCTTTAAAGGAATCTTTTGACATAGTTTCACCTTCTTTCGTATGAATTGGTGTTGGTAGCACCTACGGAAATTATAGGGTGAAATGGTGAGGACTACAAGAGAAAGGAGAGTGAGAGCGATGAGCAGAGCAGTCAAAGACATACAGGTAATAGGTGTCAGGGAGATTGGCCGGTTGCCGTACATAAGCAAGGCGAAAATGATGAAGATATTTGAGATGTCATTATCTACAGCAACCAGACGTATAGCAGATCTTGACAGATATGTCCAGTCTGGCAGATATGGACCATACACCATACTGGATGGTGCCGGAGTAACAAGGGTCAATGTGCTTGCCTTGGTGGATTATCTGAAGTACAAGAAACAGCTTGACGCTGGCAGACGAGTGCCGCCGTTCGACATAAATAAGGTAGCAAAAGAAGCCGTCATAAACTGGGATGAATTAGATCCCTGACAGTAAAAAAGCACCTTTGGAATAGCAGTTCCGCCGGTGCATAGAAAAATACTCAATAAAATCATAGCAGAAAAGGGGAAGAAAAGCAATGAAGAGGAAGAACATGGATACAAAGGCTGTCAAGATGGTGAGCCTTGTAATAATGACTATTTTATTTTTGCTGTTGGCCTACAACATCTTATTCAACGCAGAAGTGCTGCTTGCACTGCCGGCGGTAGGATTGGTGGCGTACTTGCTTGGAACCGTGTTCACGGAGCTGGGTCTTTATGGCGTGCTTGAACTTATGAACAGCATTGAAGATGCCAGAGAGGAATAGAACATGGTTGAGATGAAAGTGCTCGGAAGTCATGAAGAGTGGCTTAGGGCAAGAACCAAGATAGGCGGTTCTGATGCCTCGGCCATCTTTGGGATGAGCCCATACAAGACAAACGTGGAACTGTTTAAAGAGAAAGCATACGGCATAGAGCCGGAGGACATATCAGATAAGCCTTATGTCAAGTATGGAACAGAGGCAGAAAAGCATCTGAGGGAGTTATTCAAGTTGGATTATCCACAGTATCAAGTTGGATATGTGGAAAACAACATGTTCACGAATGATAAGTACCCATGGGCGCATGCAAGCCTTGACGGATGGCTTATGGACCAGGATGGACGCAATGGTGTGCTTGAGATCAAGACCACAGAGATCCTGCAGTCAAGTCAGAAGAAAAAATGGGATAACAGAGTGCCAGATAACTATTACATACAGGTGCTTCATTACTTGATGGTGACAGAGTTTGAATATGCGGTACTCAAGGCACAGCTCAAGTTTGAAATTGATGGAGAGGTATATTTGCAGACCAAACACTATCCGATAGAGCGGTCGGAGGTAGAGGATGACATCCAGTATCTTATTGATGCTGAGAGAGAGTTCTGGGAGAGCGTACAGGCAAAGAAAGAGCCACCGCTGATACTTCCGGAGATATAGGAGAGATGCAATGTATTACAACGAATGTCCACAGTGCGGTGCTTGCCTGGATCCAGGTGAACACTGTGACTGTGAGGAAGAGAGACAGCGACAGACAGCACGCATCATGGCAATGGTGCGAGAGAACAAGGAGAGTCACCAGATGGAGCTGGTGCTGAATTAGGAGGTTAAAAATGGAATTAAGAGTTAATGAGGTAGCGATACCAGAGAAGATTGATTTTAACTATGAGGAGCTTAAGGCTGAGCTTACATCTAAGGTCTCATTTTATGAGACACTTGTTTACACAGATGATCAGATCAAGGACGCAAAGGCAGATAAGGCTAACCTTAACAAGTTAAAGAAAGCCCTCAATGACGAGAGAATAAGAAAAGAGAAAGAATACATGCAGCCGTTTAATGTGTTCAAAGCTCAAATCAACGAGATCATAGGTATCATAGACAAGCCTATAGCGGTGATAGACGAACAGGTCAAGGCATACGATGAGAAACGCAAAGCTGAAAAGCAGAAAGCCATTGAAGAGTTGTTTGCAACTATCGGTTTTCAGAATTTTGTCACGTTGGAGAAGATATGGGATCCTAAGTGGTTGAATGCATCGGTATCAATGAAGAGTATAGAAGATCAGATGAAGTCTAAGATGTATGAGATCGGCAATGGAGTTCTTACACTTAGCCAGCTCCCGGAGTTTGGCTTTGAGGCTACAGAGGTATTTAAGGAGACATTAGACATTAACAAGGCCATTTCTGAGGCTAAGAGAATGTCAGAGATCGCAAAGGCAAAGGCTGAGGCAGAGGCAAGGAGAAAGGCTGCAGAAGAGGCACGAAAAGCAGCAGAAGAAGCACGAAAGGCTGAGGAAGAGCGCAAGGCACAGGAGAAAGCTGCCGAGGAGCAGAGAGCCGCAATGGCAAAGGCTATGACACCACCAGAGGATGTACAGCCGACACCAGTACAGGAGTCACAGCCGGAACCACAGAAAATGGTAGTCAAGTTTGAGGTAGAACTTACAACAGAAGATGCAACGGCTCTGAGAGAGTTCTTCCAGAGCAGAAATATAACATTTAGAGCGATTAAGTAGGAGGTATACAAAATGATTAAGTCAGAGATGGGAACAGTATCAATGAGAGGAACAGTACCGGTGATTATATCGGAGTTAGCACATGCAATGAAGGGAATAAGAGAATCACTTACAAAAGAGTATGGTGAGACAGCTGCAGAGGAGTTGATAAGCAGAGCCGTGGATGCATCCAAAGCCGATGGAGACCCTGATGAGATTATGAAGGGGCTCATAAATGATACGTTTGACATATTGTCCAAAGCAAGAAGCAACAGGGACAACACAGGGGAAATGCCACAGGCTCTGAAAGAGGTACTGCGCAAGATGTTAGAAGATATGATTATGCATTAGGAGGATCAAGATGATTGTATTAAATAAAGGTTCAGTACAGTTGGAAGGGTCAACAATAATGTTGATCGCTGAAATGATAACAGCCATAAGCGGAGTGCGATCTATCGTTGAAGAAGATTTTGGAACAGATGTGGCAAATCAGTTTATAGACAAGGCTGTAGAGATTGCAAAGCAGAATAACAGCGAGATGGATATTTTAGAATTGGCAACCGAGTTAGCGGAGGTAAGAGAAAATGGCAGTAAATAACAGTTTAGTAGCAAAAAGTAAAGCACAGCAGAATCTGGGAATTACAGAGTATCTTACAAAAGATGCAATCAAGAACCAGATCAACAAGGTGGTTGGTGGAAAGAATGGACAGAGGTTCATATCTGCTATCGTATCAGCATATAACACCAACCCTACACTTCAGGAGTGCACGAATCAGTCGATTCTTTCAGCTGCACTTCTCGGTGAGAGTTTACAGCTTTCACCATCTCCACAGCTCGGACATTATTACATGGTCCCATTCAACAATACAAAGACTGGTGTCAAGGAAGCTCAGTTCCAGATGGGATATAAGGGATATATCCAGCTTGCGATCCGTTCCGGTCAGTATAAGAGACTGAATGTTGTCGCAATCAAGGAAGGGGAGTTGGAATACTTCGACCCACTCAACGAGGATATCAAGGTCAATCTCATGGTTGATGACTGGGACAAGCGTGAAGAGGCTGAGACCATCGGCTACTATGCAATGTTTGAGCTTGTGAACGGATTCAGAAAGACAATGTATTGGAGTAAGGCTCAGATGCTTGCTCATGCGGACAAGTATGCACCGGCATTCTACAAGGACGCTGGAAAGGTCAAGACAAAGTACGGAGAGAAGCAGAGAGTATCATATGCTGACTATGAGGCTGGCAATTATGATCCGAGAGATTCATGGATGTATTCATCATTCTGGTACAAGAATTTTGATGGAATGGCTTACAAGACAATGCTCCGTCAGCTAATCAGTAAGTGGGGAGTAATGAGCATAGATCTCCAGAAAGCATTTGAGGGTGACATGGCAACCTTGGACGCTGAGGGACACCCTACATACGTTGAGAATGACAATGATGAGTATGTGGAAGCCACAGCAACAGAGATGAATGAACCAGAAGCACAGGCTCCACAGGCAGAGCCACAGGATACTCAGAATAATGCTCAGAATACACAGAACAGTGTTCAGGATCCACAGCCAGCACCGGCAGAAAATCCACAGCCAGAGATGAACGCTGCCGAGGCGGCACTATTCGGAAGTTTCAAGTAGGTTAACATTACATTTAATACATCACAACACGCAGCGTAATGTCTTAGCATATATCCCTGTTGCTCTTATTTTAGGGCGACAGGGGGAAAGGAGTAACAATGGCTTGGAACAGATCACGAGCTAAATACGGCAACAGGAAGGTTGTTGTAGACGGCATCACATTTGACAGCAAGAAAGAAGCTCAGAGATATACAGAGCTGAAATTGCTTGAGAAAGCTGGCAAGATAACCGGTTTACAGCTCCAGCGTGAATTTGAACTGATACCGGAACAAAGAGAAAAGACAGATCAGATACATACCAAAGGCAAAAACAAGGGCAGATTCAAACCGGGAAAGCTCCTGGAGCGTAAGTGCTCATATGTGGCTGATTTTGTTTATTGGGACTTGGAAAACAACTGCATGGTTGTTGAAGATGCGAAGGGCATGAGAACAAAGGAATACATCATAAAGCGCAAGTTGATGCTTTATAAGTATGGAATAAGGATCAAGGAGGTGTGAGCCACATGGGAAATAAAGGGAGCTTTGTCTTTTATACCGAATATAGAGAGCATTTGTCGATGCTGCCACCGGAGCAGGTCGGCGAGTTAATGTTTGCTCTGATGGACTACCAGGAGACAGGCGAAGTTCCGGATCTTCCAAAAGGTAGTGCACTTGCCATGTGCTTCTCGTTCATCAAGAAACGGATGGACAAGGACAACTCCAAGTATGAGGAGCGGTGTGAGCGCAACAGGTCCAACGGCAAGAAGGGCGGCAGGCCTGCAAAGGAAACGGATAATACAGAAACCGAGGAAAACCCAAATAAACCGAATGGTTTTTCTGAAAACCGAACGGTTATTTCTGAAACCGAGGAAAACCCAACCGAACCCAAAAAAGCCGATAATGATAATGAATATGATAATGATAGTGATAATGAGGAGTATATACATACTCCTACTAAGGCACGTGCGTGCGCACATGCGGAGGTGGAGAAGCCACGTAAGAAATCTGAACCGGTCAAGTATAGCGACGATCCAGAGCTTAACGATGCCATAGTAGAGTTCATCAAGTTTCGGAAAGGTATCAAGAAGCCTATGAGTGACAGGGCTATAACGCTGATGATGAACAAGCTGGAGTCGTTATCTCACGATAAGCATGAACAGGTACAGATTCTCAATCAGTCGATAATGCAGGGATGGACAGGCCTATATGCGCTTAAGGATGACGGTAAGAGCCGAGGGCAGCCACGGAACGTGAATCCAAATGGATTTGCAAACTTCAAACAGACTGATAATACAGAGCAGCTTAGTCAGCTTGAGAAGATGCTGGCTGATGAGCTGAATAATAAATAACACACGAAAGGAGCCGAACCTCCGGCCGGGGTAATGCTATAGCGGGTTCCTGAGAAGTGAATGAACGAAGACTTAATAACAAGAATTTTCGGAGAGGATGGCGAACTTGACAGCCCGGACGAGGGCTTAGAGGAATACAAGAAGCGCAAGAAAGAAGCCAGGGAGAAGATGATAATGCTCCAGAACCAGCCGTATGAAGTTAAGGTGCGGCGATCCAGACTTAGAGCTGAAGAGTTCATGGAGCAGATGCGGATACGAGGCAAAACGGCTCATGTGAGTGTTGGCGGTCTTGACAGTATTACATTACACGTATTCCTGAAGTCGATAGGGATCAATGTTCCAGCGGTCTCGGTTTCATCTCTGGAAGATAAGAGTATACAGCGGGTACATAAAGCTCTTGGAGTGACAATCCTGAACCCGCTCAAGACAAAAGTTGAGGTACTCAATGAAGTTGGGTTCCCGGTTATCAGCAAGAGAATAGCGGGAAAGATAGCGCTGCTTCAGAATCCTACTGAAAACAATAAGACAGTTCGACATGCAATAATCACAGGCGAATGTGGAGAGCTTGGACACTTCCAGAAGAACAGCCGCATGAAGTTGCCACAGAAGTGGCTTAACCTGTTCGGAGGATATGAGAACGAGAATGAAGGTGTTATGTATTACAAGCCAAATTTCAAGGTGTCAAATGATTGTTGCTATTGGCTGAAAGAGAAGCCATGCGATGACTGGGCTAAGGCTCATTCAAGCTATCCGTTCCTTGGCATGATGGCATCTGAAGGTGGCCAGAGAGAAGAAGCTCTCACAGATCATGGGTGTAATTATTACGGCAAGACAGTAATGAGATCAGCACCATTTGCACCATACCTCAGAAATGACATATTGAGACTTGCTCAGGAGATGGACACTTGGTATCACGCACATACAGATGTGTTTGCAAAGCTTTATTATGAGCAGCCATACAGCAAGGATAAGGCTGGTAACACAATACCTTATGAACCGGTTGAGACAATCATACCGGCTATATATGGACAAATACAGGATGATGGACACGGCAATCTCAGAACGACAGGAGCGCAGCGTACAGGTTGCAGCATGTGTGGCTTTGGAATCCATATGGAAGAACGACCACACAGGTTTGATAGACTCAGAGAGAGAAATCCAAAGGAATGGGAGTTCTACATGTATCGATGCTGCACGGATCCAGAGACTGGAGAGAAATTCGGCTGGGGAAGAGTCCTAGACTATATCGGAGTGCCATGGGAAGATGTACCGGCGGTACAGATGAGCATATATGATTACCCGGAGGTGCTGCCATGATAAACGGAGAACTTATTGTTGATAACTTTGCTGGAGGTGGTGGAGCATCAACAGGAATTGAGATGGCTACAGGGTACAGCGTTGATATAGCTATCAACCATGACCCGGAAGCCATCAGGATGCATAAGGTCAATCATCCAAACACAAAGCACTACTGTGAGAACGTGTGGGCGGTTGATCCTGTGAAAGCCTGTGAGGGGCATCCGGTAGCCCTTGCCTGGTTCTCTCCGGACTGCAAGCATTTCAGTAAGGCCAAGGGTGGAAAACCAAAGGATAAGAACATCAGAGGCCTTGCATGGGTAGCATGCAGATGGGCGGCACTTGTGAGACCGAGAGTGATTATGCTTGAGAATGTCGAAGAGTTCAAGACATGGGGACCGCTCAACAGAGGACATCATCCGATAAGGGCAAAGCAAGGAGATACATTCAGGCAATTTGTAAAGCAGCTTAATGAGATGGGGTATGAGGTACAGTTCAGAGAGCTCGTGGCGGCAGACTACGGAGCACCGACTAAAAGAAAAAGGTTCTTTATGATCGCAAGGTGTGATGGTGTACCTATCATGTGGCCAAAGCCTACGCATGCACCGGCAGACAGTGAAGAGGTCAAGGCGGGACTGCTCAAGCCTTATGTTGGGGCATATACACAGCTTGATTTCAGCCTGCCATGTCCGAGCATCTTTGATACATCAGAGGAGATCAAGGAGAAGTACGGCATTCGGGCGGTGAGGCCACTTGCACCAAAGACTATGCAGAGGATTGCAAGAGGGCTGAAGAAGTTCGTTCTGGATAATCCAGAGCCGTTTATCATTCAGGGCAATCAGCAATGTTTTATAAGTCCTACACTCATTCAATACCATTCAGAGACCAATTCAGACGAGGTGCGAGGTCAAGGTATAGAGAATCCAATTATGACAGTGGACAGTTCAAACAGATATGGCCTTGTGACTTCGTTCCTCAGCAAGTTTTACAAGACAGGGATAGGACAGGATGAGAGAGAGCCACTGCATACAGTGACAACATCGGCCGGACATTTTGGAGAGGTCAGAGCATTCCTGATTAAATACTACGGAGAGGGTACAGGCCAAGATATAGAACAGCCGCTTGATACAGTGACATCAAGAGACCGGTTCGGCCTTGTAACAATCCAAGGTGTTGAGTATCAGATAGTGGACATTGGTCTCAGAATGCTTGAGCCAAAGGAGTTATATGGGTGCCAAGGGTTTCCGGATGATTACATCATAGATCATGACAACACAGGTAAGACATATTCAAGAAGTGAACAGGTTAAGAGATGTGGAAATGCAGTCTGTCCACCTATACCGGCGGCGATGGTGAGATCAAATCTTCCGGAGCTATGTGTAAGGAAGAGAATGCCAAACATGAGGATAGGTGAAGAAGAGAACGGACAGTTGTGTTTTGTATAGATAGTAGGGGGTTTTAGATGAACGAGTTGATAGAAGTAGATAGTGACACTCAGATGGTGTCAGCAAGAGAGTTATATGGTGTTTTAGAGATAGCTTCAAGATTTAGTAGATGGTTTGATACCAACAAAGATCTATTCGTTGAGGGTGAGGATTATTACAAGTGTACATCAAGTACGGTTGTAAATAACGGAGCAGTTAGAGAACTTGAAGACTATCAAATATCTGTTTTAATGGCAAAACACTTGGCTATGATGTCAAGAACGGAGAAAGGTAAGAAAGTCCGAGATTATCTCATTGCGTTAGAAAAGGCATGGAACACACCTGAACAGGTTATGGCAAGAGCTCTGAGGATAGCGGATAGAACAATAGATGAGTTGAAGCTTAATAATCAGCGCCTTGTTGCTGTAAACGAAGAGATGAGGCCAAAGGCAATATTCGCTGATGCGGTTGCAGCAAGTCACACATCAATTCTGATCGGAGACCTTGCAAAACTGATTAGCCAGAATGGTGTGAACATCGGTCAGAAACGCTTGTTTAAGTGGTTGCGTGATAATGGCTACCTCATCAAAAGAGAGGGCTCAGATCGGAATATGCCAACTCAGAGGAGTATGGAGATGAAGCTGTTTGAGGTGAAGGAAAGCACCATAAGCAATCCTGACGGCTCAGTCAGGATCACTAGGACACCAAAGGTAACAGGCAAGGGACAGCAGTATTTTGTGAATAAATTCCTTGCTATCTGAAAGGAGAGAACACATGACAGAATTTGAGATAGATGCAATATTCAACATCATCTGCCGACCGGGCGGGTGGTGAAGATCCTCACAAAGAACGGAAAAGAGGAGAATGTTCCGGTGAGAGTTTGGAAGCGCTGGACAATCATCAAGGTATATGAGCACCATGTACTGATGCAGAGTGAAAAGGGCTACCATGAGAGCTTCAGCAACATAAACATTAGAGAGATGATCAGGAAGGGAGAGATACGATGGAAATAGTACCAGAGAGAGAAAGAGGCTGCGAAAACTGCAAATACAGAGGCATGGACGAGACACAGGAGCCATGTGCACACTGCACCAAGAATGCAGTAGACAACTATGAGCCGATGACTAACGGAGATTACATCCGGTCGCTCAGTGATACAGAGCTGGCACAGATTGTCATGTGTCCGAATGAGTTTGGATTTTGTGAGGTTACGTGCAAGGTAGATGAGCAGCATTGCGTTGAGTGTACCCGCAGATGGCTTGAGGCGGAAAGAGAGGTTGATGAGGTAAGAAACACATCTGAACAGCTGAAAGTGGGTGATAGCAAATGAGCAGAATTAAAGGCTATACAGCGGAAGAAGTCGCACGAGATGCAAAGCAAAAACTTATTAGCGACTATGCACTTTGCAAGTGGAATTTAGCTGAAATCAGACAGCACGAAAAAGAAATTGCAGATATAAGACTTGATTACAATTCAAAGATAGTAAAGTACAGGATGGAAAGCGTAAACAGAGTTCTTGACTTCGTAAGAAATGAATATAGGGCAGGTAGAATTTGCGACCTTGAAATACTATTGTGTCACTGTCAAAACAAGCTAAATGGAAATATTGACGGAATAGAATTAGACCTTGATGAGCATTTAAGAGGAGTTCCTTTTGAGAAAGTGGGTGAAAACGAATGAGCGCAAGAAAAGGAAAGAATCTAAAGCGGGTGAAGAATCAGCTTAAATTGTTGACAGATACCACCACAAACACATCAATGCGGCGAGCACTAATCACAGCCCAGAAGTGTATTGATAAACAGATATCAAAGCCGCTGGAGTCATGGGGCGCATATCAGCGTTGTCCTAGTTGCGGAGTGGCATATATATATTTTGATAATTACTGTCCGGTATGTGGACAGAAAATTGATGGGTAGGAGGTAGAGAACAATGGAAAAATTAACAAACAGCGATAAAGAGATACCGACATTAGTTGATAATGCCGAATATTGGCTACAGGTGTACTTTAAGCTCAAAGATTATGAGAACTTAGAGGAACAGGGAAGACTTATCAAGTTGCCTTGTAAGGTGGGAGATACCGTATATGTCAATGGCGTGAGGGGTTGTGGCGAAGCGGAGAAGTACAGGGTTATCCGAGTTGATTACCACAGTACACTAGGAACAGGGAGAAACGAGTTCTACATTGAAGCTTTGCTTTGTGCAGACCCGGATAGTGTAATAACCTTTTATGACAAGCAGTTTGGTAAAACAGTATTCCTCACAAAGTCCGAAGCCGAAGCAAAACTGAAAGAATTGGTGGAGGTGTAAATATGGCAAAGTTTGATAAGATTACAAACTGCCGCACTTGCAAGTATGGCTATTTTGAGGATGTATCCGATTTTGGGTATCACAATCTGTGTGGGAGAAGAAACTGCTATCTATGTGCCGCAGATTACGGCGAATGTGCTGATTATGAAAAAGGAGCACCGCCGGAGGGGAAAGAGGGGTTATATTCATGGGAATGACAGAGCGTGAAGTTATCTCAGAATTAAAGCCTTGTCCGTTTTGCGGCTGGGGGACTATTGTTGATGGTGGATTAATTAAGCACTATTGCGAATGTTATGCGTGTCATGCAAAAGGAAAACCGTGCAAGACATGGGAAGAAGCGGTAGAAGCATGGAACAGGAGGGCGTGTAATGAGGTTAATTAGTCAGAATGGCTGGGGCTATATAGATGCTGAGTATGAAAATGGAACTATCTCTATGCATGATGAGAGTGGAGGAACAAGAATAATATACAGTTGGGATAACAATTCAGAAGAATCCGCAATTATGGCTAAATATAGTTCTAGGAAAAAGGCTGAAAAGGTACTGGAAGATATGACGAAGATGTACGGTAGTTACATATCGTGTAATGGTGGCCCTGGAATCCTACAGGGTAGTGGCTATCAGCAGGCATTCTGTTTCACACCACCGAAGGTGTTCCGGTTTCCGGCAGATGATGAAGTGGAGGTGTGACATGCCAAAGATATCGGAAATGAAAATGCAGGATCCAACGCTGCAGAGAGCTGTTGCAATAGCTCAGGAGATTCACTCTCCTGGGTTCAGCCTCTCATATTTGCAAACATACATACGTGAGTGGGAAAGGGTCACTGCAATGTTCAGAGTGGAAAGGAGAAGCTGGATATGGAAGAAAGAGAGGTGAAGCGGATGAAAGATAGATATTTATTCAAGGCAAAAACTTGTAATGGAGAGTGGGTTGCAGGATTTTTGCATTGCAAAGATGATAAATGGTATATAAGCAATAAAGCAGGTTCGCCATTTGCGTATGAAGTAAGACCAGATACCATCTGCCAATGCACAGGTTTGAGAGACAAGAACGGCAAGCTGATTTGGGAGAATGATATTGTAAAAGACTTATTTAGTGATGCTTGTGCACAAATCAAATACGGCAGTTATCAGAGTTGCTTTGATAGCACCAAAACTGAACATGTTGGATTTTATGTAGACTGGTCAGGCAAGTGTACTAAAAGATACAGAAAAGATTTAGGTTATTGGATAAATATGGTTAATGCAGAGGTTATCGGCAATATTTTTGATGACCCAGAATTGATAAAGGAGATTTGAGCAAATGGTTAAAAGAAAACTGTATAAATGGATGTTCAAAAAGATATACTTTAGAATTTGCAATATAGAACAGGGATTTTTCATGGCAGGATACATGGACAGATCAAACGACTGTATCAGATTGGAGAATCTGCTGAATAAATACAAAGAATATATTATTTACTAGAGAGGTGATACATAATGGTCAAATGGAATATAGACACAGTTCCCAAATGTGAAAAGGGAACTACTTCAGATGAGGTTCTTGTAACGATAGAAAAAGCCTCAATAATAACAGGTGAAATATACAGTCGAGTTGTTAAGGCGGTATATATCCCACATCACAATTGTTCGTTGGAAGATTTAGAATGGAACGTGGATGATGATATCTTAGATGGGTGGGAGTATACAGAAGATGGTATTTCTTGGTGGATCCCACAGGGCTGGTATGAAGTGCATGATTATTGTGATAATTACGAATACTCAAAGATTACAGATAAGGTAGTAGCCTGGAGAAAGTTGCCAAAACCTTATGAATCAAGGAAGGAGAGCGTATAGAATGGCATATGCAGGCAAATGCGATAGATGCGGCGGGTTCTATGACCTGCCGTTTGAACACGGCGCGGCGATAAGGGCAAGGATAGTTGATGTGTTCGATGATACAGTAGAGACAATGGATTTATGTTCGGACTGCATGAATGAGCTCCACAGCTTTCTTGGTGGGGCAGAGCTCAATGATCCGGGAGTGATAGAGAGTAAGGGGCAGATAGGATTCAGAATGAAGCTGGATCCTGACAATCATTTGATGAATCGGTTCATGAGGAAGGAGTGAAAGGATGGCAAAGTCAGATAGAAAGCTACACGAAGCAAGAATGGCAGGGGCTGCATGGCTGATGAATGTCATCAAGACACAGGGCATGGAAGCAGCAGAGAAAGAACTCAAGGTCAGAGGAGCCATGTTTGTTCCGCTTGAGGTCAACCAGAAGCAGCTTGACGAAGCTGTGCATAAAATCAAACTGAATACAATAGATTGTATTTTGATAATGAGTTGCATGGTACTTCGGGATGAGTTTGATTTTGGACAGAAGAGGCTTGAGAGATTCTGCGAAAGATTTAACTTAAAGACTGATGCGCTGTGTGATGAAGAAATTATCTGGGATGATCTGATACAGACACTAAAGGAAGAAACAGGTTTGGATTTCACCATCCGGGAGAACAAGTAGGAGGTGAGGCGGTGAAAGCAAAAGAGTATTTGAAACAGGTGAAGCTTCTGGATGTTAAGATCAGACAGAGGAAGATAGAGCTTGCAGGACTCAAGGAAGATGCAACCTGTACAGGGGCATTTGATTATTCGGCAGAAAAGGTGCAGACAAGCGCCAAGGCTGATTCTATGAGCAATAAGGTGGCAAAGTATGTTGACCTTGAGAAGGAGATTCATGAGAACATAGAGCGGTTCACGGAGCTCAAGCATAAGATCATAGGACAGATACATATGCTGGACGAACCGAAGTACGTCAATGTATTGTTCATGAAATATATTGAATATAAGAACCTGAAGGAGATTGCCAAAGAACTTGATTATTCATATGGCAGGACAAAACATATACATGGTTTTGCACTTGAGGCATTTAGAATTAAGGTCTTGGAAAACTCAGCACCAAATAGCACCATTTAGCACCACATAGCACCTAGCAAACGTGGTATACTAGTATGGTAAAATTATATTGATTCATAAGGGACATGACTGTTTGCCATTTCGGTCGTGTCCCTTTTCTTATGCCCAGTGGTTGTACCTCCCCTTGTGAAAAGTGAACGCTGATCTCTCCCCCACTGGGCTTTTTGTTTGAGGTGAGATATGAGTAAGATTAAAAGGTTTGAGGTCGTGAGACCTGAATATAGTTTTGAATACATACATCCGCTTGGCAGGCTGGCTTTACCAATAGCCATGATAAAGGTGATGGTTAAGTGCACTAAGATATACAAATTTCAGCCAACTATAAAGCTGGGTGGAGAGGTAATAAGTGTGTGTAAGCCGTTATACAAGATTGTGATTCCGAAGAGAGTGAGAAAGTAACAGAAAGAAGGTGTGACATTATGGCAAAACTGACAGCTAAACAGCAGAGATTCTGTGATGAATACTTGATTGACCTTAATGCCACACAGGCAGCTATAAGGGCAGGGTACTCACCGAAAACAGCTGAACAATTAGCGTATCAACTACTTCAGAAAACTTCAGTTCAAAACCATATATCTGAACTACAGAAGAAGCGTGAAGAACGCACAGAAATAACTCAGGATAGCGTATTACATGAGCTTGCACTTATCGCATTTGCAAAGGCATCTGACTATGCAAGAGTAGTTGAAAAGGATGCCATGGTAGAAGTTGATGGGAATATGGTCCCGGTACTTGACGAGGACGGCAATCAGGTGAAATACAGGACAGTAGAGCCTATCCTGACGGATGAACTTACAGAAGATCAGAAGAAAGCTATTGCAGTTATAAAAAAGGGTCGAGACGGCTTTGAAATAAAGCCTTACAGCAAGATACAGGCATTGGAGCTCCTAGGTAAGCATTTAGGTATGTTCACAGAAAAGGTGGAAGTGAAGAATACCACACCGAATGTATTTGAGGGGCTTACAACCGAAGAATTGAAGAAACTTATTGATGACGTTTGATAGACATGACCCTTTATTACAGCAACAGCTAAAAATAGAGCTATCAAGGAGAGAGTTCTGGCAGTATTGCAAGCTGACCTCTCCTGACTTCTATAGTAACGACAGAGTGTTCTTGCATGATCTTGCGGATAAGCTGCAGTGGTTCGTAGAAGAAGCAGAGCAACAGATAATGGTGGTGAATATGCCACCAAGACACGGAAAATCACGAACAGCTACTAAATTTGTTCAGTGGTTATTTGGTAAATATGGTATAGACAAAAAGGTTATGACAGGATCATATAATGAGACCCTGTCAGGAACATTTGCAAAGGCTGTCAGGGATGTTATAGCAGAAAAGCCTACAGAGGGCATTCTGACATATGGAGATATATTCCCTGGCACAAAGATAAAGTATGGGGAGGCTGCAGCACAGAAATGGAGCCTTGAGGGCAGTCAGCAGGCTAATTACCTTGCAACTTCTCCGACAGGTACAGCAACAGGATTTGGCTGTAATATCATGATAATAGATGATCTTATCAAGAACAGTGAGGAAGCCTACAATGAATCAGTATTGCAGAAGCAGATTGACTGGTTCAACAATACAATGCTCTCCAGAACAGAGAATGATTTTAAAATCATCATAATTATGACAAGATGGTCAACAAAAGATCTTGCCGGATATGTACTTGCCAACTATGACAATGTAGTTCATATCAATTACAAGGCAGTACAAGACGATGGGACAATGCTCTGTGAGGCTATCCTGTCATATAAGGATTACAAGATAAAGACCAAGAATATGAACAAGGATATAGTCCTTGCAAATTACCAGCAGGAGCCTATAGATGTCAAGGGCAGACTATACAGTCATATCAAGACATATACGGATATTCCGAGGGATAGCAAGGGTAATAACCTGTTCAAATATATATTGAATTATACAGATACAGCAGACACAGGTAGTGATTACCTGTGTTCTATTTGCTATGGCATGTATGAGAGTACATATTACATACTTGACGTTTTATACACAAAAGAGCCAATGGAAGTTACTGAACCGGCAACAGCTCAGATGCTGACAAATAATAACGTTGGTAATGCTTTAATAGAGAGCAATAATGGCGGTCGAGGATTCAGCAGAAACGTTATAAGAGAACTAAAAGCTCTGGGGAATACCCATACTAAGATACAGTGGTTCTTTCAGTCAAAGAATAAGACATCAAGGATCCTGTCAAACAGCACAGGAGTAATGCAGAACGTTCTCTTCCCTGTGAATTGGGAAGACAGATGGCCAGATTTTGCGGAAGCAATAAGGAAGTATCAGAAAGAGGGTAAGAATGCTCATGATGATGCTCCGGATGCGCTGACTGGTGTATATGAGAATGATAAGCCTAAGGGAACATGGCTGGTATAGAGAGGTGAAAAAATGCTAACCCCTGACGAGATAAAAGAATTGATAGACAGTGACCGCACATCAGAAAAAAAGCAGTTCGCCCGGACAGGCGAAAGATACTATGACGGCGATCATGACATAAAGAAGTATAGATTGTTCTATTACAATGCGGACGGCGAACTGGTAGAGGACAAGACCAGAAGCAACGTTAAGATACCACATCCATTCTTCACAGAGCTGGTTGACCAGTGCACCCAGTACATCCTATCAGGGGATGGCATTGTAAAGTCCAACGACCCTGAGCTGCAGAAACACATGGACAAGTATTTTAACAACAATGATGAGTTCATGTCTGAGCTTTCTGACGCTATCACAGATATGCAGGTCAAAGGCTTTGCGTATATGTACGCGTACAAGAATGCCAAGGACATGATGTCATTTGCAAATGCTGACAGTATCGGAGTTATTGAGGTAAGAGCTAAGGACACAGATGATGGCTGTGCATACACGATTTACCACTATACGGACAGGATAGACAAAGGGCACAAGACTATTGAGAGAATACAGGTCTGGGATGATAAGCAAACATATTATTATGTTCAGGTTAATAATGGGGCGGTGGTGTTAGACGATACTGAACCAATCAACCCAAAGCCTCATGTACTTTATACAAAGAGTAATGGAGATAAGGCCACCTACTTTGATGGATTTGGCTATATTCCATTCTTCCGGCTGGATAACAACAAGAAGCAGTTCTCAAGCCTTAAGCCTGTAAAGCCACTCATAGATGACTATGACCTGATGGCCTCAAGCCTGTCAAACAACCTCATAGACTTTGATTCCCCACTATATGCTATCAAAGGCTTTCAGGGAGACAACCTGAATGAGCTTCAGACAAACCTCAAAACAAAGAAGATCATAGGTATAGGTGAGGATGGTGACGTAGATGTCAAGACTGTTGACGTCCCATACCAGGCAAGGCAGGCTAAGCTGGAGCTTGATGAAAAGAATATATACAGGTTTGGCATGGGGCTGAATACCGCCGGACTCAAGGACACATCAGCAACTACGAATATAGCCATTAAGGCGGCCTACTCATTGCTTGACCTTAAGGCAAAAAAGATAGAGAAAGCTCTTAGAAAGTTCTTGAGGAGGATAGTAGAGATTGTCATTGACGAGATCAACAAGGCTGAGAACAAGGCATATAAGGCCGAGGATGTTTATTTTGAGTTCGCTCATGAGATTATGAGCAATGCACAGGAAAATGCACAAATAGAACTTACAGAGGCTCAGGTAAGGCAGACAGAGATCAATACAATACTTAATGTTGCAAGCATACTTAATGATGAGACTATTATCAAAGCTATCTGTGATTGGCTTGATATTGATTATGAGGAGATCAAGGACAAGCTGCCTAAGAATGAGGAGGAGAACACGGAAGAGGCTCAGAAGGTGCTTGATAACATCAATACAGATGTCGAGAACGGAGGTGGAGCAGATGGAAAATAAAAGATACAAGATAGATTTAGATACAAGAACGGTGAAGATGCCGGCTGGCGAGGTCATCGGTGTATATCATGACAAAGATGTAAACCGGCTGACATTTGAAGTGCCGGCAACGTATAAGGGCATAGATCTCACTGAATATCAGATATCAATCAACTATGTGAATGAAGAAGAGCAGAAAGATGTGTATTTTATAGATAATTATACACTCTCTGATGATGCAAGCATTATAACCTTTGATTGGCTTGTTGGTGCTACTGCATGTACAGTGCCGGGCAATGTCGGCTTCACTGTATGCTTCAAGAAGCTTGATAGTGAGGGTAACATCATCAACGAGATCAACACCAAGCTCACAAGAATGAAGGTTCTTGAGGGCTGTGAAGCAGTTGAGAGTGAGATTGAAGAGCGGTATATGACAGATCTTGCAGGACAGCTTTACAAGGAACTTGATGAAGTAAAAAAACATGGCAGTGATGTCAAAGGAAGGCTTGCGGCGGTCATCACTGAGAAGGGAGTGCCGACCGCAAGCAATGAATCTTTTGATGATATGATTGCTAATGCGAAAAAAATTAGTACAGGAGCGTATGGGATGATTATTAATACATCTTTATATACAAAACCATATGGGTATGTATGCGGCATATATGGATTATTGCCAACAGAAACGGAGGTTAGTTGATGGGATATACTGTACAAAGAATAAGACTGGGAAAAAAAGAGGCGGATTCAACGTTTTACAATGCGGACGTAAATGACGCAAAAATGCAGGAGATTGCGGCAGCCCTTGACATGAAACTAAATATTGTAGAGTCTAACACTACGTGGATATTATACATGGGAGATGATGAGCACAACACAACAGGTTTTAAGTTTAGTCTTTCTGGAGCTAATCTGATTATGACAACTGTGATTCAGGGGGCTACTCCGTCCGCATCTACATATTGTTATTCGTATAACATGAGTTTGACTAGATCAGCCAATAGTGGTGCGGCTAATGCATTTTTGCATTTTGTATCATGCAAAGAAGGAGTGGTATTTGGAATTGGATGTTTCAGCGAGGGGGCTAACATTACTGATCTATTGCATATCGTACTGCCTGCAAAAGACTTAAAAACAAACGAAAATAGAATAGCCTATATATCATTCACTTCCGCAAGATATATCATTTATTCTGATATAGATGAAACTTCTCATTATGCTCAGTCATGGAGTCAAGCTAGTAACATACATGATGTTGTAAGTCTTGCTCAATATGTATTTCCTGCAGGGTATCTTGCTATTCCGTCAGCATATTATATGTTAGCTGGGCCAGATGTTACATTAGGTGTTTCTGGTGAAAGTTTTATTATAAATGACCAAGAGTATTTCATTCCAGGCAATACAGATTCAATTTGGAGAATAGCTATTGAACTGCCAAATTTAGAACAGAGTTAACATATGAATAAAGCACAAAAGCAAGTAATTAAAGCTCAACTGAATAGAGAAAAGCAGGCAATCAAAGAACTCAAACAGGTATATCAGCGGGCATTGAGAGATTGTGAGCAGAAGATAAGAGAGCTTTCAGAACGAACTGATATGGAGAATCTGCAGAGCATCATCTATCAGAAACAGTATCAGGAGGCTTTGAAAGCGCAGCTTGAGGGTGTTCTGAGTAACCTACAGTCTAACTCATATGCAACTGTGTCTGACTACCTGACGAAGTGCTACAGAGACGGATACACAGGCGTCATGTATGACCTGCAAAAGACAGGTATTCCAATCATCATGCCGATAGATCAGGCGGCAGTTGTGAGAGCTATTCAGACGGACAGCAAGCTCAGTAAGTCGCTCTACGACAAAATGGGCGAGGATGTGACATACCTCAAGAAAGCGGTCAGAGCAGAGGTATCAAGAGGCATTGCAAATGGCTCAACGTGGAATGAGGTGGCTGGTAAGCTCTCAAGACACATGGCAAATACTCCATTTCAGAAGGCTTATAACAACTCTATCCGCATTGCGAGGACTGAAGGGCATCGTATACAGGTACAGTCAGCGCTGGACGCTATGTATATTGCAAAAAGCAAAGGGGCAGATGTATTGAAACAGTGGGATGCCACTCTTGACGGAGCAACGAGAGAACATCATCAGATGCTTGATGGACAGATCCGGGAAGTCGATGAGCCCTTTGAGGTTGGTGGTCGTAAGATTAAGGCTCCTGGAATGTTTGGAGATCCGGCAGAGGACTGCAACTGCCGTTGTTGCTTATTGCAGAGAGCAAGGTGGGCGCTGGATGATGAAGAGCTTCAGACTCTGAGAAAGCGAGCGGAATACTTCGGGTTGGATAAGACAAAGGATTTTGAAGAGTACCAGACGAAGTACTTTAAGGTGTCGTTTGAGATTGAGCATGAAAAAGATGTTGCAAATACCCAAAACGGTGATAGTATAAGAGATATAATGTTCAAGGCATCAAAGTCTGATGCTGGCATTATTAGAGATGAAAAAGCTGTTGTTGACGCATATTCACAGTTACCGGATAAAGTTCAGAAAGCAATGGCTGATGTAACCTTTAATATGGGGCAGAACGGCAGTAGTTGTGATGTGAAAAAAGGCATTATTAACGTTGCCAAAGGCGCTGAGAAAGAGGATATAGACCATGAATTTGGACATCTGATAGAAGAACGTATGCTGAATCCTAAAGTTGTGGAAAAGTATAAGAAATATTTAACTGAGGGATTAAGCGATAAAAATATTACTACGGAAATATACGAAAATGATGCAGGGCAAAAATTTGCAATATATATTTTGCATGGCGATAAATTTATTAGCGAATATCAAGGCAGGTTATATGTTAGCCGCATATCTGATGCTGTTAATCCGGATGGAAGTATAAAAACTGAATTTTTATTGGAATCCACCTCAGAGCTTTTCAGAGTGTATCAAAAAGATAAAACAATCCTTAGTACATATGAAATCGGGTTAGTAGAGGAGTCTTTAAAATGAATTTAAAAGAAGAATTTTTAAATATTACATCGTATGAAGAATATAATAAACAAAGAGAAAAGTTTGGTACTTTGCCTCGTGATGCAGAATTTTTATCTCATTTAGACAAGTTGTATGGTCCAGGATACGTAGGCGGAGATATAGCCAATGGAGTTATAGAAGAACTATATAAACCCGGCAAAAGACACATAGGAGAAGAATAGAAAATAATGCTAGATGGATTACGAGCACTGTACAGAGATGTATGGTGTTTTTTTATGCAAAAAATAGGAGGATGAAAGAATGCAGAAGTACATTGGAACAAAACAGATTGAGGCAAGACCGATGACAAGAGGCGACTATAACAATTACAAAGGATGGCAGATTCCAGCGGAAGAAAATCCAGCAGATGAAGGCTATCTCGTAAGATATTCAGATGGATATGAGAGCTGGTCGCCGGAGAAGCAGTTTAACGAAGCATACAGACCATGTGACAACATGACGTTTGGAATTGCTCTTGAAATGCTCAAGAAGGGCTTCAGAGTTGCAAGAAAGGGTTGGAATGGCAAAGGAATGTTTGTTGTATTCCAGAAGGGATATCCTGATGGCATACCATGTAACAAGCAGACCGCAGAAGCCTGGGGAATCAGCGAGGGTGACTTATTCAAGTGTAACCCATATCTGCAGATCAGATGTGTTGATGGTTCACACTCCATGTGGGTGCCGAGTATAAACGATTGTCTTGCTGAAGACTGGGTAATAGTGGAGTAGAAACGGAATAGCAGATAATTCAGACCGTGTTTTTACCATGGTCTTTTTTTATGCCCAAAATCGGCTCAAGGCAGTAAAACTGTGACCGACAAAGAATAACTCCGGCAAGAGTGATAACTGCCATGTGTGGCTACGATTAAAGCCAGAAAGGATGGAACAATGGAATTAAAGGAACTGTTAGGAGATGACCTGTATAAGCAGGTACAGGCGAAGATTGACGAGAAGAACAGCACAGAGACAGATAAGCTCAAGCATGTAAGATACACAGATCTGTCCGAGGGCAAGTACGTCAGCAAGGAGAAGTATGATTCAGAACTTGAGAAGCTCAACGGACTGATCACCGGCAAAGACACGGAGATTGGCAATGCAAATAAGCTCATTGAGGAGCTTAAGAAAGCTTCCAAGGGTGACGAGGGCATGCAGCAGAAGATATCAACTTATGAGACAGAGAATGCAAGGCTTCAGAAAGAGCTTGAGGAGACTAAGGTCAACTCAGCTATCAAGGTGGCTCTGCTTGAGGCTCATGCGGTTGATACTGATTATATGACCTATAAGATCAAGACAGCCCTCAAGGAGAAGAATGAGGAGCTTAAGCTTGATGATGAAGGCCACATAAAGGGATGGGATAACATGCTCACAGACTTAAAGACACAGTTCCCAGCTCAATTCACAGCTTCATCCGGCTCAGATGATGGCGAGAGGCACATCATTGAGAATAGACTGCCAGATCCTACAAATAAAGATACAGGACTGACGAGAGAAGACATATTGAAGAAATCATATGCAGAGCGTGCTAAGATTGCCCAGGAAACACCTGAGCTATATGAAGCTGCTATGCATGGAACAAAGTAAGGTAGAAAGGAAAAGGTGAAAGAATATGGCAATTACAAAGGTAAGTGACCTCATTAACCCAGAAGTAATGGGGGATATGATTGATGCAAAGGTAGAGGCACAGGCCAAGCTTTTAAAGTATGCCCATGTTGATACATCCCTTGAGGGTGTACCAGGAGATACAAAGACAGTTCCATCATGGAATTATATCGGCGATGCTGAGGATTTTGATCCGGAATCAGGAGATGAAATTGAGGCATCTAAGCTCACAGCAACAAAGAAGACATTCACTATTAAGTGTGCAGCTAAGAGCGTATCAATATATCAGACAGCAATCAATAGTGGTTTAGGGAACCCTGTTGGACAGGCTGAGACTCAGCTTTCAAAGTCTATTGTAGGCAAGTTGGATAATGATCTGCTTGATGCTGCATACGCATCAGAGAATGTATATACACCAGATACTCTTGCAGTAATCGGATATGATGGCATTGTTGATGCTAACACAAAGTTCGAGGATGAAGAGGATGGAATAGAGAAGGTTATGTTCATAAACCCTAAACAGGAGGGAACGCTTCTCAAGGATGACAACTTTAAGTCAGCGGACAAGTTTGATAAGAGCGTTATTGTGACAGGCTCTATAGGTAAGATTGGATCATGCTGGGTAAAGAAGTCAAAGAAGATCAAGCTCATGACTTATGAGAAAGACACAGAGAAGGGAACTATTACTATAGTGGCTGATTCAACTGCTGAGTCAGACACAAACAAGCATCTTAGTACAGTTCAGCCAACATGCAAAGATGAGCTTGTAATCGGTGATAAGGTTAAGAGCCTTGCAGCTGGTTCACAGTATTATCTCTGCCCTATTATCAAGCTCCAGCCTGATTCAGATGAGACCGAGTTTACAGAAGAGGAAGCTCCAGCTCTTACAATTTTCCTCAAGAAAGATGTTCAGGTTGATCACGAATGGTTACCGAAGAAGCAGAGACATGATATCACAGCATCTAAGTATTATGGTGCTGCACTCACCAACGCTTCAAAGGTTGTACTTGCTAAGTTTAAGAAGTAAGGCGGTGGTCATATGATCATGACTGTCGATGAACTTAAGAAGTATGTAGACACCGAGGAGAAAGATTCAGTGCTTGAGGCTAAGCTTCAGGCACTGGAACTCCTGATCAGAAAATATACAAATAATAATTATCAGGACAGGAACAGGCGGTTTGTGGCTCCTGTGGACGCTGTGACAGGCTTTCAGTATGCATCAGAGCTGTTCAAGGTTGGCGACACTATACAGGTGTCAGAGTCACGCTACAACGATGGCTTGTACACCATCAAAGCTGTGGATATGGACAATGGACATATAGAGGTGAATGAGGAGCTTGTAAGCGAACCGGTCGTCATGGTGACAAAGATAGTATATCCGATGGATATCAAGCTGGGAGTTGCCAACATGCTTTCATGGGATTTGAACAACAGGGATAAGGTTGGTGTGCAGTCTGAGACCATCAGCAGGCACTCTGTGACCTATTTCAACATGGATGGCGACAATTCCCTCATGGGATATCCAAAGTCGCTTCTTGGCTTTTTAAAGCCGTACATGAAAGCGAGGTTTTGAACATGAGAGGAATAGGCGGAAATGCAGTTGCGGACATACAGATCAAGAGCATAACCAGAAATGAGATAGGTGAACAGGAAGTTGCATGGGTGTCAGAAGATACCTTGACCGGCTGGCTAGACCTCTCAGGCGGTGACAGTAAGTACACAACATATAATGCCAAGGTGCAGGAATCAACGCACATGTTCATAGCTGATTATAAACGTCTCAGTGACATGATCAAGGCTGAGAACAGCCGTATGGTGGTTAATGGTCAGGTATATGACATCATGCTGATAGATGATCCGATGGGGATGCATGAGCAGCTTGAGATATATCTGAAGTACACAGGAGGGCAGTAATGGGAAATGTGGAGTTCACAGACAACAGAATAAAGGTTGAGGCGGCTCTGGATGATTCGATTGTAGCCTTCTTGTATGAGGCTGCTGTAGAGGTCGAGGCTCAGACCAAGATAGCACAGACAAGAGTTGATACAGGTCACACCAAAGGCGAATGGACTCACTATGTCGATGAAGATAAGGGCGAGGCTGTTATTGGCAATCCTCTTGAGAATGCTATCTGGGAAGAGTATGGAACAGGTGAATACGCACTGAAAGGTAATGGACGCAAAAAACCATGGGTCTATAAGGATGAGCGTGGCAACTGGCACACAACTCATGGTAAAAAGCCTCTCAGACCTTTACAGAAAGCCTTCGACAAGACAAAGGGCAAGATCATCAGGCGACTGGGTTCTATTCTCAATCAGACATTCAGAGAGTAAGGCGGTGATGGCATGACAGGCGAGACATTATCATATATCAACAGTGTACTCACAGATGAACTTGAGATACCATACGCATTCATGGAGTGGCAGGATGACCCACCAGAGGCATACTTTGTCGGTGAATATTCTGAAGGTGATACTCCTGAAGAGGATGGATGTCAGGAAATAACATTCATCATAGATGGATTCACAAGAGGCTCGTGGTTCAGCCTGGAGAAGTACAAACAGAAGATAGAACAGAATATTGAACGAACGGCAATCCTTGCAAGTGGTGCGGGGGTTGCCGTTTTTTATGGGAATGCGTCACCGATTCCAACAGGGGATGCAGACCTCAAACGTATACAGATCAATTTGACTATTAAAGAATATAAGAATGGAAGGTGATTATATCATGGCAGATACATTAACTTATGAAGAGTTTAAGTCATCCGGTATCACAGACAAGACACCGAAGAACATTGTGTTTGGTGCCGGAACGATTCACAAAGGGCTCAGGTATGACGCATCAAAAAAGACATGGAACTTTGCTGAGTCTTTGATCGGTGCAACATCCGGCGGTACAAAGCTGTCAATCAAGCCTGAGCTCAAGGATATAGAGGTCGATGGTGCATCAGTTAAGGTTAAGGAGTTGGCAGTTAAGACAGGTGAGACAGCACAGATGGACACTAATATGGTGGAGCTGTCGCCTGAGACGATCAAGATGGCTATTATCGGACAGAATGGCACATCAACAGCGGAAGGATACGATGTGATCGAATCCAAGGCAAGAATCGAAAAGGATGATTATATTGAGAACTTCGGTTATATCGGAAGATTCTTAGATGGTCGTCCTGTTATCGTGATCTTTGACAATGCGCTCTGTACATCAGGCCTTGAGATAGAGGGCAAGAACAAGGAGAATGGCACATTTGCGCTGACTATGGAGTGCTATGCGGATCTGTCACCGGCAGCTGATACATTGCCATACCACATCTATCTGCCTACCGGTACGACAACGGAGCAGGTTCAGCAGTCTATAGATTCCAGTACAGAAGTAACAGACTAATTGACATAGAAAAGGAGAGATAATCATGGGAACAACCGAGATAAAAAAGAATAAAGATGTAGTAGAGAATACCGAAGTAGTAGAAGATGCCGAGGCAACAGAAGATGTGCAGGAGATCAAGCCATATACGCTTAGGAATCCCAAAGCAACAGATATAGCCGCATTCTTGAAGCTGTTCAGTAAGCTGGGAGTAAAGGACTTCAAAGACTCGTTCAGCGGCAATGGGTTCAAAGAGCTTATTGCGAAGGAACGTGAGAAACTTGCTGGTGATGAGGATGATGAGGACACATCGAAGTTCCTTGAGAATGTGGGTATTGGTCTTGCATTCGATCTTGTAGATGTGATCCTGACAAAGCTGTCAGACTGTCAGCGTGAGGTATTTGTCTGCCTGTCACACCTGTCAGGTATGACAGTGGATGAGGTAGCAGATCTTGACCTCTCTGTGTTCACACAGATGTTATATGATGCGGTCACACTTCCGGGCTTTGCGGATTTTATCAAGGTTGTTTCAAGATTGTTCGAGAAGAGACAGTAGGCTATCTCAAGTTCATGGATCTGATATTTCACAGATATGCGGATCCGTACACTCTGCTTGATACGATGATAGACAATCAGAGCTTTGATGAGTTTGTATGCACGTTTGTGCGTCTTGACGATGATGATAAGCTCTGGGATATGTATATTCACAAGTGTTGGGAAAATATATCATTCAATGACTTCAAGGCAAGGCTGTACGGCACATCAGGTGGCGGTTCACAGCCAGTCAGATCAGGGGCATTTGAGAGCAGAGGCGAGCTTGAAGCAACCATAAAGGATTCTATGTCAATCATAGAAAATTTTAAGCCATAGGGGCACACAGAACGTGTGTCTCTATTTTTTTATTATCGAGGAAAGGGGGTAGACCCTTTTGGAAGTATTTAAGATACTGGGAAAGATTGCCATAAAAAATGATGAGGCTAAGAAAAGCTTAAATGAGACAAGTGAAACTGCTGAGAAGACGCAAAGTAAGCTGAGTAGGATATTCCAGTCTATAGGCAGAAGTGCTATAAAAAACAACTCGGAGATATCGGAAAGCAATGCTAATACAGGTAAAAGCTTGTCACAAATAGCAGCCGAATCAGGAAAGACAGTCAACCAGTTAAAAAGTGATGTGGGAAAAGCTGCAGCAGAGTATAGAAAACAGGGGATGAGTGCATCTGAAGCTATGAAGAAAGCCTATGCAGACATTGGATATGTAGCTGGCGAGACGCACAAGAAGGTAGACAAGCACCTTGATAAGACTGGAAAGAAGACAGTGGATATCAAGGCTAAAATGAAATCAATGTTTTCAGCCATAGGTAAAGGTGCTCTTACATCAGTAAAAGCACTAGCTAAAGTATCAGTAGCGGCGGCTAAGATTGGAGTAGTCGCAGCTACCATTGTGGCGACTGGTTTAACTGCGATGACAAAGAGTGCTGTAGAGCAGTATGCGGATTACGAGCAGCTTGTTGGTGGTGTTGAGACACTGTTCAAGGACAGTTCAGATAAGGTTGTTGAGTATGCGAATAATGCATATAAGACGGCGGGGTTGTCGGCGAATGATTACATGGACACTGTAACGAGCTTTTCAGCTTCGCTGTTGCAAGGTTTGGAAGGCGATACAGCGCAGGCTGCCGAGTATGCGAATCTGGCCATAACAGACATGTCAGATAATGCCAATAAGATGGGCACCAGTATGGAGATGATTCAGAACGCATATCAGGGCTTTGCTAAGCAAAACTACACGATGCTTGATAACCTCAAGCTTGGTTATGGCGGCACTGCATCCGAGATGGCTAGACTTATCAATGATTCTGGTGTACTTGGTGACACCATGACTGTGACAGCAGATAATGTCAATAGTGTATCGTTTGATAAGATGATAGAGGCTATTCATGTTGTGCAGACTAACATGGATATAACAGGCACTACCGCAAAAGAAGCAGCCACGACAATACAGGGATCCATCGGCATGGTGAAGTCCGCATGGGCTAATCTGCTCATAGGTATGGCTGACCCATCTCAGGATATGGGAGTGCTGATGAACAACCTTGTTGATTCGGCTATGGCTGTAGCAGATAATCTTGTACCAAGGATAGCCGATACACTGCCGAGGGTGGTTACAGGTATATCAAGTCTTGCACAGAAGCTGGCACCATACATACCGCCTCTTATTGAGCAGTTACTGCCATCGTTGATACAGGGAGCGACATCGTTGTTGTCTGAGGTGGTCAATAATCTGCCCGGAATACTTGAGACATTACTGCCCGGCATAGGTGGGGAATTGGGACAGTCGATATCAACCGCTCTAAATTCTATTTTTAGCACCCTGACATCGATTTTACCATCGATTCTGCAGTTGGTGGGACCTGTGCTGACAACACTGTCAACACTGCTTAATCTGCTTTTACCACCGATGATGCAGATTATTCAGGCGGTTTTACCGCCACTTACGAATCTGATCAATATGCTTTTGCCGCCGGTGACTCAGATTATTCAATCTTTACTGCCTGTTTTGATGGCTATTTTGCAGCCTATACTTGAATTGTTACAGCCGTTTTTGGATATGTTGACACCGATTATCGACTTGGTAATGCAGGTAATCACACCACTGACAGATCTTATCAATATGATATTACCACCACTGGCGGAAATACTTTCGATGCTGATGGAAGATTATCTAAATGTGCTGAAACCAATCCTTGAGTGGTATTGTAAGATGCTTTCAGGAACGCTTAAGTCTGCTATCAAGTTGATAGTTACAGTGATAAATAACTGTAAAGAATCATTTGCTGCAGCTTGGCGGGGAATCAAGAAAGCGTGGAACGCTGCACCTGAGTTTTTTAGTAATATAGGATCCAATATAAAAGGTGCATTTGCATATGTAGGTACATGGTTCAGTGATATATTCAGCAAGGCATATAATGGGGTTAAGAATAAATTTTCTCCGATAGTGAACTTCTTCTCAGAAACATGGCAGAAGATCAAGAATATATTCGGTAAGGTTGGAACAGCAATAGCAGACGGATTATCTGGTGCTGTGACATCAGCGGTCAATGCGATACTGAGCAAGGCCACAGGGATTATCAATGGCTTTATCCGGGCAATCAATTCGGCTATATCAGTTCTTAACAAGATTCCTAAGGTATCTATATCAAGGATTGATGAGCTTGACGCTCCTCAGCTTGCTGAAGGTGGTGTGCTTAAGCGTGGTCAGGTTGGTATCCTTGAGGGTAATGGAGCTGAGGCTGTAGTGCCACTTGAGAAGAACACTGGATGGATTCGGAAAGTAGCGGAGGATATGGCAGATATAACAGGTGGAACACCTGTGGGAGGTAACTCAGAGTGTTTGAATGTACTGTATAAGATATTAGAGATCATTAAACATATAGATGATAATCTGTATGACCTGATAGTGAAAGCTTTGACTGATGGGGTAAGACTAAAGATAGACGGCAGGGAGTTCGGAAGGATGGTGAGAAATGCTTGAACAGCTTAAATATGTGAATCATCTCGGTGAGGTTATAGAGTTTGGCAAGAAAGGAACATTTGCAAACAGTAATGATCTCAGAGATTATGAGTGGATATACGACAGCAGCAGAAACCGTGCCGAGAATTTTAGAAAAGGGGTGGTCTCAAAGACCATCCCTATTGTTATATCTGCGGCAAATAAGAAAAAGTGTACAGATATTAAGAATAGGCTGTATGAGGTTTGTGAGAAGGATATTATAGCAGAAAAGAAGGGAAGGCTCTATATAGGAGATTACTATCTTGAATGCTATGTGTTTAGTTCGGCGAAGAGCAATTATCTTGACGTGGCGACATCGATGAATCTGTCACTTAAAGTAGTAACAGATGGTGGCAGATGGATGAAGGAAGAGTTGCACAACTATAAGCATGTACCAGATAAGTTTATTGAAGGTAAAGGCTATGAGTATTGTTATGAATATGATTACAACTCAATTTCTGACAATATCAGTAAGCTTGAGGTGGACGACTTCAGAAACTGTGATTTTGTACTCAGCATACATAGTGGTGCTGTTAATCCAGTCATATATGTTGACAATCATTACTACAGCGTTAGGTGTGTTGTTGGCGATGGAGATAAGATCGTTATTAATTCTGCAGAGCTTACGATAACTCTTGTGAAAGCAGATGGAACACAGGAAAACATGTTCAGATACAGGGACAAGCAAAGCGATGTGTTTGAAAAGATATCCCCCGGGAATCATCGTGTGATGTGGAATGGAAGCTTTGATTTTGATTTAAGTGTAATACATGAGAGAGGTGAACCAAAATGGACATAAGGTTGATATACACTGATGCAGACAGGGTAGAACAGGGATATCTCAGGAACTTCAGCGCAGATGTGGATGTTGCAAAGGATAAGGATTTCGAGGTCACTGTAGCGCAGGATAACAACATCCTGCAAGGCGGTTCTTGGTGGTATATCAAGAACACTGAGTACGGCGGAATAGTTGATAATGTCGGTGTGGCGACATCCGACAGAGAAATCAAATACACTGGCCGAAATCTCAGAGGCATCTTGTGTGACAAGATCATAGAGCCTCCGGCGGGGACGGATTACAAGATTGTATCAGGTGATGCAGTTACAGTGATCAATAAGCTCATTGAAGTGGCTGGACTTAGCAGCATATACAGAATGACAGGCGAATCATGGAATGTACAATCATTTCAGTTCAACAGATATGTGAGTCTCTATGATGGCATATGTGCGCTGTTGAGCACCCAGAACAGGGTTCTCAGGCTTGTGGTTAAAGATGGATATGTGACTATGAGTAGTGCGGTGCCTTACGATTATACAGAGGATAAGGATTGTATGAGATCGGATATCAACTACAATATCACACAGGTCAAGAATGGATATAATCATCTTATCTGCCTTGGTCAAGGCGAGCTCAAAGACCGTCAGGTGCTGCACTTGTACGTTGATAAGGTGGGAAATATCACTGATACGCAGACATATAAAGGCTTGGAAGAACGCACAGCAATATATGACTATAGTTCGGCAGCAAATATTGATGAGCTTAGAACAGGCGGTATAGCAAGAATACAGGAGCTTAATGTGGACAGCTTAGATATGACACTACCAGATATGTCAATGCAGATTGGGGATATTACTGGTGGTACAGAGGATATTACAGGAATCACCGTCAAGAAACAGATAACAAATATCATAGCTAAGATAGATGATAACAGCATAGACATTGAATATTCGGTGTCGTAGCGGAAAGGGTGGAAATATGAAGATAATAACAGGAAAAACAGGGAAACCACATGTAACGAGTGCAGATGATAGAGCCTTGCACAGAGCAGAATGGGATGGCGATGGATTTTTGTCGGTCTCCCAGCCACCAGTGCTGGTTAACTCAACGACACTTAGAGTATATCCGTGTGACATTATGTTTCAGGGGTGCCATGCTAGGGTTACAGGTACATATGAAGATCTTACTTTCCCCAGTGGAGAAACAGGTAAAAAGCGAGTTGATATTCTTGTTGCAAGATACACGCTGTCAGAGGAAGGACTTGAGGATATGTCATTGCTGATCTTGACAGGGCAGCCTGTAGAATCCTCACAGGAGCCACAATCACCTGTGTATGAAACTGGCATAATAGCCAATAATGTAAGTGTCGCCGACATGCCGCTTTACAAAATTATACACGATGGAATAAATGTGAGTGGGCCAGTTGCGATTGCATCAACTTTCCCCCCACTTAGTAATAAATATACAAAAGAGGAGTCAGATTTAACGACAAAGAATATCTACCAGGCGATATCGAAAACCGAAAAAACAGCGGCAGAGGCTACCGAAAAGACACAGTCTACTGCAAATGACGCAGCATCAATGGCTGAGGAAGCTATAGGTAGGGCTGAGGAAGCGCAGAAAACAGCAGACACTGCATTGTCGAAAGCGGATAATGCACAGAACACGGCAGACAGTGCAAAAACAGATGCTGCTAATGCGCAAAGCTATGCGGAAAAAATTGCAACAAAAAGCCTTGTTATATCTGATATAGTAGGCGCAACAGCGACTATACCAGGAACTGACGCAGGAACGACACTTCAATATGCCGTTGATGTAGAGCTTCCAATGAATACGGGTAGAATATTAGTTATTCCTAAAAATATCCCTAGTGGTGTCACATACATGGGATATGAAGCTTCTTCAATAAATCAGATTACATATTCGATAACTGTAAAAGCAAAAAATACAAACAAAGCAGATTCAAATATAAGCTTAGTTGTAGTAGGAGTTGCAAGACCTAAGAATCTTATATAGGGGGTTGAGCATGTATATAAATTTTGAAACAATAATTCAGGTTGGGAAGGTACTTGGAGCTCTTGCACTGATAGGAGGGATACTCATATCAATATATAAATGGTATTCCAGGCAGAATGAACAGGACATAGAGATCAAGAAGATGAAAGAGGAGCAGTGCATACTTACATATGGTACACTTGCGTGTCTTAAAGGTCTAAAGGAGCTTGGATGTAATGGACCAGTCACAGAGGCTATTGACAAGATGGAAAAACATCTGAACAAAGCGGCACATGATCAGGAATAGGAAGGAGATATAATCATGGATAAGTTAGCAATATTATTATTAGTTGTTGCAGTTCTTTGCACTTTGATATCGGTAATAACGGAATTTACAAAAGAGGTTGGAATACTGAAGAAGATTCCAACCTCTTTTCAGGTGCTTATAACAAGTCTCATCATATGTGAGATATGCTTGTTTGTAGCATTATCATATTTCGATATTCGGCTACTATGGTATTACCCTGTAGCTGTGTTCTTTGGTGCTTTTATTATCGCATTCATATGCACCAGAGGATGGGACTACCTGATCGAAATATTTAAACGATTTTACAGAGGTGGAGACATAGAGAAGGAGCGTGACGGGAAATGAATGGAATAGACATCAGTGCATGGCAGGGGGATAAAAATATAGACCTTGCCAAAGTGCCATACGACTTCTGTATCGTGAAAGCGACAGAAGGAACAGACTACAAGAACAGATACTTTGCAGCGCATTGCGATAAAGTTTTGAGTAGAAAAAAACTTCTGGGAGTATACCACTATTCAAATGGCGGAGATCCACAGAAAGAGGCTGACCACTTCCTTGCGTATGTAAAGAAGTGTATCGGCAAGGCGGGACTTATTCTGGATTGGGAAGCCAAGAACAACCATCTGTTTGGTGTCAAGGATCTGGAATGGTGCTTGCAGTGGTGCAGTTATGTGCAGAAAAAGACAGGCATTAAGCCACTGATATACATCCAGAAGAGCGCTATGGATGCAGTGAAGAAAACTGGTTTTGGTCTGTGGGTCGCTCAGTACCCAGATTATGTTGAGACAGGCTACCAGGAGCATCCGTGGAACGAGGGAAAGTATAATTGCTTGATCAGGCAGTATACATCCGTTGGCAAACTCTCAGGTTACAACGGTAACCTTGACCTCAACAAGGCATATATCAGCGCTGCGAGCTGGAATAAGCTGGCAGGCAAGGCTAAGATCAAGCCTACATCTACGACAGCAAAGAAGAGCGTCAACACGCTGGCTAAAGAGGTGCTGGCGGGCAAGTGGGGCAACGGTACTGATCGTAAGAATAGACTCACAAAGGCTGGATATGATTACAATAAGGTACAGGCAGCAGTCAACAAGCTCGTCAAGGCATCACAGATGACACAGGACAAGATCATCAATGCAGTTGCTCATGAAGTCATCATAGGCAAGTGGGGCAACGGACAGGAGCGTATCAATAGGCTTAAGGCAGCGGGGTATAATCCAACTATAATCCAGAACAAAGTCAATGAGATTTTGAAGTAGAACAGAGAGCCCATCATAGCAATATGGTGGGCTTTTTTTAGGGGCAATTTAGGGGCAAAAAATTGATTTGCCATGATATGTTATTACACGAAGTACCTTCAAAAAGTAACGTATTTAAGCCATTTTGAGATATTTTGACATATCAATATATTAATTATAAAATAAACAATATGTATAAATGTATACAATGGAGGAGAGAGATGAATAGAAGGAGAACAAAAAAGGGGGCGTCGGATTCTACAGAAATGGTAGATACGATAGGCTTCAATATGCGGGATATCCGCAAAAACAGCAGATCTTCGAAGTATACGGTAAAGTATATGGTTGCGGAGATAAATGAGCTCCTGCCGGAGAATCATAAGATAACAGAAGGGATATATTACAAGTGGGAGAATGAGGAGAGGCTTCCGACAGCGCGGCACATTCCGGCTATAGCTAGTGTTCTCGGTGTGTCTGAGACTGCACTTTTTCACTGGCAGGGTATGAAGAATGGAACTGTCAACAGCAAATATAGTCAACTGGTTGAGAGCGTTAAAGCACTTGGAGATGACAAGACGGCTGATATAGCCTGGCTTGCATCGGGTTGGTCAGGTGACCTTAAAGCTCTGGTTGAATTTGACATGCTGTATGCAAGTCTGCCTGCGGAGGACAGACGGGATGTGGCATCTCTTGGAATAAGATTATATGATGTGTGCAGGAAAGAGGGCAGACTGAATCCGGATGTGCCATCTGTGGATTTCTCTTATTTGCAGCAGGCTCTCAGGGATCTGTGGGCATCAAAGTAAGATATAATTGCACAAATAAAAAAAATATCTTTGTCCTTTTTGACAAAATATCCAACTTGACATGGTAAAAATCAAAAAAATCTTGACTTGTGCACAAAAAAAGCTATGATAATATCAAGGGCAACCGATTGCGCATGGAGTGTTGCGCAAATGCGGTGATATGTGCTGAACAAAAGGAGACTTGAACATGGAGACAAAAGAGTCAGGCCAGAAGATGACCATTTCTGATGTGGCTGAGGCGTTAAATATATCTAAGACTACAGTATCGAGAGCGATTTCCGGAAAGGGAAGGATCGGTGCCGAGACAAGGCGGAGAGTTCTCGAGTATATAGAGGAGCATAATTATAAGCCAAGCGTTATAGCGAAGGGGCTGGCACAGTCAAAATCCTATAATATAGGATGGGTCATGCCGAGCGACTACAGCGTGGTGGATCTGCCGTTCTTTCAGAAGTGCCTGATGGGATTGCTGGAGATGGCTGCGCCAGTGGATTATGATGTGCTTGTGTGTACAGTGTCACCGGATGATATGAGCCAGTTGGAGAGAATTGTTGAGAATCATAAGGTGGATGGGGTTGTACTTGGAAGAACTCTTGTGAATGATGCCCCGGCAGAATATCTCAAGGAAAAAAAGATACCATTTGTTGTGGTTGGAAGTATGGATGATGACAATGTTGTCCAGGTTGATCATGATCACAGAAGTGCATGCCGTGAGCTTACATCTATACTGCTTGCCAAAGGAATGACTAAGGTAGCCCTCATGGGTGGCAATAAGAATCATGTGGTAACCCTCAACAGGTATAGAGGATATCTTGATGCGATGGAGGATATGGAGGTACCGGTAGATAACAGCCTGGTATACTTTGATATAGATAATTCCGTATTATGTGAACATGCCATTGAAGAGATAATGAAGCAGAAAGCAGAATGCATACTGTGTATGGATGATGGAATATGCCAGAATGTACTTAATATACTGGATAAGAAGGGCATAAAGGTGCCAACTGATGTGAGAGTTGCGTCATTCTACAACAGCTCACTTCTGAACAATTACCAGCCTGCGATCACATCGCTCCAGTTTGATCCGCGTGAGCTTGGAATGGTGGCATGTAAACTGCTGGTGGATTTTATAGAGGGCAACGAAGTTAAGAAGAAGACACATCTGGGTTATGAACTCAGATTAAAAGAGTCAACGAAGTAATTCATAGTTATATATCCTTCCTAGAGGGGCGTCAGTGTTTGGCTGACGCCCTGTTTTTATGTGAAAAGGGCCAGAATATGCGCAATATGCGCAAAAAATGATGCGCGACGGGCATGAAAATACACCATAGAATATTGCTGTTATAGCAATATTCTATGGTGTAACAAAGAGGAAAGTAATGAAAAAACGGCCTAAATGAGTGTAATAATGGCTAGAAAAGGAAATGAAACATGAAAATCTCACATATGGGATTGCGGATGATTAACAAATATTACCATATATAGTGTGCAACGCAAACGGGTGCGCAAAATATAACGAACATGGAAACGTTTCCGAATGAAGCGGCTTGTGCAAAATGTATATTTTTTTATTTTAAAAGTTATATGAATTAGTAGTTGACAACAATAAACAGAACTGATAATATATAACCATAAAGAACAACCGATTGCGCACGGGAAACAATAAGGGCAACTAATTTTCTTATTATTTATTTAAAGAGGAGGACATAAGAATGAGAAAGAAAGTTTTATCATTAACACTTGTTGCTGCGATGATGGCAGGATGCCTTGCGGGATGTGGCAACGCAGATTCAAAGGACGAAGGAACAACAGCAGCTGCCGGCGATAGCACAGCACAGGCTGAAGCATCAGATGATGCAATTCAGAACTTAATTGATGCAACAACAGGAACTGTAGATCTTTCGGTATGGGCTTCTGAGGAAGATCAGGATCTCACAACACAGGTTATTGAAGAATTCAAGAAAAAGTATTCAGATGTTGACTTCAACATCACACTCGGAGCCGAGTCAGAGTCAAAGGCAAAGGATGATATCCTGGTAGACGTTGAGGCTGCTCCTGATGTATTCGCATTTGCTGATGACCAGATCAATGAGCTGGTTAAGGCTGGTGCACTTCAGCCGGTACAGGCTACATATACTTTTGATGTTGCAAACGAGAATGTAGCAGCTTCTGTTGAGGCAGCTTCTGTTGATGGAACATTATATGCATATCCAATGACAGCAGATAACGGATACTTCATGTTCTATGATTCATCAGTATTCACAGAGGATGATGTTCAGTCACTGGATGCTATGATCGAGGCAGCAAAGAAGGCAAATAAGAAGATTGCTATGAACGTATCAGATGCCTGGTATGTATACTCATTCTTCCAGGGTGCAGGTCTTGACCTTACACTTAACGATGACGGACTTACAAATACATGTACTTGGAATCAGGCAGGCGGTACAGACGTAGCTCAGGCAATTCTTGATCTCTTTAAGACTGGCGCATTTGTAGATATGGATGATCCTACACAGGCAACAGCAATCGCTGAGGGTACGATCTGTGCAGCAGTTAACGGAACATGGAGAGCGGCAGACGCTCAGGCAGCATGGGGCGAGAACTATGCTGCAGCTAAGCTTCCTACATACACAGTTGCAGGCAAGCAGGTTCAGATGGCTTCATTCTCAGGATGCAAGCTTGTAGGTGTAAACCCACATTCAAAGAACGTAGGCTGGTCAATGCTTCTTGCTGAGTATCTTACATCAGAGGATACACAGGTTACAAGATTTAAGCAGAGAGGCCTTGGTCCTTCAAACATCAACGCTTCAGAGTCAGAAGAAGTTAAGGCTGATCCAGCTATATCAGCTCTTGCAGCTCAGGCAGCATATGCAACACCACAGCGTGTAGGCGGCAACTACTGGACACCAGCTGAGACACTTGGTTCAATCCTTGCCCAGGGCAATCCAGACGGAACAGATCTTCAGAAGCTTCTCGACAACGCTGTAGAAGGAATTGAGGCACCTGTATCACAGGAGTAATTTTAAATAAGAAGTACTTTGAATAATATTTATAAGTTATAATGAGAATGCCTCATATGTCATTCGTGGCATATGGGGCATTTTAAAAAGAGAGGAGCTTTTTCATGAAGAAAATATCAGGATTCTTTAAAGCCATAGGAAGATACTTCAAGAATTTTGGTGTTGCTTTTGCAAAAGGTGATATATGGGTTAAGCTCTCAGCGGTTATCATGGGTGCAGGTTACTTCGCAAGAAAGCAGATCGTCAATGGTTTGATCATGCTCATCGTTGAGGCTGCGTTTGTGTTGATGTGCGTAGGCTATGCGGCACCAAACCTTGCCAAATTTGGAACTCTTGGAACTGTAAAGTTTGAGCAGGTATTTGATCCACTCACCATGCAGACAACCACTAATAATTACGACAATTCTTTCCAGATCCTTCTCAATTCGGTGGTTGCGTTGTTCATCATTCTTATATTCGTGCTTTTCTACATTCACAATATCAAGACAGTGTACAAGCTTCAGCAGATGAAGGAAAATGGAGAACATATAAATACATTCAAGGAAGATATGAAGTCACTCTTCAACGAGAAGTTCCACATAACACTTCTCACACTTCCGACAATTGGTGTAGTCATAATGAATATTCTGCCGATACTTATTCTTATAGCGGTGGCATTTACCAATTATGACCAGCAGCACCTTCCACCAAACTCACTGTTTACATGGGTGGGCTTCAAGAACTTCGCAAGCCTGTTTTCAAACAGCATGACAGTCACATTTGGATATTCATTCAGAAAGGTTCTTGGCTGGACACTTGTATGGGCGGTCATGGCAACATTTACCACATTCATAGGCGGTATCCTTCTTGCCAAGGCGATCAATTCCAAGACAACCAAGCTGCCAAAGATGTGGAGAACACTTTTCATCATATCAATAGCAGTTCCGCAGTTCGTAACACTGCTTTTGGTTAGAAACTTCTTCGCTGATTCCGGTATTGTGAACACTATCTGCTCAAATATTGGTATCACAGACATGCTTAAGCATGTAGGACTTGTCGGTGAACATCTTACATATATACCGTTCCTGACCGATCCTCACTGGGCAAAGGTAATGATCATTCTCATCAATATCTGGGTCGGTGTTCCATACCAGATGCTGATCGCAACAGGTGTTCTGATGAATATACCTACAGATCAGATCGAGAGTGCAAAGATTGATGGAGCAACAAATTTCCAGGTGTTCTGGAAGATCACAATGCCATATATCCTGTTCATTCAGGGCCCGGCACTTATAACAGACTTTGTAAAGAATATCAACAACTTCAACGTAATCTACCTGCTCACACAGGATGTATTCGTCACACAGAATCAGGCGCTTGCCAATTCGCATGCAAAGGAAGTTGACCTTCTTGTTACATGGTTGTTCAGACTTACAAATGAATACTACGACTACAAGATGGCATCTGTTATCGGTATCATAGTATTTATCATATGTGCAGCATTTACACTTATATCATTCTCAAGAATGATCTCAGGAGATAAAGAGGAGGAGTACCAGTAATGAAGAAAACAATAGGTTCAATCGTTAAACATATCGTATTACTTGTCCTCGCGGTTATCTGGCTGGTTCCGATCATCTGGCTGGTTGTCACCTCATTCAGCGGATATAAGGGAATCAACACAGCGCATTTCTTCCCAACTAGCTGGTCTATGGACAACTTTGTTCAGCTGCTCACAAGACCTGATTCGGTTGTGCAGTATGTGTCATGGTTCAAGAATACACTTATCATTGCAGTATTTACATGTATCATCTCTACTATATTTGTAATTATGGTCAGCTATGCGATGAGTTGTATGAGATTCAACGGCAGAAAACAGATCATGAGTGCGTCGCTGATACTCAATATGTTCCCTGGCCCACTTCTCATGATAGCAATTTACTTTATCCTGAAGATGCTGGGACTTACAAACAGCCATTTCGGTATGATCATAGTTTACTCAGCGGGATCGGGACTTGGATTCCTCATCATGAAGGGATTCATGGACACAATACCAATGTCACTTAAGGAGGCTGCCAGACTTGAGGGCGCTTCGGAGGCAAAGATATTTACGAAGGTAATTCTTCCTCTGTGTAAGCCAATAGTAGTGTATCAGGTAATCAGTTCTTTCCTTATACCTTGGGGCGATTTTGTATTCGCAAAGCTTATGCTCAACTCAGGAGTTTCGAAGGACTGGACAGTAGCTATAGGTCTTTACAATATGCTTGAAAAATCACTTGTCAACAAATACTTCTCAGTATTCTGTGCCGGCGGTATCGTGGTAGCTATCCCTATCTCAATACTGTTCGTCATCATGCAGAAGTACTATGTAGAGGGTGTAACTGGCGGTTCTGTAAAGGGTTAAGGCGGACGGACGCCGCTGTGGCTGAGACCGGCAGAATTTACAGGCGGCGGTCTGAGAGAAATGAGAAAATTTATTTTGGGCAGGTGTCTGCGTACCGGATGGACCACATATGGATGGTGGTGTGGATGCCTGCTATAATTAGCCCTAAAATAGGGCAGACAGGATGAAAAATGAGGATATTGTCGCTTATTTGGGGACAATTATCTTTAGATCAAAAGGTTACAACATATACGAAATAGGAGATTTAAGATATGGAGAATACATTTATTGTAAACATTATCCATCGTCCTGAGATGGTTCCTGAGTATGCCGAGAAGGTTACAGGCCATGGTCAGGCAGAGGATATCGGAAGAAAAGCTCTCCTCACAGAGTCACTGGACATATTCAAGTTCCAGCAGGAGACAGCTCACAAGAACGGACTCAAGACTACTATTCAGATGACATATGCCAGTCTTTTCAATGAGGAGGCTGTGTCACTGGCAAAGGAGCACCACGAGAAGTACGGAGATGAGATAGCGCTCTCACTTCTCGGACTTCCTTGCACAGAGTTCAGAGAGAAGTACAAGACCAAGGACTTCTGTATCTGGATGTTCTCAATGGATGACAAGAAGAATATCGTTGATGACGTATTTGGAAAGTTCCATGATATATTTGGCTTCTACCCTGAATCAACTGGTTCATACTACATGGACGCCGAGCTCACAAACTACATCAAGGAGAAGTACCCATCAGTCAAGTGTGCAGTTGCAACATGCTGGGAGGAGGGCCCTAAGGCTTACCACACATGTAACAACTCATGGTACACACTGTTTGATGGCGGCCCATGGAATCCATGGATACCTTCAAAGCAGAACACACATGCACCTGCAGCAAATGAGGCTGAGGACAGCGGAATCGTCGCTATCCCTCATCTTTCAAGAGATCTGCTGGCATGTTACGATGGAAATGGTTCTAACTTTGGTACACATCCACAGAACGTTCTCCGTGGAATGATCTATGACAGCAAGACATGGGAGTACCCATATCTGTACAACCTTATCGACCAGTATCGTCATCTGGCTAAGTTCAACAATGGATATTCATACAACATGATGTTCGTTGGACCGGGCTGGCTGAATAAGATGGGACGCTGGGAGGCTCCATACGAGCTGCTCAAGAAGAGCTACGAGGATGGAATGAAGTATTATGGCGACCTGAAGAAGGAAGGCAAATGTATTGACATGACAATGGCTGAATTTGCTGACTTCTACAGAGAGAACAAGACATACGAGGAGCCTGAGTGTGCTCTTTGGAAGGATATACTGTACGGATCAGACAAGCAGATATTCTGGTACTGCGATCCATACATGAGAGCCCAGATCAACATGGATCAGGGCGGTGCGATCGTTGACCTCAGACCATACGCTGCAAAGCTCAACTGGCCTGTAGGTATCGGAACTCCACATGTTCAGGATGCTTCATATCCATTCCTGATCCAGGAGAAGTACAGAGCAGGATATTTCACACACTATGCTGGAGAGGGTACTGTAAGAAGTGCCAAGATCAGCTACAAGGGTGAGGAGGTCGACCTCTGTCTGTGCAGAACAAAGGCAACATTCTCGCAGGAGGGAAGCACAAGAATCCTTACACTTGACCCGGTTGACATCGAGTTCTACGATCTGACAGTTAAACTTCAGACAAAGATATATTTTGAGGAGGGTTCATCCAAGATAAGACATGAGAGAACTATCCTCGAGATGAGCAACCCTGATGCAGAGGTTGAGATCAATGAGTACATGGTGGCATGCTACGGTACAACAGAGTACCCAGAGGACATGACAGGAATCACTCTCACAGCAAAGAATGCTTCAGAGAGCAAGTCACTCACATATGAGTACAAGTGCAGAGAAGAGGATCTCGCAAGCGCCGATGAGGTGTCAGCAGTTATACCTGCGATCGAGACAAAGGCTGCCATGGGAGCATCTGGCAGCGATGCAACAGGATATTTCAAAGAGGGATATGCGTTCTCGCCAATGTTCACTCTTGGTTATACAAAGACACTTAAGGATAAGGAGGTATTTTCAACATGGCTCAGTCTGGAAAAGGCAAATTAAATTACAGATGTCCAATGTGTTTTATGAGAGATCTGGATATAGATATGTTCTATGATAAGGACAAGAAGGAATACTACTGTATCCGTTGCCAGTATGTTGGACCAGAGGAGGACGTTCTGGCAAAGAACGAGCTCATCAGAATAAAATATGGAAGAATGTATGACAGGATTACATTTGACGACTAGGTGACAGATGTCATCTTGATAGAAGGCCGCCGACAGATGAAGATGAACTGGTACATCAGGAGTATGCAGAACATTTTTCTTCGGCGGCTGTTCTTGGTTATAACAGGCAGTAAAATAAATGCAGGTGAAGGAGACAAAAATATGGCAGATTATATAAAGGGCGTGGATCTCTCCGCTGTTGCCGAGGTTGAAGAGTTGGGTGCGAAATATTATGACAATGGTGTGCAGGGAGATATATTTGACATACTTAAGAACTATGGTGTGAATTCTGTGAGACTTCGTCTGTGGAATGATCCGTACACGGAGGACGGCGTACCTTATGGTGCGGGCACAAATGACCTTGAGGTATACAAGAAACTCTCGAAGCGCGCTATGGATCATGGAATGAGCATTCTACTTGATTATCACTACAGTGATTTCTGGGCTGACCCGGGCAAGCAGAGGGTGCCGAAGGCGTGGAGAGGCATGGATGCGGATCAGCTTGAGCAGGCTGTGTACGACTACACAAGGGAGACTCTTTTAGAGATGAAAGATGCGGGCGTTTTACCTCAGCTTGTTCAGGTTGGAAACGAGCTTACAAACGGACTGATGTGGCCGCTGGGACAGAAGCCGGAGTATGACAATATCGCGAAGTTTGTGAGCGCAGGAATAAGGGCGGTCAGATCGGTTGACTCTGATATTCCGGTCATGATACATCTCGACAATGGCGGCAACAATCCTATGTATGTGGACTGGTTTGATAACTACATGGAAAGAGGAGAAAATTTTGATATAATTGGAATGTCGTATTATCCGTTCTGGCATGGAACCATGAAGGAGCTGGAGGCAAATATGCGGGATATGGCGGATAGATATGGCAAAAAGATAGTTATTGCTGAGGTTTCCATGGGATTTACCATGGAGGACTATGCTGACTATGAGAAACTGGGGCCTGACGATAGAAAGGGCTATGCCACAAAACCTTCACTGGTGGAGAATCTTGACTACTCTATGACACCTGAGGGACAGGCGGAATTTATGAACGACATAATGAAACTGATAGATGATGTTCCTGGTGGTGATGGCTTTTATTATTGGGAGGCAGGCTGGATACCAGTACCGGGAAGCGGCTGGGCTACGGAAGGTGCTCTGTCATATATAGAGGAGTCTGGACCATGCGGAAATGAATGGGCAAATCAGGCACTTTTTGATTATGACGGACATGCTCTGCCGGCACTTAAGACTATACGTGATTACAAGCCGCTGCACAGCGACTATCCACTTAAGTGAATTATGGGGACGGAGGTGTCTGTCCCCTCCGTCCCCGTGGTTTCTGATAGTAAAGTACATATTTTTGATACATTTGGATATGTTTTGGTTGGGCGGGTCTGTGTATAATATATACAGATGCGCCCTTTTAATATATTTGGCAAATTTACAGATGGGGGACAGGACGGGTTGTTCTGATTGATCAGGAGGTAAGGTATGAAAAAAGTAGCATTGTTCATGGATGGCTGGAAGAGGTATTTCACCTACGCCTGGCCGCTGGGATTTATGCAGAAGATAAAGGAGGCCAGGGCTGATGTGAATTTGTACATATTCAACAGCAATGGCAATTGGAACAGGGACGACGGTTACAGCTATGGAGAATACAATATATATAATCTGCCGGAGCTGACAGACTTTGATGGGATCATAATATCTGTCAACAATATCAAATATCCGGAAGTCACGGCGGAACTGCTGGACAGGATAAGGAAGAGCGGAGTTCCGGCTATAAGCCTCGAGACTGCTTTTGACGGTCTGCATTTTGTGGGTATAGACAATTATGATGCCATGTATGACATGACTCGGCATATGATAGAGAAACACGGTGCGAAGAAGGTGTGGTATCTTGCCGGACCGAAGGACAACTATGAGGCTCAGGAGAGATGCCGGGCATTCAGGGACTGTATGGATGAATATGGCCTGACTGTGGATGATGAGGATGTCCTGTTTGGAGATTTTGGTTTCAATGACGGTGTGACGGGCTTTGAGGAGCTGCTCAGAGCACATGGACATACGTGTATAAAACACGAGAAGGATGGACCTGATTACGGCGGCCCTGCGGAGGTGTACGGTGAGATAACCAGTGGCAGTTTTGCGGATTCTGCTCCGAATGCCGAGGCTTCGAATAATGATGAGATGGATGATAGAAGGCTGGAAGAACGGGAGATAGTGAAGAAGATCCTTCCAGATGCAATAATCTGTGCAAATGACAACCTGGCTGTGGGTGTGTGCAACAGAGCTGAAGCACTTGGACTTTCAGTGCCAAAGGATTTTAAGGTTACAGGATTCGACAACTTTGATAAAGCAGCGTACTATACGCCGCGCATAACAACGGTGAGCAGGATCCGTGAGAAGATCGGAGCTGCGGCTGCAGAGATCATGTTGAATATATGGGCGGGAAACAATCCGGATACCAGCTCCTATATAGATTATAATTGTATATTTACGGAGAGTTGTGGCTGTGGCACGGATGCTATGCTGAACGGCAGACAGTACCTGAAGAATTATATAATGGGAGTTGTGGAACGCGAGGAGATAGATGAGAGCACACTTGACTTCACGCATTTGCTCAGCAAATGTGGTGATTACAGTGGCCTTTATCCATGTGTACAGACGGCATATTCACAGGCAGAGTGTAAGAAATGCGTTATGGTTGTCGACAGATCCCTTGTGGAGATGGGGGAAGCTGGCCCGACTCTCTCAGCAGCATACGATGAGGATGTATTTGCTGTGAAAGGCTATCCTCAGAGAATGCAGATCGTGTACAGGCAGGGCATAGCTGATGACGGTGACGATACATACCATAGTATGTTTCCTCTTTTGGATGATGAGACAGGCGGCAATATATTTTTATTTGCGCCATTTCATTTCGGAGAAAAGGCAGTTGGGTTCTGCTGTGTCGAAAATGGATATTACCTCATGGATAAGCAGCTTTGGTCAACTGTAATGAGCGAAGTGAATGTAGCCATGATAAACCTGTTCAACAAATGGAGGCTAGAGCAGATCAATCAGGAGCTTACGGCGATATCCATAAAGGATCCACTTACCCAGATATATAACAGGGAAGGTATGAGACAGATCGCCGCAAAGGCATTTGACAAGGCTGCGGGTCAGGGCAGGGCACTTCTCATAATGTTTGCCGATATGGACAAGCTCAAATATATAAATGACACTTATGGTCACGAGTACGGAGACAAAGCTATAAGGAGTGCCGCAAGAGCCATAGCAGGTGGAGGCGGAATAAGCAGTATTCCGGTTCGATACGGCGGAGATGAATTTGTATCCATATCTATATATGATGAGACGGAATCTCCTGAGGAAAGAAAGACGGCGATCCTTGAGAAAGCCAGGGAGATAGCTACACAGGAGAAGCTTCCATTTGCCTTGGAGTTTAGTATAGGTTATGTTATAACAGACCCGGATGGTGATAAAACCCTTGAGGAGTATGTGAGGGAGGCGGATCACAGCATGTATCAGGAGAAGATACAGAGAAGGGTAAGCAGATAATAATAAAAAATTATCAAAAAATGGAGAATCAGGTTTTATGTGCTGATTCTCTATTTTCATTTGGTATGTTATAATTAACTGTCATGATCCAATTCGCCGTTCGCCAATCATGCAAGCGTGTTGGCTCACTTGCGCTCATTATATCATATCGACTGTCGGCTCAATGAGGACATTCGCATTATGACGTCTTGCGCAAGCGCATCCGTCGCAATGCTCATTATATCATGTGGACACAACGTGGATTATTTATATTAGATACTTAGGATCAAAAGGAGGATATACAATGTTTAAGAATGTAACAGACACAGTATTTTATGTGGGTGTGGATGACAAGGACATAGACCTGTTCGAGAATCAGTACATCGTGCCAAACGGAATAGCGTACAACTCATATGTCATCATGGACGAGAAGATAGCTATCATGGACATGGTGGATGCAAAGTGTGCAGACCAGTGGTTTGCAAATGTGGCAGAGGTGCTTGGCGACAGAAAGCCGGATTATCTCATCATATCCCATCTTGAGCCGGATCATTCCGCCAATCTTGGTGATGTGCTTGCAAAGTATCCGGATATCAAGATCGTGTCGAATGCCAAGCTTTTCGGAATGCTTCCAAATTTCTTCGAGGTTCCTGTGGCTGACAGAAGCGTGACAGTTGCGGAGGGACAGACACTCTCACTTTGAAGCCATACGCTCCAGTTCTTCATGGCTCCTATGGTCCACTGGCCTGAGGTTATGGTCACATATGAACAGAGTGAGAAGATACTTTTCTCAGCGGATGCATTTGGCAAGTTCGGCACTCTGGATACCGACGAGGACTGGGCATGCGAGGCGAGAAGATATTACTTCAATATAGTAGGAAAGTATGGAATGCCTGCACAGGCACTTCTGAAGAAGGCAGCAGGACTGGATATCCAGAAGATATGTGCACTCCACGGACCAATCCTCACAGAGAATCTTGAATATTACATAGGCAAATATCAGCTGTGGTCAACCTACACACCTGAGGATGAGGGAATCTTCATCGCATACTGCAGTCTACATGGCAACACAGAGAAGGCTGCAAAGAAACTGGCGGAGATACTTGAGGCAAAGGGTGCGCCAAAGGTTGCGATATCAGACCTCTCAAGGGATGATATGGCAGAGTGTATAGAGGATGCATTCAGATACGACAGACTGGTTCTGGCAGCCCCAACATATGATGGCGGTGTGATGCCTGTCATGGCGGATTTCATCAACCACCTGAAGATGAAGGCGTACCAGAAGAGAAAAGTGGCATTCATTGAGAATGGTTCGTGGGCTCCAATGGCAGCCAAGCTCATGAAGGAACAGATGTCAGCGATGAAGGATATAGAGATCGTGGACGAGCACGTGACCATAAAGTCCGCGTTCAAGCAGTCGGATGTGGCAGCACTCGAAGCTTTGGCTGGAAAACTGTTATAAGAGATAAGGATAATAAACATAAAGTAAGTCTGAAACCGACTTACATACGTAGTTATTATTCATCTAACAGGTGAGTTGTCACAATAAAGTTGTTACACAGAGTTGCTATACATATCGTGAGCAGGGAATTTGAGCCCGCCGGTCCTTAGGTGACGCTGTGAGGCGGCACCTTAGTACCGCTGCAGGGCGAAATAAGCGGAAGCAACCCAGCGAATGATATGTATACCAACTCTGTGTTCAAAGAAAAATTGGCAACTCACCGTCATATCAATAATATAAGGAAGGTGTAAGACATGGCTAAGTCCATGGTTTCCGGTAAGCCCCTCAGTCTGATGCTGCAGTTTGCCACCCCGCTCTTGCTCGGCAATCTGCTCCAGCAGACGTACAATATAATAGATGCGGCTATTGTGGGGCAGATACTGGGAGATAAGGCTCTGGCTGGAGTTGGAGCAAGCAGCAGTATACAGTTTCTGGTTCTGGGATTCTGTATGGGCTGTTGCACAGGATTTGGTGTTCCTGTTGCAAAGTTTTTTGGTGCAAATAATCTGCACAAGATGAGAAAGTATATATTTAACGGCGCGGTGCTGACGGGCATCATAGCGTTGATAGTCACGATTGTATGTTCGGTGTGCTGTAATCAGATACTTCATCTGCTTTCGGTTCCGCAGGATATATATGACAAGGCATATGCTTATCTTATAGTTATATTCCTAGGAATTCCGTTCACACTCATGTACAACTATCTGTCAAGTGTGCTCAGGTCTCTGGGAGACAGCAGAACGCCGTTCGTGTTTCTGGCGTTCTCGGCAATACTCAACATATTCCTTGACCTGTTCTGTATAGTTGTCCTCAAATGGGACTGCGCCGGTGCGGCTATAGCAACCATCACGGCACAGGCGGTGAGTGGAATATTGTGTCTTGTATATATCTTCAAGAAGGTTCAGATCATGCATCTTGAGGCGGAGGACAGGGAGATAGAGGGCTCTGCAGTGAAGGAACTTCTCGTCATGGGAATTCCGACAGGCCTGCAGTTCTCTATAACAGCCATAGGAAGTATGGTCATGCAGTCCGCAAATAACAAGCTGGGCAGCGTGTACGTATCAGGCTTTACAGCCGGTATGAGGATAAAGCAGTTTACTATGTGTCCATTTGACGCATTTGCAACTGCGGCTTCTGTATTCTGCAGCCAGAATCTTGGGGCCGGACAGGCGAAACGTATAAAACAGGGCTTGAGGCAGGCGATAGCAGTCGCAGTGGGATATGGATTGATAGCAGGACTTATCATGATATTCTTTGGCAGACCGCTCTCAATGATATTTGTAAAGAAGAGCGCAGTCGACGTACTTGATGCCTCTGCGAAATACCTCAGATGTATGGGATTCTTCTACTGGAGTCTCGGTATACTGAACGTGGCGCGTATGGTGACACAGGGACTTGGATATTCCGGTCGGGCTATATTCTCAGGTGTTACAGAGATGGCGGCCAGGATCATAGTGAGCCTGGGATTTGTCGGAACATTTGGATTCACAGCCATCTGCTTTGCTGATCAGACGGCATGGGTCACCGCGACCATCTACATATTGCCGACATGTCTCTACTGCGTGAAGAAGTCCACGGCGAAGATTGCTGCGGGAACGGTGTGATATGGAAAAGATAAAAATGCGTATGAATAACCGAGACTGTTGTCTGAGGATTCATACGCATTTTATAGTTGTGACATATTCGGGTTATATTACTTTTCCTTGCTGTCATCAAGCAGCTTGGGAGTGTTGGAGTTTAATGGGGATAGTATGCTGCGCCCTATCTGCTTTTCAAGGGATTCACGTGCATTTCTGGCAATATTGCCACCTTGGATGGTAGCATCTGTGGCCTCGGTTATACCTTGAGGATTAGTTGCCTTTGATATCTCTGTTGTTGATATCTCTGCAAGAGCATTCAGGACAAGCTCTGTGTTAGTCATATTGTCTCTGAGATTTTCTTTTTTCAGTCCCTTAAACTTTTTATATTCTTTCACTGTCTTTCCTGACCATGCGGCAGTAAGTATGTTTGTAAGAGAAGCATACTGTCTGGAATCGGTAATGCCGGCACGTCTCCACTCATTGGTCATATCTTTGCGAATCTCTATCCCACGCATACGCTGGGCTATCCATTCTTCAGAATATCCTTTGTTGCGGTATGATTCTATAGCACGATCTATAGCAATCTGAGGATCAACTTCCTCGTCCAGACGTTGTTTGCCTACCATTGCCAGCCATTGCTTGAATGGCTCAGCCTTTTTTGACGGAATGGACTGGATAATTCTCAATAGCCCATGTGTGTTGGTTGCTTGGATTTTACGCATTTTACCATCAGCGGCTATCATTTGAATAGGGGTACAAATTGTACCCCAGTTAGCTGATAATTCTGGGTCGCGGGATCGTAACTTTTTTACATATTGTTTTGGGTCGGAACTATCGGTCAAAACGTCAATTACATCAATTATGGAAAAATACCATTCCTCCTCCTGTGAGTGCCATACTTTTCTGACTTTATCATCATATATAAATTCAAGTTCCTGTTCGCTTAACTCTGGTATATCTGATACCTCAACAGGAACAGTCGAGGAAGTATTCTCATCATATACATAAAAAAGCATAATAATCACTCCAATCCATTAAAATTTTGCCCTTAACTCCACTACCTTACCAATGATCTTGACAGGTTTATTTTTTATGGTTTCATCGTCAAAATAGAGCGGTGCATAGCTGGGGTTGGTGGAAATCAGTTCCAGTCCTTCTTTATATTTTCTCAGGCGTTTGCACACGGCGTCTTCACCAGCTATTGTAGCAATAACAGTGTCCCCTGTGTCTGCATCATCCTGTTGTCGGACAATTACAACGTCGCCGCTGCTGATCTTGGGTTCCATGCTATCCCCCTTTATTCTAAGAGCGTAGAATTTGCCAGTTTTAGCAAGACTTTCGGGTATTTCTTCTGTATCAATAATCTTTTCGGTTGAACAAAATGTTTTGTCACATGATATATAATCAAATACAGGAATTGCATATGCCTCTGATTTCTTTTGGCTTCTTATGATATCTTTTTCTTCCAGAAGATCAGACCTAGAGCAATTGAAAATAGCGCACATGTGGTCAATTTTGTCCATTCGGGGAGACTTTAGTCCGTTACACCAATTTGACACAGTTGCAGTGCTGACATTCATCTGCTTAGCAAAGGCAGCTTGAGTATATTGATATTTATTAAGAAAAAAGAAAAGATTCTTTGCAAATTGGTCATTCATTCTTCTTTCAAATTCTATATCGGACATAGTAATCAACCTCCTTTTGAACAAATTATACACTTAAAGCTAATTTAATACAATATAAAATAAATATAAGTTAACTTATAGTAAAAAACAGCAGCGAGATAAAAAGGGGAACAAACTTTGACATATCCTTCTATTCATTATAAAATTAACCTGATTTTAATCTTTCTCATATTTTAGATTAATCATCGGTTGGTATAGTAATAACATCAGTTGATGATATCAGCAGCAAACGATAAGAAAGATGACAGATCATCGGAAGACGATGAAACTAAGATAATGAGAAAGGGTGCAAAGATCATGGATAAACTGGAAAAGGTAGAAAAGTTAAGAGAAAAAACAGGCGTAAGTTACGAGGATGCAAAGAATGCGCTTGAGGCATGCGATTACGATCTGCTGGATGCGATCATTTATCTTGAGAAGCTTGATAAGGTGAAAGCCCCTGAGGTGGAGAGCTTTACCACAGGCGAGGAACAGAAGACATCAACAGAGTTCGAGCAGGCACAGCAGACATATACAAATGACTGCAATAAAGTGACGTTTGGACAGATGATGGACAAATTTTTCAAATGGTGCGGCAAGGTGTTAAAGAAGAGTGTGGATAGCACATTCATAGTAGAACGCAGAGGCCAGACCATGATAAACGTTCCGGTGCTGGTGCTTGTGATCGCACTTATACTTGCATTCTGGGTAGTGCTTCCACTTCTTGTGGTAGGTCTCTTCTGTGAGTGCAGGTACCATTTTGAAGGAATCGGCGACATCAACGTAAACCTTAATAGCGCATGTGACAAAATGGCAGACTCAGTTGACAACCTTAAGTCCGACGTCAACAACAAGTAATCAGAAAGATATATAAAAACAATATCAACACAGAATAAAAAGCTATATGTAATAAAAACAACATATATATCAAGTTGGTATAAACTGAAAAAGAAAAATATTAAAAGTAAAAACAGACATAAAAAAGATGAAAACAGGAATATCTTTTGCCGATATTCTGTTAATTACCAGCTGATATAGTTTGGCTTTGAGAATGTAATGTCTGTGAAATATACCTCTGCAATGGGTAGCCGTGGCGACTGAGCTTTGGTGCTTCTTGCCGAGGCATATTTCACAGGCTTACTTCAAAACCAAACTATATCAGCGTCCGTCATAAAAGAAAGGAAAAAGATATGGCACAGAAGATTCTCATTGTGGAGGATGAAGAGAAAATTGCAAGATTTGTGGAGCTGGAGCTGCTGCATGAGGGATACGAGGCGGAGAAGGTATTTGATGGAAGAACAGGGTTGGACAAAGCTCTGTCCGGTGGCTTCGACCTCGTGGTGCTGGATGTGATGCTTCCGGGACTCAACGGTCTGGAGGTGCTTCGAAGAATCCGCAAGGAGAGTGATGTGCCGGTCATCATGCTGACCGCGAGAGATGCGGTCATGGACAAGGTATCTGGTCTTGATGCCGGTGCAGACGATTATCTCACCAAGCCATTTGCCATAGAGGAGCTGCTTGCCAGGATAAGGGTTGCGTTGAAGAGACGCGGAGTTGCGGAGGTTCACACACACAGGATAGAGATCCGTGGAGTGTGCATGGACACCGACAGACATGAGGTCACAGTGTGCGGCGAGATAGTTGAGCTGACAAACAGGGAATTTGAGCTGCTCAGGACGCTCATGGAAAACAAGGACATCGTGATGGACAGGGAGAAATTGCTCAGTGCAGTGTGCGGATACGATTACCTTGGAGAGACAAACATCATAGATGTGTATGTGAGGTATCTGAGAACAAAGATAGATGACAGATTTGGAGTTAAGCTGATCACCACCGTCAGAGGTGTCGGATATGTTATCAGAGAATGACCATTTTGGATGCCAGGATAGAGCAGATAGATATGTGACAAGCCAGCAACGCATGGCACGGATACGCACAGATAGAGAGAAAATACATGGGAAAGAAAACTAACGAAAACAAAAGAATGTCATCGATAGCCAGAAGGATAAATATGAGCTTCTGGCTAAAAGAACTGGGCAATGTGATACTTATAGATATCGTCATTGCCTTTCTTATTGTAAGCGCATTTGCCGTGTGGGGAAGAAAGCAGCTTCCACAGGGCGTGGGCGGAATGAGATATTACGTTGAGAAAAATGAAGATGGCGGAGCGTATGAATATATAATAGAAGGGTCAGATGAGAAGAAGTACAGATATGACGTTAAGATCCTTTGGGATATCATAGAGCTTCCGGGCATTATATTGCTGGGGATGGAGACTATAGTGTTGTTTGCTGCGTTGTTCAGGACAGCGGATGTCAGAAGGAGATTAAAGCCGTTGAACGATCTGGCAGTTACGGCGGAAAAGCTCAGCAAAGAGCCGATGGATCACAATAAGATAGACGATCTGGAGAAAGCCATATCACACCTGTCTGCGGATGATGACGAGCAGGTTATACACACCGGAGACAAGGATCTCCAGAGCATAGAGATCGCGCTCAACAATCTGCTCAGAAATATGAAGGAAAATGAGAAACGTCAGATGAGATTCGTGTCGGATGCTTCCCACGAGCTCAGGACGCCTATTGCGGTGATCCAGGGATATGTGAATATGCTCGACCGATGGGGTAAGGAGGACGAACAGGTTCTGGAAGAGTCCATAGAGGCGCTGAAAAATGAATCCCAGCACATGAAGGAGCTTGTGGAACAGTTGTTATTCCTTGCAAGGGGCGACAGTGGAAGGCAGCACCTGAACATGGAGAAAACCGATCTCAACCGCATGGTAAGTGAAGTGTGGGAGGAGTCCATGATGATAGACGAGAGCCACAGATATGAGTTCCGTGGTACTGAGAATGAGGCGTGTGTGCTCGGCGATGTGGCGATGATCAAGCAGTCCGTCAGGATATTTGTCCAGAACGCGGCGAAGTATTCTGAACCCGGCACGGCCATAATACTCGGTGTAAAAGAGGAGCCCGGTTATGTCAGTTATATGATAGAGGACGAGGGAACCGGAATGAATCCGGGCGATCTGGCTCATATATTTGACAGATTTTACCGCTCGGATGAGGCCCGGAATAATGAGACCGGAGGCTCAGGTCTTGGCTTGTCCATCGCTAAATGGATAGTTGATGCCCACGGAGGTACCATACAGGTAATATCCAGAGCGGATATAGGATCAAGATTTGTTGTGAGGTTTCCTAAAATTGCTTAAAAAGAGAGGTTGCATATATTTATTGGTAATCTGAGTATCTGTGGTTGCTGAACAATCCCAGAATACAGCCTGCACTTCCTAAAATTATGTATTCTTTCATAAAAGAGGCGAGAGTCTTAACTGAGTGAACATCAATATACCATGGTATGATAGCATTAAAGAGATTTCCTCCGCTAAGAGACAGGATGATCAGTGTAAATGATAAAATGATGGCTATGGTGATGTTCTTCGCTGTATATACTGTGCCGTAATATAAACCGCAGAAGCAATATATTATAATAAGATTTTTGGCTATAAATCTTTCTGGGTAGAGAATTGTCCTGAAGAACAACAACGATGTTATGGCACACATTAATAAAGACAGGTATAAAAATGGAATAATTGTTTCTACCCATTTTATTCTGTGGGCTATGTAAAAAAGTTCCCGGCTTGGGCTATATACAAACGGCATAAAGGTTATTGTATATAGCAGCATAACGCACACAGGATATGCTATGCAGTAACACTGCTGCAGTGCGTTTTCTTTATCCTGCAGATCAAGGGGTTTCATCATCATAAAGCCCGTAATAGCAGCTAAAACAGCTATAATTACACAGAGTATCATTCCCTTACGCAATATAAATAGTGAGTTATGTATTCTTTGCACCATAGTTACACTCCGTTCCTGTAAGACTTAAGAATATACATGTATCCATCTTCCAAAGTGGGATCAGCTGATGCAGGCTCTGAGGTATCAATAGAAGGGGAAGCCAAAAGCCTGGTCATGGCTGTTTTGATTCCGTCTGTAGTGTCTTTTGCAATTATATAGCCTTGATCGATAATTTCTATATAATCACACAAAAACTCCGCATCGTCTACGATGTGTGTGGATATAATAATTATCTTGTCATCACAATTGGTTTGTTTTATAAGATCCCTGAATCTGAGTCTTTCCTCAGGATCAAGACCTGCTGTCGGTTCATCGCATATTATTATAGGGGGATTGCCAAGAAAAGCCTGGGCGATTCCAACACGTCTCACCATTCCGCCAGACAGAGTATGAGCCTTTTTGTCAATATAACTTGATAAATTGACACTTTCTATAACTGATTCGATGTCTTCATCAAGACTACATGATGAAATACCCTTGGAAAATGCAATATAACGCATACATTCTCTTACGGTCATTCCGGGAAAAAGACCAAATTTCTGAGGCAGATACCCGATATCAACAGAATGTATATTTGCTCCGTTCAGGAGAATGCTTCCGGTAGCTGATGGATATAACCCAATAAGGGATCTCATGAATGTGGTTTTGCCGGCACCATTAGGACCGAGTAGTCCGTGTACTCCTGATTCAAAATTACAGTTTAAATTGTGAAGAATTGTGTTCCCTCCCAAAGTAGTTGTCATATTTTTTATTTCCAGCATAATAATCCCCCTTTATCTGAACGGATACAAGTTACTTTATTCTGTTGTTTCAGTGATGCCAAGTTCGTCGTATACATCTTCCTGAATCTTTTGAAGTTCCTCATCGGTGAGAATTGAATCAATATTGTACCAATTACCTGTCTGTATATAATTGGTGTAGTAAATATCCAAATTACCTGCAGCATCAAACATCACCATGTCAGAACCGTACATATATGCATTTCTGTGTATTGGTTGTATCAGGATTGTTTTCCCGATAAGGGAATAATCAGTTGCCTTTTCTTCAGGTGTATAGTTTATATATTTTTTTATCTGGCTTGTTATGTAGTGGTTTCGACTCGGATCGGTGTCCGCGCCAATATATGGGAAAATGTATCGCACATTATCAATAATCTGTTCTCTCCAAAATATGCCGGAAACAATGCTTAGCTGATCACTGAAACCACTGAACGTGTCACCGGACAAGCTGAGATTGCTATACGTAGTAAAATCAGAGTATATGGATACTGTGAACCTGCTCAGATCCTTAGGAAGCTGGCAATATCCGTTTTGAAATAAGTCTCCATTTCCAGCAATTGGGTAATACGGGAAGTTCCCAGGAAGATATGCACCATTTTCCCCTGTGTAGCAAATATTGTAGGATTTTCCTGTATACTTTATGTATATGGATGAGAGATTGCCGGCTTCGTTGTATATGCATAGCTTATTTCCATTTCTGCTATAGCGGATAGCATTATCCTTATCATCTGCTATATAGTCGATATTGTAATCTTTACAGAGTATAAAATGGTATTCAGGGAGACTGGTGTCTGATAGCTGCATATACATATCTGCGATCAAATTCTTCCTTATGTCAAAATGTATGTTATACTCTGTAACATAAAAATCTATTTCCTTTGTTGGAGTAAGTAATTCCTGTTCATTTGCAAATAAATCCGAGGAATCGTCTGCGTATCCAGGGTTACTACCATTATATGGGATGTTGCAGATATAAATAAAGGAAAACGAGCATAACACTGAAAATATGGTGGCAAAAATCAAAGATAACTTCTTGTATCTGAAGAAATTTGTGATCAAATATACGGAGATCACGCCAAATACTATATACAAAGGTTTGGACAGAAAATGTATATTTACAGGAATTAAAGCTGCTTCATCTGGAATATAAGTAAGAGAAGCACAGAATATATTGGATATTTCCTGTATACTGCCGATTTTATCTTCCGCAGGAAAGGTGAACTTACCCGATTGCAATATGGCAACTATAGTGAACCCAAATAATGCAAGATAGGCAAGGATAGTATTGTTGATATACGATATGATGAGCCCAGTCATAACCGCACAAGTGTTAACCATAAATACATGTGTGAAAATAGCCTTAATTGTATATATATAAAAGTCTGCAGAGGAAGAACCTGACAGTATACAAAGGCATATACATAGAACTAACATGCACATACATAATAAGACATTTATGATAGAGAGAATAAGCAGTTGCTGTGATTCTCTTTTAATTGATGACATAGTGTATGTGCTTATGCTCTCTACCACATTGGTTTTTTTTACGATAGATGTGTATTCAAAGGACAAGTACAAAAACAGAATATAATAATATATGGAATTTCCAAGCATCATATCTGTATGTTCAACTATATCAATGTAGTTAAATTCTCTAAGCAGACTGTCTTCAATGAATTTGTATACTGAGTATAAAATACAAAATATGATAGCAACGATGGAAGGCCAAAAGCATTGTGGAGTTTTCCTGAATAGTATGTAATTCTGTTTAAGCATTGCTTTACCTCCTATCAATAATAAATTATAATTAGAAAAACTTAGTTGTACTAAGATTTACTCAAGATGTATTAATTGGTAAATGAAAGGCGGAAGATGTTAAAAGTTGCTATATGTGATGATGAGCAGAAGGATATAGACATTGCAGAAAAATGCATATTGGAGTATTCGTTTAAACACAATCTGGATATTGAATGCGCCAACTACAGGACGGGGCAGGAATTGCTGGACAAGCTGGAATCTGGTGAACATTATGATTTTTTTGTCTTTGATGTGGAAATGGAGAAGGAGGATGGAATATATATCGCCTCAATTATCCGAAAAAGATACGACAAAAATGCAATTATCATTTTTGTAAGCAATTACCCGGGACATATGGGACGGAGCTTTTCTGTGCATGCATATAATTATATTCAGAAACCTCTTAAATATATAGAGTTGGAACAAGTATTATCTCAGGTTTTGCGTGAGATAAGGGACATGGAGTTTAACAAGTTGATTGTGCCAGCGGCAGATGGAGAAAGAGTTGTTAATATATCTGATATTATGTATATAGAAACTTCGAGAAAATTTCAAAAGAGTGTAGATATTCATTCTGCAAAAGAGATTATACAGGTTACAGGAAATTTAAAAAAATGGTTTAACTTGTTAAAGGACAAAAGGTTTGTATACAGCTTTAAGGGGTATATTGTAAATATAGATCACATAGTTACCTTGAGAGGCGGGGAGCTTGTTTTGGATAATAACGAGATTATTCCGTTGTCAAGGAAATATGAGGAAGAGGTAAGGAAGAGTCTTATTAATACGGTTATATCAGATGTGGTGAGCATCAGAGGTTAAAGGGTGAGTTATTTAGTATTAATTTTTATATCAGCAATTATGGATGCTGTGACTGTAAAAGTTTATGTAGAGAAATGGCTTGGAAAGCCTCCGCTTAGAATATCGACAATGGCATATTGGGGTATATTTATTTTAACAGAGCTGGCTTCAAGAGGCGGACAGCTTTTCATGATAGATGTGTCACAGGAGAAAGCAATGGTCAGCCAGGTGTCCGCGCATATAGTTATCATGCTCGTATTTATTTGCCTATATGATTCCCGTATAGCTGAATGTATATCTGCGTTTATTATATGGGTATTGGGTTATCTGGTGAGCATCGGTTTATCTGATGTAGTGGTAATTACAACGGATCAGATGCTGTATGACGGTGGAATAACTCATCTGATCTCGGTGATGGATATGTATGCACAGTTTATTATGCTGCCTGTCCTGATCATAATACTGGTAGTGAGAAATTATGTATCAGGTAGATATTCATTTAAACAGTTGGTCATAGTGCTTATAACTCCAATGATAAGTTGTTATCTATACTTGATAATACCAGAACAGATCGTGCTTTTGTCAGGGTATGGATTTATATTTGTGCTGATAATTGTGCTGGTCTTAAATGTTTTGAATTATTATCTGTTTGATAACATGGTGGATAATTATAAATTGAAAAATCAGGTAACAATGCTTGGTTATCAGTTGGAGCATCAGTCGGATAAATATGACCAATTGGTTCTTTCTTATAAGAAAATTGGCAGTATGGTTCATGATACCCAAAAGCATATAAGCTATATAAGGTCATGCATAGAAGAGAAAGAATATGACAGGATAAGAACAGTATGTGATAGATATGAGGAAGAATTAAAAAATAAATATGTTGTTTCAAAAACAGGAAATCTTGTTATTGATACATTTGTGAACAGTGCGTATACATTTGCCCAAAACAATGGCGTGAAATTTCATACGGATTTTAAGTTCGATAAAAATTCAATAATGGTCTCTGACTATGATATGTGTATAATAATAGGAAATCTGCTGGATAACAGTATCAATGCATGTAAGAAACAGAAGGAAAAAGAGGGGGTATATATAAAGCTGGCAATAGTGCAGACAGATCGGCATTTGGTAATAGATGTGAAAAATAGCAGTACACAGTCTGACGTGGGCGGCAGTAAGGATATGACTCATGGATATGGTATACAAAATGTGAAAAATACCATGGACAAGTACAATGGACAAGTACAATGGAATAATGGAGATAAAGAATACATATGGGGAATATGAAACACTTGTGCTGATTCCCATAAATCAGGATTAAATGTACATAAACCGCATGCCCCCGCATAGACTGTAAAAACAGAATATGCGGGGGCTTTTTCTTTGAAGGATTACATAGAAGAGCGGGCAATCGAAGCGGCAAATTATATCATAGACACAAGGGCGACTGTGAGACAGACAGCGGACAAGATGGGTATAAGCAAATCAACGGTGCACAAGGATATAACGGAACGGCTGGTCCGTATAAGACCCATGCTGGCGGCCCAGGCCAGGGTGGTGTTGGATGCCAACAAGGCGGAGAGACATATAAGAGGAGGGCTTGCCACGAGGGAGAAGTATCTGCATGTCACAAAGTTTTAACATAGCTTATGTTGTATTTTTCTCTGATTTGGGTTAAACTTTTGATGATTGTATAATAGTGGACTAAGTGTGGGCTATTAGAAAATGGCAGTTTAACTATAGATTAGAGGTTAGGATATGAGATTTATTCATGTTTCGGATGTGCATTTGGGGATGATTCCTGACAAGGGAAAGCCTTGGAGCGATGTCCGTGCGAAAGAGATAGAAGAGACATTTGACAGGATCCTGGATATTGCGGAGGAGAGAAAGGTAGATCTGCTCCTCATTGCCGGCAATCTGTATCACAGTGCGCCGAAGGCAGCGGATCTTGCAAAGCTTGATGCCAGACTTGCAAAACTTACAAATACAAGAACGGTGATCATTGCGGGCAGTAGTGATTACATTGAAAGTGGATCTCCATCGGAGAATTATGAGTTCACATCGAACACAGTGCTTCTTCCGGCTGGGGAGTTCAGCAATGCGTATTTTGAAGATATAAATACCTGTGTGACCGGTTTCAGCTATGGACAGGTGGAATACACGGAGGATTTCTCAGAGGGGATAGATGCCCAGACGGAAGGCGCTGTCAATATACTTCTCATGTATGGAGGAGATGCCAGCCACAGTCCATTTAATTTCCGAAAGCTGGCTGACACAGGATTTGACTATGTGGCACTCGGACACCTGAGAAAGCCGAAGCACATGGTGAAGAACCGTATGGCATATCCGGGATCGCCGGAGCCTTTGTCACCTTCTGACACAGGAAAGCATGGCTTTATTTATGGACAGATAATAAACGGAGAGACAAGGATAAAGTGGGAGCCTGTTGCCTGCAGGAATTACATCAACCTTGGACTTGAGATAAAGCCGGAATATACTGACAGACAGATCGAGCATGCTGTTCTGAAACAGATCGATAAGATGGGAACGCAGAACATATATCGAGTTATCCTGAAGGGCCAGAAGGGGCGCGGAGTGAGACCTCAGTTTGATGATGTGTCTCAGGATTACAAGATATATGAGGTTGTGGATAATACGATGTTCGAGTACAATGCTGATGGTCTCAAGAGGGACAATGAGCACAATGTACTTGGAAGATTTATCGCTGAGTTGTCCGGTGAGGATGACGAGGTCAGCAAAAAGGCACTTGAATATGGTCTTGAGGCGATCATAGCAACTGGAGAAAAGTAATGTATATAAATAAACTTTTTTTGAAAGAATTTGGAAAATTCAATAACAAAGAAATAAAGCTGGACAAAGGCTTGAATGTGCTCTATGGAGAGCCCGGAGCCGGCAAGAGTACGATCAGGGATTTTGTGTCCGGTATACTGTATGGTATGAATAAAACCAAGGGTCTTGGAGCCCGGGGAGACAATTTTGCATTAAGAAAGCCATCCGGTGGAAATGGATATGCTGGAAAGGCACAGGTGACAAATGCTGGAAAGAGTCATCTTATGGAGAGAAATTTCAACATGTCCACGGACGGTGCAACGCTCACTGATATAGAGAGCGGGAAGGATGAGAGACTTGTGTCTAAGAATTCCTACAGAGGTGTCCTGTTTGATATGGACAAGAGCACATTTGTGGATGCAATGTGTGTTGATCCGCCGGAGGAGATGGGCGGAGATGACAAAGCTTTGTGTGACAGACTCGAGAAGTATCTTCAGAATATGAAGGAGACGGGCTGCAGCGGAATAAACAGAGCAGACGCAGTGGCGTATCTTGAGAACGAAAAGAAGAAATATGACAATCAGAAGTATCTGGTTCAGATAGAAGAGCTGGAAGCCCAGATGGATGAGCTGGGTGAAGTTGATAAGGAGCTTGAAGACATCCGAACTGCCAGACGTGAGGAGCTTGATGCTTATAATATGGAGATCGCACGTTTGAAGAGAGAGGCAAGGCAGCTTGTGAATGAAAAGGATGCTGAGATCCCTGACGAGGATGAGGACAGGGAGCGAAGCAGAATATTCCTCGAGGTTGAAGCTATAGATGATGAGGACGAGCTGAAGGAGAAAAAGAAGCAGGAGAAGAAGGACAAGAAGCTGACGGACAATATATTTGTCATAATGGCAACAGGAATACTGGTTGTTGCGGTGGTCATGCTAGTGGTTCACCTTGTTGGTTTTCAGAAGTCCATACAGCAGCTATTCACGATATGTACGATTGCGTTTGTTGCTATAACCATCATAGATGGATTGTTCAGGAAAGGCGCATTTGACAGTGATAAGCTTCCGTCTGAGGAGGAGTTCAGGAGAACCATATATGAGATGGGAAGAGCAACTGAGTCGAGGACGGTTCGCGTTGAGATAGACAGAGCTTTTCAGGAGGAGCATGACAGGAAGCTTGATATGTTCAAGTTCCAGGAGCATGATGCCATAGAGAAGAGGGATGCCTACTATGAACTCAAGGAGAAGAGAGACGCCATATTTGCCGATTATGATGTGCTTGAGACTGAGAAGAAGGCCATAGATAAGGCTATCAATACCATAATGGACATATCGGAGGAGTTCTCAGGACTGTTTGCCGGTATGGACGGCAGAGTATCGGATATTCTTAGCGCACTCTCCGGTGGACAGTATCAGGAGGCAAAGCTCGATGATGAGATGCATGTTGCAGTGAAAAAGGATGACCATTTCTTCCGGGCGGAGTTCCTGGGACATGAGGTCGTTCGGCAGGTGTATCTGGCTGTGCGGCTGGCTGTTGCAGAGATACTTAACAACGAGAAAATGCCACTTGTGCTGGACGATGTGATAGATGTGACCGATGAGAGTCAGCTCACGGGAGTGCTCAAGGCGATGAGTATGGTGAACACGGAGCAGACGATATTGCTTACATCCGATAAGGATCTGGTTAACAGACTTGAGGATATGCATATAGCATGCAATGTGGTGACATTGTAGAAAGTTTCTAATAATAAATAATTAAAAGACCTGCGGAAGCTTGCGATACCATGGTATGTATCAGGTGAGCTTCCGTAGGTCTTTTTTGTAAGTCTATAATTGTATATTAGTAATTCTCGTAGTTATCTGAGATAGTGTGCTTCTCCTTGTACTCAGCAATTCTCGCACTGATTCTCTCTGATGGATCAAGAAGATCGCTGAGAGATGCATCGTGGTTGAGGTGATCGATAATGAGTGCAATGTACTTGCTCATGTCGGCTGATACATACCAGTCGCGGTCTGCAAGCTCAGGAAGCTGATAAGTGAGGTTGGTTGTAATGACCTTCTCAATGAGACCTTCCTCGTGACACTTGTCAAATACCTCAAGACCCTTGGTGAAGAGACCAAATGTAGCAAGTGCAAATACTCTCTTAGCCTTTCTTGCCTTGAGCTGCTTGGCAACATCTATCATACTCTCGCCTGATGCGATCATGTCGTCGATGATGATAACATCCTTGCCTTCAACTGAATCACCGAGGAACTCATGGGCAACGATAGGATTACGTCCGTCCACAACTCTTGAGTAATCTCTTCTCTTGTAGAACATACCTACATCTACACCGAGAAGGTTAGCGAAGTAGATAGCTCTGTGCATAGCACCCTCGTCAGGTGATATAACCATCATGTGGTCGTTATCTATCTCAAGATCAGGAGTTGATCTAAGAAGAGCCTTTACAAACTGGTAAGTAGGCTTTACGTTCTCGAAACCGCTCTTTGGAATAGCATTGACAACACGTGGGTCGTGAGCGTCAAATGTAACGATGTTGTCTACACCATACTGCTGAAGCTCCTGGAGCATAACTGCACAGTCGAGGGACTCGCGTCCTGATCTCTTGTGCTGACGGCTCTCATACAGGAAAGGCATGATGACAGTGATCTTTCTAGGCTTGTCTGTCATGGCAGAGATGATTCTCTTCAGATCAGCATAGTGATCGTCAGGAGACATTCTCTGAGTCTGGCCACCCATGGTGTATGTGCAGCTATAGTTTCCTACATCAAGCATGATATATATGTCTTTACCGCGGACTGACTCGTTGACAATACCCTTTGCCTCACCTGAACCAAATCTAGGGCAGTCTGCCTTGATAAGGTAAGAGTCCTTCTCGTAACCGTGGAATACGATGCTTGACTTGTTCTCGTTCTGACGGTTCTTTCTCCATTTTACGATATAAGAATCGACCTTCTCTCCGAGAGGTACAATGCTCTTATGAGCAATGATTCCTAAGCTTCCTACAGGTATTGTTTCCAACTTGCTATCGTCTGGCATAATAAAAATCCTCCTAATCTGCTTTAGTTGTCTACCTTTTGTTCCTGGCTATGCTTTTCATTCTTTTTACATAGCGGATGTTATCTCCATAGAGATTGAAGATGAGATAGCTATCAACTATTCGTGACATGATACGCTCTGTATACCTGTTCTTGAATTCCTGCAGATCAAGATTGGTAGAAATGAGAGTAGACTGTCTCTTGATAGTTCTCGTATTTATAATCTCAAATAACTGAGACAGGACAAATGAGTTGGTGTACTCTGTGCCCAGATCGTCAATTATAAGAAAATCGCAGTTATATATGTAGTCATACAGCATCTTCTGATGCGGTTCATGACCACCCTTTATTATAATGTCCTGTAAGATATTATCAAATAAATTTATCGCCGACAAGTATAAAACTGTATAACCTTTGTCTAAAAGTTCCTTAGCGATACAATTTGTCAGGAAGGTTTTGCCTGTTCCGGTCTCTCCATATATAAGAATGCCCGGTCTGCTGTCCTGAAAATTCTCTGTGAACTGTCTTGATGCAGACAATATGCTCTGTGCATTCTGGTAAGGAGTGTAATTGTAGCCAGCAATGTGTTCATCTCTGTAGAAATCAGGATTGAAGCTGGCAAAATTCTCCGTCTCCAGCACCTTCTCTATGGTGGACTGCTGGTACAACTGGCTGATGACCATGTGTTTCAGACATGAACATGGCTTACCATCTACATATCCGCTGTCTTTGCATGCGGGGCAGTTGTATATCGGTGCCAGATAATCGTCAGGGTATCCGGTCTGTGCCATGAGCTGATGCTTCTCATCGCGGAGAGCGTGGTTCTTCATGGAGAGTGCTTCTTCATCCACTTCCTGATGCAGTATCCTTGCCCTTGATGCCTGGACGGCACTGTGGGCGATGGCATCGTCGATCTCCTTTATACGAGGGATCCTGGCATATACCTCAGCTTTTCTGTTGTCCTGTCTGCGAAGATTGTCCTGTCTGATCCTGCTCAGTCGGGACAAAATATCATCATAATTTATATTGCCCATAATATGTATATATTACCTCTTGTCAAGATTGAGTTCATCTGCAAGCATCTGTTCCAGCTTGTCCAACTGGTTGGACATGTCTGTCTGCTTGAAGTTCGCAAATCCATTCGGATTCCTGGTGGCTGCAGGCTGCGCTGTGGCCGCTGATTTCTTCTTGAGGAACTCCTGATCGAGCAGTTCGACATCCCTAATGGATTGTACACCATTCTTATGCCAGTTTTCAAGAATTCCATTGACATATGCGAAGTTGGCGGACTGTGGCTTGGAGATTATGGCCTTCTCACATGCCAGAAGGATAAGATCCTCTGAGAAATTCATCTCACCTGTCCACGCGTCAATGTATGCGGTCTCTATGCTGGTAGGATTGCTTCTGCGTATTCCGAGTGCAGAGAAGACCTTTCTGTAAAATGGGTTGTAGGCGGAGCTGTCTGCCTTGGCCTTGTCAACCGTGTCGATTCCTTTTTCATACCATGCTATGGCTACGGTCTCTGCATATCTGAAGCTTGCCTTGCCCATGGTCAGACAGTATTCGATCAGATATTCGATGAGCTCCTGGGAGAAGCCAAGCTGGTCGTATATGTATATGAGACTTTCTGATTCAGGCATGGAAAGCGGTCTGCCAAAATATGCCTCTGTCTCAAACATAATATCAGAGAGAACCTCGTCCTCCTGTTTCTTCCTAAGAAATTCTGGTGTAACTGTTATCTTGTCAGGCAGAGTGCGCTCCGGCACCTCGGCCTTGTCTTCGTCTGTGATCGTCGCCGTGATCTCGCTGTTGTTATCGTCATCCCCGGTGGAATAATCCATGCCGAGAATAGAGAGGTCGTCAACTCCGCTGTCGGAGGAGCTGCTCTTGTCGTGAAGAGGGAGAAGAGTTATTCCTGTAAGCTCCTTCTTCTTGTTGTAGTTGAGCTTCATAACATCCTGGCTTATCCAGTATTTTATGGCTCTGCAAATATCCTTCTCTGTGAGATTAAAATGATCTGCTATGTTGGCGACAGACACGGGTTTACTGGAAGACATAAGTCTGACCAGATACAGATATACCTTAACAAACTCTCCGCTGGCGGAGGTCATGTAATAGTCTATAAAAAAGTTTGATATAGAGGAATATGTTTCGTTTTTTTCTGTTGTAATAGTAATGTAGCTCATGTCAAAAAACTCCTTGATCATACTCCTGAAATAGCGCATTTCCCTTAGCGCAAATGCATTATAACATGAACTTTTTGGAATGCAAACAGAACATACAGTCGGTTGGGAAAAATGGTGGGGATGTGGATAATGTGGATAATGTGGACGAAAAAGAGACATAAAAATACAAAAGTCATAGTTTAACAGGGCTTTGTAATATTTTTGTAAAAATTATGTCAACAAAAAAATATAAGCTCTGTGGGGAAAACTTTCCCACAGAGCTGTGTGGATAATGTGGATAACTAATTTTTTATCAGGTCATTTCCGATAGAATAGACGTTTCCGGCGCCCATAGTTATCAACAAATCATTTTTTTTGCAATTTTTTAAGAGATAATTTTCTATATCGTCGAAAGATGGAAGATAGAACGCATCAGTACCCGTCTCGGCGATCTTCTCGGCGAGTTGCTTTGCTGAGACAAGTCCGGTATCCTTCTCTCGGGCTGCATAAATATCTGCCACGATGACGTGGTCACATACCTTGAGTGCGTCTACAAACTCATCGAACAGAGCGTAGGTTCTTGAGTAAGTGTGTGGCTGGAATACGCACCACAGTTCGTTGTAGCTTGTGTTCTTTGCTGCCTTCAGTGTGGCTGCTATCTCAGTTGGATGGTGAGCGTAGTCATCCATGACTCTCACGTTGTCGAGGATGGTTCCTTTGTACTCAAAACGTCTCTCGGCACCGACACACTCTGACAGTCCCTGTTTGATGACATCTATGGAGATTCCAAGTTCAAGGGATGCCGCTATGGCTGACAGTGAGTTGTATACGTTGTGCTCACCGAATACCTTGAGAGTTATGTCAGTGATCTCTTTGCCGTCCACAACCAGTGTATAGGTTGGATGGCCGAAGTCATCGAATCGTATATTGTGTGCTGAATATTTGTTCTGTGCGCCCTTTCCAAATGTTACCACGCGGCACTCGAGGTCTCTGACAACGGTATCATAATACTTCATATCGCCGTTCACGATGACCAGGCCCTCCTTTGGAGTCTTGGTGGCAAATACATGGAATGACTCAGCGATCTCATCTATATCCTTGAAGAAGTCAAGGTGGTCGGCATCCACGTTCAGTATGATACTGATAAAAGGCTTAAATGCGTGATAGCTGTTGGTGTACTCACATGCCTCTGTTACAAAGTATTCAGATTTGCCTACACGGATATTGCCGCCGATGCTGTCGAGGATTCCTCCGACTGATATGGTAGGATCAGTGTCCGCATCTATGAGGATGTAGGACAGCATGGAAGTCGTTGTTGTCTTGCCGTGGGTTCCACTGACGGCTATGGAATATTTGTAATTCTCCATGATCTGGCCGAGAAGCTGGGCTCTGGTGAGCATAGGAATGTTCTTCTCCACTGCGGCCTTGAACTCTTCATTGTCAGGATGTATGGCTGCTGTGTATACGACCAGATCTATGTTGTCTGTTATGTTAGATGCACACTGACCGATGTTGATAAGCGCTCCCATGTCGGCAAGCTGATCGGTGATTTCGGATGCTTTCATATCTGATCCGGTAACCTTGAATCCGGCCTTCAGAAGTATCTCTGCGAGACCGCTCATGCTTATTCCGCCTATTCCCATGAAATGGACGTTGATTGGCTTTGAAAAATTGATCTTGTACATTTGTATTTCGCCTTCCTTATATAAAAGATTGATTACTATATTTAAAAGTGTTTTTTATTATAGCATAACTGCCCTCAAATGAAAATAAATGGTTTTGGTCAATTGCATAGATTGTTATTGAACGAAAATTATGTTATAAATGGAGGTAGTGTGATGGAAGCTGAGGAGAAAACTGCAAAGCTCATGCGTATCGTAGAGGGCGCAGAAGAGGTAGAGAAGATGGATGCATTGCTCAGCCTGGCTATAACGGGTGGAGATTATAACTGGATCTGAATGGGAAGAGTGATACGATCAGCAACTGGATCATATGCGTAGTGATTGCTATGACAGAAGATCCACAATATATATAAGTAGAGGTTAACACATGATTACAAATGACGCTACATTATTAAAGGTAAAGCACGAGGTGCTTTATGAGGTGGCAAAGCTTGCGTATGAAGGCAGGCTGGATGATGAGAGGGACAATCTTCCATATAAGATGGTTCCCGGTCCACAGCCATTTTTCAGATGTTGTATATACAGAGAGAGGGAGGTTATCAGACAGAGGATCAGACTTGCCGAGGGCAAAGCCCCTGGAACAGAGGATGATGGGAATGTAGTCCAGATCATCAATTCTGCCTGTGAGGGTTGTCCGATCTCACGTTACGTAGTAACTGATAACTGCCAGAAGTGCATGGGAAGAGCGTGCCAGCAGGCGTGCCGTTTCGGTGCCATCAGCATGGGACGCGACAAGTCCTACATCGACCCATCAAAGTGTAAGGAGTGTGGACAGTGTGCCAAGGCATGTCCGTACAATGCCATTGCAGATCTGATGCGTCCATGTATCAAGAGCTGCCCGGTTGGTGCCATATCTGTGGCTGAGAATGGAACCGGTATTGCGGTCATAGACAAGGACAAATGTATAGACTGTGGTTCATGTATCCACAAGTGCCCATTTGGTGCGATCGGATCAAAGTCTTATATAGTAGATATAATAAATGACATGAGAGCCGGCAAGAAGGTATTTGCCATGTTCGCACCTGCCACATACGGACAGTTCGGTGCGGATATCACCATGGCGAGCTGGAGAACAGCCATGAAGAAGATAGGCTTCTACGATGCGGTGGATGTGGGACTTGGTGCCGACATGACAGCCATGGCAGAGGCAAAGGAATGGATGGAGGCCAAGGCAGAGGGCAGGAAGAAGACAACCTCATGCTGTCCTGCATTCAAGCTTCTGGTGGAGAAGCATTTCCCTGAGCTGGCAGACAGGGTATCTGAGACCGTATCACCTATGTGTGCAGTATCGAGATACATCAAGGAGAATTATGAGGATGCCGTGACAGTATTCATAGGCCCTTGTATCGGCAAGAAGGCGGAGAGCGCAGCCGGAGAGAAGGAATCTGCGGACTATGCGCTGACATACGGAGAGATCAGAGCCATGCTGAGAGCAAAGGATGTCAAGCTTGAGCCAGAGGCTGAAGATAACGACCAGTCCACACTGTTTGGCAAGAAATTTGCAAATGCAGGCGGAGTCACAGCGGCAGTCATAGAGAGCATGAAGGAGCTCGGCTGCGAGGACGAGGTTAAGGTGTGCAAATGCGATGGAATAGATGCATGTAAGAAGGCACTGACTCTCATGAAGTTCAACAGATTCCAGGATGACTTCATGGAAGGTATGGCGTGTGAAGGTGGCTGCGTGGGCGGCCCTTCAAGACACAGGGATCCGAACATGGCGATGCGTGACAGAAAGGCAGCCCTTGATAATTCTACAGATATCAACATCACAGAGAATCTTGAGAAGCAGGGAGCAGACAAGATTGATATGGTGAGAGATTAGTGCATGGAGGACAAAGACATGACAACAGTTTTGATATTTGTGATATGTGTGCTTATATTTGTGTGCGTATCGGTGGTTACGGCGATACTTGTATACAAGTCACAGATGCGTAAGAAGAAGCTTCAGTGGGACAGCCGGCAGCAGACACAGGATTCCAAGCAGGTACAGGATCAGTAGAGACTGTGATATATAATGAAATAATAAGAAAATTAAGGTGTGCAGCGATGGAGATGAAACTGGACTTATCCGGGGGGATTCATTGCTGCACGCCTTATTTTTATGGATTGAGGGAAAAACTGTGCAGTCAAAATGTAATACCAATATGTGAAAATAAATTAAAACTTTTATTTTTCTGTTGACATGACAAAGAGATATGATAATATATGGATGTAGTAATCGAAACTACATGTAAAGTTAATTGAAAACGCAAATTAAAGTAATGTTTATTTTGATTGCTAGATAGAAATACGAACTTAGAAGACTTTTTATACTAAGTTAATACATAATGTGATAAAAAACGGCATGTATCGCCGGCGTTAAAAGGCGGAAAAGCCGTTTTACCATATATATTATCAGAACTTATAGTTTATGGAGGAAATTAACATGTCAACAGAAATGAGACCAGAGCAGGGAATAGCAGGAAAGTTTGTGAGGTCAGCTCTTGATGAGAATGGAGTTCTCAGCAAGATTGAGTTCACCAACAGCGAGAATTTCAACTTCGCATACGACGTAATGGATGCTCTGGCAGAGAGGAAGCCTGATCAGACAGCGCTCATCTATGTATCAAAGGATAGAACGATCGAGAAGAAATTCACATTCCAGGATATCAAGGATTATTCCAACAGGGCAGCCAATTACTTCAAGAGCCTGGGCATCAGGAAGGGTGACAAGGTAATGCTCGTGTTAAAGAGACATTATCAGTATTGGTTCACCATGATGGCTCTCCACAAGATCGGTGCCATAGCTATACCGGCGACAAATATATTAAAGGCAACAGATTATCAGTATAGAATTGAGGCAGCAGGCGTATCAGCGGTTGTGTGTACATCAGATGACGGAATCACGGCGTCCATAGATACATTTGCTGATGACAAGCTGACAAAGATCGTTGTAAATCATCCAGTAGAAGGCTGGAACTTCTTCGATGAGGGAATCATGGAGTGCAGCACCGAGTTTCCAAGACCTACAGGCGAGGATGCCGTAGGAGGAAAGGATGATATACTGTTCGTCATGTTCACATCGGGAACAACAGAGCATCCAAAGATGGTTGCACACAATCATCTGTATCCACTTGGACATTACATCACAGCAAAATACTGGCACTGCAACAAACCTGGTGAGGTTCATCTCACAGTTTCAGATACAGGCTGGGGTAAGGCTCTCTGGGGCAAGCTCTACGGACAGTGGCTGTGCGAGGCATGCGTATTCGTATTTGACTTTGATACATTCAGTGCGGACACTATATTCAAGCTTATAGAGAAGTACAATATCTCAACATTCTGTGCACCTCCAACACTGTACAGAATCCTTATCCGTATGGATATGAGTAAGTACAACCTCTCATCCCTCAGATACTGTACAACAGCGGGTGAGGCACTTAACCCTGAGGTATTTGACGTATTCAAGGAGAAGACAGGATTCACTATATATGAAGGATTTGGTCAGACAGAGACGACTCTTACCATTGGTAACCTTGAGAATACTACTCCAAGACCGGGATCAATGGGTAAGGCAAGCCCAATGTATGACGTGAGGATCATGAAGGCAGACGGAACATTTGCTGCACCTGGTGAGACAGGTGAGATCGTCATCAACATCGCAGACGGTGCGCCGGACGGACTGTTCATGGAGTACTACAGGGATCCACAGAGAACAGCCGAGGTTATGCATGACGGCTTCTATCACACAGGTGATACGGCTTACCAGGATGAGGATGGATATTTCTGGTTCGTTGGACGTGTGGATGATATCATCAAGGTTGCAGGCTACAGAGTAGGACCTTTCGAGATAGAGAATGAGATCATGAGAATACCTTATGTCCTTGAGTGTGCAGTTACATCAGTACCTGACAGCACAAGAGGTCAGGCAATAAAGGCCACTATCGTTCTCACAGAGGGTACAGTTGGCGATGAGAACCTCAAGAAGGAGCTCAAGAGATACTTTAAAGAGAACATCGCAAGCTACAAGAGACCTAGAGTTATCGAGTTCGTTGATGAGATGCCAAAGACCATCAGCGGCAAGGTAAGACGTGTTGAGATCAAGGAAAAGGACTGGAAGTAAGTCAGAAATCAGGTGAAGAAAAATGATAGATATGAGTAAGATCAAGCCATATGATAGATCGGTTTATTATTATGAGACGGACAGGATGCAGATAGTACACCACTCCAATTACATCAGATGGATCGAGGAGGCAAGGCTGGACTGGATGAAGCAGATAGGCTGGGATTACAAGTCTATAGAGGATGACGGATATATAATTCCTGTGCTTGGTGTGACGGCTGAGTATAAGAGTATGTGCCACTTCGGCGATGATGTGCTGATATATGTCAGTCTTTCGGAGTATACAGGTGTCCGTGTAGGGTTTTCATATGAGATCGTGGACAAGAAGACAGGCGAGCTTAGAACACTTTGCACAAGCTCACATTGTCTGCTGGATGGCAACAACAAGCTTGTGTTCATCAGAAAGGCATATCCTGAGCATGATAAGCTGTTTAAGGAGCTGCTTGAGGATTACAAGAAACGTCAGAGCAAATAAACAGAGCTGTTGTCTGGTGTATAAATAATTTAATATTGTATTAATTGATGGTTATTAATAGCTGGTAAAATTGTTTGTGTAACTTTTTTATCAGCTATTTTTATCTATTTAGACATGTAATTAGTTAAAACATCCTTTTTATATTATGGCGTAAATGCTATAATGGAAACGGTTTCGTGGGAATATATGGCAGGCTGGATGCTGCTGCAAGGAGGGATCTTTTGAAAGAAGTATCACTTGATAAACAATACTACAAAGAACATGTACAGAACATATTATATGATAATTATGTGAAGCTGGCGCTGGTCAACATTGATACTGGGGAGTATGTGAGTGTTATCAGTGTGGACAAGAATGCAGATAATTATAAAAGTACCTCTGACGTATCTTCCTATTTTAAGGATAACAAGGGACTGGACTGCTGTCATCCTGATGAAGTCAGAGAATTTGAATATATGTGTGATATGAAGCATGTCAAAGCACTCATAGAAGCCGGAGCCAGATCCATCGTGCGTAATTTCAGGTTCAGATTGAGACTTGGCGAGGACTATGAGTGGGTTTCCATGGATATAGAAGCTGAGAAAGAGCCGAGAGAGGACGGACAATGGGTTGTGTTCGGCATGAGGGCAGTCAGCCTTGACACCCTGGTGCTGGAGGATAGTCTCAGGACACTGACAAGGGTATACAGGCGTATATTCAGGATTGATGTGACGCACAATATTTGCGAGACATTGAGAGGTGGATATATAAGAAGCAGAGATGAGGTTAAGCATGACTGCCTTGGAGATTACATGAAAGACATGACTATGGGTGGTGAGATATTCCCTGACGATGTGGACAGGGTAAGAAAGTGCCTGTCTCCTGAGTTCCTCATAAAATATTTTGCAAATGGACATGACAGATTTACCATTAGATATAAGCGTAAAATGGATATGGTGTACAGATGGGTGATGACAGAGGTCATACCTACTGCTGACTATAGAGATGACAATAAGGTATTCTATCTTTATACGAGGGATATACATGAGGAGTATTCTGAGAGCATAGAGAAACAGGAGCTGTTGGAATTTTACAGTTACAAGGATACACTCACTCGTCTCGGCAATAGAAATGCATTTAACATTCTGTGCGACGCGTATGCAGACCGAAATGATAAGAGGTCGGTCGGATTCGTATTCAACGATGTGAACAAATTGAAGTATGTGAATGATCATTATGGACATAAAGAAGGAGATCTATATCTTCAGAGGGTATCGCAGATGTTGGCACAGCATTTTGGCGAAAATGCATGTTACAGGATAAGTGGCGATGAATTTGTTGTCATCATTATGGATATTGCTGAGCAGTCGTTTAACTCAATGATCGCCAGATATAAAGAGGTAATTGATGAGCAGGAGGAGGCTCCGGTTGCGTTCGGCGCAGTCTGGAAGGCTGAGGCTGATTCCATAGACAAGATAATGAACGAAGCCGAAAGACTGATGTATGAGGATAAGAAGAGATTCTATTCGAAACATCCTGAGGTCAAGAGGCGCGAGAGCGTGGAGAATGAGGCGAATATAGCTGTAGGAACTACAGAGGATGGAGTTCCGCATTACAGGAATCTTGGAAGGACAGACAGGATATTTGATGCCCTTGCAGCTACAACACTCAGAAATTATATATTTATGAATGATCTCGATACGAATGTGACAAAATGGTCTGCCAGTGCGGTGGATTACTTTGGACTTCCGGGGCAATACATATATGATACACAGAAAGTGTGGGAGAAGCTTATACATCCAGATGACAGAGCAATATTTGAACAGGATATTAAAGAGGTATTTGCGGGGCGCAAAAAGTATCATGATGTAGAATATAGAATGAGAAACAAAAATGGTGAATATGTGGTCTGCACCTGCAGAGGTTTCATCACCAAGAAAGAAAATGGTGATCCGGAGTTCTTTGTGGGCACTGTCATAAACCACGGTGTCATAGATGGGGTTGATCCGGTGACTAACCTGCACAATCAGCATGAGTATACCAAGTATATATCAATACATTTGAGAAACAAGCAGATGATGAGCATTCTGGCAATAGGAATATCCATGTTCAACAGTATCAATATGATGTATGGATATGCATATGGCAATGCTGTTCTTAAGGATTTTGCCACAAAGCTCAAAAATGTCGTCGGTGGAAAGGGACTCGTGTTCAGACTTGACGGTGCAAAATTTGCGATTTGTTCAAACGTGTATACCAAACAGGAACTCAAAGAGGTATACAGACATGTACAGAATCTTGCACTTGACAATGTGGGTCTGAGCGGCACATCGATCCCGCTTAAATTGTACGGAGGTGGTCTGATATATGACCATGTAGGAGCCGATGAGGACGTGATAAAGAGCAGTGTGGAATATGCCCTGGAGAGATCCAAGGAGGATCATCATGGTGAACTTGTATTCTTCAATGAGGAGATCAAGGACAATGATAGAATGAGACTGCAGCTGTACAGCACAATACACAAATGTGTGGCAAACAACATGGAAGGCTTTTTCATGTGCTATCAGCCTATAGCAAATTCCGAGACAGGACACATAGTAGGTATGGAGGCTCTTCTCAGATGGAAACACAAGGAATTTGGAGTGGTTCCACCGGGAATATTTATACCGTGGCTTGAGATGGAGCCGTGTTTCTTTGAACTTGGCAACTGGATAATAGAGCAGGCACTCACGGATGGTATGGAGATCCGCAAGATCAGACCTGATTTTGTGGTGAATGTCAATATATCAGCGACTCAGCTTGAGAATCATGGATTTAGGCAGGCTGTTGTGGATATATTAAAAAAGACGAAGTTCCCTCCTGAGTATTTGTGCATAGAGCTCACAGAGAGATGTAAGAATATGGATATAGCATTTCTGAAAAATGAGCTGGAATATTTCAGGAAACTTGGAATAAAGATCGCTATTGATGATTTTGGAACGGGAAATGCTACCCTAAATCTGCTCACGGAATTACCGATAGATGAGCTTAAGGTCGATATGTCATTTGTCAGGGGAATACAGGAGAGCAAGCCTAATCAGGTCCTTGTACAGGCGGTTGTGTCCTGTGCACATCAACTCGGATACAAGAGCTGCATTGAAGGTGTCGAGGACAAGGCACTGTTCGATTATCTTCATAGGTATGGTTCCACTTACTATCAGGGATATCATTTCTCCAGACCGGTTTGTCTGGAGGATTTTAAGAAATTGTTGTGAGGACGGACGAAGGCTGGCCCATTAGTGAGGGGGTACTGTGGTATCTTCAATCACGCTTGACTACTGTCGCTTCGATTTACTTCCATATGCACTCGGTTCCAGCAGCGATAAGGGCGTTGCTGCTTACACCTCGGCAGGAAGCATCGAAGCTTTGTAGTCCGCGCTACCGATTGCAGATATCACAGTACCCCCTCACCTACATTGGCCGGCCTTCTGACTTCATTGGTGCTATTGAGGTCTCGGGGCTGGGCATCGGCGGATCTGTGCACCAGCAAGCACCATCGAAGCACAGACGTCTGCGCTAACGATTGTCGGATATATATATTACCAAGCGGGTCTTACGTTGTGGCCGGCTTTGAGAATTGCATTTTGAAAAAATTTAAAATTGTGTTCTTTTTGGTGGATTTTGGCTTGTTTGGGAGAAAATTGTATCTAAATGAGTTTTAAAATGGCTAAAAGATACAATTCCTGGAAATTTGTGTTATTTCAGGAATTTTTTTGCAAAAAAGATAAAATTTTGTGCTATTTGACTTGATTGCTTCAGGTTGACATAGAACATGGGCGCTGATAAGATTGGGGTAATTGTGACAATATAATATGTTGGGTGTATAGTCCCGGAGAATTCCGGCGAATGAGACATACCACACACATTGCGGACTGGGCGTATAAGGAAGCTTATGGTGCCTGGAGGATGTTGTAAACGAGGTGTGCTCAGTAAGAAGAGAAGTGCGGTGAGAATCCGTCGCAACAGCCATTACTGTATGCAGAGCATAGACTCTGGCAAGTCAGATCGCTTGCTATATATCCACTCGGAATAATGTGAAAGGAGACACGATTATGAAGAGAAGAATTTTTGCTGTGTGTATGGCGATGTGCACGATGGCAATGGTTATGTTCACGGGAACAACAGGAAATGCTGTGAACGTGTATGCGGCGGCTGATGTAACGGATTCTACGATATATGCAGAGTCGGATGGTGTAACAGATTCTACGATATACACAGTGCCAGACGATATGACGAATCCAGCAGTATATACAGCGACGAATGACGAGACGGATCCGGTGGCAGGAACTGCGACAGAGGAAACTGCAGATGTGGCTATGGTTGATTACACACAGGCCCTTGGCAATACTCTTGTATATCTGAGGAAGACTGCGGATGATCCACAGTATGAGGCTGAGTGGAATGTGATGACTCTTGCCAGATGCGGTTATGAGGATGAGGCATGGTATGGAGAATACTATGACAGTATTGTGAAATATGTTCAGTCATGTGTTGAGGAGACAGGTTCTCTAAAGCTCGATAAAAAGCAGTATAAGGGTACGGATAATTCCAGGGTAATACTGGCCTTAACTGCGATTGGCGCTGATGCCACAGATGTTGGTGGATACAATCTGCTTGAGCCATTGGCCGATATGAATTATGTAACAACACAGGGAATCAATGGCCCGGTGTTTGCGTTGATTGCATTTGACACGGTAGGTTATGATATTCCGAAGCTTCCGGATGGAAGTGACGGTGTTCAGACGACAAGAGAAGGACTTGTTGAATATATCCTTGGACGGGAGCTTTCTAGTGGTGGTTGGGCATTTTCTGGTAGTAATGCTGACCCGGATATGACAGGTATGACAATTCAGGCACTTGCGCCGTATTACAAGTCTAACACAGAGGTTAAGACGGCGGTTGACAGGGCGCTTGATGTAATGTCGGGGCTGCAGAAGGCAGATGGTGGATTTGCTTCATGGGGAACTGTGAATTCTGAGAGCTGTGCGCAGGTGATATGTGGATTGCTTGATATAGGCAGGGATGCCGGAACAGATGAGGCATTTGTCAAAAATGGACATTCTGTGCTGGATGCTTTGATGGAATTCTATGTTGCAAGTGCCGGTGGATTTGCGCATGCGGCAAATCAGAATGGAGAACTGGTTGTAAATGGAATGGCTTCGCAGCAGGCAGGATATGCTCTAGCTGCCTATGACAGATTCAAAAAAGGAAAGAACACACTGTATGATATGTCGGATGCGAAAAAGCCATTATTTATAAGTGTGAAACTCAGCACCAGCTCATTTGTGTACGACGGCAAGGCCAAGAAGCCGGGCGTGACGGTGAAGATCGGTGACAGAGTGCTTAAGGATGGCGTGGATTATACCGTTTCATATCAGAACAATGTCAATATTGGCAATTCGGCAAAGGTAGTGGTGACCGGCAAGGGAATATTCAAGGGCTCAGCCAGCAAGACATTTGTCATAAAGATGGCAGCTCCGGCTAAGACGAGTGTGTCGGTGAGCAATGGAGCGGTCGGCGTAACAGTAAAGTGGAAGAAAGCGGCACGGGCTGACAGATATGTGGTTATGAAGAAGGTCGGGAATGCAAAGAACTGGACGACTGTGACTACCACAAAATCTCTGAGCTACACTGACCGGAAGGTCGCAAATGGCAAGAAATATATCTATGCAGTTAAGCCTGTTGGAAGTGGCGGGGAGGCTGCGTATACGACCCAGACAATATACAGGGTCAATCAGGAAAAGATAACAAAGATAAAGTCAACGGTGAAGAAAAAGTGCACTGTGACTTATAAAAAAAATGCGAGTGCTTCGGGTTACAGGGTGATGTATTCCACGGATAAGACATTTAAAAAGAATGTCAAGGTGTACAGGGCATCGGTAAACAAGAAGACAAATGTGACGTTGAGCGGACTCAAGGCGGGAAAGCGGTATTATGTCAGAGTTCAGGGATTCAAGAAGGTAGGAAAGACTTATTATTACGGAGTCTGGAGCAAGACTGCAAATGTTGTGATCCGAAAGAAGTAGGGATATGGATAAGATCAAAGAATTTGTAAAGAAATATAAGAAACATATAGGCGGAGCTGTGGTTGTTCTGCTGATCCTGGTGTGGGCTTTCTGGTACGGAGGAAATGCGCCGGGGGCCAGAGGCTTCAAGCTGGAAAAGACCGAAGAGGGAGTCACGACCGAAGCTGCAGGCGGCGCGGAACTGACCGAGGCAACGAAGGGTGCGACAGAGGAAAATACTGATGCCGGGAATGACAAGAAAAAGAAATCAGACAGTTCTGTAACCGATACCTCCTCAGGAACTCATTCGGATTCTGATACAACGAAAACAGAATATCAGACTTCCGCTGAGAGCACATCAGAGAATGTGACGGAACGAAATACTGAGACAACCACGGAGAAGAAGACGGAGGCTACTACAAAGAAGAATACCACCACGGAGTCTCAAAAAACAACTGAGAAGAAACCGGGGACCACGACGACTACGGAAAAGCGGAAACCGGATAAGACAACTGCTGATTCTTCTGCCACGACAAAGGCAACCACAGAGAATACAACTGATGCGCCGAAGAAAACCTACAGTTGCACTATATCAATAGGATGTTCTACAATATTTGACAATCTGGAACTGCTAAGACCGGAGAAAAAGGACTATGTACCTGATGATGGTGTCATTCTGGGAACTGTGACTGCCACATTTGAGGAGGGGGACACAGTATTCGAAGTGCTTAAGTCGGTGTGCAGGGATTATGGTATACAGCTTGAATATTCATGGACGCCTATGTATGGAAGTTATTATATAGAAGGAATTCACAATCTGTATGAATTTGACTGTGGTGATGGCTCAGGCTGGATGTACTCGGTAAATGGCTGGTTCCCGAATTATGGCTGTTCAAGCTATGAACTCAAGCAGGGAGATGTGATAAAATGGCTCTATACATGTGACCTGGGAGCAGATGTTGGATCCGAGATGCATTGACAGATTCGTTGAGACATGGGTACTGGACATAGTGATTGATAGGAGATAAAAATATAATTGTGAAAAGGCAGGATTCATTTTCCACATATCACCCTATAGTCAATCTGGTATACTTTATATTCACTATAGGATATGCCCTGGCATTTACCCATCCGGTTTGCCTGGGCATGTCTTTTATAGGGGCATTTGTGTATTCGGTATTGCTTAGGGGATATGATGGCTTCAGGACTAATATAAAATATATGATCCCACTTATATTGCTGACGGCGCTCATCAACCCGGCGTTCAGCCATCAGGGAGTGACGATACTCACATATTTTCCGTCTGGAAATCCGTTGACATTGGAGTCTATAATGTATGGAATCATGGCTGCGTTTATGCTGGTGACAGTGATATGCTGGTTTTCGTGCTTTAACTGCGTTATATCATCGGACAAGATGGTGTATCTGTTCGGCAAGGCGGCGCCAGTGTTGTCTCTGATACTTTCCATGACACTGAGGTTTATTCCGGACATAGCAGGACAGTTTGGAAAGGTGTACAGAGCTCAGAGGGCATCTGGATACAAACCAAAAGGTTCGCATTTTGTGAGAATTAGAACGGGCTGCCATGTGTTTTCTGCCGTTGTAACCTGGGCTCTTGAACGGGCGCTTGTCACTGCAGACAGTATGAGATCAAGGGGATATGGACTTTCCGGAAGATCTGCATATTCACTGTATAGATTTAGAAAAAGTGATACTAAAGCGCTTGCATTTATACTTGTGTGTGGATTGTATGTGCTGGCCGGCAGTGTGTGCGGAGGATTTGCGTTCTGGTATTATCCGTCTATAAGAGGAAGTATAAGTGGTACACTTACTGTAAGTATGTATGTAGTGTATGTATGTCTTATATGTGTTCCAATATATATGCAGGCAAAAGAAAATTTTAAGATTCGCAAAATGTGACAAAGGAGAAGCGGTGAATATATTAGATATAAAAGAACTGACATTTGCATATCCCGATAGCAATGATGATTCGGGCGAGAAATATTTGCCTGATGCATTGAAAAATGTGACACTATCAGTGGGGCAGGGGGAATTCGTGGTCATATTGGGAAGTTCCGGATGTGGAAAGACCACACTTCTTAGGCAGTTGAAGACAAGTATCGCTCCTCACGGAAGATCGTCCGGGAAGATAGAGTTCAAAGGAAGAAGCCTGGAGGAGATGGATGACCGGACATCAGCAAGGCAGATCGGATTTGTACAGCAGGATGTCGATGCACAGCTTGTCACTGATAAAGTGTGGCATGAGCTGGCATTTGGATTGGAGAGTCTGGGATACGATAATGGATATATCAGACGACGCGTTGCGGAGATGTGTTCATTCTTCGGGTTATCCGGGATATTCCACAGGCGTGTCGCAGAGCTGTCTGGCGGACAGAAGCAGATGGTGAATCTTGCGTCGGTCATGGCTCTGTCTCCGGAGGTGCTGATACTGGATGAACCAACCAGCCAGCTCGATCCGATAGCTGCGAATGAATTCATAGCATGTCTTGTGAGAATCAACAGGGAGCTTGGCACGACCATCATCATGACTGAGCATAGGCTGGAGGAGGTGCTTCCGGTGTGCAGCAGAGCGGTGGTCATGGATGAAGGCACAGTGCTGTGTCAGGGAACTGTCAAGGAGGTAGCTGCCACCCTGAAAAATGAAGGACAGAGGTTAAAGGAAAAAGGTATAAACAGAAATGGATTGTATCTCTCCATGCCGGCGGCTGTCCAGGTGTATCTGGGGCTTGATGGCTCGGATGAATCTCCGGTGACCGTAGCGGAGGGGCGAAACTGGTTGTCACAGTTTGACAATAAGTACAGGGAATCGGGGCATGAGGTTGCGCCTGGGTATGTGCTGGTGGATGAAGGGGATGCCAGGGAGGCAGATGGTCAGAAAACTGACCATGGTGCTGTAGAAACTACAAGAAAAATTGCGAATCGTCAGGACAAGTCCTGGGCAGTCAGGATAGATGAGGTTCACTTCAGATACGACAAGGGTTCGCAGGAAGTACTTCGCGGTCTGGATCTTGACATATACGAGAATGAGATACTCATGATAAATGGAAGCAACGGATGCGGCAAGTCGACGTTGCTCTCCCTGATAGCGGGGGTAAATAAGCCGTATCGTGGAAGAATAAAGATAAAACAGGGTAAAAGTGTGGGCATGCTCCCACAGAACCCGGAGCTTCTTTTCACAAGACGTTCTGTACGGGAAGAACTGGTGGACGCAAGTGACAGAAAAAAGTTGGTGGACATAGTGAGGTTCTGTAAGTTGGAGCATTTGATGGACAGACATCCTTACGATCTGTCAGGAGGAGAGAAGCAGAGGCTGGCACTTGCAAAGGTACTTCTGTATGATCCTGATATTCTGCTCATGGATGAGCCGACAAAGGGGCTTGATAATGGGTTCAAGGCAGAACTCAAGTGTATGCTCAGAGATCTGCAACGACACGGCAAGACCATAGTGGTGGTGAGTCATGATGTGGAATTCTGCGCTGTGGCGGGAGACCGCATAGCGCTGCTGTTCGATGGCGAGCTTGCCACAGTGAACGGTGTACAGGAATATCTGGCGGGCAACAATTTCTTCACCACTGCGGCGGCAAGGATCTCCCAGGGAATACTTCATGGTGCTGTTACTGTGACCGACATATTGAGGGCATATGGCGTTTCTGACAGCGAAGCCGGAGGGGAAGGCAGCTCTGGTGGTGACTCACGTGAGCCCAGATGTGAAGATGCAGATGTGGATGATGATAACAGGATTCCTGACGCTGAAATAACCAGAGATATTGTGCTGACGAAGGAGCGCGAAGCTGATCCTTTGAAATGGTGGCAGATACTCACGATATCTGTCACGTCGGTGATCATCATATTCTGCTTCTGGCAGACCATGGTCCAGTCCAATCTGGCAGATCTTGTGCAGAGAGGGATGACCATCACGTCAAAGGGATGGAAATATCTGGCTATGTATGGAGTGATGATATGTGCCATAGCGGGGCTGCTCCTTGCTATAAGGCCTGTCACCAGAAAGAAGAACGAGGATATCGTCATGGAAGCTGCCGGTCACAGATCCGTCAGGAGAACGATATTCAGCATAGCGGCTATGCTTGTTGTGGTTCCACTTACGATATGGTTTGGATGCGAGAGACTTGGAGACAAAAAATATTATTTTATATCTCTGTTGATTATAATAGAGGCAATGATCCCGTTCTTCGTATCATTTGAGGGAAGAAAGCCCAAGGT